>Ga0209023_10004704_pt1 | contig 15386 bp, 12 predicted proteins | sample LakOneMetagenome_FD_187468 | JGI IMG/M metagenome (GOLD analysis project Ga0209023, IMG submission 187468) | Freshwater and sediment microbial communities from Lake Erie, Canada (SPAdes) (version 2) | ecosystem: Environmental > Aquatic > Freshwater > Lentic | place: Lake Erie, Canada... | reverse complement strand
CAGAGCACGCGGCAAGTGCGCGAGCCGATGTATCGCGCGCTGTATCGGCACAAGGTGCGCTTCTTCCAGAAGCACTACGGGCGGGCCGCATCACTGGCGCTCGCGACGGTATTCGTCACAGCGACGCGGATCAGGCGCACGCTCTGTGTCCTGAGTGGCGCAGAACCAAATCCTGCGCTGGCGTGGTCGGAACTGACGGACCAGGGCCTTCGGCCGCACTAATCACCACACGAGTGTGGCGTGGCGTGCCGCGCCTCGCGGCCAAGCGGACGCACCACGCAACGGCGATGAATAGCGGATGAACCGCCGGGCGGATGGCTCAGTGCGTGCGCGTCTGTTGCCAGGGGCCGAAGCGCCCTTTCACGTAGTCGACCGCACCCTGCCACATGGCGTCGCGATGGGCGCGCTTCGAGCGCCACTTGGGTCGAAGCGTCCAGCTGAACACGGTTCGCAGCACCTGCATCCAGACGGCTGCACGCGCAGCGAGTGGGGCATGCCGGACCGACAGCGTCAGCAGGTGATTGCGGGTGCTGTAGTACGACACCGCCGGACCGGGACGATAGTCGCGCTGCACACCCTTGTGCCAGATGCGGGCCGCCGGTGCGTGCATGATGCGCCACGTTGCTTCGCCGGCACGAAGGCACCACTCGGTTTCCTCCCAGTAGAGAAAGAACCGTTCATCCAGCATGCCGATCTCGCGAGTGACCGCGCTTCGGCACATCAGCGCGCAACCGGAAATCCACGCGACCGCACGCGGCTCGGGAAACTGACCGCGATCGTCTTCGTTCTGCCCGAAGTGGAAGCTGTCCCACTCTGGCGTCATGCCGCCGCCGGCAGACTGGATGACTGTCGGTTCGTCGAAGTGGTACACCATCGGGCCGACGATGCCGATCCGCTGGTTCGACTCGCCAACGCGCACCATCTCTGCGACGGCCTCCGCATCGACGATGGTGTCGTCGTTGAGCAGCAGAATCCAGTCAGCGCCGCGCTCGAGCGCGCACCTGATACCGACGTTGTTGTTGCCGGCATAACCCCGGTTGTCCGCGACCGCGACGATCTCCACTGTTGCCTTGTCGCGCAGAACATCGAGCGCGTTGTCGCGCGTCTGTCCGCAGTCGAGCACGACGATGCGCAGGTGTGGATAGGTGCCGGCAAGCAGCGACGCGACGCACGCGACCGTATCGAGCGGTCGATTGAAGTGGAGAATGACGCAGACGACGAGCGGGGGCTGCGACGCGACCGCAGCCGGGTCGTGACTCATGACTTCAAGTCGTCCATCGCGCCGAAGTACACCGTGGAGGTTGGCGACAGCGGATTCTCTGTGAGGTTGCGAATCACCCGTGCGGGTGAGCCGACGGCCAGCGTGTGTGGTGGAACCGAGGTGGTAACGATGGAGCCCGCGCCGACGCAGGCGCCTTTGCCGATGGTGACGCCGTCGAGAATGATGGCGCCCGCGCCAATCCAGGCGTCGTCTTCGATGCGAATGCCGACCGCCGTGATGCCCTGGTCCATGATCGGGCGCGTCGTGTCGGTCATCACATGATTGACGGCCAGCACCTGCACGCGGGGGCCGAAGAGGACGTTGTCGCCGACGTGAATGCCGCCCTGGCCGCGCATGAGCGTCTCTTCTCCGAGAAACGTGCGTCGGCCGATGCGAATACCTGCCTGCGGAATCCCGCGGAAGTTGAAGACGTGCAGTCGGCTGCCCGCCATCACCCACGAACCGTCGCCGATGTGGAGGCCGCCCGGACCACCGTGCAAGTAGACGCCGTGATCGAGGTACGCCGACTTGCCGAGCATGATGTCTTCGGTTCTGATGAGACGCACGTGATCTTCGATCGCGGCCAGACCATCGGTCTTCATCACCAGCTTGTAGAGCAGTCCGCGCAGCCCCATGCCTATGGGCGTCGGAATCCAGCCAAGCAGCGCCTGCAAACACTCGCTCACAACGTAGCGCGGCACAGACGATGTCTTGCCGCGCATGTAGAAGCGCACGGCGTCCATCATGACTGTGGGCTCCGCGACGGATTGCCAGTGTCAGCGGTCGTAGACCTTACGCGGTAGACGCGCACGGTGGGCGTGGTGCTCACGAGTTCCAGCCACGGTGCTTGATCGAGCGCATGCGCCGCACTTGGCTGCTGGAACGACGTGTCGAGTACCAGCGTGACTCCTTCGCGCCGGAGCAAGGCTTCACGCCAGCCGTTGTCGGTATCGGCCTGAAAGAAGCGCTGCACGTTGTCGCGCCGTTCGAAATACCGGTTGGTCATCGCCCAGTGTGCGAGATACGAACGCGTATGCCCGACACCGGGCACGAAGCGACCGACGGTTTCCGGTGCGAGCAGCACATCGGTGTCTGACGTGTGGACCGACAACCAGTCGAGTGTGTTCGACTCGTCGATGTGGAGGAAGTACGGCGTCTCACGGTGCCGCAGCTCGGTGAGTCGCCAGACGTAAAGGTAGACGTTGGTCAGCGAGGCGAAGCCGATGAGCGCGAGCGTGGCCAGGCGCGCCAGCCCTTGCCGTCCGGTAAACCACGTCCGAGTCAGCACCTGTTGGTGCCAGTAATGTGCGGCGAGAACGGCGAGCGGAAACTGCCATGCGGCGAGCATTTTGATCTGAAAGACCGTCGGAATGTAGATCAAACCGAGGCCGGTCACGGCCCACGCCGCGGCGAACGCTGCACCAGCATCAGGAAGCGTGCGGGTGAGGACTGCGGCGGCAGCAAGTATCAGCGGCACTCCCATCAGCACGATCAGGTGCACGTGCGGAGGCGTCCACACGCCAGCGTTTGCGTACTGTCCGAGGATGGACTGCCAGAGTGGGTCGCCTGCGGTGAGGCGCGTGTAGTAGAGCGCGACGGGTGCGCCGCATACGCCGGCGGTGGCGCACGCGGCGAAGAGACGCGCGGGAAACTGGCGCTCGCGCAGCCAGGCCACCACGAACAGCGAGCCGAGTGCGGCGGCCATGACGAGCAGGTCGTAGGCATGGAGTGCCGTGCCGATGAACGCAGCGACTCCCGCGAGCGCGATACCGCGCGAGTCGGCGTGGACCCACGCGCGCCACGCGCCGATGCACGCGAGGAGGACGCAGGACTGCGCGAGCGGAAAGTAGGGATACGCCAGCAGTCCCAGAAACGTGTTGGGTTCCGCGGTGTAGATGTCGGTTGGAAAAGGTGCGTCCGGCAGATGCAGTGCGACCTTGCCCGCGATGAGCACCCAGCCAAATCCCGAACCGAGCAGGGCCAGCCAGAAGGCGGTTCGCCGGGTGGTCCGGTCCGCGACAACTTCCTGCAGGAACCACGACAGCGAGCCGACCAGCGCGAGCAACGCGGCAAGTCGCCACACCTGAAACAGCGCGGGAAACGACAGCGCGAACGCACTCTGCACACGCGCGAGCAGCCACATCATCGTGTTCATGAAGATGGGCGGGTTGCTTTCCGGTGTCATCGTGTTGCGGATGAACAACGCGTCGCGCGATTCGCGCACCCACGACCAGTACTGCGCGTGATCGGGTACGTCGACGAGCAGCCCGGTGTACACGCGGTCCGTCGACGCAATGGCGTGTCCGTAGACGTAGGGTGCGGCCGTGACGACCCACAGCAGGATGAGCAGTCCGATGAGAGAACGGCGTGACATCACGAGGCTCTCCTCAACGGAGCCGAGCGCGCATCCTCGAGCGCATCCTCGAGCGCCGCGGCCGACTGAGCCCAACGATAGTGACGGGCGACGACGGTGCGGCCGGTTTCGGAGAGTCGGTGCAGCAGCGCCGGATCGTCGAGCAGCGAGAGCACGTGCTGCGTCCACGACTCGGGTGTGTCGGCAACCAGCAGATGTGCGCCAGGCACGAGCTCGAGGCCTTCTGCACCCTTGGATGTCGAGACGACGGGTGTGCCGATAGCCATCGCCTCGAGGATCTTGAGGCGCGTGCCGCCGCCGACGCGCAGGGGCACGACCACCGCCGTGCTCTCCGCAATCAATGCCTTCACATCGTCGACACGGCCCGTGAAGCGAACGCCGTCGTGCGGCGGAAGGCTGCCGAGATCGACGCCGTCGAGTGAGCCGGTGACCATGAACTCGAGCCCTGGACGCGTCTTCAGGAGCGGCCAGGTGGTCTGCAGGAACTCGCGCACGGCATCGAAGTTGGCCGAGTAGGTCAGCGAGCCCGGATAGATGATGCGTGCAAGCCGGGGTCGGGCGGGCAGCAGCAGATCGCGCTCGTCCACGCCGTTTGGCACCACCACGAGTCGGGACGGGTCCGCGCCGATGTCGATGAGCAGCGACCGCTCATGGCCCGAGACGACCGTGGTTCGCTCGAACTGGCAGGTGAAGCCGCGCATGAAGTGCGCGGTCTTGCGCCACATCAGCCATCGACGAGGACGAGCCAGTCCGGTGGCGCGACTGACCTGATCGCGCAGCATGCCAACTTCGGCTTCCTCGAACACCTTCGGCACAGTGAGATGCTGGAGGTAGATGGCTGCCGTGATCTCCAATCCCAGGGCCACGTCGCAGTGAGGCGCGAGACGCTGCACCGCCTGCTGCATGCCGGGATGATGCGCCTGCGTGAGCGAGCGTGGGGTCGTCGAGAACAGCCCACGCATCGAGAGCGGGCCCTGAGCAAAGGGAGAACCGGTGACGACCTCCACGCGAGAAGCGAGCGCGCGCAGGCCGTCACGCGTGGACCGTGGGAGTTCGCCGTCCGCGAAAGTGACCAGCGTGACGTCGTGCCGCTGCGCGAGCACCCGAAGCAGATGATACGCACGCAGGCGCGCGCCGTTGTCGGGCGGAACCGGACACCACGTCGACACGACGAGCAGCTTCATGCGAGCACGTCCGTGCCGGTGGTGTCGAGGGTCGCTGAACGCACGCGACTGCGCTCACAGGCATCGTGGGGTTGCCGGACGTTGTCCGTGAGCCTGCGCTCGCGCATTACGGACACGCGTGTGCCTTGTCCGTCATTTCTGTCGGTCGCGAACACTCAGATTCCTGTCGCCGCACCAATTGCCATGGATTTAACGCAGTCGCATACGCAGGAGTTGAGCCAATATCGCACGTGACACGAGCGCTCGAGGCTGCGCCGGACGCCGCATGTGAGTGACGCTTCAAAACGCCCTGACAGAAGAACAAAAGGGGATAAGTACAAGGACTATCAACTTATCCTGTACGGGCTTTTGCTGATCGCCTTGAAGTACATGGCCGACACGGTGAAGATTTCGGACAATCCGACGCGTCCCTTCACACTGGTATCGTACATGCACCTCGACAAGTACCCCATGCGGATGCTCGCGTCTCGTCTTGCTTTCGTCTGCGTGTTTTCTCTCGCGGTGTGTCGGGCTGTCAGTGCGCAGGAGCCTCCGCTCACCCTCGACGTGCCTGATGAGCGAGGACAGTACTCGCTCGGCACGCTGACGTTCACCCCGAGCACACTGGCGCTCGTCGGACACGACACCAACATGATGCGGGCCGTGGGCGCACCAGCGTCGGGCGAAGTCTTCGATGTCGCGCAGGTAGAAGCCTGGTGGAAACCTGGCCGGTACCGTTTGTCGGGCGTGGCGGCGTTCGAGTACGAGCGAGAGCTGCGCGATTCGCGCACCGGCACCTACAACAACGCACAGGAACTGAACTTCTACGCGTTGACCGGGCGTATCCGGCCATCGTTCGTCTTCACGCGACACAATCACTTCGCTCCGCCAACCGACTTCAGCGGCTTCGAGCTGGGCCTGAAATCACGACGTATCGAGACACAGTCCGAAGGCCGGCTGTCGACGCTGGTTGGTGCACGCACGCGTCTGGTGGGCTTCGGACGCCTGGCCGGCATCACTTACGACGCGGATGCGCGGTATCAGGGCGTCAGCCTGCAGGACAACCTGAATCGTCAGGGTCGCGCCGTGGGCGCCAGTCTCGAGCACTCCATCAGTCGACAAACCGTGGTGTTCGAGTCGGTGGAAGTCGGCCAGGAACACTACGCGCGGACCCCGCTGCGCAACGGCCGTGAATCGTTTGTCGGCATTGGCGTGCGCTCCCAGGCATCGGCGCTCCTCTCTGGCGGCGCGTTCATCGGACGCCGCGTATATAGTTCCAAGACAAGCGAACTCGACAACTTCAAGGGTCTGAACTGGAATGCGAACATTGTCTTGACCCGTCCGCGGTACCTGGTGCTGCTCGACGCGCGGCGGGACAACTACGCGTCGTACAGCGCCGGACTGGGTCAATACGTGTCGACGGGCGGGTCGCTCTACGCCAGCGGACACATTTCGACGCGCATCGACGTTTATGGGACCACCTCGCGCTACGGCCTCAGCTATTCGGCGGCCGCGGCCGCTGTCGTGAGTCGGTACACCGCGAACGGAGCCGGCCTGGTCTATCGTTTCAGCCGCGCACTCGTTGGTGCGACGAGTGAGTTCTACGCGCAGCGCGGCAGCGGCGCGCTGCAGGGTCAGCGGTTCACGACGTACGTCCAGATTGGTGGCGGCCGCATTCGACGACTCGATCGGCCCTTGCCAGGAGAACGGTAGTGTTTCGATTCACAACCTCGGTCTTCCGCCGCCAGGCCCGGACGATGGGCTGGTTTTCCGCGTGTGTGGCCATTCTGTTCCTGAGTGCGGCGGCGCCGTTTGCGAAGGACTATCGGATTGGTGCGCAGGATGTCGTGCAGATCGGCGTCTGGGAGCATCCCGAGCTGACCAGCAAATACGCGGTGGCCGGCGACGGCACGGTCACTTTCCCGCTGGTTGGCCCGATCAAGGCCGCCGGGTTGACTGCCGCGGAACTCCAGGCGGAGGTCACCAAGAAGCTGATGGACGGCTTCATCAAGACGCCGCAGGTGACGGTCAGCGTAGCGGAGTATCTCAGTCAGCGCGTGTTCGTGATCGGTGAAGTACACACGCCCGGCGTGGTGCCGCTCACCGGCAATCTCACGCTGGTCGAAGCGTTGACGCGCGCCGGTTCGTTGACCGAGAACGCCGGCGGCGAGTTGCAGATTGTGCGGGCCGCACCCGGAAGCCTGTCGGTCGGTCCGACGCTGCCCGGTTCGACCGGCGCGTCGGTCGTGCTGCGGGCGAGCGTGCAGTTGCTGCTGCGCGGTCAGTTCGCCACGAATGCCGAGCTGACCGATGGAGACACGATCGTCGTGCCGCGTGCGCAGTCGGTCTCGGTGCTCGGGCAGGTCAAGAATCCGGGCGCCGTGCCGTACGAGTACGACATGACGGTGCTGCGTGCGGTATCACTCGTCGGCGGCGCCAACGACGTCGGCGCGCTCGGCCGTGCGCGTGTCATCCGCATCGTCGACGGTAAGAAGACCGAGATCAAAGCCAAGGAAACCGACACGCTTCAGCCGGGCGACGTCGTCATGATTCCGATGAAGTTGTGGTGATGGCGCCAAACGACGCTTCTTCCTCAGGGTCGCGCAGCACGCGCGACGGGTCGCACAGTAGCAACTCGAGGTCCGGGCGGTCCGGACGTGACGCGGTCGGCGATGTGCTCCGCATCCTCGCTCGCAGACGGCTGACCGTCGCGCTGACTGTGGTGGGCCTGGTCGTGCCGCTCGCCGCCTTTGTCTGGACGCAGCCGCCCGTCTACAGCGCTACGGCCAGAGTCATGATCGGCCCAGGTGACGGTCCGGTCCGTGTTGGCCAGGCCGCGGCCGCGGCCGCACCGGCACCCGTCGATACGACGTCGCTGCAGACCGAAGCAGAGGTCGTGCGCAGTCGTGCGGTGATTGCCAGGACTGTCGACGCGCTCAAGCTGCAGGCGCGACCATCGGCGGTCGCGCTGTCGCCGTCGGGCCTCGGACGGATCACGTCGATGTTCAGAGGGCTTGTGCAGGGCAAGCCCGCGACGCCGGCGACCGGCGCCGCGACGACCGACGCCCTTGCCGACGAACTGATGGCGCGTGTCAGTGTCGCGCTGGTGCCCGAGACACATCTGCTCGACATCAACGTCGAAGCTCGCGATCCGCAGTTCGCGGCGGAAGCGGCAAATGCCCTGGCTGACACCTACGCGCATCAGGACGTCGAGGCGCGTTTCCAGGCCGTGCAGCAGAACACGACGTTCCTCGAAGACCGATTGGCCAAGCAGCGCCAGCAGGTCGAGGCGAGCGAGGCCGCGCTGCAGCGCTACCGCGAAAAGCAGAACGCGTCGTCGCTGCAGGAACGCCAGAACATGGTGGTGCAGCGCCTCGGCGAGTTGAACTCCGCGGTCACCAAGGCCAAGACCGAGCGTATTGGCCGCGAGGAAGCGTACCGGCAACTGAGTCGGCTCGAAGACGACCCGACCGCGCTCGAGCGCGCACCGGTCATTCTCGAGAACGGCTTCATCCAGTCACTCAAGTCCGATCTCGCGACCTTGCAGCGCCAGGAGAAGCAGGACTCCGAGAAGCTCGGTGACCGGCATCCCGACATGGTGCGGCTGCGCGGCACGATCAAGGAAGCGACTGCACGCCTGAATGCGGAAATTGGCAAGGCGGTCGATGCGGTCAGAAGCGCGTACGAAACCGCGCTCGCACAGGAGCAGAGCCTCACCGCTGCGCTCGACGCGCAGAAGGCTGAAGCGCAGGACCTGGACCGCAAGGCTGTCGAGTACTCCGCGCTCGACCGCGAAGCTGCCGGCAACCGTCAGCTGTTCGACTCTGTGCTGCAGGACTCGAAGCAGACCGGCCTGATGTCCGACGTCAAGACGGCGCACGTGCGGATGATCGATGCGGCACGCGTGCCGGACCGTCCGATTCGTCCGGCCAAGGTCAGCCAGCTCGCGCTGGTGATTCTCGGCAGCATGCTGGCCGCTGTCCTGGCCGCCATCGGTGTCGAGCAGATGGATCCGCGCGTGCGACTGCCCGATGAGATTTCTGGCCGGCTTGGTCTCGCGCTCATGGGATACGTGCCTCGGGAGCGGGATGTGGACACCTCGCTGAAGCCCGGCACGCTGTCTGCGCCCGTGGCCGAAGCGTTCCGTCGTATTCGCACCAACATCCTGCTCTCACGGACCGAGGCCACTGCCGACAGCCGCGTAATTGCGATCACGAGCGCGGCGCCCCGCGAAGGCAAGACCACGACGGCGTCGAACCTGGCGGCGACCTTTGCCAGCACCGGCCAGTCAGTGCTCCTCATCGACGCCGACATGCGACAGGGTCGGCTCGACGCCGTCTTTGGTTGCGAGGACCACAAGGGTCTTTCTGAGGTACTGAACGGCTCGACCACGCTGCCTGATGCCTGTGCCGCGTCGGGCGTCGAGCATCTGACGCTGCTCGGTGTCGGCCATCGTCCGTCGAATCCGGCGGAACTGCTCAACTCGCCACGCTTCGCCGAGGTGCTCGCCGAAGCCCGGCACCTGTTCGATTGGGTGATCGTCGACACGCCCCCCATTCTGGCCGTGGCCGACGCATCGGTGATCGCGCGGCTCACCGACGGTGTGCTCTTCGTCGTGATGGCCGATCAGACCTCCTGCGAATCGGCACAAGCGGCGCTCGACGAACTGGACCGCACGCGCGTCGTGTTCGTCGGCGGCGTATTGAACCGCGTGAACCTGACCGGTCACTCCTACTACTACTCGCGCTACTACCGTCCCGAGTACTCGAAGTACTACGCGCAGAGCGAGAGCCGCTCGCGCCGGACGCAGGCCAGCTAGCCCGCGTCATCTCGACGCACGAGCCTGCGCATGCCCGGAGAGTCGCGATTGCACGGCCGCCGCGGTCACACCCACAGGGTGGGCCTCGCGGTAGCCGTCACGGGCGGTGACACCACATGAGCGGCTGGCTCTCGCCACAGTCGCTCGGCGGACTCGCCATCGCGCTGGCCGTCGCCCTGGTGACCTGGCGCAACCTGTATCAGGGTGTGCAGGCCTTCACACTGCTGGCGTCCATTCCCGTGTTGCAGGTCGGTGCCTTCTCGGGCGCCAATGAGACCCAGGGCCTCATGATGTCCGAGGTGCTGGCCATGGTGCTCGTCATCACGGCCGTGTTGATGGGCGAGTTCCGGCTGCGCACGACCGAAGGCGTGGTCACACCGCTGCTGCTGTTTCTCGCCGTCGCGTGCGTGTCGGGCGTCGCCGGGCATGTGTGGTACGACCCGTCGATCGATCTGGTCCACCTGAACGCCGCGGTGACGGTCGGGCAGGTGCTGCTCTTCGCGCTGCCGGTCGGCGTCGTTATCGTGACCGCGTCCGCGATTACCGAGATCGGGCAGGTCGTGTGGATCGTTCGCGCCATGCAGGCGATGACCTTGGTGCAGCCGCTCATGGCCTTCGTCTCGACCGATGCGTCCGTCTACCTGTCGTGGACGTGGTCGTTCGGAATGATGGCCGCGCCTTTTTCCATTGCCGAAGCGCTCGAGACACCCTCGTGGCCGCGCAAGCTGGCGCTCGTGGCGCTGGCGCTCGCGCCAATCAGCAAGGCGTTCGTGGATGGTCGCGCCTTCGTGTACCTCACGCTGGCAGTCGCCTTCGGCGTGGTGGTGGTGCTGGCCCGCGGACGCAAGGCGGCGATTCCACTCGGGGCTGCCCTCTGCGGCTATCTGATGCTGGTCGCAGCGACCGGCAACTGGATGCCCACACCCGTCGAGACGCTCGTCGATACCGAACGGCAGCAGCAGAGTCTGGGCGGTCGCACGGGTCGTGGGGCGCTGTTCGAAGATGCCATGTCCATATGGCTTGCGCATCCGGTCGTCGGCGTCGGACCCGGCAACAGCTATCCCTACATGCTGCGGTACTCGACGCTCGCGACGCCGCACAATCAGTACGCAAACCTGCTGCTCGAAGTGGGAGCGCTCGGCTTCCTCGCCTTCGTCGAGTTCATCCGACGTGCGCTGATGCTCGGTCTGCGCACGCGTTCACGCGCCGCACCCGAGGTGCAGTGGATGGTCACGGGATGGATCGGCTTGTTTGCGGGGCTCGTTGTCGGCGCCATCGCCGGAGATTTCATGATGCACAGCATCCGCAACGGCGGCATCCTGTTCTTCACGCAGTTCTATCAGCAGTGGGTGCTGCTCGGCGTGGTCATCGCGATGCACCGCATGGGCACCACGCAGGTGGTGGTGGACGTGCAGCCTGCGCGCCCGGTGCCATGGAGCCGCCGCTTTGAAACGCGAACCGCATCGTGAGCACGTCACCCGACCGGCCGTGAACATCCTTTACGTCACAGACTCGCCGACGGTCAGCGGTGCAGAACACGTGCTGCTGCACTACCTCGATGCCTGGCGTCCGCCGCACCATCGCACACACGTGCTCCTGCGACGGACGAACACGCGTCTGATCGCGCAGCTCGAAAAGCGCGGCATTCCCTTTCTCGCCACCGACAGCTTCAGCGACGCCATCATTCGCACGACGGCACGACCCGACGAACTCGTGCACTTCACGAAAGCGTTCCTCGGCATTCGCCGCGAGATGCAGGCGCTGGCCAGAGAGTTTCCCTACGAGCTCGTGCACTCGATCTCCTACCCCACATCGCTCTACGTGGCTCTGGCTGTGGGCACGTCGGTGCCGCACATCTGGCACGAGCACAACATCAAGCGCATTCACGCGTTCAATCGACCGATTTACCGCTTCGTGGGAGACCGCTGCGCGCGCGTCATTGGACCCTCGAACGCCGTGATTGGCGCGCTTGGCCAGGCCGTTGAGGCGTCGAAGTTGCTGACCGTGTACAACGGGATAGATCTGAGCCGCTTCACGCCCGACGGGTCAGTGAGAGAGAGCGCACGCCGTGGGCTTCAGCTCGGCGAACACGATCTTGGAGTCGCGCTCGCCGGTCAGCTCCTTCCGTACAAGGGACACCGGGCGCTGATCGCCGTTGCGGCACGGCTCCGCGAGGCGCTTCCGCGCGCACGCTACTTCATCGTCGGGGCATTGGAGAATCCGCCGTACGAAGCGGAACTCCGTGCGCTCATTCGCGAGAAGCATCTGGACGATCGCGTCGTGTTCACCGGCTGGCGAACAGACATGCATGCCGTGCTGCAGGCGATGGACGTACTGGTTGTGCCAACCGAAACACCGGAGCCAGCAGCGCTCGGACTGATGGAAGCGATGGCTCTTGGTCAGGCGCTCGTCGCGAGTCGCACCGGAGGAACGCCGGAACTGGTGACCGACGGTGAAACGGGACTGCTGTTCGCGCCTGGCGATACCGCGCAGTTCGCGTCGGCCCTGCTTCGACTGGGAACAGACCGCGAGTTGCGTGTCGAACTCGGTAGAGCGGCGCGCGCCCGTGCCCTCGCAGCCTTTGGCCTCGACCGTCACCTCGCGGAGATGGAGCGGCTGTACCGCACCGCGTCCTCGTAGACATCAATCAACCGCCGACCGAGAGTCTGCCAGTTGTGGTGTGCCTCGACGTAGTGCCGACCTGCGCGTCCGCACGCCTCTTGCGCGGCGTCGTCTTCGAGCAACCTGAGAATGTGACGGCCGAAGTCGTCATCGGTCTCGGCAACCAGCACATCCGACCCGACGCGCGCCGCAAACGCCCGTGAGGCATCCGTTGTCGTGACCACGGGGACGCCGCACGCCATCGCCTCGAGCACCTTGTTCTGAATGCCGGCGCCGTAGACCAGCGGCGCCACCGCGACGCGTGCGCGAGCGAAATACGGCCGCAGATCGTCGACGAAGCCAGTGACAGACACGCGGCGGTCCGCGGTCAGCGCCTGTATGTCGGCAGGTGGATCCTTCCCGGCGATCACGACCACCGCGTCGGGCTGCGTCTGCCAGACGCGGGGCATGATGTCGCGCACCAGGCGCAGCGCCGCGGCAACGTTGGCGTGATAGCTCATCTTGCCGGTGAACAGGACGGTCGGTGTGTGGGGCGCGGCGTCCGACGGCTGGAAGTACTCGGTGTCCACACCATTCGGAATGGTGACGATGCGGTCGGAGACGTCGGGTCCGGCGAGGCGAATGAAGGCATCACGCTCGCGTTCGGAGGTGGTCAGCGTGCGCGCAAATCGACGAGGAAGGCTCGCCTCGAAACGCCGGGTCCGTTCCAGATCGAGCCGTGCGGTAAGTCGCTGCGACAGATGCGGTGCGCGGGTCGCTGCCTGCTCGAATAGCAACGTGATGGAGTCGACCGCATCGAACACGATCGGTGTGGTCGTCACGTGCTCGGCCATCACCACACCACGAAGATGTTCGATGTGCACGACGTCGAACCGGCCGCTGGCAGCGAGTGTGCCGATGTGCGCGCTCGCCTCCTGGTGTCGTGAATACAGCGCCTGCAGCGGCGCACCGGTCACCAGCGCCCGAGCGGCATTGGTCAGGGTTTGTGCACGACTCAGCGGGAAGCGGTCGATGCTCGTGCACGCGTGACGAAGGGGTGTATCGCTGGCCCATCGATCTTCGGGCGGCACGAGAGACACGAGATGGACGTCGCACCCGTTGGCAGCCAGCGCCTGAATCCACTGGAACGGGCGGATTCGGACTCTGGACGGCAAATAGGGCGCTACGAACAGGACTCTCATCGTCTGCCGAGGGTACCCGTTTCAGGCGTGCGGCGTTGCGTGTCCGCTCAGTCCTCGTAGCCGCGAGGCGCCTTCAGCTTCCACGCCCAGGCGGTTTCGACGATCGAGCGTAGCGTCGTGTACTGCGGAGTCCAGCCGAGCACGCGTCGAATTTCGTCCGAGCTGGCGACGAGCGTTGCCGGGTCGCCGGGTCGGCGGGGCAACGTGCGGGCGGGAACGGTGGTGCCGGTGACGGCTGCGACCGTGTTCACGACTTCCGCAACGGTGTAACCCACACCGCTGCCGATGTTGAACCAGGCGAGTCCGAGGGCATCGACCGCGGACAAGGCAAGCAGGTGAGCGGCCGCGATATCAGCGACGTGCACGAAGTCGCGAACGCACGTGCCGTCGCGCGTGTCGTAATCGTCGCCAAAGATGTCGAGTGCGGCGCGTTCTCCCGCGGCAGCTTCGAATGCCAGCGGAATCAGGTGGCTTTCGTGACGGTGTGCTTCACCGTGTTCCACCGTGGCGCCCGCCGCATTGAAGTAGCGGAACGTCACCGCCTTGATGCCGTAGGCACGGTGGTACCAGCGCAGGCACCGCTCGAACATCAACTTCGATTCGCCGTAGGCGTTGATGGGCACCTGGGGGTGCGTCTCGGTCATGGGGACCGCGACGGGTTCTCCGTAGGTGGCGGCCGTCGACGAGAACACGAGCCGATGCACACCGTGCCTGCGCATCGCTTCGAGCAGCGTGAGGCCGTTGACCGTGTTGTTCGAGAAGTAGATGGCCGGATCGGAAACCGACGTCGCGACCGTGGTTTCAGCGGCCAGGTGCAACACGGCGTCGAAAGCGTGCTCCACGAACACCCGCTCGAGCAGTGCGGCGTCTCCGTAGTTCCCCTCGACGAAGCCGGCGCCGTGGCCGACTGCGGCGCGATGACCTTCCTGCAGGTTGTCGATGACCACGACGTCGTGACCGCCAGCCAGTGCCTGCTCGACAACGATGCTGCCGATGTAGCCGGCGCCTCCAGTAACCAGCAGTCGCATCAGAGTGCCTCTCGCCGAACGACGGTCTCGCGCCAGCGTGTGGGGACGTGTGTCACGAAAGGATCGCGCGAGCAGCGCTGCTGTGGCTGCGGGCCACAGTCACGGATGCGGCTTCATCCAGCAGATCGATCGTCAGCATGCACAGCAAGTGTGTCACGACCATGCTGACGTCTTCGACACGCTGGACGTTCGTGGCTGGAATGGACACCACGTAGCTGGCAAGCGAACGAAGTGTGCTCTCGGCCGCTCCCGTGATGCCAATCGTCACGCCGCCGTGCTGATTGGCGAATTCCATCGCGCGCAGGACGTTTGGCGAGCGCCCGCTCGTGCTGAACCCCATGACGATGTCGCCGGGTACCATGAAGCCGGCGAGCTGTTCGGCGAACACCTCCGCGTAGTCGATGTCGTTGGCAATGGCGGTCTGTGCCGGCACCGAGTCGTTCAGGGACATCACGCGGAGGCGCGGTAGCCCGGGGCGAGCCGTGAGTTTCGCCAGATCCATGGCGAAGTGCATGGCTGTGGCCGCGCTGCCGCCGTTGCCACAGCAGAAGATGGTGCTGCGCGTCACACGGGTTGCGCTGAGCAACTGGGCGATGCGCTCCACCTCCTGGTGATCGATCTGTTGCAGCAACGACGTCAGTTCCTGCAGATAGACTCGCGTTGAGAACGCCATGCCGGCTACATCGCCCCTTCCGACTTCAAGACCACCAGCGGCGTCCGGCAGAGAATCTGCGCGTCCAACCACAGGCTCCAATTCTGGATGTAGTACATGTCCAGTTCCACGCGCTGGTCATACGAGACGTTCTGCCGACCCGATACCTGCCACAAGCCTGTCAGCGCTGGACGCACAGTGAGCAGCAGGCCGGCACGGTCGCCGTATTTCGATAGTTCCGGTGCCGTGATGATGCGAGGTCCGACCAGCGACATCTCACCGCGCA
>Ga0209023_10004703_pt1 | contig 15387 bp, 13 predicted proteins | sample LakOneMetagenome_FD_187468 | JGI IMG/M metagenome (GOLD analysis project Ga0209023, IMG submission 187468) | Freshwater and sediment microbial communities from Lake Erie, Canada (SPAdes) (version 2) | ecosystem: Environmental > Aquatic > Freshwater > Lentic | place: Lake Erie, Canada... | reverse complement strand
CCCGTTTCAGGAGGGCGAGCACCTCGTGGGTGGTCTCCGGGTCGAGAGCGCTGGTGGACTCGTCGGCCAGCAGGATGCTCGGCTGTGTGGCAAGTGCCCGGGCGATGCCCACGCGTTGTTTCTGGCCTCCGGAAAGCTGGTCGGGGTAGGACCCGGCCTTGTCGCTCAGACCGACGAATTCGAGGAGTTCGGCCACCCGCGCGTCCCGCTCGGATTTCGGTCGCCCGGCCACCTCTAGCGGGTAGGACACGTTGCGAGCCACGGTTCGCGACCCGAGCAGGTTGAACTGCTGGAAAATCATGCCGATACCCAGGCGCACCCGGCGCAGTTCGCTCTCCTTCATGAGCGCGATGTCCTGCCCGTTCACGAAGATCTCACCGCTGGTTGAACGTTCGAGGGCGTTGACCAGGCGCACGAGTGTGCTCTTGCCGGCACCGGAATACCCGATGATGCCGAAAATGTCCCCGGCTTCCACGTCGAGACTCACGTCGTCGATCGCTGTGACGGGCGGGGCGCCCTTCTTCGCGGGCGGGTATACCTTGCTGACGCCCCGCAGACTCACGATGGCCATGTGACAATCCTCACTTACTGCATGCTGAAAAGCTGATCCGATGGAGGAAATTCTCCATCGGACCAGCCCACGGTGGTTGTGCGCCCCGAAGGGGTGTTACTGCTGGGCTGCCGTCTGCTTCTCGACGGCCACGCGTGATGCTTCGAGTTCAGAGACCGGGGTGGTCAGGAGCACGGCCGTGTCGCCGGACGCCGCCCGAACACCATCCTGAACGCTCTTCGTGGTCTGGTAGATCTCCACGAGCTTCTTGTACGTGGCGTTGTCCTTGTCTTCAGCACGCACGGCGAAGACGTTTGCGTAGGGCACGGACTGCGTGGACGCGGGGTCGTCCTGGGCGAGGGCATCGGCGAAGCTGAGCCCGGCCTTTCCGACGAATTCGTTGTTGACGATCGCCGCGGCGACGTCGGGCAGCGAGGTCGTGGTGAGCGAAGCCTCAAGCGCCGTCACCGTGACCTTGGACGCGTCGGTGTCGATGTCGTCCAGAGACGAGGAGATGGTGCCGCCGTCGGTGAGTTCGATCAGACCGGCGGACTGCAGCACGACGAGCGCGCGGGCCATGTTGCTGGCATCGTTGGGAACGGCGACGGTGTCGCCCTTCTTGATCTGGTCCACGTTGTCGTACTCGGTGGAGTACAGGCCGAGCGGATAGATCGCGGTGGCACCGATCGTGGTCAGGTCTTGGTTGCTCGCCACGTTGTAGTTGGCGAGATAGACGATGGTCTGAAACTGGTTCAGGTCCACCTCGCCCGCGGTCAGTGCCGGGTTCGGCTGCTCATAGGTTGCGAAGTTAACCAGCTCGACGGTGATGCCCTCCGCGGCAGCGGCCTCGGTATAGGCGTCCCAGTACGGTTCGCTCGCGTCGACGACGCCGATTCGGACGACGTCCTCACCGCCTGCCGCGCCCGCGCATCCGGCCATCAGCGCGACGAGCGGAACGACCGCGAGTGCGGCCAGAATGGACTTCTTCAGGGAACGGTGGGTCTTCACGAGCTGGATCTCTTTCGATGTGTGAAATCCCCGAGGGCTCCGTTCGTTCCGGTAGGCACGAACGGCTCATGGCACAGCGATTTTTGGGCACAGAGCAACCCGGGGGTGTGAGGTTGGGGGGTCTGTGCGGCAGCTCTGCGAGGCACAATCCAAGCCTAACCGGAGAAGCTTCGGCCTGCGTCGGCAAACGTCACATGCCGACGCAGAACCTGCGACATCAGCTCTCGAGCAACTCGGAAAGTTCGACCCAGCGGGTTTCCAGGGTGGCGATGGACCCTTCGAGCTCGCTGAGCTTCACACCGAGTTCGCCCAGGCCGACAAAATCGGACTGGTCGTGGGCAGCGATCTTCTCGTGCTTGTGCACGATCCGCTCCTGCATTTTGGCGACCTTGCGGTCGATGGAGGCAAGCTCTTTCTGCGCGTTTCGCAGTTCGGCGCCGCCCAACGACGACTTCTTCTTGGCCGTGCCGTCGGCATCCGCCGGGGAGCCGGATGCGGGACCGGCCACTGCCTTGCGTCGCACCTCAAGGTACTGATCGACGCCGCCGGGAAGGTGCCGGAAGCCACCGTCCATGACCGCGTACTGGTTGTCGGTGACGCGCTCAATCAGGTACCGGTCGTGCGAGACCACGAGCAGGGTGCCGGGGAACGAGTCGAGCAGGTCCTCCATCGCCGCGAGCATGTCGGTGTCCAGGTCGTTGGTGGGCTCATCGAGGATGAGCACGTTCGGTTCGCTGAGCACGATCAGCAGCAGCTGCAAGCGCCGCTTCTGTCCACCGGAGAGATCTTTCACCTGCGTCGTCAGCTGCGCGCTGAGGAAGCCCATCCGCTCCAGCATCTGGCCGGGGGTGATCTCCTTGCCGCCGGCCATGTACGAGGTCTTCTGCCGACCGATGACATCGCTCACGCGGTCGTTGCGGATCTCGTCGAGCTCGAACAGCTGCTGGGTGAGCACGGCGACCTTGATGGTCTGCCCGCGCTTGACGTGTCCGGTGGTGGGCTGCAGAGTGCCGGCCACGAGGTTGAGCAGGGTGGACTTGCCGGCACCGTTCACGCCCATGATGCCGGTGCGCTCCCCCGGCGCGATGCGCCAGGTGATGTCGTTCAGCACGGTCTTGTCGCCGAACCTCACACCGATATCGATGAGGTCGACCACGTCTTTGCCGAGGCGCTGCATGGCCATCGACTGCATCGATACGGTGTCGCGGGGCGGCGGCTCGTTCTCGATCAGCACGTTGGCGGCGTCGATGCGGAACTTGGGCTTGGCGGTGCGGGCCGGGGCGCCGCGACGCAGCCACGCCAGCTCCTTCTTCATCAGGTTCTGCCGCTTCGATTCGACCACGGAGCTCATCCGGTCGCGCTCGACGCGCTGCAGGATGTACGCCGCGTAACCGCCCTCGAAGGGTTCGATCACCCGGTCGTGCACCTCCCAGGTGATGTTGCACACCTCGTCGAGGAACCACCGGTCGTGGGTGACCACCACAAGTCCCCCGGACTGTGCCGCCCAACGAGTCTTCAGGTGCCCGGCCAGCCAGGAGATGCCCTCCACGTCGAGGTGGTTGGTGGGCTCATCGAGGAAGATCACGTCGTGGTCCCCGATCAGGACTGCGGCGAGAGCCACCCGGCGGCGCTGGCCTCCGGACAGGTCGTCCACGAGTGCGTCCCACGGGATGTCGCGAATGAGTCCGCCGATCACGTCGCGCACCCGGGAGTCGCCGGCCCAGACGTGTTCTTCGATGCCGCCGACGATGGTGTGGCCCACCGTTTGGCCTGAGGCCAGGTCGTCCGACTGGTCGAGCATGCCGATGGTCACACCGCGGCGGCGCGTGACGCGGCCTTCGTCGGGTTCCATCCGGCCGGCGAGCAGGCGCATGAGGGTGGACTTGCCGTCGCCGTTCTTGCCGACGACGCCGATACGATCGCCTTCGTTAAGGCCGGCGGTGACGCTGTCAAAGATGACGCGGGTGGGAAATTCGAGGTGCAGGGACTCAGCCCCGAGAAGATGTGCCATAGCCTCCAAGTTTACGTCACGTTAGGACACGCCCGGTCAGCAGCGATGGCTTCGGCGAAGCTCCGTGACACCGGTCAGTCGTTGATGAGGCGGGCGCCGTGCACCGGGCCCGTCGCCCGCACCACACGAAGGCGCGACGCCGAGAGCGCGACCTGCAGCTCAAGCGCGCTGTCGGCATCCGCCACGAGGAAGGCGACGGTGGGGCCGGAACCCGAGATGATGCCGGCGAGGGCGCCGTTCTGCTCACCCAGCTGGATGACGGAGCCGAGGCCGGGAGCGAGATGCAGCGCCGGTGCCTGCAGATCGTTGTGCAGCACGTCGGCGAGCATGTGCGGGTCGCCGGCGCGCAGGGCCAGCAGAACCCGCGCATCGACGGTGGGCTGGGCCGCTGCCGGAAAGATGTCCTGGGCATGACGGTCGCGGTGGCGGTCAAGTTCCTTGTACACCGCGGGGGTGGACATGCCGAACTCCGCCAGGGCGAGCACCCAGTGGAACTTGCCCTGAGCCAGTGCCGGGCTCAGCTGGTCGCCGCGCCCGGTTCCCACGGCCGTGCCGCCGGTGATGGCAAACGGCACGTCGGCGCCGAGCTTCGCGCCGATGGCGAGCAGTTCATCCTTGCTGGCGTTCGTTCCCCAGAGCGCGTCGCAGGCGAGCAGAGTGGCGGCCGCGTCGGCGGAACCGCCGCCCATTCCGCCGGCAATGGGCACGTTCTTCTCGATCTCGAGGTGCACTCCCCCGCGATAGCCCGCCTTGCGGGCCAGCGCGCGTGCGGCTTTGATGGCCAGGTTGGTGCCGCCGGTGGCGAGCCCGGAGGTGTCGATCGACCCGCTGAACTCCACGGAGAAGTCGGTCGCGGAGTGCGCACGCACCTCTTCGCTCAGCGAAACGGCCTGGAAGGCGGTGGCGAGGTCATGGTAGCCGTCGTCCATCACGGCGCCCACTTTGAGGAACACGTTGATTTTGCCCGGCGCTCGCGCGTGCACAACCTTGGTGCCAGCCGCCGTCGTCGTCATGTCTTCAATCTATCCCAGCCTGCGCTTTGCGTCTGACGGCGAGGTGATTGGGTCAGGAACTGACCCAGGCGCGGGCAACGGCGAGAAAGTCATGCACGGTGAGCTGTTCGCCGCGGGTCGTCGGATCGATGCCGGCGCGCTGCATCACCGCGGATGCCGTGGCGGAATCCCCGAGCACCACCGAAAGCGACTGCCGCAGCATCTTCCGGCGCTGCTGGAACGCCGCGTCGACGAGCGCAAAGGTCGCGAGGCGCAACTCCTCGCTCTCCAGCGGTTCCGCGCGTCGTTCGAAGGCGACCAGGATGGAATCCACGTTCGGAACCGGCCAGAACACCTGGCGGCTCACCTTGCCGGCGGTGCGGAAGGCGCCGTACCACGCGGCCTTGACGCTCGGGCTGCCGTAGACCTTGCTGCCGGGAGGCGCCGCCAGGCGCTCGCCCACCTCGGCCTGCACCATGACCACGCCGGCGCGGATCGATGCGAAGTTCTCCAGCATGTACAGCAGCACCGGCACCGACACGTTGTAGGGCAGGTTGGCCACCAGCCGGGTCGGATCGTTCGGAAGCGACTCGATCTTCAGCGCGTCGGCGCGAATGACGGTGATCGGGGCGCCCGGTTGCATGAGTTCAACCGTGAGCGGAAGCTGCTCCGCGAGGCGATCGTCGATCTCCACGGCCACGACGCTCGCCCCGGTCTCGAGAATCCCGAGCGTCAGCGAACCGAGACCAGGACCCACCTCCACGACCACGTCGCCGGCGGCGACGCTTGCCACCCGCACGATGCGGCGCACGGTGTTGCCGTCGATCACAAAGTTCTGGCCCAGTTTCTTGGTGGGATTCACCCCGAGCATCTCGGCGAGATCCCGAATCTCGGCGGGGCCGAGCAACTTCTGCGGGGCTTTGTCGGGCAGCGCGGACTGGCCCGATTCCTCGGTCATGCGAGGCCGCCGACCGGGTGGGCGTCGGAACGGTCGGCATCGTGCGCCGCCGTCACGGGTTCGGCGTCCCAGCGTCCGTAGACGAGTTCGGTGTTGGAGGTGATCTGGGCAGACAGGAGCGAGACATCCGTTTCAAGGTGGGCAGCCATCGCACGCAGGGTGTTCGGCAACAGGTAGGGGGCATTGGGCCGACCGCGGTACGGCATCGGCGTGAGGAACGGGGCATCCGTCTCCACGAGCAGCAAACTGCGCGGCGCGACCGCGAGCGCGGCACGCAGGTCGTGGGCGTTGCCGAAGGTCACGTTGCCGGCAAACGACATGTACCAGCCGTGCTCGGCGCAGATGCGAGCCATCTCGGCGTCACCGGAGAAGCAGTGGAACACCGTGCGTTCCGGCGCTCCCACGCGGAGCAGTGTGGCGATGACCTCGGCGTGCGCGTTGCGGTCGTGGATCTGCATCGCCAGGTTATTCTGCTTGGCGATTTCGATGTGCGCCTCGAACGAACGGTACTGCGTGGCGTGACCCGGCTGCTCCGTGCGGAAGAAATCGAGACCGGTCTCGCCGACGGCGACCACACGCGGGCGCGCGGCCAGCTCGCTGATCTCGGCGATCGCGTCGTCGAGGGTGCCGGCCGCCGCATACACGGGGGCTTCGTTCGGGTGGATCGCGACCGCGGCGAGCATGCGCGGTTCGATCCGAGCCATGTCGGCAGACCAACGCGACGTTTCGCGGTCTCCGCCCACCTGGATGACTCCCCGCACGCCCACGCTCGAGGCGCGGTCGAGCTGGTCGGTGTAGCTGAGCGGGTTCTCACCGTCCGAGATTTCGAGGTGTGTGTGGTTGTCATAAATCGGAACCGACAGCGCTTCGGGTAGCGGCGGGTAGCTCAGATCGCGCCCGGCTCCCGTGTCCCGCCGGCGAATCGGTGCGCCGTCGCTAGCCAACGGTCGACTCGATTCGCGGGAACAGCGGTTCGAGCGGCGTCACGTGCGTGCCTCCGGCCCAGTCCCAGGCCCGGTCGATGCGCTGGTCGGCCAGGGCCCCGGTGCCGCCCAGGGCGCTCCAGAGCTTGCCGGTGGCCACCGGGATCACCGGGGAGAGCAGCACGGTGAGCGTGCCGAGGCCGCGCACGGCCGTGTGCAGCACGGTTTCCAGGCGTTCCCGGGTGGCCGGGTCTTTAGCCAGCGCCCACGGCTCCTGCAGGGTGATGTAGCCGTTGAGCTCATCGACGAGTTCCCAGACGGAGGCGACGGCCTCGTGGATGGCGAGGCTGTCGATGAAAGCCGCCGAGGCATCCGTCACCCGCTTTTCGGTGGCCTGGATTGCGAGGTCTGCCTCGGTGGGTTGACCGCCCACGGGCACGTCGCCGTCGCAGTACCGCACGACCATGGCGATCACCCGGGAGGCCAGGTTGCCGAAACCATTGGCGAGTTCGGACTGGTACCGTGCGGCCAGGTCTTCCCAGGAGAAGGACCCGTCCTGACCGAAGCTGATGGCGCGCATGAAGTAGTAGCGGAACGCGTCGGAGCCGAACGTGTCGGTGATCTGGCTCGGGGCGATGCCGGTGAGCTTGGACTTGCTCATCTTCTCGCCGCCCACCAGCAGCCAGCCGTGGCCGAAGACCTGCTTGGGCACGGCGATGCCGGCGGCCATCAGCATGGCCGGCCAGATCACGGCGTGGAAGCGCAGGATGTCTTTGCCGACGATGTGCGTGGCCGGCCAGCGGCTTGCGAATTCCTCGTCGTTCTGACCGTAACCGGCAGCGGTGATGTAGTTCAGCAGCGCGTCGAACCAGACGTAGACCACGTGGGATTCGTCCCACGGCACCTTGATGCCCCAGTCAAAGCTGGAGCGGGAGATGGAGAGGTCGCTCAGGCCGCGCTTGACGAAGGAGATGACCTCGTTGCGCGCCGATTCAGGCTGCACGAAGTTGGGGTTTTCCTCGTAGAGGGCCAGCAGCCGGTCGGCGAAGGCGCTCATCTTGAAGAAATAGTTCTTCTCGTGCAGCAGCTCCACGGGCTTGGAGTGAATGGCGCACACCAGCACGCCGGCGTCTTCGCCGGTTCCGTCCACGAGATCGGAGGTGGGCTTGTATTCCTCACAGCCCACGCAGTAGTACCCCTCGTACTCGCCGGTGTAGATGTGCCCCTCGGTCTGCAGGTGCTGCAGGAACTTCTGGGCGTTCACCTCGTGGCGCTCGTCGGTCGTGCGGATGAAGTCGTCGTTGGCGATGTTGACGGTCTCGAGCAGCGGCTTCCACGCGGTCTCAACGAGGCGGTCGGCCCACTCCTTCGGCGTCACGCCGTTGGCGGTCGCCGTTCGCAGGATCTTCTGGCCGTGTTCGTCGGTTCCGGTGAGCAGCCAGGCGTTGTCCCCCGACTGTCGGTGCCAGCGGGCGAGCACGTCGGCCGCCACCTCGGTGTATGCGTGCCCGATGTGCGGGACATCATTCACGTAGAAAATGGGCGTGGTGATGTAGAAAGAAGAGCCGTCGGACATGCAATCATCTTAGGCCGAGACGGCCGGGCCCTACGTCGTGTGACGCGACACGTGGCTGATCAGCCGGTCACCTCACCCCAGCGGGAAATCCGAACGGTCGGGTTTTGCGTCCGTTTTGCCGGTCTTGGCCTGCAGCGCACTCTCGTAGAGTTCCCGCTTGCCCAGCCCGCTGGCCAGCGACACGTCGGCGGCCGCGTCCTTCAAGCGGGCTCCGCCGGCCACAAGTGCTAGCACCTCGCGCACGCCGTCTTCGACGTTCAGGACCTTTTTCTCAGCTCCGGCCACCACGATGCAAATCTCGCCGCGTACGCCCGGTGCGGCCCATTCGGCGAGCTCGGTCGCGGTGCCGCGCTTCACTTCCTCATAGAACTTGGTCAGCTCGCGGCAGACCACCACCCGGCGGTCGGCGCCGAGCATGGCTGCCATGTCGGTCAGGCTTGCCGCCAGCCGGTTGGGCGATTCGAAGAACACCATGGTGCGACGCTCGTGGGCGAGCTCGCGCAGGGTTCCGACCCGTTCACCGTGCTTGCGAGGCAGGAATCCTTCGAACGTGAATCGGTCGGTCGGCAGCCCGGAAACCGCCAGGGCCGTGAGCACGGCCGAGGGGCCGGGCAGCGCGGAGACGACCACACCGGCCGCGACGGCAGCATCCACGAGGTGAAACCCGGGGTCGGAGACCGTGGGCATGCCCGCGTCGCTCAACACGAGCAGATCGGTGTCCCGAGCCAGTTCCACCAGTTCGGCGGCCTTGCCGCGCTCATTGTGGTCGTGCAGGCTGATCAGCCGCGGCCGGTTCTCGATGCCGAGCGCCTTGAGCAGGTGGATGGTGACCCGGGTGTCTTCCGAAGCGACCACCGTCGCGGTGGTGAGCGCCTCAATCAGGCGCTTAGAGGCATCCCCGAGGTTTCCGATCGGTGTGGCAGCGAGGATGATCATGCATTCATTGTCTCAGGTTGCGGGGTGTGAGGATGAGCTGCCCTCAGTACGATGGGAATGTGCTCGGTACAAGTCGATGGGTCCGGTGGGCCGCTCCCATCCTGGTGGTGGTGCTGGCCGCCGCCCTCCGCTTGTGGAACCTCGGCAATCCGCACGTACTCGTCTTTGACGAGACGTTCTATGTGAAGGACGCCTGGTCACTCTTCAACAACGGGTACGAATCAACGTGGCCCGACGGTGCGGACGAGCTTTTCGCCGGTGGCCAGACCGGCGTGTTCTCGACGGATCCGTCTTTTGTCGTGCATCCGCCGCTTGGCAAGTGGCTCATCGCCCTGGGCATGGCCGCGTCCGGACCGGCCAGCAGCTGGGGCTGGCGTATCTCCACAGCGGTGATCGGCATTCTCGCCGTCGTTCTGATCATGCTGATCGCCCGCCGGCTCTTCGGCTCGTTGACGCTGGCCACCATCGCCGGATTCCTGCTGGCGATCGACGGCCACGCCATCGTCATGTCGCGGGTGGCGTTGCTCGATAATTCCGTGATGTTCTTCGCCCTCCTGGGTTTCGGCGCCGTTTTATTGGACCGGCCCTGGCATGAGCGACGACTTACGGCTTGGCTGAGCCGCCGACGGGCGGAGGGATTCGATCCGCACTGGGGACCCACCCTGTGGTGGCGCCCGTGGCTGATCGCCGCCGGCTTGGCCTTCGGACTCGCCTGCTCGGTGAAATGGTCCGGAATCTACTTTCTTGCCGCGTTCGGCGTCTACACCGTGGTCGTTGACGCGCTGGCTCGTCGGCGGGCCGGCATCTCGTTTTGGGCCAGCGCTGCCATCCTCAAACAGGCTCCGGCCAATCTTGTGCTGATGGTGCCGGTCGCCATCACGACCTTCCTCGTTTCCTGGACCGGCTGGTTCGTCACCCGGGGTGGGTACTACCGAACCTGGGCCGACTCGGCCGATGCCGCCTGGACCGGCGCGCTGGCGTGGGTACCGCACACCGTCCAGAGCTTCTGGCACTACCAGGCCGCCGCGTACACCTACCACGTGGGCCTGTCGATACCGCACCCGTATCAGGCGAACCCGCTCACGTGGCTGTTCATGATCCGCCCCACGAGCATGTACTACGTGGGAACGAACCGCGGCGAAGATGGCTGCGCCGCCGATACCTGTTCCGCCGCGATCACTTCGGTGGGCAACCCACTGATCTGGTGGGCCGCCACTGCGGCCCTGTTCTATCTCGTGTACCGCCTGGCCCGCTATCGCGAATGGCGGGTCGGACTCATCATGATGGGCATGGTCGCCGGCTACCTGCCGTGGCTGATGTACCTCAACCGCACGGTGTTCCAGTTCTATACAATCGCCTTCGAACCGTATCTTTTACTGGGACTGACCTTCGTCATCGGACTACTGCTGGCACCTTCCCGGGTGGTCGATGGAACGACAGACAACCCCGACCGCCAGCTAATCGGCCGCAGAATAGTGATTGTTTTCCTGATTTTATGCACATTGATCAGCATTTTCTTCTATCCGCTCTGGACCGGAATCCAGACCTCATTCGACTTCTGGCAGCTGCACATATGGATGCCCGGTTGGAGATAGATAGGCCTTGATATATGCTAAAATCAGCATATAATCACTGGGAATAGTGTGTGAAAACTTGGTGTTGCCCGGGGTCACGACCCTAGACTGGCGGTATCTGCTTCACGAGTAATTGCTCACACCCCGACTGGGAAGTCTTACCTCACACAAAAGGCCTCATGTCGGAAGCAATTGCCGTGCCCGCGGTCCGTATCGTTCGGACTCGTCCGGGTGGAGATAAGAAAAACCCCACGAGTGAGTATTCGTCTCTGCTCCACACCGTGCGCAACCTCGGCCTGCTGGGCCGGCGCACGGGTTTCTACTGGATGGTCTTCTCCATCCTGGTGGTCGCAACAGCCGGGGCTGCCGCCGGTTTCGTGCTGCTGGGCGACACCTGGTTTCAGCTGATCATCGCTGCGGCACTGGGAATCATCTTCACGCAGTTCGCTTTTCTGGCGCACGAGGCCTCGCACCGCGCGGTCTTCAAGTCCGGCAAGGCCAACGACCGCGCCGGACGAATCCTGGCGAACCTGTTCGTCGGCATCAGCTACGCCTGGTGGATGACCAAGCACAGCCGCCACCACGCCAACCCGAACGTGATCGGCAAAGACCCGGACATAGAGCCCGACTTCATCGTCTTCCGCGAGGAAGACGCGGCGAAGGTCAGCCGAATCGGTGCCCTCGTCACCCGCAAGCAGGGCTACTTCTTCTTTCCGCTGCTGATGTTCGAAGGCTTCAACCTCCACGTGCAGGGCTTCAAAACCGTTTTCGGCAAGCACAAGGTCGATAGCCGTGCCGTGGAAATCACGATGCTGGTCAGCCGCGTCGTTCTTTATGTCGCCGTCATCTTCTTCTTCCTGCCGCTCGGTATGGCGTTCGCCTTCCTCGGAGTGCAGCTCGCTGTCTTCGGCGTGTACATGGGAGCCTCATTCGCACCGAACCACAAGGGCATGCCCCAGCTTCCCGCCGAGAGCAAGGTCGACTTCCTGCGTCGCCAAGTGCTCACCTCACGCAACATCCGCGGCGGCACGTTCATCGACACCTACATGGGTGGCCTGAACTATCAGGTTGAGCACCACCTGTTTCCGAACATGGCCCGCCCGCATCTGCGCAAGGCCCAGGAAATCACCAAGGAATACTGCCAGTCCAACAACATCAAATACACCGAAACCGGTGTCTTCGAGTCGTACGGCATTGTGATCGAGTACCTGAACCGGGTCGGCCTCGCGGCTCGTGACCCGTTCGACTGCCCGATGGTGGCTCGCTTCCGCTACCGCTAACCTTCACGCACGCATGAAAGCCGCTTCTCCTTCGGGACGGAGCGGCTTTTTTGTGCCCGTCCCGCACGCACCGGCCAGAGGCAACAGGGAAGTGCACCCGCTGGGCAATAAGCTGGAACCCATGTGGCTGCCTGGCGTACTCGTCGCGGCCGGAGCCGCGCTGATCTCCTGGGGCGTGCATGCCCTGGCCCCGGCGGCTCCCCTGCTCACGGTGGCGGTCGTTCTGGGGATCCTCGCGGGACAACTGCCCGCACTGCGCGCCCCGCTCGTGGGCATCCTCGCCCCCGGCTTGACCCTGGCCGCGCACCGTTTCATGCGTCTCGGAATCGTGCTGCTCGGCCTCAAACTCAGTCTTGGCGACATAGTCGCGCTCGGTTGGGTCACGATTGCAACGACCGTGGCACTCGTGCTGGTGACCTTCGCCGGCACACTGGGCCTGGGCCGTCTTTTCCGCCTGCCCGGCCAGCAACCGCTGTTGATTGCCAGCGGTTTCTCGATTTGCGGCGCGTCGGCCATCGGCGCCATGAGCGGAGTCGTGAAGGCGAAAGACGAGGACACGGCCACGTCGATTGCCCTGGTCACCCTATGCGGCACCCTCGCGATCGCCGTGCTTCCGGTGCTGTGGAATCCGCTGAATCTCTCGGCCGCCGAATTCGGCCACTGGGTCGGCGCGGGCGTGCACGACGTGGGTCAGGTCGTGGCAACGGCCCAGGTGGCCGGGCCCGCCGCCCTCGCCATCGCCATCGTCGTGAAGCTCACCCGAGTGCTGATGCTCGCACCGATCGTGGCGGTCGCCTCCGTGGCCCAGCGCCGCCGTGCAGTGCTCACCGGTGACTCCTCCGCTCGGGTGCCGCTCGTGCCGCTGTTCGTGGTGGGGTTCATTGCGGCCGTGGTGCTGGGCAGCGTCATTTCCGTGCCGGCTCCTGCCCTCGCAGCCGCTGATGCCGTGCAGACCGCCCTGCTGGCCATGGCCCTGTTCGGCCTCGGCTCCGCCGTGCGACTGGTCAAGCTGGTGCGCACCGGCGGGCGCGCCCTGGCGGTGGGCCTGTTGTCCTGGGCACTGGTCGCGACCCTCGCCTACGGGGCCGTTCAACTCGGTTAGGCGAGGCACCCGCGCCGACACCCCATCGCGGCACTCGTTCGGCAGGCCGGCACTCCTTCAAACGAGGGCCCGTCGACCAAACGCGGAAAATGTGCGTGTGATCAGTGACTGTCGTCCACGAGCTTGAGGCCGATGACACAGCCGATCAGGCCGAGGATGAGCAGCACCTTGAGCAGTGACGTCGGTTCCCCGCCGAACGCCATCGCCCAGGTCACGGTGAGGGCCGCACCGATACCCACCCACACCGCGTAGGCGGTGCCGATGGGAATGTCCCGCATGGCCAGGGCAAGGCCGCCCATGCTCAGCAGCAGGGCTCCGCCGAAGATAACGGACGGCCAGAGTTTGGTGAATCCCTCCGACTTGCCGAGGGCGGTGGCCCACACTGCTTCAAGAATTCCGGAGGCGATGAGGATGATCCAGGACATGACAGTACTCCCATGGCCAGTCTTGTCGTGTGCCGGGTACTGATCCCTCGTCCGGAGGCCCGAAAAGGCCCTGAGTCAAGACTCTCACATTCGCATCCATCGTGGCGGCCCAGGGTTGCGCCCGGTTACGTCGCCGCACCCGGCCCGTGTTCAGGCCCGCTAGCGTGGTGGCATGGCAGATCGCGAGTATGGCTTCTCAACCCGTGCAATTCACGCGGGCAATATCCCCGATGCGGTAACCGGCGCCCGCGCCCTGCCGATCTATCAAACAAGCGCCTTCGTGTTCGATGACACGGCGGATGCCGCCGCGCGCTTTGCCCTGCAGAAGTACGGCAACATCTACTCCCGGGTAGCCAACCCCACCGTGGCCGCGTTCGAGGAACGCGTTGCCAGCCTGGAAGGCGGCCTCGGCGCCGTGGCGACCTCGAGCGGGCTTGCCGCGCAGTTCATCACCTTCTCCAGCCTGGCCGGATCGGGCGACCACATTGTCTCAAGCGCCAACCTCTACGGCGGCTCGATCACGCAACTCGACGTGACACTGCGCCGCTTCGGCATCGACACCACGTTCGTGCAGAGCGCAGACCCGGCGGATTACGCAGCGGCCATCACCGAAAAGACCAAGTTCATCTTCTCCGAGACCGTGGCGAACCCGTCCGGCGAAGTGGCTGACATCGAGGGCCTCGCCGCCGTCGCCCACGCCGCGGGCATCCCCCTGATCATCGACTCCACCATCGCCACCCCGTACCTCTGCCGCCCCATCGAATGGGGCGCGGATATCGTGATCCACTCGGCGACCAAGTTCCTCGGCGGACACGGTACCACCCTCGGCGGCGTTGTCGTGGAGAGCGGCCGATTCAACTGGGACAGTGACAAGTTTCCCCTGTTCACCGAGCCGGTGGCGAGCTACGGCGGACTCGAATGGTCCGGCAACTTCGGTGAGTATGCCTTCCTCACCCGACTGCGCTCGGAGCAGCTGCGCGACATCGGTCCGACGTTGGCCCCGCACTCCGCTTTCCTGCTCGCCCAGGGCGTGGAGACGCTGCCGTACCGCATGCAGGCGCACATCAACAACGCAAGGGCGGTGGCCGAATGGCTCGACGCCGACCCGCGCATCGACTACGTGAACTGGGCCGGGCTGCCGAGCCACCCACATCACGAGCGGGCGAAGAAATACCTGCCGAAGGATCCCGGCTCGGTCTTCAGCTTCGGAGTGAAGGGCGGCCGCGACGCCGGCCGTACGTTCATCGAATCCGTCGACCTGGCCAGCCACCTGGCCAACATCGGCGACGCCAAAACCCTCGTCATCCACCCCGCGTCCACGACGCACGCGCAGCTCAGCGAGCAGCAGCTCGTTGCCGCCGGCGCCCTGCCCGGCCTCGTACGCATCAGCGTGGGCATCGAAGACGTGGAAGACATCATCTACGATCTCGATCAGGCCCTCACCCGGGCCACCGGAGGTTCCCTGTGACCATTCCCGCCACCACATCCGCCACCGAAACGGTTCAGCTCGTCAACGGGCTCAGCTGTGCGGTCCCGGCAAGCTCTCCGCTGGCCAAACTCCTCAAGAGCCAGCGCACCTGGGAAGGCCCGGACGCCAAGGCCCGTCTCAAGATCCTCCGCGGCGCGAAGTCGGTCGCCGTCGTGGGCGCCTCGTCCAATCCGGCCCGGTCGAGCTACTTCGTCGGCACCTACCTGCAGCAGTCCACCGACTTCCGGGTGTACTTCGTGAATCCGAACGCGGACACCATCCTGGGGCAGAAGGCCTACCCCTCCCTGGAATCGCTGCCGGAGGTTCCCGACATCGTCGATGTCTTCCGCCGCGCCAGCGACATCCCCGCGGTGATCGACGAGGTCCTCTCCGTCGGCGCGCCCACCGTGTGGGTTCAGCTGGGTATTTGGAACCAGGAGGCGGCCGAATACGGCGAGTCGCAGGGGCTCACCGTCGTGATGGACCGCTGCATCAAGATCGAGCACGCGCGCTTCCACGGCGGGCTGCACCTGCTCGGTTTCGATACCGGACAGATCACCGCTCGCAAGGTCATCCGCTGACCC
>Ga0209023_10004702_pt1 | contig 15388 bp, 15 predicted proteins | sample LakOneMetagenome_FD_187468 | JGI IMG/M metagenome (GOLD analysis project Ga0209023, IMG submission 187468) | Freshwater and sediment microbial communities from Lake Erie, Canada (SPAdes) (version 2) | ecosystem: Environmental > Aquatic > Freshwater > Lentic | place: Lake Erie, Canada... | reverse complement strand
GGTGGGGGATTTTCTTGCCCATCATGTTGATCCGGATGAGCGCCTTTGTGTCGGCTTGTCTGGTGGGTGTGACTCTGTTGTATTGCTTCACGTATTGACCGCTTTGGGGCTGGGTAACCGTCTCCACGCCGTTCATGTTCATCATGGTCTCTCGCCCAATGCAGATGCATGGGCAAATTTTTGTCTGGCGTATTGCGACACGCTAGGCATTCCATTGGCGTTGCATCATGTAAACGTCGATGCCAGTGACGGGCAAGGCTTGGAGGCAGCGGCTCGCAAGGCACGCTACGCAGCTTTTGCAGAATGTACCGGCGAATGCATTTTGCTGGCACAGCACCGAGGAGATCAGGCGGAAACATTGTTGTTCAATTTGCTTCGCGGGGCAGGGGTGACTGGGGCCGCTGCCATGCCATCGGTGCGTCGTCTTGGCCGATTGCGTCTGATGCGCCCGATGCTTGATGTGTCTCGGCGCGAAATTGAAAGTTACGCTACCGAGCGAGGACTTGCCTGGGTCGATGACGAGAGTAATTTGGACCGTTCATTGACCCGCAATTTCCTTCGTCATGAGGTGTTGCCTGCAATAAATGGGCGGTTTCCGGCTGCAGAGATAGCCTTGGCTCAGGCGGCCAACAATTTCTCGGAAGCGTCGGGTTTGCTCGACGAGCTTGCTGCAATTGACTGGTGCCGGGTGGGGGAGGGTGATGCTGCGCGCCTGGTTGAACTGCGCGCCTTGTCGTTGCCACGCATTAAGAACCTGCTGCGCTATCGTTTGCGATTACTGAGTTGGCAAGTGCCGGTAGCGACGCGCCTCGACGAGTTCGCTCGTCAACTGCAGTCAGCCGGCCCAGACCGCCATCCAGAACTCGCCCTGATAGATGGAAGGATGCGTGTCGCCCGTGGCCTGCTGCATTGGTTGTCGCGAAAATAACAAACTGTTACCAAGCGCCTTTCCGCGGTGATTGGCCTTCAGTTACAATCAACAGATTATTTATTCCATAAACAGGCCATGATTACTGGATCCATTGTCGCCATCGTTACGCCCATGCATGATGATGGTAGCCTCGATTTGAACTCCCTGCGCAACCTGGTCGATTTTCATGTGCGTGAAGGAACGGATGCCATCGTTGTTGTAGGAACAACCGGCGAATCACCGACAGTTAACGTCGAGGAGCATTGTGAACTGATCAAGACGACTGTTTCGCATGCCGCAGGTCGTATTCCGATCATTGCGGGCACCGGGGCCAACTCGACTGCCGAAGCCATCGAATTGACAGAGTTCGCCAAGAAGGCTGGGGCGGACATGGCGCTTTCCGTCGTGCCTTACTACAACAAACCGACGCAAGAAGGTCTCTATCGTCACTTTAAGACAATAGCCGAAGCAGTTGAACTGCCGATATTGCTCTATAACGTGCCAGGCAGGACCGTTGCGGATATGTCAAATGACACTATCCTGCGTCTTGCTGAAGTGCCCGGTATTGTCGGTGTCAAGGATGCAACGGGTAACCTTGATCGCGCTTGCGATCTGATCGCACGCGCCCCGAAGGGATTTGGGTTGTATACCGGTGACGATATGACCGCAGTGGCGACTATCAGCCTTGGATTCCATGGTGATATTTCGGTAACCGCCAACGTTGCCCCCCGCCTGATGCACGAGATGTGTGTTGCTGCCGCAGAAGGCAACATCGTCAAGGCTCGAGAAATTCACTTCAAATTGCTGGGTTTGCACCGAGATCTGTTTTGTGAAGCCAATCCGATTCCAGTCAAGTGGGCGGTTCACAAGATGGGTCTGATGCCCAACGGCATCCGCCTGCCACTGACCACCCTGTCCGAAGCGCAGCAAGGCCGCGTCCTGGTCGCTATGCGCCAGGCTGGCGTTATTGCCTGAACGGAGTAATAAAAAACATGAACTCACGGCTTTCCGGCCTTGCTACTTTTCTGCTGGCCATTGCGTTGGCTGGTTGCAGCGTTCTCCCCGATTCGCGCAAGATTGAATACAAATCTGCGGGAAAGGCCCCATCGCTGGATATACCGCCCGACCTGTCACAGATCACGCGTGACGATCGTTACGTGGTGCCCGATGCGGCAGGAAAAGGGAGCGCAACCTTCTCTGCTTACAGTGCTGATCGGACGCCTCAGGCACAGGCGCAAAATTCCGTAGTTCTTCCGCAGGTGGATAAGGTACGCGTAGAGCGCTCTGGCAATCAGCGCTGGCTGGTTGTTGCTGCCCCCCCTGACAAGCTGTGGGATACGGTCAAGGATTTCTGGCAGGAAACAGGATTTATCATTTCGATCGAGCGCCCAGAAGCTGGTGTGATGGAAACGGATTGGGCGGAGAATCGGGCGAAGATTGGTGATGATATTATTCGAAACACGCTCGGTAAATTCCTTGATTCGTTGTACTCAACGGGCGAACGTGACAAGTTCCGTACTCGCTTCGAACAGGGCGTAATGCCGGGCACAACAGATATTTTTGTCAGTCACCGTGCCATGGAAGAGGTTTATACCTCGTCAGCCAAGGATGATACGCGCTGGCAGCCACGCCCTGCTGATCCCGAGCTCGAAGCAGAAATGCTACGGCGCCTGATGGTTCGACTGGGTTCTGATGAGAAGCGTGCTGAAGTGTCGATTGCTGCTGCCAAGGCGGAGCCTCGCGCCAAATTGGCCAAGGCGGATGATGGTACGGGAAAGCTGGAGGTTCTGGAGCGATTTGACCGTGCTTGGCGTCGAGTCGGCTTAGCCCTGGATCGTGTGGGCTTTACCGTTGAGGATCGTGATCGTTCACGTGGTCTGTATTTCGTTCGATATGTCGATCCCGAGGTGGATAATCGCAAGAAGGACGAAGGAGTGCTGTCAAAGCTGGCATTCTGGAAGAGTTCTGAGCCACCCGCTAGTTCAAAGACGCAGTATCGTATTCACGTCAGTGATTCGGGGGAGCAGAGCATAGTTCAGGTTCTTTCCAACGAAGGCGGTACCGACAAATCGGAAACTGCAAAGAAAATTCTTGGATTGCTTCTGCTGCAGTTGCAGTGATTAATTTTGCCTCGCTCGGTAGTGGCAGTGCCGGTAACGCACTGCTCGTCGAGTCCGGGGCAACCTTGTTGATGCTTGATTGTGGGTTTGGGCTGCGTGAAACCGTAGCCCGGCTGCTTCGCCTTGGCCGGACGTCTGCCGAACTGGCAGGAATTCTGGTTACGCATGAGCATGGCGACCATGTAAATGGTGTTTTTCGGCTGGCCCGAAAATTCGGATTGCCAATCTGGATGACACATGGCACCTGGATTGGTTGTCGGGAGCTTGATGCCGACCTTGATCTGCGGATTATCGACAGCCATCGTTCATTTTCGATCGGTGCTCTTGAAATTCAACCGTTTCCGGTGCCGCACGATGCGCGTGAGCCCGTTCAGTATGTTTTCACTGACGGCAAAATTCGTCTCGGCGTATTAACCGATATTGGCGATCCAACTTCGCATGTCCGCGATATGCTTTCTGGTTGTTCCGGATTGGTGCTGGAGTTCAATCATGACGCACAAATGCTGGCGCGCTCGTCCTACCCAATGTCGCTAAAGCGGCGCATTGCCGGGCGATATGGACATCTCGAAAACTCTTCCGCAGCTGCCTTGCTGGGTCAAATCGATTGCTCGTCCCTGCAACATCTGGTGGTCGCCCATTTGAGCGAGCGCAATAATCTGGCCGAATTGGCCGTTAGCGCAGCGGCGAGTGCGCTGGGATGCCCACTTGACTGGGTAGGCGTGGCCACTGCGAATCAAGGATTTGATTGGCGTAGCGTGGCTTAGTACGAACCGGACGATAAGGTCTGAGCAATAAAAAACGGGGCCGAGGCCCCGTTTTGCTGAAGCAAGAAATATTACTTCTTGGCGGCTTCAACAGCGGCCTTGCCAGCGTCCATTGCGCCCTTGCCGGCTTCAACAGCGGCCTTGCCTGCATCCATTGCGGACTTGGCAGCATCAGCAGCAGCGGCTTCAGCCGGCTTGGCAGCATCAGCAGCAGCGGCAGGCGCGGCAGCAGCAGCGGCGGCCGGGGCAGCGGCGGCGGCAGCAGCCGGAGCAGCGGCTTCAGCAGCCTTGGTGGCTTCAGCAGCAGGAGCGGCAGCAGCCGGGGCCGGAGCCGGGGCAGCAGCCGGGGCTTCCGGCTTCTTGCCGCAAGCGGTCAGGGCAACGGCGAGCAGAGCAGCAACGAGGATAGACTTATTCATGGGATTTCCTTATCGACAAGAGGCAACAAAATCTGAATTGATCGGAGATCAGGAGCTACCTAATCAGTCTGTAATTATAACAATAATTTATTTGTGATGGAGAATCTTGGTGCACTGCGCAAGATTTGCAGGTATTACAGCCCAAGGGTGGTTCTCGATACGGGTTCTCCGCCTTCCGCCCATATTTCCTTGAAACGAGACAAATAGGGCCGGACTTCATCAGGTTCGTCGATGAGTAATTTGCTCCGCGGCAGGTCTCGCTCAAAACGAATCAAGGCATATTTTTCGTCGACGAGGATCATGCCATCGCGCAAGTGGGCGAGTTGAGGCGGCGTTTCCTGCGCTTTTGCGAGGTGGCCATAGGTGGAAAGCAGATTTTGGAATTGTGGATGCTGCTGGCGAAGGAGTGACGCATTGCGAACGGCAATTTGCAGGACATCACTTTGTCCGGAGAGCAGGATGCGCTTGATTTGTTCTCTGCGGGGAGCGGACTCAAGTTTCAGCATGCTGAGATCTTCGTCGTAGATGAGTATCTTATGGCTGGCGATTGCCAGGAGGCGGTCGATAGCCATTTGATAATCAGTCCAGGATGTAATCAGTTCGCGCGCCATAGCACCTAGTGTAATTGATGGATAAGTCTGAGGAAAGACGGCATAAAATGGCCGCGATGGTCGGAAAGTGCCTTACAAACCAGTTTGTTTTGCTTGCCGCTACAGTTGTCTATGCGGGAAAGCATGAGACGATTCGCATTTGGCTGCATGGGGCAGGTGGTGAGCGAAACCCAGAATTGGATCAGACCTTGTGATTGTTGGCAGAAGGAATGAGTCGGTTTGTCACATTTCGGCAAATTGGCCAATCAGCCAACCCCGTTTTTTATGAACAGGAATGCGACGAAGTGGTCGATGGCACTTTTGACTGATCGCTGTAGAGATAACGCTATAAATCTTTCCCCAAGATGCTCAGATTCACCTGATGTTGCAGCCGCTCAAAACTACAGTGCTCTCGGTCTGTATTATGATTGAACATTTGGGCAGAACGCCGGATGATATCAACTAGAATTCAGGCTACTACGGCGAATTGGCGGGTTCTGTGTCTTCTGATGTGCGGCGCAATCATGCCCAGGAACAAAAGTCAGACAGCATGATCATCGACCGTGGATTGACTTTGCTTCGGGGTGGCGCGCGCTTGTCCCGTGGCACGATCTTCGGAGCGCTCTTTGCCTGTCTGATTTCAGGTTGTGCTTTTCTGCAGCCGCCAAATTTCGATCCCTCTCCGCTAGTGGCCGGCCGGCTTCCTTCTCCGGATATCACCGTTAAGCTACCGCAATTGGGGCCCTGCACTGATTCACCAGAGCAGGCATTGTCCCTGGACTCGTCGAAGCCAGTGACGGTGTTGGTGCACGGCTGTAATGGGTCGGCAGGACGGTTCCGGTCGCTGGCCCAGCTTTATGCCTTTCATGGTCAGCAGGCAGTTTGCTTTAGCTATGACGACCGGGACAGCCTGGTGCTCAGCGCTAGCCAGTTGATTGCTGCCGTTGGGGCTCTGGCTGGGAAAATACAGAATCGGGAAATCACCGTCATTGGTCACAGCATGGGTGGTCTGGTGGCAAGGAGGGCAATGGAAGGCGAGCGCCGCATCGAATGGGAGCGCGATGGCTTAAACGTAAATCTTGTCACCGTCTCGGCGCCAGTTTCTGGCATTGCTGCCGCCAAGCCCTGTGGCAATCGAGTTCTGCATTGGGCAAGCCTCGGCCTGGTACCGCTGTCTTGCATGGCGGCCACCGGCGACAACTGGCATGAAATTACCCCTTCGTCCGATTTTATTCGTCGTCCTGGTCCGCTGATCCCCCCGGTCCGGCGCTACCTGAAGGTGGTTACTGATGAACGCGGAGCTTGCCGCCGTCGCGATGCGGCCGGCACATGCGTTGAAAGCGACTTTATCTTCAGCCTGGCAGAACAGTACCAGCCAATCATTGATGGCTACCCGCGCCTTGCCAATGTTGAAGTGGCGGCAGGCCACGTGGAGATCGTTGGCTACAAAGGGGTCGCGCCGCACCAGTTGATCGCGATCCTGCAGCAGCAGGGGTTGCTGGCCACCACCTCAGCCGAACGCGAGGTTGCTTTCCAATTGCTGATGGCGGAACTCTATTGATGCCAGCTTGGCGCCAGATTTGAAGGCGGTGGCAGAAGCGATTTGATTGGGCGCAAGCGATTTAAGCATCGTCCGGCTACAGCCAGAACTGATGCAAATCCTGTCTGTGCTTGTAAAAGGCGAACCCGCCAGGTCAGGTGCTTAGACTGTTCTGCAATGTGTTTTACGGATTGGGTGCCGGTTCTCTCCACTCAGGGTCAGAGGATTGATAAAATCGCGCTTTTTCGGAGTTGACCGTGCCGATCGGGATCATCGAATCGTTGGACCATGAGGCGCGGGGAATTACCCGTCTGGATGGTAAGGCCATTTTTGTTGATGGCGCCCTGCCTGGAGAAACTGTCGAATACGCCAGCTTTCGGAGAAAGTCGAAGTTTGAGTTGGCGCATCTGGTGAGGGTAATCAAACCATCCAACGCCCGTGTCGAACCGCGATGTCCGCATTTTGGCGTTTGTGGCGGCTGTGCCATGCAGCACATGGATCCATCGGCACAGGTTGCTGCCAAGCAACGCGTGCTCGAAGATAGTCTTTGGCACATTGGCCGTCTCCGTCCGGAAACGATCTTGCCACCGATTCAGGGGGAGTCCTGGGGGTATCGCCATCGCGCCCGCCTTGCCGTTCGCCGCGTCGCAGAAAGCGGAGGCGTGCTGATTGGCTTTCATGAGTGGCGTAGCAGCTACATCGCGGATATTCGGAGTTGTGCCATATTGCCGCCCCATGTCTCGGCGCTGTTGTTGCCGATGCGTGAATTGATTGCGGGGTTGTCGAACGCTGAGCATATTCGCGATGTCGAAGTCGCTGTCGGAGAGCAGTGTACGGCTCTGCTTTTGCGCATACTGGCGCCGCTGAACAAGGCTGATGAACGATTGCTCCGTGACTTTGCTGACCGCCACGGCGTTGTCTTTTACCTCCAGCCAAAGGGACCTGATAGTGTTTATCGCTTTCATCCGCAGCAGGGACCGCGCCTTTCATACACACTGCCGGAATTTGGCATCGAACTCGATTTCCAACCAACAGATTTCACGCAAGTAAACCATGCTGTCAATCGCGTGCTGGTTCGCCAAGCCTTGCGTCTACTCGATCCTCAGCCGGGAGAGCGGGTTGCCGACATGTTCTGCGGGTTGGGCAACTTCACGTTGCCCATTGCCAGGTCCGGGGCAGTGGTGGTCGGGATAGAAGGGAGTGCAGGCTTAGTCAAGCGTGGCAATGAGAGCGCATTGGCAAACGGCTTGCAGGATCGCGTTGAATTCGGCGTTGCAAATTTGTTCGAATGTACCGGGCAGTCGCTGGCCCGCCTTGGTCGCTTTGACAAGATGCTGATTGACCCACCGCGTGATGGGGCAATTGAGCTGGTCAGGGCGATTGGCAGCAGCGCGCCGAAGCGTATCGTCTATGTGTCCTGCAATCCTGGAACGCTGGCCCGTGATGCTGCCGTATTGGTGGCCGATAAAGGGTACCGCTTTGTGTCGGCGGGAGCAGTCAATATGTTTCCGCATACTGCGCATGTGGAGTCGATTGCTGTGTTTGAGCAACCATGATTTGTTGTTTGGTTATCCGTGACGTAAAAATGGCGGCCAAGGCCGCCATTTTTACGTCACGGAAGCGGAATTAGTCGCGCTCACCGGTGAATGCCATGATCAGTTGCAGCAGGCTGACGAATACGTTGTAGACGTCGAGATAAACCGCCAGGGTCGCGCTGACATAATTGGTTTCGCCTCCCTGAACAATGCGGCTGATGTCATACAGGATATAGGCCGAGAAGATACCGACGACAGCAACAGCAATGGTCAGCGACAACGCCGGAATCTGGAAGAAGATATTCGCGACGCCTGCCAGCAGCACGATGATCATGCCGATGAACAGGAACTTGCCCATCCCGGAGAAATCACGCTTGCTGACAGCAGCAATCGTTGACATTGTGAAGAAGACTGCACCCGTGCCGCCAGCGGCCATGGCGATCATTGAGCCGCCATTGGAGAAGCCAAGGGCGACCTGCAGGATACGTGACAGCATCAGGCCCATAAAGAAGGTAAAGCCAAGCAGCAAGGCAACACCCAAGCCACTGTCCTTGTTCTTTTCAATTGCCCACATGAAGCCCATGGCAACGCCCATGAAGAGCAGGAAAGACATCAGCGGACTGCCGGCCATGAAACTGAATTCTATCTGGATGCCGAGTAGAGCGCCCAGAACTGTTGGCACCATGGAAAGCGCAAGCAGCATGTAGGTATTGCGAAGAACGCGATTTTGTTGAAGCGCGAATCCGGAGGTGCCCTGACTGGCAATCTCGAAATTGGTGTTCATGCGGGAATTTCCCTTGTGTTGTTGCGACAGAAGCTAAGACTAACGGACCGAGAACGAAGTTTCAATTATTCGTGCGCAATGTGGCACGATGGCGCCGAAGGTGTTTGTGATATTATGCGCGCCCATTGGGTCTGTGGCAGAGCGGTTGAATGCACCGGTCTTGAAAACCGGCGTGGAGAAATCCATCGTGAGTTCGAATCTCACCGGACCCGCCAGATACTGAAAAAGCGCCCTGCGGGGCGCTTTTTCTTTGTGGGTACACAAATTTCTCGCATAAGTGGCTTCACACTAAGTCAATGCAGTGCTTCCGTCCTTGCCAACGTATGGTTGGAAAAAAGGACCGAAAAAGGACCGATAGACGACGCTTGGTCGTTCTGGGTCACTCTCCTTTGTGGCACCGATTTCTTCTGTGCTGCAAGGCCTATCACCAGATGGGTCTCTGGGAGGCACAACTGCAAACGTCGATTTTATGACTCTGATTTCCTTTCGTTTGATCGAGATAGGGTTACACCTTGATTCCGCCCAGTGGCTGCATGGGGGCAAAATTTGAGGTGGTGGTGGGTAGTGTCTCAGTTTGAAATAGCCGTTCCTTGACGAAAACGCATGCTGGTGCATATCCTTAGAGCTATGCCTAAACGCTCAAGCACAGGTCGGCTAGACCTCAATCAACTAGCCAAGCGGATCGTCGATGAAGCAACCGAAGAAGCGCCACCTATCGAACCGAAACCAAAGAAAAACAAAGCCGCCCAGGAATTGGGGCGGCTCGGTGGATTGAAGGGCGGTGCTGCTCGCGCAAAGAAACTGACCGCTGAAGAGCGGTCAGAGATTGCGAAGAAGGCGGCTAAAGCTAGATGGGGAAAATTAGTTGATTGATCGCTTTATTTTCCGAAGCTGAATCTCCATCCAACTCTGAAAATCTTCGTAACTTTCAGCGCTCATCTTTTCGGGCCACTCTAATACGACTTGCCCTTCATCAAGAGAAAAAATATCCCGCCTGTTTCCTGCTAATGCTTGGCTAATTTGCTGCTGCGCTGGTACGTCAGAAGGGGTGACTTTCTGTTCAGAACGTTGTTCAACACTGTTTTGCATTGGAGCCTCCTTGGGTTCTTCCACGTTAGTGGAATTATCCTCTTTTGGAAGCTCAGAAACAAGACTCATTGTTTCACGATAAGCGCGAATTGGTGCATCTACCGCGCTTTGTAGGAACCCGCGTTTGAGTAGAAAAGAGCGCATGTTGTCATCGCTTGGGATCGCGTCCGGGTACTGCTGACGAAGTTCAGAGAACAGCGCTGGTGCAAATGCAGCCTGTCGGATGGCGGCAATCCGATCTTCGGAATCTTTTTGATCAACAAGAATTGTTAGTGCAGCGTGACTAACCTTCAACTCTTTACCGACCTCCTCAAGAAGGCCGTATTTCTTCAACGCTGAAAGAATGGTCATAGACGCGCCATTTAGTCCGTTGTATCCCATCGCCTTTACGACAACATCTGGGGATGCTTTTGAGACGTGCTCTTTGTTGTAAATTTTCCTGACTCGTTCAATAGCCTCTGGAAGGCTTATTGCCGGATAGTTTGGACTGCGAACCCTTGCCATGATTTCCTCCGATAGCCGCTAACGAACTAACGATACATCTACCGCAGCATAACGTCAAGCGAGCGGATAAATTTATCAAGTTAGCGGAGTTAGCTGTTGACGTTAGCTATTTTGCGAGTACCATTGGCGCAAATTGGAGGTGCGTGAATGAGAAGATGATTCAAGCCCGGCAGCCATAAACGATCCGCCCTGCCGGGCTGGAAAAGAAAGGCCCATAGTCAGTCGCATCCCTGAGAAAGATAGCTGACTATGGGCCGTGGCGGTACCGCTTACGAAGGCGTTGCGGGCATTAATCCAATCGCACCGGAACACCCTGCTGTAACAGGGTGCAACCCCGGAGAAAGGAGGTGCCTTATGGAACAGTTGAAATTCAACTTCCCCATTCCTGATGGACATGTAGTTAAGTTTGTGGCCTACATCACCGTCAAGGGCAAGCGCCTGTATGCGAAAGCGTATGGGAAACGCGCTTGGCCGATCTTGGTTAAGGTTTAACTAACCCATCGCCCGCACGCCTTCGTATTTTTTTAGTATCACAATCTATTCGTGGTTTGTCAATATACATGTGCGCTCAAGAAATAGTTCGCTTTGAACTTGACCTTGCGTTTCCGCTCAAGCATAATATTCAACATGAACTGAATGCTTGAGGGGTTGCAATGAACGTCCTTCCAATTGAAAAGCGCGCACAAATCCTGCATCTGCTGGTGGAAGGCAATTCCATGCGCGCAACCTCTCGCATTGCAGACGTATCCATCAACACCGTAACCAAGCTGCTAGTCGATTCCGGTACGGCCTGCATGGAGTTTCAAGACGAAACTATCCGCAATATCAAGAGCAAGCGCGTTCAGTGCGATGAAATCTGGTCGTTCTGCCAGTCGAAAGAAAAGAACGTCGCCGAGGAAAACAAGGGCGCTCTTGGTTATGGCGACTGCTACACCTGGACAGCCATTGATGCCGATACCAAGCTGGCTATCTCTTGGCTGGTTGGCCGTCGCGACGTTGAGTACGCGGAAGCCTTCATGGCTGATCTGGCTTCCCGTCTTGCTGATCGCATCCAGATGACGACCGATGGCTATGGCCCGTATATCAATGCCATCGAAAAGATGTTCGGCGGCGCCATTGATTACGCCATGCTGGTGAAGATTTACGACGGCGAAGGTAAAGAAGGGCAGAAGCGTTACAGCCCGGCCAGCTTTGTGAAAGCAGAGAAGCGCCGCATCAATGGCGACCCTGATCTGAAAGAAGTATCAACCAGCTACGTCGAGCGCCAGAATTTGACGATGCGTATGGGCATGCGTCGTTTTACTCGCCTGACGAACGGTTTCAGCAAGAAGGTCGAGAACCTTCAGTTCGCTGTAGCTCTTCACTTTATGCACTACAATTTTGGCCGCATCCATAAAACGCTGCGCGTTACACCAGCGATGGAAGCCGGTATCGCTGACCACGTATGGTCAATGGAAGAAATTGCAGGGCTAGTGAAAGACGAGGCGCCGAAGAAACGCGGCCCTTACAAAAAGAAAAATTCAAACTGAGACACTACCTGGTGGTGCCCAAAGTTGCAACTGGCTGGGTTTCTCTTCATCCGAAATCAACTTGCTGCCCATCGCCGCATTTGCTCTTATTGCACCCTGCATCGGTTATGACTCTTGCGCCTAGTTCGGTTAAGGGCATATATTTAAATCGCATGTCGCTTTTGAGTTGAACGTTCGTTTACACAAGAGGGGGCTGAATATGTCTAAGCCAATTGGGAACATTTCGTTAAGTCTCCCTTCGCTCTGGTTATGGGGGGGAATGCAAGAATCACAATTGCTTCCCAAAGGACGGCGAGCGGCAGATTGGGTTTCAGTGCTAGGAGGCCTGTTCGCTCTGGCATCTAGCGCTTGTCAAAGTGCTGATATTCAACAACAGGGCTATGACTCATCACAGTTCCAATTTATAGATTCCCCTAACCAACGAAAGCTCAGTCCTGATACCTATTTCGGGCACGAATATCTATACCTAAACTCGCGAAGAGGCCTAGGCCAAAACAAGACGAGACCGAAACATCTAACAGGCTTGGCTATGTCGGGTGGAGGCATTCGCTCCGCAGCATTCCAGCTTGGAATATTGACAGGATTAAATGCCTCAGATGGCATGCATGAAAAATGGTTGTCAAAAATCGATTACATCGCGTCCGTGAGTGGTGGCAGTTGGGCCAATGGTGAATATTGGAGCACGCCTCTGTCTGACGACAAATTTCTGTCATGTTTGGATGGCTATGCCAAAACAGCAATGCCTACCGAAGGTTGCCCTTCGCCCTATGGCGCACTTCGAAATAGACAGGAGGTTAGCCCACTTCCCATTGATAACAACCACGAACTTAAGAAGCGGAAATCGCTTTGGGAGAAGGACATTATTGATGCCCACCTCGGCAGCTGCAATATCGATTTCGACGCTGAGCCAAGGAAAGACTATAACCCGACAAACACCTTGGCTTGTCGAGATGCCAGTTCGCATAGGCCTTACCCTATTTTCGCATCGACGCACTCATCCCGTGAAGAAAGGGCGAGCGTTAATAACCACGTATTTGAGAGCACACCTGACTACCAAGGGACCATAAGCGAGGCACCTGAGTATCGTGGCTTCTTTATTAAATCCGGTTCTAGGAAGTTTCTCTGGGAAAACCGAGACTGGAAGCGCTGGATTCCCGGAGGGGAAAATGACCATCCGGGCGAGGTGCTATCGTTAATGCTCGCTCATTCCTCGGGCGTTATTGGGAGCGAGAAGCCCTTTTTGCTGCAATATAACTTTCATGCCCATTACAAAGGTGAAAAAGATCGAGGCAAGCCGATTAAAGGCCTACGAGAAATATATAAGCTAACAGATGGTGGAAAATCAGATAATTTGGGTGTTATTCCACTGATTGAACGTAATGTGGATACTATTATCGTCTCTCAGATGGGTAAGGAGGGCCAAGATTTTGAAGATATAAAGCTCGCAGCTTTGCAAGCAAAAAAACTCTTTGGTTGCACCTTTAGAGCTGATTGGCCTCGAAATACTACAAGCGTTGTCGAACCGACCCCTTATCAGTGTCCTAATGGGAATGGTGCTCAACAAATTGGCAAGCTAATTCTTGTTCGTCCGACAGTACAAAATGTTGGTGATTTCTTAAATTACCTTAGAGTAAATAATCCTGCGCTCAGCGCACGGCTGGATGAGATCGATGCAAATGAGAAACCAGCGGATAGATTTCCAGAAACGCCTACGTTTCGACGCATATATGATGAGAGTTTAATACGAGCTTATTTCCTACTTGGCAAATATCTTGCCGAAACATCGGTTTCTCCTGTCCTTAATTCTCTGGATATTGGCAGCACCCACTAATTGAAAAAATTTTGGTAAGGGAGGCGTATGAAAAGAAGAGAATGCGTCCTGTTGAATATATGTGGTCTATTTCTATATTTCAGCTTTTCATCTGCGGGGGCAATAGAAAGATACGATTTCGAGTTATGTGGAACCAAGGATGTTGTTTCTCAGAATTGTGAATATCATGAGCAGGTGGCAAAGAAGTTCTGGGAGTACGCAATTATGGCTGCAGATACTTACCGAGCAATTGATTCAATTGAATGGAAAAAGCGTAGGGTAAGGAACATTTTCAGAAATAAAGATGGTGCAGAAAAAAGCAATTTATATACAAATGACTTTTCAAATGAAGCTGATTCTTCTAAGAAGGACGAGTGGGATGAATACGCCAGCATAGTCTACGGAAGTAAGGATTATTGCCCAACGGAGATTGCTAATTTAACAGAGGCAGATTGTGAGGAACATGAGTGCAAATTTGATTCCACGTATCCGCCAAAATCCGAGTCAAATGTTGGGGAGGCTTGTAAGTCGGATGAAAAGGCGAAATCTGTACCCGAACCTCCTAAACTTAAAGGTGTTAGTGTACCAATTAAGATCAATTCTTGGGTCAGGCTTTTTGATTTTGATAGACATCCCCCTGCTAAAGGATTTCGAGTATTTGTCCCTGGGTTCTACGTTGAGGTATGGGTTAAGGATTATGTGAAGAGTGATGAAAATCCAGAACCATATGTAGAATATGCGATTGTTTTCAGAGGGACACAGGGCGGGGGCGGATGGTTTTCGAATCTCCGATACATCACAGGACTGATACCAATTTTTCATGATCAGTATAAGCAGGCAAAATCGATTTTTCCTAGAATAATGGATCAAATCGAATTGCGTGAACGTGAATTTAATAAGCAAGGTGAACAAAGGGAACGAAAAATTACTTTAGTTGGACACTCCCTTGGGGCGGGATTGGCTTTATATGTAGCATTCAATAATAAAGGAGTTACAAAAATTATTGGGTTCAATCCGTCGCTGATCACAGGTGCTTCCTTTGTCCCGCAAGAAACAATAAAAACAAATTTGGAAAACGTGAAGGAGGTCGATTTTATTTACGAGAACTCAGAAATTCTTCACTTTTTTGAAAGTTGCAAAGAGGGAGATCTCCTGAATGAAAATAATCCTAATTTGAAAATCGGATGCTACAAGGTAAATTTGCTTGGAGGAACCATATTCAATCAGCACGACATGGGCCCAATGGCGTGCAGGCTTACCGTCATTAATAATTCAATCCTGAAAAAGAAAAATAGAATCAGTGAATAGATAACCTCAATTGTTAAGTGATAACTTTGTATTAGCTCTATTGATCATGATCGCAAAAACCCTTTCCGGTTAGCGCTGAAGTCATTACGATTTTCTTTATTTCCCGTTTCACGAACGCTTATTGCCGAGCAAAGTTAGTAGTCGTTTGCGAGAAGTCGATCTGGTTGCGTTGCTCAAGAGAAAGTCGCAAGCCGCAATCGTCGATGGGAACTGATACATCGGATATTGACCTAACCACAAGCGCCTCTCAAGTCAATTCAATGACGCGAATGTTTGAACCATGAGGTGCCTCGAGTTTCAGTATGCAATTCCGCCTGTGATTAATCATTCGCCTGCCAAGCGTAATTTCGCAGTGGCAGCATGGTCTTCGATATACTCGTTTTTAGTACGTGAAAAATGTTCGTGGCCATCTTGGAGAGGGTTCAAATGAAACAGCGAATCAACACGCGTGCACGCACGCAGCAGCGCCGCCCTGAGGGGGCCAAG
>Ga0209023_10004701_pt1 | contig 15388 bp, 14 predicted proteins | sample LakOneMetagenome_FD_187468 | JGI IMG/M metagenome (GOLD analysis project Ga0209023, IMG submission 187468) | Freshwater and sediment microbial communities from Lake Erie, Canada (SPAdes) (version 2) | ecosystem: Environmental > Aquatic > Freshwater > Lentic | place: Lake Erie, Canada... | reverse complement strand
GAGGGCGCGGACTGGGACAAGGCGAGTTTCTGGGCGGGCCTCCGCCCGATGACACCGGAGGGCACCCCCATCCTTGGGGCCTCGCGCATGAAGAACCTGTGGTTCAACACCGGCCAGGGCCACATGGGCTGGACGATGAGCCACGGCGCCGCCCGCATCACCGCCGATCTGGTGGCCGGAAAGCGCCCCGCCATTGCGCTGGATGGCATGGTTGCCGTTACGTAAGCAAGAACACATTCTCGCCCCTTTTCGGCCTATGGTGCGGCGCCAAGGTTAACAGTCCGGGCGACGAGTGGAATGAAGCAGGTGCGTTGGGCCGCGGTGGCGGCAGTTGTCATGCTCGCGGGCACCGTCTCCGTCGCGGAGGCTGCCTCGCAGACCGGCAAGGCCTCCTACTACAAGCACGGCAAGCGCACCGCCAGCGGCGAGCGTTTCAACGCCGGCGACTATACCGCCGCCCACCGTACGCTGCCCTTCGGCACAAGGGTGCTGGTCACCAATCTCGATACCGGGATCTCGGTGATCGTCCGCGTCAACGATCGCGGACCCTTCGTGAAAAGCCGCATCATCGACGTGAGCTACGGCGCCGCCAAGGTATTGGGCATCACCCGCACCGGCGTGGCGCAGGTCAAGATCGTGCCGCTGAAGCGCGTGGCCGAGGCGCCTGCCGCTGCCCCGCCCGCGGCCCCCGCCCCGGTGGCCCCCACCCAGACCGTGGCGGAAAGCTCCGGCGAGGTCTTCTCGCTGCGCTAGGTCGTCGCTGAATCGCGATTTCCTATCCTCCGGCATGCGATAATCTATTTCTTGGATGCGCCCGGCGCTGGCATTGTCCGGCGCTGGTTTTGGCGTGGAGGCAGTGGCGATGGACAATGGCTCGAACCCGGCGGGTGGCGCGCGGCTGCGCGACCCGCGCTACGACATCCTGTTCGAGCCGGTGAAGATCGGACCGGTCACCGCCAAGAACCGCTTCTACCAGGTGCCGCACTGCAATGGCGGCGGCTACCGCGACCCGTCGGCTGCCGCCGAGATGCGGCGCATCAAGTCGGAAGGCGGCTGGGGCGTCATCTTCACCGAGCAGGTGGAGATCCACCACAGCTCCGAGATCACGCCCTTCATCGAGCTTCGCATCTGGGACGAGGACGACATGCCGGGCCTCGTCAAGATGGCCGATGCCATCCATTCCAACGGCGCGCTGGCGGGCGTGGAGCTCGCCTATTCCGGCGCCAACGGCCCCAATCTCTATACCCGCGAGGTGCCGCTCGCGCCCTCGCACACGCCGATCCTCACCTTCACCTCGGACCCGGTGCAGGCCCGCGCCATGGACAAGGAGGACATCAGGAACCTCCGCCACTGGCACAAGTTGGCCTACAGGCGGGCGAAGCGGGCGGGCTATGACATCCTCTGCCTCTATGGCGCGCATGGCTTCGGCGTCATCCAGCACTTCCTGTCGCCGCGCACCAACCAGCGCACGGATGAATATGGCGGTTCGCTGGAGAACCGCTCGCGCCTCCTCAAGGAATTGATCTCGGACGCCCGCGACGAGGTGGGCGACAGCTGCGCCATTGCGGTGCGCCTGTCGCTCGACGAGCTTGCCGGCGAGCAGGGCTTCTCCAATGCCCAGCTGCGCGACATGGTGGCGATGCATGCCGAGCTCCCCGACCTGTGGGACTTCGCCCACGGCACCTGGGAAGCCTGCTCCGGCACCTCGCGCTTCAAGCCGGAAGGTGCGCAGGAAGACCTGATCCGCGGGCTGAAGCAGCTGACGCCGAAGCCGGTCGTCGGCGTCGGGCGCTTCACCTCGGCCGACATGATGGTGCGGCAGGTGCGCCAAGGCCTGATGGACTTCATCGGCGCGGCGCGGCCATCGATCGCCGACCCGTTCCTGCCGAAGAAGATCGACGAGAACCGCATCGAGGACATCCGCGAATGCATCGGCTGCAACATCTGCGTGACCGGCGACATGACCATGTCGCTGTCGCGCTGCACGCAGAATTCCTCCTTCATGGAAGAGTGGCGCAAGGGCTGGCACCCGGAGACGATCCGGCCGAAGCAGTCCGATGCCAAGGTGCTGGTGGTGGGTGCCGGTCCCTCGGGCCTTTCCGCCGCGCACAAGGTAGGACTGCGCGGCTACGAGGTGGCACTGGCCGAGGCCAGTGCCGAACTTGGCGGTCGCGTGACGCGCGAGAGCAAGCTGCCGGGGCTCAATGCCTGGGCCCGGGTGCGCGACTATCGCCACGGGCAGATTTCGAAGATGACCAACGTCAACGTCTATCGCGACTCCGCGCTGACGGCGGATGACGTGCTCGGCTTCGGCTTCGAGCATGTCGCCATCGCCACCGGCGCGCGCTGGCGTCGCGATGGGCTGGCTCGTTACAACCTGCTGCCGATCGCCCTGGCCGAGGCCATGCCGATCTTCACGCCGGACGACCTGATGGCGGGCGCGCTGCCTTCGGGCGAGGTAGTGGTCTATGACGACGACCACTATTACATGGGCAGCGTGCTGGCCGAGCTGCTGGTGCAGAAGGGCTACAAGGTCACTTTCGTGACGCCCGCCTCGCGCGTCGCCGAGTGGAGCTTCAACACGCTGGAGCAGGGCACCATCCAGGCGCGGCTTTTGGAGATCGGCGTCACCGTGAAGGTGACGCGCGGCCTCGCCTCGGTCGAGGCCGATGGCGTGACCACGCTGTGCACCTATACCGGAAGACCTGAGCGCATCGGCTGCGATGCGGTGGTGATGGTCACCGCGCGGCTTCCCGAGGATGGGCTGTTCCTGGCGCTGAAGGCGCGGCAGGAGGAGTGGGCCGATGCCGGCATTGCCTCGGTGAAGGTCATCGGCGATGCCAATGCTCCCGCCGCAATCGCCTGGGCCACCTATGCCGGGCATCGCTATGCCGAGGAGCTGGAGGCGCCGCCCATCGGCGACGCGCTGCCGTTCCGCCGCGAAGTCGCAGGATTGAAGGACTGATCATGGCCAAGCTCACCGTCGCCATCACCCAGATGGCCTCCGACAATGACTGGACGAAGAACTGCGATAAGGCCGAAGGCCTGGTGCGCGCGGCGGCGGCCAAGGGTGCGAAGCTCATCCTGCTGCAGGAACTGTTCGATGCGGATTATTTCTGCATCGAGCAGCATGCGAAGTTCCTGAAGCAGGCGCACGAGATCGACCGGCATCCGACGGTGAAGCGCTTCGCCGCACTGGCGAAGGAACTGGGCGTGGTGCTGCCCGTCAGTGTCTTCGAGCGCGCGGGGAATGCGCACTACAACACCACCGTGATGGTCGACGCCGACGGCAGCGAGCTTGGCATCTATCGCAAGAGCCACATTCCCGATGGCCGCGGCTACCAGGAGAAGTTCTATTTCTCGCCCGGCGACACCGGCTTCAAGGTGTGGGACACGGCCGCAGGCAAGATCGGGCTGGGCATCTGCTGGGACCAGTGGTTCCCCGAATGCGCCCGGTCGATGGCGCTGATGGGGGCGGAAATCCTGCTCTATCCCACCGCCATCGGCTCCGAGCCGCCCAACCCCGATTATGATTCCTCGACGCACTGGCAGAACACCATGCGCGGTCATGCGGCGGCCAACATCATGCCGCTCATGGCCTCCAACCGCGTGGGCAAGGAAACCGCTCCGGACGGCCGCTCCGACATCTTCTATGGCCGTTCCTTCATCGCCGACTATCAGGGCGAGAAGATCGGGGAGATGGACCGCACCGAGGAGGGCCTTCGGGTGGCGAGCTTCGACATGGAGATGATCCGCGAGCTGCGCCGCAGCTGGGGCGTGTTCCGCGACCGCCGCCCCGAACTCTACGGCGCGCTGATGACACTCGACGGCAAGACGAAGAGCGCCGCAGTATAGCCGTCCCTTACCCCAGCCCAGGGCCGTCCAGCACGGCCACCGTGCTGCGATAGGCGGCGTCGAGGTGGGCCCGCATCGCGCTCGCCGCCTTGGCCGGGTCGCGGCTGTTCAGTCCACGGATGATCTCGCGGTGCTGCTCCAGCGTCGCCTCGGCCTGGCCGGCACGCGGCAGCATCAGGTGGCGGCAGCGGTCGAGCTCGGCCTTTGATATCTCGATGGTCGACCACAGCCGCGGCAGGTCGCTGATCTCGGTGATGGCGTGGTGGAACTCGTCGTCGCGCGCGATGGCCTCGGCGAACTGGCGCTTTTCCACGGCGCGCTCGTGCCGGGCGAGAATGTCGTGCAGGCGGTCGGCATGTTCCTGCGTCATGTGGCCTGCGGCCTGCGCGGCACTCTCCATCTCCAGCGCGCGGCGGATCAGGTAGCTCTCCTCGATGGCCTTGCGGTCCATTCGCGACGCCCTGGTGCCAGACTGCGCCACCACGTCGACCAGGCGCTCGTCAGAGAGGCGCTTCACCGCCTCGCGCACCGGCGTGCGGGAGACGTCGAGCTGTGCAGCAATCGCCTTCTCGTCGATCACCTCGCCCGGGCGAATGACGCCGCTCAGGATCAGCCCGCGCACCAGCGGATAGATCTGGTCGCGCAAGGGGCGCGAGCGGTCGAGGCGGAGGGTGGAAAGATCCACGGGCATGCCGTGATACTAGTATAACAGTTCTGGACAGCAAGCCGGATTCGAGTCTAGCATCGCAAAAAAGACGTCAACCGCGTGGGAGGACACATGGCGGGCAAGAACAATTTTCCCAAGCTTCACAATGCGATGTGGCCTGGGCTGGTGGGCAAGGGAGCGGATTCGGAGCCGCCCATCGACCTCGACACGATGATCGCGCTGACCGCCGGGGCTGACGTCGATGGCGTGAAGTTCGACGGCATCGACCTCTTCCACGCCGCCCCCCACACCAACATCGACTTCACGGCGGATGAGGCCAAGGCGCTGGCCGAGAAGGCGGCGAAGAACAACCTCGCCATCGGCTCGATCGTCGCCCCGGTCTGGCCTCCCGTCGGCGGCGGCTCGGCCATGGGCTCGGCCGAGGACCGCAAGAAATTCGTCGCCAATGTGCGGAAGTCCTGCGAACTCGGCAAGGCGCTGCGTGACCTCGGCGTGCGGAAGTACGGCGTCATCCGCATCGACTCTGCCTCGAGCCCGGCCGACTGGGCCAAAGACCCCGCCGGCAACACCAGGCTCATCGCCCAGACCTGGCGCGAGGCCTGCGACGTCGCCAGGGACTTCGGCGAAAGGCTCGCGGCAGAAGGCGAGATCTGCTGGGGCGGCATGCACAGCTGGAAGGCCATGGTCGACACGCTGGAGCAGACCGACCGCCCCGGCATCATCGGCTTCCAGGCCGACATGGCGCACACGCTGCTCTACACCATGGGCTACAATGCGCCCGAGGCCGCATTGCTGCCCGAGGGCTTCGACTGGAAGGACCAGGCCAAGCTCGATGCGGCGCTGGTCAAGATGACCGACATGCTCAGGCCCTGGACAATCGACTTCCACGTCGCCCAGAACGACGGCACGGTGAAGGGCATGGGTTACCACGACAAGACCGGCCGCCACTGCATGGTGACCGACCCCAACGGCCGCCTCGACATCGTCAAGCATGCAGGGTTCTGGCTGCGCAACAAGGACGGTTCGCTCACCAAGGCCATGAAGCACATCTGCTGGGACGGCTGCATGTTCCCCAACGAGGTGATGATGAAGCAGCAGACCTGGAACGACATCCTCGCCGTGATGATCAAGGTCCGCGACGCGCATGGCTGGGAGGGCTGAGGCGATGGCGAAGAAAACCCTCAGCATCGGCATGGTGGGCTATGGCTTCATGGGCCGCACCCACTCCAATGCCTTTTCCCAGGCGCCGCATTTCTTCGATCTCGGCTACAAGCCGGTGCTCAAGACGATCTGTGCCAGAAACGCCGATAAAGCGAAGGATTTCGCCGATCAGTGGGGCTATGAATCTTCCGTCACCGACTGGCGGAAGCTGGTCGATGATAAGTCGATTGATCTCATCGACATCGCCAGCCCCAACGACACCCACATGGAAATCGCCATCGCCGCCGCGCAGGCCGGCAAGATGGTGATGTGCGAGAAGCCGCTCGGCCGTTCGGCTGCGGAAAGCGCCAAGATGGTCGAGGCGGTGGAGCGCGCCGGTGTGCCGAACATGGTGTGGTACAACTATCGCCGCGTGCCCGCCGTGACCCTGGCCAAGCAGCTGATCGACGAAGGCCGGCTCGGCAAGATCTTCCATTACCGCGCCAAGTTCCTGCAGGACTGGACCATCTCGAAGGACCTGCCGCAGGGCGGCCAGGGCCTGTGGCGCCTCGATGTGGGCGTCGCCGGTTCGGGTGTCACCGGCGACCTGCTGGCGCATTGCATCGACACGGCGATGTGGCTGAACGGCGGCATCGACACTGTCACCGGCCTCACCGAGACCTTCATCAAGGAACGCCACCACACCCTCACCGGCAAGACCGAGAAGGTGGGAATCGACGACGCCAGCCTGTTCCTGTCGCGCTTCGACAATGGTTCGCTCGGCAGCTTCGAGGCGACGCGCTATGCCCGCGGCCACAAGGCGCTCTACACCCTCGAGATCAACGGCGAGCACGCCTCGATCTTCTGGGACCTGCACGACCTGCACAGGTTGCAATACTTCGACCACCGCGACGAGGGCCGCACGCGCGGCTGGCGCTCGGTGCACATTACCGACGGCGACCACCCCTACATGAACAAGTGGTGGGTCCCGGGCCTGCAGATCGGCTACGAGCACACCTTCATTCACCAGGCGGCCGACTTCATCGACGGATTGACGTCGGGCAAGCCGGCGGCGCCGACTTTCCGCGATGCTCTGGCCACCGACCTGGTCACCGACGCGGTGCTCAAGTCGGCGCAGACCGGTCAGTGGGAAAGCGCCAAGGGGTGATCGCGAGGCTGCGTAAAGTTTAGGCACTCGTTGCGTGTGCCACATGTGTGTTGCAAGCGTTGAAAGGCGTCTTGCAAATGGCGGGAGACAGGATAGTCTGCCTCCCCAAGAAGAGCCCTCAGGGCCGTTGAAACAGGGAATGGGAATGGCCGGAAGCAAAGTTCCAGCACTGCGACTGTCGGGGATATCGAAATCCTACGGCAAGGTGCGCGCGCTCGAAAATCTCTCCTTCGACGTGCCGGAGGGCCGCTTCTTCGTGCTGTTCGGGCCGAGCTCGGTGGGCAAGACCACCACGCTTCGCACCATCGCCGGCCTTGTCGCAACCGATTCAGGCCGTCTCGAGATCAATGGCCACGACATGACCACGGCGCCGATCGCCGGGCGCGGCGTATCGATGGTGTTCCAGTCCTTCGCGCTCTACCCGCATCTCACCGTCTACGAGAACTTCGCCTATCCGCTGAAGGAAGAGGGCGTGGGCCGCGAGGAGATCGACAGCCGCGTCAAGGAAACCGCGGCGATGCTCAAGCTCTCGCATCGCCTCGAGCGCAAGCCCAACACGCTGTCGGGCGGCGAGCAGCAGCGCGTGGCGCTCGGCCGCTCGCTGATCCGCCGGCCGAAGATCCTGCTGCTCGACGAGCCGCTCACCAACCTCGACGCCAAGCTGCGCCACGACATGCGCGCCGAGCTGAAGCGACTGCACCGCCAGTTCGGCATGACCATCGTCTATGCGACGCCCGATGAACTCGAGGCGCTGTCGATGGGCGAGGAAATCGCGGTGATGCGCGATGGCACCGTGGTGCAGCGCGGTACTCCGGACGAGCTCTACGAGCGCCCGGCCGACACCTATGTGGCGGGCAAGATCGGTTCGCCCCACATGAACATGGTCAAGGCCACGCTCGGCGCCGACTTGTCGAGCCTCGACACGCCGCTCGGCAAGATGCTGTCCGGCCGCAAGCTGCATTCCGGCAATGTCGGCGAGGCGGCCCTCGTCGGCATCCGCCCGAGCGACCTGCGCCCTGCTGCGGCGGGCGAGACCGCCGTTCCATCCCGCGTCCACCTCATCGAGCCCCTGGGCGACGTCACCGTCGTCTCCGTCGAGGCCGGGGGCGAAACGCTGCGCATGGTGCTTCCCGAACAGACCGCCTCGGGCCTCAAGCCCGGCGACGCTGTTCCGATCGCCATCGACCTGAGCAAGATCCACATCTTCCGTGCCGCCAGCGGACAGGTAATGACCTGACGCGGACGGCCAGAAGCCAATACGGTTAACCATGGGAGGAAACCTGACATGACCGTAGCGACGAAAATGAAGGGGTTTGCGGCAGCCGCCGGCTTCGCCGCAACCCTGCTGACCGGAGGGGCGACCTACGCCCTTGCGGAAGACGTGACGCTGACGATGGCGGTGCCTGACTGGCCGCCGACCCGCATCATGAAGAAGTTCTTCGACGAGCAGTACAAGCCGAAGTCCGGCAACACCGTGAAGCTCGACGTCGACTTCATCCCGTGGCCCGACTTCTACACGCGTGTCAACGCGTCGCTGACGTCCGGCGAGCAGAAGTACAACTTCATCGTTTCGGACTCGCAGTGGCTGGGCGCCTTCGTCGAAGGCGGCTACTACCGCAAGATCAACGACCTTCTCGACGCCGACCCCGACTTCAAGAAGACGCTGATGAGCGTGCACCCCGCACCGCTCGCGGCCTATTCGACCTATCCCTACAAGTCGGAGAATTACTACGGCTTCCCGCAGTTCCCCGACGTCCTCGTGACCTACGGCCGCAAGGACATCCTGTGCAACGACGAGGAGCAGAAGAACTTCCAGGCCAAGTACGGCAAGAAGCTGCCCTGCACCGGCGAAGAAATCGACGCCATGACCTGGGACGACTTCAAGAACGTCGGCGAGTTCTTCCGCCGCAAGAAGGGCGAGGTGCTGGCCGGCAAGCCTGCCGAGGACGATTTCTATGGAATCGCCTTCCAGGCCGGCAAGGGCTACGACTTCTCGTCAATGCAGATCAACGGCATGATCTGGCAGATGGGTGGCGACATCTGGGACGAAACCAAGGCGCCCAACGGCCATGCCGAAGGCGTCGTGAACTCGCCCCAGGCCGTCAAGGCCCTCGAGCAGTATCTGAGCCTGATCGAGTACATGCCGCCGGTCGCCAAGACCGGCACCATGGACATCTTCAAGTCGGACGAACTGTTCCGCGAAGGCAAGGTGGCGATGAACGTGGACTGGATCGGTTTGGGCGAAGCCTCGCTCGATCCGAAGTCGTCCAAGGTCGCCGACAAGCTGGTGTTCGGCCAGGCGCCGGGCACCATGGTCGACGGCAAGAACGTCAAGTGGTCCAACATCGGCGGCCAGCCCTTCGTGCTGACCACCTGGACGACGCCGGAACAGACCAAGGAAGCCGTGGAGTTCGTGAAGTGGTGGCTGTCTGACGACATCCAGCATCAGTTCGCGGCTTCGGGCGGCCAGTCGGCCGTCAAGTCGGTCTACGAGGATCCGAAGTACGTGACCTACCGTCCGTGGAACCGCGCCTGGGCCCCGTCGCTCGACTGGCAGAAGGACGTGTGGCACGTGCCGCAGTTCTTCGAGCTGCTCACGCAGCAGCAAGACCAGTTCGACCTTGCCATCACCGGCAAGCAGGACGCCAAGACCACGCTGGATAACATCGCCAAGTTCCAGGAAGACCTCCTGAAGAACGCCGGCCTGATCCAATAACACGCCTGAACCCCGGGTGCGGGGAGACCAGTCCCCGCACCCATTTTGTTTGCTACACCGGAACCCATTTGCCGATGACCGCCTCCACGACCGCGACAGCCCCGCCGCCCGCGCTCATGCGCCTGTCTCCCGACAACTGGAAACTCGCCATCCTGGTCGGGCTCGTCGTGTCGGTTGTCGCGGCCATTGCACTTCCAGCCCAGGTCTCCTTCTGGATCGTGGGCGCCATGGCGGCGATGATCGCTGCGGCCTTCGTGGTCAATGCCTACCGCCGCAAATACTATGGCGGGCTTCTCGTGGCACCGGCCATCGCCGTGCTCTTCGTCATGAACATCTTCCCGCTGCTGTGGTCGCTGGGCCTGTCCTTCTACGCCTACCAGTCGAACCAGCAGTCGATCCGCTTCGTCGGGCTGGCCAACTACACCAAGGTGCTCACCAACGACATCATGGCGCCGGCCAACTGGGCCGCCCTCGTCAACACCGCCATGTTCGTCGTGCTCACCGTCACCGCGCAGATGGTGGTGGGCTTCCTGCTCGCCATGCTGTTCGCCAAGCAGTTTCCGCTGCGCAAATACCTGCTCATCCTGGTGCTGACGCCGATGATGCTCTCCGTCGTCGCCTCGGGCGTGTTCTTCACCTATTACTACGACCCGACCTTCGGCATCCTCAGCTACGTCATCAACTCCTTCACCGGCGGCCAGTTCATCCTGATGGATTCGAAGGTGGGTGCGGTCACCGGCATCGTCTTCGCCGATGCCTGGATGTGGTCGCCCTTCGTCATGCTGCTGGTGCTCGCCGGCCTCGTCTCGGTGCCGAAGTACCTCTACGAGGCGGCGGCCATCGACCGCGTGTCGAAGTGGCGCCAGTTCTGGACCATCACCTTCCCCTATATCCGCGGCCTCCTGATGCTGGCGCTGCTGTTCCGCACCATCGAGGCCTTCAAGCTCGCCGACCTCGTCATCCTGCTGACCAAGGGCGGCAATGACACGATGACGATTTCCTACCACCTGATCCGTATCGCCAACGAGCAGAACAAGACCTCGGAAGGTGCCGCACTCTCCTACCTGATGCTTTTCATGGTGATCGTGCTCACCAACCTCTACCTCTACATCGCCAACCGCCGCAGCCAGGGAGACTGACGCCATGGCCGAGAACAACTCCATCTGGGAGGCCCTGGGCTTCCGCAAGGCGAGCGGCGTGGGCGAGGCCGGCTGGGGCCGCACGCTGGTCGTCGCCATCGTGTCGCTGATCTACTTCCTGCCCGTGCTGTTCATCATCTTCACCGCCTTCAAGCCGCAGGATGCGGCACTCTCGGTGCCGCCCACCCTGTCGCCCACCTCGCTGTTCGGGCTGATCCCCGACCAGTTCGTGTTCACGCCGACGCTGGAGAACTTCGGCTCGGTGTTCATGCGCTCGATGACCACCGGTGGTGCTCCCGAGGCGACCGGCTTCGACCGCTACTTCTTCAACTCCATCGTCATTGCCTCGTCCTCGGTGCTGCTCGCACTGGTGATCGGCACGCTCGCCGCCTTCGGCTTCTCGCGCTATCCGCTGAAGGGCAACGACACCTACCTGTTCATCATCCTGACGACGCGCATGCTGCCCGCCATCGTGGTCATCATCCCGGTGATCCTGATGTTCCGCGTGGTGGGCCTCTCGGGCTCCTATACCGGCATCATCCTGCTCTACACCGCCTTCAACCTGGCCTTCACCATCTGGATGATGAAGAGCTTCTTCGACGAGCTCTCCCTCGACGTCGAGGACGCTGCCCGCATCGATGGCTCGTCGGACGTCAAGGTGTTCTTCAAGATCGCCCTGCCGCAGGTGGTGGCGGGCCTTGCCGCCACCTTCGTCTTCGGCCTCATCCTCACCTGGAACGAGTTCCTCTTCGCGCTGCTCCTGTCGGGCCCCGACACGCGCACCGTGCCGGTGGCCATGAACCAGGCCGTCTCCTCGGGCGGCCGCGGCACCGACTGGACGCTGCTGGCGGCGATCGAAACCCTGTTCCTCATCCCTGTCTTCCTCGTCACCTTCTTCCTGCAGAACCACCTGCTGCGTGGCGTGACCTTCGGAACCGTGAAGCGCTGACATGTCGACGATTGAAATCAGGAAAGTCACCAAGCAGTTCGGCGCCTTCACCGCGGTGAAGGATGCCGACCTCAAGGTCGAGGCGGGCGAGGTGGTCTGCCTCCTCGGTCCCTCGGGCTGCGGCAAGACCACGACGCTGCGCATGATCGCCGGTCTCGAGCGCGCCACGAGCGGAGACGTCATCATCGCCGGCCAGCGCATGAACGAGCTGCCGCCGCAGAAGCGCGACATCGCCATGGTGTTCCAGTTCTACGCGCTCTACCCCGCCCTTACCGTGGGCCAGAACATCGCCATGCCGCTGCATTCGGAAGGCCTCTCCAAGGCCGATTCCGATGCCCGGGTGATGAAGGTGGCGCAGATCATGCACCTCACCGAGGTGCTCGACCGCATGCCGAACCAGATCTCGGAAGGCGAGAAGCAGCGCCTCGCGGTGGCGCGGGCCATCGTGCGCGATCCCAACTGCTTCCTGTTCGACGAGCCGCTGTCGCGCCTCGACGTGGAGCTGCGGCACTCGATGCGCGGCCAGATCAAGGAAGTGCTCACCGGTCTCTCCAAGGCCACGGTGATCGTGACGCATGACCAGCTCGAGGCCCTCACCATGGCCAGCCGCATCGCCATCATGAAGGATGGCGTGATCGAACAGGTTGGCACCCCGCACGAGGTCTTCGCCAAGCCCACCAACGTCTTCGTCGCGAGCTTCATCGGCACGCCGCAGATGAACCTGGTCGAAGCCGATCTCCGGAGCTTCGGCGACGGCAAGGCCGATGTCATCCTCGCCGGCCAGCCGCTGAACATCGCGGCCGACCCGGCCGTGTCGCGCCTCAAGGCCTCGAAGGTCACGGTCGGCATCCGGCCGCGCGCCTTCACCACGGTGCAGGACAAGGGCGGCGACACCATCGCGGCGCAGGCCGAACTCATCGAACCGATGGGTGCCGAAACGCTGATCCACGCCCGCACCGCCTCTGGCGGCGACATCCGCGTCGTGGTGCCGCGCGACAAGCGGGTGAAGGTGGGTGAGGCGCTGCATCTCAAGCCCGATCCGCGGCAGACGCATTTCTTCGGCGAAGACGGCAAGGCGGTGCGCGCATGAGCAGCCACGAACAGGGAATGACGCGGCAAGGCGCGCTGCGGCTCGAGTTCTTCATCATCGGGCTTGGCATTTTTGCGCTGCTCCTCATCTTCCAGCCCTTCAGCCTGCACCTCTTCGCCATCGGCAGCGTGCTGGTGGTGATCGCGGGGCTCATCAACAACCTGCTGCCCATGGCCCAGCCGGGGGTGAAGGTCAGGAGCGTCATCACCGTCGCCATGGTGGTGGCGATGATCTTCTGCATCGTGTTGCTGATCTCGATCGGCGCTGCGCATCTCTATGGCGCCTTCTTCCTCAAGCCGCCGGACCCCAACACGCTGGCCGGCAAGGCGCAGCTGGCCACGCCGCCGTTCTGGCGCCAGCCGCTGGTCTGGGGCATCGCCGTCGTCGCCGCGGCGCTGGCGGCCATCATCACGGCCATGAGCAAGTACCGGGACTGACATGGCCCATGACGTTTCGGTGATCGGCCTCTACATCCTCGATGTACTGGGCCGGCCGGTCACCCGCATCCCCGACCGCGGCAATGTCGACTTCATCGAGGAAATCCGCCTGACCGTCGCCGGCACCGCCGGCGGCACGGTGGTCGATACGGCAAAGCTCGGGTTGAACAGCCTCGCCGTGGGCGCGGTGGGCGACGACGAGAAGGCCGACTGGGTGCTGATGACGCTTGCGAAGCACGGCATCGACACCTCCGCCATGCAGCGCATCCCGGGTGTTCCCACCTCCGCCACCATCCTCAACGTCCGGCCCAACGGCGACCGCCCGGCGCTCCACGTGCGCGGCGCCTCCGATCATTTCGACGTGCCGCCTGCCGCCTACGACAAGGTGTTCGACGCCCCCATCATCCACCTGGGCGGCACCGGCCTGTTGAAGAAGCTCGATGGGCCGGCTTCCGTCACGCTCCTGAAGGAAGCCAAGAGGCGCGGCCGCACCGTCACCTTCGACCTGATCGCGGCCAGTGCCGGGACGATTTCGATCGTGGCACCTCTGCTGCCCTACATCGACTATTTCATGCCCTCCATCGAGGAAGCGAAGGACATGTCGGGCCAGTCGACGCCTCAAGACTGCGCCAGTTTCTACCTCGACAAGGGTGCGGCGTGCTGCGTCTTCACGCTCGGCGGCGATGGTGCCTATTATGCCCATCGGGACGGCACGCGCCTCACCTCACCCGCCTACGAGGTCGATGTCGTGGACACCACCGGCTGCGGCGATGCCTTCGATGCCGGGTTCATCGCGGCGCTGCACCACCGGATGGATGCCGAGACGGCGCTGCGCTTCGCCCAGGCCTCGGCCGGACTGGTCGCCACGGGGCTCGGCTCCGATGCCGGCATCGTGAGCTACGAAGACACTTTGGACAAGATGAAGAACTGGAAGATCAAGCGATGAGATTTCAAGGCAGGCGGGCGGTCGTCACGGGCGGTCTTTCGGGCATCGGCGAAGCGGTGGCAAAGCGCATCGAAGCCGAGGGCGGCAAGGTCGTGGTGTGGGACACCCATGGCGGCATCAAGACCGACATCTCGAACTGGGACTCGGTGCAGGCGGCCGCGGCGGAAACGGTGAAGCAGCTCGGCGGCATCGACGTGCTGGTGAACAGCGCGGGCGTCGCAGGCCCCACCGCCACCGTGCTCGACGTCAAGATCGAGGACTGGCACCGCACCATCGCCATCAACCTCGACGGCACCTTTTTCACCAACCGCGCGGTGGTTCCACACATGATCGCCAACGACTATGGCCGCATCGTCAACATCGCCTCGATCGCCGGCAAGGAGGGCAACCCCAATGCCTCGGCCTATTCGGCCTCGAAGGCGGCGGTGATCGGCTTCACCAAGTCGCTTGCGAAGGAACTCGCCAAGACCAACATCACGGTCAACAGCGTGACCCCCGCCGCGGTCAGGACGCCGATCTTCGACCAGCTGCCGCAGAGCCACATCGACTTCATGCTCTCGAAGATCCCGAAGGGCCGGCTGGGCAAGGTGGATGAGGTGGCAAACCTGGTCTGCTGGCTCGCGAGCGAGGAATGTTCCTTCTCGACCGGTGCCGTGTTCGACGTCTCGGGCGGCCGCGCCACCTATTAGCGGAAGCCTTTCGCAGCCTTATCCCCGTCAGTCGTCATCCCGGCGAAAGCCGGGGCCCCGCTTGTCGGGCAGCCCAATCGGTGCCCAAAGCGGGGTCCCGGCTTTCGCCGGGATGACGGATATTCGGGGCTCGGCCTGGAGAACGTGAGCTAGATCGCGGTGTAGCCCCCGTCCACCAGCAGGTCATGGCCGCAGATCATGTCGGAGGCGGACGAGGCGAGGAACAGGATGGCGTCGGCAACCTCCATCGGCTTGCCGAAACGCCCGCCGGGAATCTTCGCCTTCATCGGGTCGCCCTTTTCGGGCTGGCCCCACACCTGCTCGCCCATGGGGGTGAGGATCACCGTGGGGCAGACGGTGTTGATCTGGATGTTGTGCTTCGCCCACTCCACCGTCATCACCTTGGTCAGCATGTTGAGGCCGCCCTTGGAGGCGCAATAGGCGGCATGGCCCTCAAGGCCGACGACGCCGGCCTGGGACGAGACGTTGATGATCTTGCCGGCCTTGCGCTCGATCATGCCGGGAACCAGTTCGCGCGCCAGCAGGAAGGGGGCGCGCAGGTTCACCGCCATGGTGGCGTCCCAGTCAGATC
>Ga0209023_10004699_pt1 | contig 15389 bp, 8 predicted proteins | sample LakOneMetagenome_FD_187468 | JGI IMG/M metagenome (GOLD analysis project Ga0209023, IMG submission 187468) | Freshwater and sediment microbial communities from Lake Erie, Canada (SPAdes) (version 2) | ecosystem: Environmental > Aquatic > Freshwater > Lentic | place: Lake Erie, Canada | collected... | reverse complement strand
GACCTCCGAGCCGCGCCGCGCCTTCGCCAGGACCGTGTAGTAGGGGGCCGGACCGCTCGGGTAGACGTGGGTGAAGCGGCACATGACGCGAGGCGCGCCCTCGCCGTCGGCCGGGGCGTCGGTCACCTCGGCCACGGCCCGCCGTGCCGCCTCGGTGACACGCGAGTGGAACTCGCGGAAGCGGTCCCAGGTGATGGCCGTCTCGAACGTCTCGCTGAGCACTCCGAGGCCGACGAGGCTGTCGCGGAGGTAGGGAGCATCGAGGAAGGCCGAGCGCCACGTCTCCGCCGCCGAGTCGCCGGCGCCGCCCGATGAGCGCTCCTCCTCGGGGCGGCCGCCGAGGCCCGCGGCGCACTCGACGGCGAGCCGCAGCGAGTCGTCGACCGGGGCGAAGTCCGACTCGAAACCGAGGATGAGCACGGCGCTGGAGCCGTCCGCGGCTCCGGTGGTCTCGGCCTCGAGCGGATCGAGCAGGCGACAGTTCGACGGGTTGAGACCGGACTGCGCGATCGCGCGTGCCGCCTCCGCACCATCGGCGAAGCTGTCGAACAGGACCGGCCGGGAGGCCTTGAATCGCGGCCGAGGCCGCACCTGCACCCAGGCCTCGGTGATCACGCCCAGGATGCCCTCGGACCCGAGCATCATCCGGTCGGGGCTGGGGCCGGCGCCGGAGCCCGGCAGCTTGCGACTCTCCCAGACGCCGGTCGGCGTCAGCGCGCGGATGGAGAGGACGAGGTCGTCGATGTGGGTCTGCAGGGTGGCGAAGTGGCCCCCGGCCCTGGTCGCGATCCAGCCGCCGAGCGTCGAGAACTCGAACGACTGCGGGAAGTGGCGGAGAGTTAGACCGTGCGGCCGGAGGCCGTCCTCGAGATCCGGACCGAGCGTGCCGGCGCGGATCAGCGCGGCGCTCGACTCCGCGTCGATCTCGACGATCCCGCTCAGGGCTCCGAGATCGATGGAGACCGTGCCGCGGTAGCCGTGGCCGACCCGTGGCTCGACGCCGCCGACGACGCTGGTCCCGCCGCCGAACGGGATCGCCGCCAGTCGGCGCTCGGCGCACATCTCGAGCACGCGCCGGAGGTCGTTCTCGTCGCCCGGGAAGGCGACCATGTCCGGTGTCCGGTCGAACCGTCCGCGGAAGCCGCGGACCACGTCCCGGTAAGCGCGACCCATCGAGTGGCGGATCCGGTCGCCGGGGTCGGCGCTGAGGACGTCGCCGAGGGAGTCGGGGGTTCGCAGTCGCGGCGGGGCGATCTCGATTGCGTCGAGCGGCACCGGTTCCTCGACGGAATCGCCGCCGAAACCGAGGCGGCGCCTGACCTCCGGCGCGAGCGCCTCGAGGGCGGCGCGGTCGGGGGTGCGGTTCGCCGAACCCCATCCCCAGTGGCTTCGCGACCGGCTTCGTTCTCTCGCTTCCATGTCTCGACCCTACCCGCAGCGGTCGCGACGGTAGATCGCCCACTTTGCGGAGTCAGTTTCGGCCGGATTCCGGGTCGATGTTGTTACGTCTGACACTAGACCTACAGTTTCGGCAGCAATTCCCCGTCGACGGGAGTAGGAGAGCATGAGCGACAACCCCAGCAACGACCGCTGGCAGGACATTGTTGACCTGCACGAAGGGCTAGAGCACCCCGACACGATCCTGCCGACCCGGATCAGCGCCATCGACGGCCGGAGGATCGAAGCTTCCCCGAAGGCGGTGCGCTTCGCCGAGGCTCTCGCGTTCAACGCCGCTTGGAGCGGCATCTCGGAGGCGAGGCGTCGTCGCCCCGGCTCCAGGTACGACGACCTGGCCGCTTAAGCGCTTTTCTGGGAGGCTGGCGGCGGGTGTGGCCGGCTTCGCCGAGGGGGTCGGCGGTTGGTGCGGCCGGCTTCGCCGAGGTACTCGCCGGTCGGTGGGAGTTGGCTTGGGCTGAGAAGGGAAGGTTTCGGGGCGCTCGCCCACCGTTCACCCGCCTGCCGAGGGAGCTTTCGGGGTGGTGGCACGGATTTTGTAGCTATGGGCTACAGAATCCGTGCCAGTGGATCGAAACTGCATTTGGGGCCGTACCTCGGCCGCAATCGCAGTCTCGGTGTCCGACTGCCCACCCCACCAGTCGCCTGACGCCCTTGCCGAGCGGTAACACCGCGCAGGCCGAGAGGAGCGGACGCGTCAGCGGAGCATCCTCTCGGGGTTATCTACGACGCCCCTGCCGAGTGGTAACACCGCGCAGGCCGAGGGAAGCGGACGCGAAGCGGAGCATTCCCTCGGAGTTATCTAGGCGGCCAGCTCGGAACGCTCATCCAGGAGCTGGCGGATCTGCTTGCTCGTCAGGTTGGCTGGCTTCGTCTCCTTGACAAACTTGGTCAGGGCCCTGGCGAACGGGAGGGGGCGGTCGAGGTGCGGGAAGTGGCCGGCGCCGTCGAAGACGGTGAAGCGGCTGCCCGGCATCTCCTCGGCGGCCCAGCGGCCGTGGGAGACGGGGATGATCCGGTCGCGTTCGCCCCAGACGATCATGGTCGGGACCGCGTCGGCGAGGTAGAGGCGATCGCGGGCGCTGACCCGCTGGCCCCGGTGGTCGATGACCGAGCGGGCGGTGCAGAGGAAGGCGGCGCGGGCTTCGGGGTCGGCGAGCGAGGCGTAGCCGCGGGCGACCTCGGTGATGTCGGCGCCCGGGGTCAGGCCGATGACGCCGAGCCAGCCGGCGATGCGCCGGCCGGTGCCGGTGACCCAGGCCTTGGTGATCAGCGGCAGGACGAGCTCGGAGCCCGGCAGGGTCGCGGCGCGGAGGAAGATGCTCACGTCCTCGCCGAGGCCGCCGCTCGAGACCAGGCCGAGACGGTCGGTGTGGGTGGGGAACTGGTAGGCGAACTGCATCGCGACGCCGCCGCCGAGCGAGTGGCCGACGACGGTCGCCGAGTCGTAGCCGAGCGCCAGCAGCAGGTCGCGGGCGCCGGCCGCGTAGGCGCCGAGCGAGTAGTCGCCACGCGGCTTCGCGGAGCTGCCGTGGCCGAGCATGTCGGGGGCGATCACCGTGAAGTCGTCGCTGAGCGCCGGGATCAGCGGCGCCCAGGTCTCGTAGCTGCCGGCGATGCCGTGCAGGAGCAGCAACGGCGGACCCTGACCCGCCCTGAGGAAGCTCACGCGATTGCCGTGCAGGATCACCTGCTCGGCCTCCGCTTCGTTGACGAAACCGCTGAATCCCTGACTTTCCTGGCTCATCTAGCCGGGTAGGGTAGCCGCCTTGGACACGGTCTTGATCACCGGGGCGGCGGGCTTCATCGGCAGGACGATGGCCGCGCGCCTGCGCTCGGATGGCGTCGACGTCCGCGGCGTGGACGTCGCCGCGGATCCCGCGGCGGCCGTCGTCGCAGGGGACGTCGGCACAGCCGGCCCCTGGCGGGACGCGGCCTCCGGCTGCGACACGGTCATCCACACGGCCGCGATCGTCTCCAACGCCGCCACGCCCGACGATGCGTGGCGGATCAACGTCCTCGGAACCCGGAACGCGCTCGACGCCGCGATCGCCGGCGGAGCCACCCGGTTCGTCCACTTCTCCTCGGTTCGTGCCTTCGGCGACGTCGGCTTCCCCGACGGCGTCGACGAGACCCACCCGGTCCGCCCCGACGGCCACACCTACGTCGACACGAAGATCGCCTCCGAGCAGGTCGTCCTCCAGGCCCACGCCGCCGGCGAGATCGAGTGCACCGTGATCAGGCCGGGCGACGTCTACGGCCCGGCCTCCCGTCCCTGGACGATCCTGCCGGTCGAGGCGATCGCCGCCGGCCGCTTCTTCCTGCCGGCGATGGGGAAGGGGATCCACAGCCCCGTCTACGTCGACGACCTCGTTGCCGGCGTCCTGCTCGCCGCCCGCGCGCCCGAGGCAGTCGGGCAGGTGTTCACGATCGCGGGCGGGATCGGCGTGACCTGCGAGGAGTTCTTCGGCCACTACTCGCGGATGCTCGGCAAGCCGCCGGCCCGCCGCGTGCCCACCGCCGTCGCGATGGCTCTCGCGGCGCTGCCCGAGGCGGCCGCCCGGGTGTCCGGCTCCACGACCGAGCTGCGCCGCTCTTCGGTGGCCTACATGACCAGGACCGGCACCTACTCGATCGCGAAGGCGCGCCGGATGCTCGGCTACGAGCCGGCCGTCGACCTCACCGAGGGCATGCGCCGGACCGAGGAGTGGCTGCGGGCGGAGGGGTTGCTGGGACCCGGCTGAGCCGGGCTACCAGTGCATCCCGCGCATCAGGTACGCGAACGCGAGCTGCTGGTTGTTCGCCTGCTCGTCGGTCGATGCCCCTCGCGACGTCGATGCAGTGCCCTCGGCCTTCGGCTTCTCGCCCTTCGCGGCCGTCGAGTCCGGGAACATGTGGTAGGCGCTGTTGAGGATGTAGTCGATCGACTTCGGATTGATCGCGTAGAGGATCTGGCCGATCGTCCCGACCGGCGTCGCGATCCGCTTCGGCTTGTAGATGATCGCGTCGCAGAGCATGTCGGCGGCCTCGTCCGGCGTGATCGTCGGGAACCGGTCGTACATCTTCGTCGGGGCGATCATCGGCGTCCGCACGAGCGGCATGTGGATCGTCGTGATGTTGACCTTGTCGTCGATGATCTCCGAAGCGATGCAGCGCGAGAAGGCGTCGAGGGCCGACTTCGAGGCGACGTACGCCGAGAACCGCGGCATGTTCGTCTGCACGCCGATCGAGCTGACGTTGACGATCTGACCGGAGCGACGCTGGCGCATCGTCGGCAGCAGCCTGAGGATCAGCCTGACCGGTCCGAAGTAATTGAGCTGCATGGTGCGCTCGAAGTCGTGGAAGCGGTCGTAGGAGAGTGCGATCGAGCGGCGGATCGACCGTCCCGCGTTGTTGATCAGGACGTCGACCCCGCCGTGCTGCTCGAGCACCTCGGCGGCCATCCGGTCGATGTCGTCGACGTCGGAGAGGTCGCAGCGGTGAATGAACGCCGTCCCGCCACCGTCCTCGATCTGGTCGCGGGTCTCCTCGAGCTTCTCGGGGCTGCGGGCGACCAGCAGGACGATTCCGCCGGCGTCGGCGATCTTCAGGGCGGCGGACTTGCCGATTCCCGACGACGCGCCGGTGACGAGCACGACCCGGCCGCTGACCTCCTTCTCGAGCGACGTGTTGCCCTGGAGGCGACGGCCGAAGCGCATGAACTCGTCCGGGATCTGCGCCTCGAGGATCTGCGCCAGTCCGCCGACCAGGCCGGCCCGGCCGCGGGCGGCGCCGACGAGCGTGTGGTCGCGGTACAGGTCGGGGTCGAGGTGGCGGGCCCAGTAGTCCCAGAGCTTCCCGGCGTAGGCCTCGAGCGGCGGCACCTTGATGCCGGTCCCGGCGAGGGCGGCCTGTGTCCGGCGGGAGTCGAAGTGGGTCGGGTAGTTGAGATAGATCAGGACCGACCGGGGGACGCCGAAGTCGGCGAGGACGCGATCGGTGATGCCGTCGGCGAACGGGAGGTTCGACGTGGCCATGCTGATGAACGGAGCCAGAGCCTCCGTCGCCGAGGCGGGGGCGCGGACGGTCGACTGCGGGGCATGCGCAGCGCGGGCGAACACGTCGATGACCTGACCGGCGCTGAGCGGATCCGGGTCGGTGAGGCTGAACGCGCGGCCGTCGAGCCCGTCGAGGTGGGCGATGTGGTCCATCGCCTTGACCACGAAGTCGACCGGGACGATGTTGATCTCGCGGCCCTCGACTCCGGGCATCGGCATCCACTGCGGGACCACCTGGCGGATCCGCCGGATCAGCTTGAAGAAGTAATAGGGACCGTCGATCTTGTCCATCTCGCCGGTCTCGGAGTTGCCCACGACGATGCCCGGCCTGTAGACGCGCCAGGGCCGCTGGGACTCCTCGCGGACGACCCGCTCGGACTCGTGCTTGGTGCGGAAATAGGGGTTGACGTCGAGGTTCTGGGCCTCGTCGAACATGTCCTCACGCCAGGTTCCGCGGTACAGGCCGGCGGAGGCGATCGAGCTGACCATGTGGATGCGCCCGGCATCGACGGCCTCGGCCAGCTGGACCATGTGGCGGGTCCCCTCGACGTTGGCGATCCGCTGCGACTCGGCGTCCGCACTCATGTCGTAGATGGCGGCGAGGTGGAAGAAGTGGTCGATCTGCCCCTTGAGACGCTCGATATCGGCGTCGGAGACCCCGAGGCGGTGCTGGGAGAGATCGCCGACGATCCCAACGACGCGCTCGTCGTCGACGCCCCAGCGGTTCCGGAGCTCGGCGAGACGACCCTGGGACCCTTCGCGGACGAGCACGTAGATCGTGCCCTCGCGTTCGAGCAGCAACTCGACGAGGTTCCGCCCGATGAAACCCGTTGCGCCGGTGACGAAATACCCCATGTTCAACACTCTCCCGATCGCTGGAAACCGCGCCGGACCCTACACGCTGTGCCGCTTTCCGCGACCCTCCGATCGGATGCACGGCACGATGCTTGAAGAGCCCGGCCAACGGGAACCTGTCCTGGGATGAGCGTCAGCATCGTCTGGTTCCGCCGCGATCTGCGGCTCGCCGACAATCCGGCCCTGGCGACCGCCGCTGCAGCCGGCGCGGTCCTGCCGGTCTTCTTTCACGAACCGGGGCTCTCCCGCGGCCGTCACGGCTCCCCGAACCGCAATGCCTACCTGCTCGCCTCGCTCCGCGAACTCGACGAGAGCCTGCGCGAGGCGGGTTCGCGACTTCACCATCGCCACGGCGACCCGGCCGAGGAGCTGCCGGCGCTGGCGGCCGAGTGCGGGGCGTCGGCGGTTCACGTCAACCGGGACCACACCGTCCATGCCCGACGGCGCGATCAGCGGGTCGAGGCCGCCCTGTCCGAGGCCGGAGTCGAGCTCGTCGGCCACACCGGGATCACCTGCGCCGAGCCGGCCAAGATCCTGACCGGCTCCGGGAGCCCGTTTCGCGTCTTCACGCCTTTCCACAAGGCCTGGCTCGCCGCGCCGCGCCGCGATCGGGCACCCAAGCCGCGGAAGCTCGAGGCTCCCTGCGGCGCCGGCGGGATCGCTGTCGGCAAGCCCCCCACGGAGGACGACCTCGGGATCGACCCGCGGGCCAAGCGGATCGCCGAGGCGGCCGGGCCCGGCGAGGCCCACGGTCGCGAGCTGATGCTGAAGGCCGTCGACGACGCGGCCGACTACCCCGATGTCCGCGACCTGCCCGGCCTCGACGCCACGACCCGCCTCTCCCCCGCTCTGCACTTCGGCACGGTCTCCGCGCGCGAGCTCGAGGCGCTCCTCGCGCAGAAGCGCAGCGACGGCGCCGCAGCGTTGCGACGGCAGATCGCCTGGCGCGACTTCTGGCTGAGCGTCATTCGCAGCAACCCCGGGAACCGCACCGAGGAGTACGACGAGCGGTTCCGCGGGATGCGCTGGCGAGACGACCCCGAGTCGCTCGACGCGTGGAAGCGCGGCGAGACCGGCGTCCCATGGATCGACGCCGGGATGCGTCAGCTGCTCGCCGAGGGGTGGATGCACAACCGGGTGCGGATGGCCGTCGCCTCCTACCTGACCAAGAACCTGCTGATCGACTGGCGGGAGGGCGAGTCGCACTTCATGCATCACCTGCTCGACGGCGACGAGTCCCAGAACAACGGCAACTGGCAATGGGCCGCCTCGGTCGGCGCCGACCCCCAGCCGTACTTCCGCGTCTTCAACCCGGTTCGCCAGCAGGAGCGGTTCGGCTCCGACGGCGTCTACGTGCGCCGCTGGGTGCCTGAGATCGCCGCGCTTCCCGACCGCTGGCTCGCCACCCCGTGGGAGGCCCCCGAGGACGTCCGCGAGGAGGCCGGATGCCCGGTCGGAGGCGACTATCCGGAGCCGTTGGTCGACCTCGGCGAATCCCGTGCGGAGGCGATCTCGCGCTTTCGCGACCAGGCCGGCTGAGGCCGCGCTCGCCGGGACCCCGAGGTGCATACACTCCGAGGCCGCGCAGTGAGTTCCGCAGAGACACCGCTCTAGTCGCCATGGCCGCGACCGAAACCGTTCAGATCGAGATGCCCGCGATGGGCGAATCGGTGACCGAGGGCACCGTCCTGGACTGGCACAAGCAGGAGGGGGACCACGTCGAGGAGGGCGAGACGATCGTCGAGGTCTCGACCGACAAGGTCGACGCCGAGGTCCCCGCCCCCGCCTCCGGTGTGCTGACGAAGATCCTCAAGGGCCCCGACGAGGTGGTCAAGATCGGCGAGGCGCTCGCCGAGCTCGAGCCCGGCGGCGGCGGCGATAGCGCCGGCGCCTCTCCGAGCATGGAGTCCTCAGGCGGCGAGGGCGATGCCGATCTCGGCGGCTCCTCCGCCGACGAGCTCCTCGATTCCGCCCAGGGCGACGAATCCGCCGGCGAGCCGATCGAGCTCGTGATGCCCGAGATGGGCGAGTCGGTCAGCGAAGGCACCGTGCTCGAGTGGCTGAAGCAGCCCGGCGACTCGGTCGAGGAGGGCGAGACCGTCATCGAGGTCTCGACCGACAAGGTCGACGCCGAGGTCCCCTCCCCCGTCACCGGAACGCTCACCGAAGCGCTCGTCGAGCCCGACGACACCGTCGCCATCGGCCAGCCGCTCGCCCGGATCCAGCCCGGAGCCGGCGCCACCCCGGCGGCGAAGCCGGCCGACGGCGCGGCACCCGCAGCTTCTCCCTCCACATCGACCGCCGGCAACGGCGACGCGAAGGCGTCCCCGGTGGCCCGGCGGATCGCCGACGCCGAGGGCGTCGATCTCTCCGGCGTTGCCGGCTCGGGCGCGGGCGGGCGGGTCATGAAGGCCGACGTGCTCGCCGCCAAGAACGGCTCCGGCAACGGCAAGGCCGCCGCCCCTCCCGACGGGGAGGCGAAGGTCCTGCGCGGCCCCGCCGGAATGCTCGCCAAGGCGATGGACGAGAGCCGCTCGATCCCGACCGCCACCTCGTTCCGGACGCTCGCTGTCGACACCCTCGACGCCAAGCGCAAGGCCCTCAACGGCGCCCTCTCCGAGCAGGGCATGAAGGTCTCCTTCACCCACCTGATCGCCTGGGCGATCGTCGAGGCCGCGAAGGAGTGGCGCTCGATGGCCCGCACCTTCGCCGAGATCGACGGCAAGCCCAACGTCGTCGACCACGGGGTCGTCAATCTCGGCATCGCGGTCGACGTCGAGAAGAAGGACGGCTCGCGGAGCCTGATGGTCCCCTGCATCCGGGCCGCCGACCAGGCCGACTTCAAGGCCTTCCACTCCGACTACGAGGAGCTGATCCGCAAGACGCGAGAGAACTCCCTGACCGCGGACGACTTCCAGGGCACGAACATCACGCTGACGAACCCGGGCGGCCTCGGCACCGTCGCGTCGGTCCCGCGCCTGATGAGCGGCCAGGGCACGATCGTCGCCACGGGCTCGATCGCCTACCCGCCCGAGTGGGCGCAGGCCACCCCCGACCGGCTCAAGGCACTGGGCGTCTCGAAGGTCATGACGATGACCTCGACCTACGACCACCGGATCATCCAGGGCGCGGAGTCGGGCTCGTTCCTGCGTCGCATCGATCAACTGCTCTCCGGCGAGGACGACTTCTACGAGAGCGTCGCAGCCGCCTTCGGGATCGACGCCGCCGTCGTCTCGACCGCCCACGCCGCTTCCGCGTCGGCTCCGCCGCTCGCGGTCGGCTCGACGACGACCGCGCCCGCCCCGGCGGTCTCCGGCGCTCCCGACGAGGAGCTCCTGCAGGCGGTCCAGGCGGCCACCTCGCTGCTGAAGGCCTACCGGACCCACGGCCACCTCTCCGCGACGCTGAACCCGCTCGGCGGCGACGGCAAGGGCGACCCGGCGCTGCAGCCGGAGAACCTCAACCTGACGCCCGAGCTGATGGGGAAGATCCCAGCCTCGATCCTGCGGATCGGCGTCCCGGGCGAGACCCTTCTCGACGCCCTGCCGCGGATGCGCGACGCTTACTGCGGCACGATCGCCTACCAGGTGGAGCACCTCTCCTCCCACCAGCAGCGGGTCTGGCTGCGGGAGATGATCGAGACGGGAACGCACCGCAAGCCGCTCGAGAACGAGGAGAAGCGCAACCTCCTGGTCCGGTTGATCGAGGTCTACCAGTTCGAGCGCTTCCTCCAGAAGGCCTATCTGGGCCAGAAAATGTTCTCGATCGAGGGCCTCGACTCGACCGTCCCGATGATCGACGAGATCGCCACCCTCGCCCGCAAGGAGGGCGGCGAGCAGGTCGTGATCGGCATGGCCCACCGCGGCCGGCTGTCGGTCCTCGCCCACAACCTCGGCCGCTCGATCGAGTCGATCATGGCCGAGTTCGAGGGCGCCAAGGCCCTCGACGCGGTCAAGCGGACCGATGCGCTCCGCCACGGCGGCACGGGCGACGTCAAGTACCACCACGGCGCCGAGGGCCTGTTCGAGTCGCCGGAGGGCGACGTGCGGATGCGCCTCTACCCGAACCCCTCTCACCTCGAGTTCGTCGACCCGGTCGTCACCGGCGGCGCCCGCGCGGCTCAGACCGAGCATTCCGGCCCGCAGATGCACCACGACACCAAGGTCGCGGTCCCGCTGCTCCTGCACGGCGACGCGGCGTTCCCCGGGCAGGGAGTCGTGGCCGAGACCCTCAACCTGCAGTCGCTCGAGGGCTACCAGACCGGCGGCACGATCCACATAATTCAGGACAACCAGGTTGGCTTCACGACGGACCCGCAGGAGGGCCGCTCCACCCCGTACGCCGCCGACATGGCGAAGGGCTTCAACGTCCCGATCATCCACGTGAACGCCGACGACCCGGAGAGCTGCATCGCGGCGATCCGCCTCGCGATGGCCTACCGGGCGAAGTTCGCGCGGGACGTCGTCATCGACCTGATCGGCTATCGCCGCTACGGCCACAACGAGACCGACGAGCCCGCCTACACCCAGCCGGAGCAGGCCGCGCAGATCAAGAAGCACGCGCCGATCAGCGAGATCTACGCCCAGAAGCTCATCGCCGAGGGTGTCGTCACGACCTCCGAGGTCACCGAGGACGGCGATCAGCACCGCGAGGAGCTCAGCGGGATCCTCAAGTCCCTGCGGGCCAAGATCGAGGCCGGCGAGTTCGAGGATCCGACGATCACCGGCGGCACCGGCGAGCTCGACCGCTCCAAGAGCCCCGCCGTCGAGACGAAGGTCTCCGAGAAGCGCATCCGCACCCTCAACGAGGAGCTGATCCGCTTCCCCGACAGCTTCACCGTCCACCGGAAGCTCCGCAAGCCGCTCGAACGCCGCGTCGAGATCCTCGACGAGGGACCGATCGAGTACGGACACGCCGAGGCGCTCGCCTACGCGTCCCTGCTCACCGAGGGCACCCACATCCGGATGACCGGCCAGGACTCCGAGCGCGGCACCTTCTCGAACCGCCACCTGGTCCTCCACGACGAGAAGACCGGTCTCAAGTACGCCCCGATCCAGAACCTCTCGGGAGCGCTGGCCCCGTTCGAGATTCACAACAGCCCGCTCTCGGAGAACGCGACGCTCGGCTTCGAGTACGGCTACTCGGCAGCCTCGCCGGAGAGCCTGATCCTCTGGGAGGCGCAGTTCGGCGACTTCGACAACTCCGCCCAGGTGATCATCGACCAGTTCATCGCCGCCGGCGAGTCGAAGTGGGGACAGACGACCCGCCTCACCCTCCTCCTCCCCCACGGCTACGAGGGTGCCGGCCCGGAGCACTCGAGCGCCCGGATCGAGCGGTTCCTGCAGCTCGGCGCCGAGGGCAACATCCGCCTCTGCAACCCGACGACCGCCGCCCAGTACTTCCACCTGCTGCGCCGCCAGGCGCGCATCCGCAAGGCCCGGCCGATGGTCGTGTTCACGCCGAAGGGCCTCCTGCGACTCAAGGAGGCCGCTTCGAAGCTGAGCGACCTGACCGAGGGCACCTTCCAGTACGTCATCGACGACGCCGAGGCCAAGCAGCGTGCCACCAAGATCAAGCGGCTCGTGCTCTGCTCCGGCCGCGTCTACTACGACCTCGAGGGCCACGATCGCCGTGCCGACGCCACCACCGTCGCGATCGCCCGCACCGAGATGATCTACCCCTTCCCGAAGACTTACGTCGCCGAGCTCGCGGCGGGCTACCCGAACCTCGAGGAGATCGTCTGGTGTCAGGAGGAGCCCGAGAACATGGGGCCCTGGCCGTCGATGCGTTTCCGCCTCCCCGACGCGATCGAGAAGGACATCCCGATCCGCTACGTCGGCCGCCCCGAGCGCGCCAGCCCCTCCGAGGGCTATCCCGCCGCACACCGCACCGAGCAGGAGCGGATCGTGCTGACGGCCCTGACGGCTTAGTTCCCTCCGGCGGGATCCCCCGCTTCGCGTCCGGTCTCATCGGCCGGCGCGGTGATTCGTCGCCGGTGATCGGGTTCAGCCCGGTATATCGGGCCAACCCCGATCACTGGCCTTGAAAGTGCGAAGGGCGCCGGATTGCTCCGGCGCCCTTCGCGGCACCCACGGGAGAGAGGAGTTGACGGATCAGCTGGGGACGGCCCTGCCCAACAGCGCCGCCGGGGCGGCGCCGCAAACGATGCATGGCTCCTTGGCGCAGGTCTCACTGCGCCCAGTCCCACATTCCGGGCAAGAGATCCGCGGCGCGCGCCCTACGAAACTGCGCCTCGCATCCTGAGCCCGGGTGATGGCCCGTTCTCCGATCCTCGTATTTGAGGAACTCTGCATGGGAACCATCCTGCCGTCGATCGGCGGGCGCTCCCATGTACGCCTGTCCAGGATTCGCCGGCCCGCCTTGTGTTCCCTGTAGGGGTCGGCGACCGGGCTCATCTAGCCTCCCCGGGGATGAACGCCTCCTCGGAGATGAGCGAAGCGACCGATGCGGGAGCCCTGCCGGGCGAGCGTGAATTCGCGCCCCGCGCGCCCGGGCCGATGTGGGTCTGGGTCAAGCGTGCCTCGTTCGTCGAGCTCGGGATCTTCATCGGGCTGCTGATCGTCTGGGCGATCCCGGGCCTCGAGCAGCCGACGTTCCTCTTCGGGATGGCCCACGGGATCGGCTACCTGGCGCTCTGCCTGCTCCTCTGGGTGGCCATCCTGCGCCGCGAAGCGCCGTTCTGGTTGTTCGCCGCGACCCTGACGCCGGTCGGGCCCGTCGGCAGCGTCGCCGGGATCGAGTGGATCGAGCGGCGCGGCAGCGGCGCTCCGGCGCGGCCTGATTGAATCCGCCGCATGCAGAGACTCATCTTCGACCAGGGCTTCGCCCTCCCGCCCCAGCAGGTCTTCGAATACTTCGCCGAGCACGAGAACCTCGAGGCGCTCTTCGGCGCCAAGGTCACCCGGCTCAAGAATGGCGACGACGGCACCCGCAACGGCGTCGGCTCGATCCGCGAGCTGAAGGTCGGACCCGGCGCTCCGTTCGAGGAGACGATCACCGTCAGCCAGCCGAACGAGCTGATCGAGTACGAGGTCACCAAGGGCTCGCCGCTGAAGGACCACCACGGCGAGATGCGCTTCACGCCCGAGGGCGACGGCACCAACTTCCACTACGAGATCTCCTTCAACGGCAAGATCCCCGGGACGGGCCCGATCATCGGCGCCCTGCTGAAGCGCAACATCGCGAAGGGCCTGGCAAAGGCCCCGGGCGCCCGCTAGCCCCAAGCAGCCCCCACCCCACCTCGGTTTTTTCGCGAGTCTGCGAGCCGCCGAATCAAGGAAGAGCGCGGCGATGTGGACCGGAAGGTCCATGAGCCGCGCGATGACGCCGAGTCGGTGCCTCGCAGACCGCGAAAAAATGGGCTGGGGTGGGGTTGCGGGAGGCAGGGGGTCCACGCAACCCGCACCCCAGCCCGCGCGTCGGTAGCCAGGGAGGGATGCCGACGCGATCGCTCCCGGAGGCGGGACTAACCGGGAGCGAGCTTTATGAAACCTGCACTTTCATTCTGCCTCATATTTAACCGGCATGCAATGCCGGTGACACAAAGTCAGTAGTGACTACCGAAGCTCGCGGAGAACGCGATGCAGGATCCCACCATGACGAAAGTACTTTCGTTCGTTGGCGGTGTCGAGGCGCACGACGGCGGTGAACCGGACGGGGTCGCCGCCGTCCTTTGCGGCCGTCACCTCGAGCTCGGTCGCCGAATCGATGTCGAGTTCGGCCACCGTGATCGTCTCCTCACCCGTCAGCCCGAGCGACTCGGCGTTCTCACCGTCTGGGAACTGCAACGGCAGCACTCCCATCCCGATCAGGTTGGACCGGTGGATCCGCTCGTAACTCTCGGCGATCACCGCACGCACGCCGAGCAGCAGGGTTCCCTTCGCGGCCCAGTCGCGCGAGGACCCCGACCCGTACTCCTTGCCGGCCAGCACGACGAGCGGCGTACCCTCCTCGGCGTACTTCATGGCGGCGTCGTAGATCGGCATCTCTTCACCGTCGGGCATGGAGCGCGTCCAGCCGCCCTCGCGATCGACGAGCTGGTTGCGGAGCCGGACGTTGGCGAACGTGCCGCGCATCATCACCTCGTGGTTGCCGCGGCGTGAGCCGTACGAGTTGAAGTCGCGGACCTCGACCCCCTGCTCCATCAGCCACTTACCGGCGGGGCTGTCCTTCTTGATCGCACCGGCCGGCGAGATGTGATCGGTGGTGATCGAGTCGCCCAGCTTGGCGAGCACCCGCGCGTTCTCGATCGGCTCGGCCGAATCGGCCGGCTCGGGATCCATGCCCTCGAAGAACGGAGGCCTGCGGACGTAAGTCGAGTCCGGCCAGGTGTAGCGGTCGCCCTCGGGCACGTTGATCGCCTTCCAGCGCTCGTCCCCCTCGAAGACGTTGGCGTAGTTCTTCTCGAACATGTCGGCGCGGACGGCGTCGGCGACGGTCTCGCGGATCTCCTCCGCGCTGGGCCAGATGTCCCGCAGGTAGACGGGCTCGCCGTCGCCCCCGGTGCCGAGCGGCTCGCTCTCGAAGTCGAAGTCCATCCGCCCGACGAGCGCATAGGCGACACAGAGCGGCGGCGAGGCGAGGTAGTTTGCCTTCACGTCCTGGTTGATCCGGCCCTCGAAGTTCCGGTTGCCCGAGAGCACCGCGCAGACGACGAGATCCTTTTCGGAGACCGCGGCGGAGATCTCGTCGGCCAGCGGGCCGGAGTTGCCGATGCAGGTGGTGCAGCCGTAGCCGACCAGGTCGAACTTGAGCTTGTTCAGGTACTCGTCGAGCCCGGACTTCTCCAGGTAGTCGGTGACGACCGTGGAGCCCGGTGCCAGCGAGGTCTTGACCCACGGCTTGACGTCCAGCCCGCGCTCGACCGCCTTCTTGGCGAGCAGGCCGGCGCCGATCATCACCGAGGGATTCGAGGTGTTCGTGCAGCTGGTGATCGCGGCGATCACGACGCGGCCGTGGTCGAGGTCAAACGTGTTGCCGTCGGCGTCGGTTACCTCGATGCAGTCGCTGCTGCGGCGGGCC
>Ga0209023_10004698_pt1 | contig 15393 bp, 14 predicted proteins | sample LakOneMetagenome_FD_187468 | JGI IMG/M metagenome (GOLD analysis project Ga0209023, IMG submission 187468) | Freshwater and sediment microbial communities from Lake Erie, Canada (SPAdes) (version 2) | ecosystem: Environmental > Aquatic > Freshwater > Lentic | place: Lake Erie, Canada... | reverse complement strand
CCCCGACTCGCTGCTCGGCTGCAAGCCCGGCCCGAAGGGTGTGCAGATCCGCATCATCCAGTGGGCCACCCCCGACGATCGGGCCAAGGCCATGAAGGCCGCATCGGACCTGGTGTGCAGCTTCGGCGTGGTCAACGTCGGTTACGTGGCCGCCGGGCCATGGGCGATCATGGTCGAGAAGGACAACGAGCCGGTGGTGGATCTGGTCGACAAGGCCGGTGAAGCGGTGGGCGTGAAGCCCACCATCATCCCGTGTGAGACCGAGTAGATCTGCGGGGGCATCCCAGACGCGGAGAAGCCCCGCCGTCGGGGGGACGGCGGGGCTTCCCTGGTTGCTTACCGGAGGTCGATCAGCCGCCGGTGAGGGCAGCCGTGGACTTCTTGGTGCAGTCGGCAACCTTGGCAGCGTCAGCGCTGGAGAGCCCTGCGGTGCCGAGGGCCTGCGCCTTGGCGGAAAGGTCCTGGCCCTCGGTCGCCAACGTGGAGGCCTTGGAGGGATCAGACTTGGCCGCCTGGGCCTTCTTCACGAACTCGTCGACGGCCTTGCAGTAGGCAACGACCTTGGCGTTGCCGCTGGAGCTGCCGCCGTTGTCCTTGACGGTGGTGGTGGTGTCGTCCTTCTTGTTGTCACTGCTGCTGGAACAAGCCGAAGCGCCGCCAACGAGCAGCCCCACGACCATCACAAAACCAAGCACTCTGCGCATAACATTCCTCCGGTCTCGACGACGACCGGAAGGTCGTCATCAGCATCTCCGTGACGCTGAAGAGAACGGTACGCCTGGATCCATCGGCCGTCATGAGTACCCATTGCTCATTTCCCACCGGTGAGTAACCAGCCGGCGCCGACCGCCGACACTTGTGGGCTCAACAACCGGTCTTCAGGACCTCGGAACCCCGATGGGGTTGGGCATCGGCACCAGGCCAGCACCAACCAACGCCCTGCTCAGCGGGGTTGCAAGTGTCACCAGACGTGCCACATCCTTCGATCCGAGGGCGTCCACCGGGGCACTGGCCAAGCGGTCGGTGGCGGCCTCGAGTTCGTCTCGAAGGGTGTGTCCGGCCTCGGTAAGGAGGTCCTGGTCGTCCACGAGGCCACGGGAACGAAGTCGGTCATGAGCCTCGTGCCAATCCATGTCGGACCATCCCCGGTTTGGCGCAATGACCTCGCGGGGCAAGGCTCCGGTGGCGACGAAGGTGGCGGTGGCTTCAAGACCGGACAACTCGAGGCCGACCGCCGCGTTCACGTGGCCATCACCGCGGTGTTCGCGCAGCACGGTCGCCGCCCGCCACAACCGGCCCATTGGGTCGGCGGGGGCGGCCACGCCAGCCCACCCGGCGGCCAAGGCCCGCCCGTCGAACGAGCACGCCGCGGCCGCCGCTTCGGCCAGATCGGCCAGTTCGTCGAGCCCCTCGGCATCGCCCACCCCGGGAACGGACGCCAACGCCTTGCTTGCGGCGTCCATCCGGGCTGCCACCACCTCGGCGGGATTGGCCAGCTCCCATGCGTCGGGGAGGGCTCGGCGGACCATGGGAGGCGCGAAGCCGTAGGCCAGCGCGGTCACCGCTTCGGGACCGACCGCACCCAGTGGGGCGAACCGGCCGGCGAAGTAGCACATCCAGAAGCCCTTGAGCCCCAGATCGCGCAGGGCGTCGGAGGGGCCGCGATGGAAGTAGACGATCGAGTGGATGGGCTCGAGGCGCAACCAGAGTCGCCGGGCGGGGTGGAGGGTGCTCAAGGGACCGTGGCTCCTGGGGGTGCGTCGTGCAGGCCGGCCACCACCTCGGCGAAGTGCTGCGGATCGGGCGCCCGGTTGTTCACCAGGCTCACGTGCTCGGAGATCCCTGCCAGGCGGGCCCGGATCCGGGCTGCCACCTCCTGGGGCTCACCCACCACGGCGATGGTCTCGAGCAGGTCGTCGTCGATCAGCGTGGCCATCTCGGCCCACCGATCCTGCCGGGCCAGGGCCTTGAGCTCGGGGTGGAGGTCGGCGTAGCCGTGCAGGGCGAACACCGGGAGGTAGGCCGGTGTGGTCCCGTAGAAGGCCAGCTGGGCTCGCACCGCTTCGCGGGAACGGGCCATCTCCTCCTCGGTCCGGCCCGTCACCACGATCGTCACGCACACCACCTGCACGTCGTCGGCCAATCGCCCCGCTCGCTCGGCGCCGCGGGCGATGGCCGGCATGGTCAGCTCCAGCAACGACTGCCGGCTGTTCACCGGATGCACCAGGAAGCCGTCAGCCACCTCACCGGCCACCTCGGTCATCTTGGGGCCGAAGCCGGCCGAGAAGATGGGTGGCGGGCCGTACGGGTTCGGGCCGGGGTCGAAGGCCGGGATCATCCGGGTGTGGGTGTAGAAGTCGCCCTCGAAGTCGAGCCGTCCACCGGTCTCCCACGCCTCCCAGATGGCGCGGATGCCCAGGATCATCTCTCGCATGCGAGCCACCGGACGCGACCAGGGCATGGAGTAGCGCTGCTCGATGTGGGGCTGGATCTGGGAGCCCAAGCCCAGCACGAACCTGCCGCCGGTGGTGGCCTGCAGGTCCCAGCCCACGTTGGCCAGGGTCATGGGCGTTCGGGCGAAGGCGATGGCGATGGCCGTGCCGAGCTGGATGGTCGACGTGTGCTCGCCGGCCACGGCGAGGGGGACGAACGGGTTGTGCTTGGCCTCGAAGCTGAAGGCTCGGTCGTAGCCGAGGTCCTCCAGCTCCCGGTAGATGGTGCGGGCCTGGCGGAGGTCCTCGGTGGGGACGGTCATGGAGATGTGCATGGCGGCCCCCTCTCTAGCGTGTCGGCCCCCGATCTCGCCGCGGCGGTGGCCATCGAGGCGATCCGGGCCTTCACCACCCCCGCCTGCGCCCGGCCCGCTACGGTCACTAGTGACATGAGTTGTGCCACTTTCTCCCTCCTCTGGTGAGGTGTGGGAACGTGCTGCTCCTCGAGGATCTCCGCGTGCTGTTCACCAGGGAGCGCTGATGGCCACCATCCGACGTCAGGTCGTCATCGACCGCACGCCCGACGACGTGTGGGCCGTGATCGGCGAGCCGTCCACCATCGCCGACTGGTTTCCCGGCATGGTGTCGTCGGAGGTCGACGGCGTGGTGCGGACCATCGTCACCAACACCGGGCTCACCCTGCCCGAGGAGATCGTCACGATCGACCCGATCCTGCGCCGCTTCCAGTACCGGGTGACCGCGCCGTTCCTGGAATTCCACCTCGGCACCATCGACGTGTTCGACCTCGGCGACGGCCGCAGCCTGGTGTCCTACGGCACCGACTGCGTCCCCGACGCCATGGCCCTCATCATCGGCGGGGCCACCGGGGCCGCCCTCACCGAACTGGCCCGCCAGCTCACCGAACCCGCAGAGGAGGCCTGAACCATGGGCCGCAAGATCTTGTTCGTGACCACCGACCAGCAGCGCTACGACACCCTCGGCTGCAACGGCTCGGAGCTGGCCCGCACCCCGGTGATCGACCGACTGGCCGCTCAGGGGATCCGCTACGAGCGGGCCGTGCCCCAGTCGGTGGTGTGCATGCCGAGTCGGTCCACCATCGTCACCGGGCAGCACCCCAGCACCCACGGCGTGTGGATGAACGGCGTCCCGCTCCCGGTGAACGCCCCGTCGGTCGCCGCCGAGCTGCGCCGCAGCAACTACCGGACCGCCCTCGTCGGCAAGGCGCACTTCGAGCCGTTCATGGACCCGTTCGGACGGTTCGGGGAGAACCTCCTGGCCGCCTCGGACTCGTTCACGTTGGACGACGAGGGGTTCGACGGCACCGTCGGTCCGCACCGCGGGTTCGAGCACCTGGAGTTCGCCGCCCACGGTGCGGCCGGACCGGTCCACTACGCCCGGTGGCTGGCGCTCAACCATCCAGAATCGATGGGGAGCTACTACTCGGCCATCGACTCGAGCTTCAACGTCAACGCCACCGGCGGAGGAGCCACCGGAGCCCCGCAGGTGCACGACAACCCCATCCCGCGGGACCAATACCACACCGATTGGGTGGCCGACCGGGCCATCGCCTGGCTCGATTCGCTCGATGCCGACGAGGACTGGTTCTGCTGGCTGAGCTTCCCCGACCCGCACCACCCGTGGGACCCGCCGGCGTCGGAACTGGGTCGGGTCGACTGGCGTGAGGTGCCGCTTCCGGCCGGGTACCCCACCACCGCGGCCGAGCGCGAGCGGCTGCTCGACGACAAGCCGCGTCACTGGCGGGCCTGGTACGACGGCGACCTGGTGGCCAACTACGAGGCGCCTCGCCACTGGGTGCCGGCCACCATGACCGCCGACCAGGTGCGCGAGGTGAACGCCCGCAACGCGGTGGAGTGCGAGCTCATCGACGAAGCACTCGGCCGAGTGCTCAGCGCCGCCGAGGGCCGAGGCTGGGGCGACGATCTCGACGTGCTGTTCACCACCGATCACGGCGAGCTGCAAGGCGACTTCGGCCTGCTGTTCAAGGGTCCCTACCACGTCGACGGCCTCATGCGACTGCCCTTGATCTGGCGCCCGGCGCCCAGTGCTGCGGTGGAACCGGCCGTGGTCACCCGTCCCGTCGGCCTCATCGACCTGGCGCCCACCTTCGCCACCATCGCCGGCCGTGAACCGGCCGAGTGGATGCACGGCCACCCCCTCCCGGGCGACGACGCCGATGCCGACGCGCGCCACTTCGACCAGGTCCTCACCGAGTGGGACAGCGAACTGTTCGGCGTGGGCGTCTACCTCCGCACCATCACCCGAGCCGGGTGGGTGTGCACCGCGTACAAGCCCGGATTCGTCCACGACGGCACCGAGGGCGAGCTCTACGACCTGGCCGACGATCCGCTCCAGCAGCGCAACCTCTGGGACGACCCGGCCCACGCCGCCCTGCGCTCGGACCTGGTGGCCCAGCTGTGGGACAGCCAGCCTCCCGCCCACGACCCGTACCTCCAGGTCGAGGCCCCGGTGTGAGTGGGGTCGTTGGCCGGACGGTCGGCGCCGGCAACGAGGGATACTGGCCGAGCCCGTGGCCCGGAGAAGACGCCGGTCCGGCCCGGCTCCAGACGGCCTCGGACCGGGGTTCGGTCGGCTTCGCCGGAGCCGAGGTGGACGTGGTGTTCCGCCAATCCATCGCCACCACCATGGCGGTGCTGCGCAAGCCGGGCGAGGTGTTCGTGCTGGGCCACACCGCCGGTCCCGAGGCGATCTCGTGGGTGGAACGGGTCGACCCGCGGTCGCTTGAGGTCGTTGGTCGGTCGGTCGACCTTCCGGGAGGCCCGACGTGGCCCGGCGGTCTGGCCGCACACGCCAACGGCAGCCTCTACGTGGTCTTCGGTCAGCACGCCCACCGCCTGGATGCGGAGCTGAACCTGATCGCCTCGCGTGAGCTTCCTCGGCACGCGCCCTACAACAGCTTCGTGATCCTCCCCGACGGTCACCTTGTCACCAAGGACTTCGGCGGGGTGCTGCCCGGTCAGGACGCCAGCGCCCACGTGGCCAGCCCCACCGAGTTGGTGGTGCTGGAACCCGATGGGTTGGCGATCGTCGCCCGCATCACGCTGCCCGAACCGTCGATCGCCCGCATCTCGGCCAGCGGCGACACGGTGTTCGTGGTGGGCACCACCGCCCTGCACCGGTTGGTGTGGGATGGCACGGCGCTGGTGCTCGACGACACCTTCGTGGCTCCCTACCTGCAGGTCGACGGTCAGACCTATGGCTGGGATCCGGTGATCGCCCTCGATGCTGTCTGGTTCCTGGACGACGGCTTCGGCTCCGAGCGCTACGCCGGCACCTTCCGTGGTCAGGGCGTGAACGTCGCCCCGCTGCACCTGGCGCGGGTGGGCCTCTTGTCGGGGGCCGTCACCCTTACCGAGATCTGCGGCCTGCCCGGCGGGGTGGTGGCCAACCCGCCGCTGGTCGACGTCGAGCGCCGCATCGTGGTCGGGTTCGACAGCGGCAACGGCATCCTGGTGGCGTTCGATGTGGCCGACGACGGGACCTGCACCGAACGATGGCGGAGGGACCAGAACCACGCCAGCCACCTGCTGCTCCGGGCCGACTCTGGCGACCTGCTCACCACCGACCACGACGCCGACGCCATGTCCGACGTCTTGGTGGTGCTCGACATCGAGACCGGCAACGAACGGGTGCGGGTGCCTTCGGGCAGCCCGGTGCAGTCCGTGCTGTTCCCCGCCGAGGGCTGGGACGACGACGTGTACTACTGCTCGTTCGCCGGCATCGCCCGACTCAGCCTGCGAGGGCGCTGACGCCGCCTCGTTAGCGTCGGGCGATGGCCACGACCACCTACGACGGCACTCGCCGTGCGTGCTACACGGCCAACGTCGTCCAGGCCATCGTCAACAACCTGGCCCCGCTGCTGTTCATCGTGTTCCAGACGCACTACGACCTGCCGGTGGAGATGCTCGGCCGGCTGGTGCTGCTGAACTTCGGCGCCCAGCTGGTCACCGCGCTGGTGGTCATGCCCTACATCGACCGCATGGGGTTCCGGGTCCCGCTGGTGGGTGCCCATGTGCTGTGCGTCGTGGGCCTCGTGCTGCTGCCGATCGCACCGTCGATCGCCCCGACTCCCTACCTCGGGCTGTGCATCGCGGTGGTGATCTACGCCATCGGCGGCGGGTTGCTCGAGGTGGTGGTCAGCCCGCTCATCGAGGCTCTGCCCACCCCAGCCCACGGCAAGGCGGCAGCCATGAGCCTGCTGCACTCGTTCTACTGCTGGGGCCAGGTGACGGTGGTGGTGGGGACCACCCTGACCCTCACGGTCCTCGGCCTGGACACGTGGCGGATCCTCCCGCTCCTCTGGGCCATCATCCCGCTGATCAACCTGATCGGGTTCCTGCGAGTGCCGCTTCCCGAGTCGGTCAGCGAGCACGATCGGACACCCATCGGCGACCTGTCGCGCAAGCCGTTCTTCCTCGCCGCCCTGTGCCTCATGCTCTGCACCGGGGCCACCGAGCTGACCATGTCGCAGTGGTCGTCGCTGTTCGCCGAGGACGCGCTCGGCGTCGACAAGGTGTGGGGTGACCTGGCCGGGCCGTGCCTGTTCGCCATCTTCATGGGCCTGGGGCGCACGGCGTACGGGTTCTGGGGCCAACGCATCCCCCTGCTCGCCGCCATGATCGCCTGCGGAGTGCTGGCCACGGCCTGCTACCTCACCGTGGCCCTCGCTCCCAGCCCGGCCGTGAGCCTGGCTGCCTGCGCGGTCACGGGCTTGGCGGTCAGCCTGATGTGGCCGGGCACGTTCAGCTTGGCCGCCCGACAGTTCCCCAGGGGCGGCGCCGCCATGTTCGGCCTGCTGGCCGTGTTCGGTGCCGCCGGCGGCGCGATCGGGCCGTGGCTGGCCGGGTTCCTGGCCGACCTCTCCACGTCGGCCACCGGGGTCATGGCCCGCATCGGCGACGCCATCCCGTCCGACGGAGGGTCCGGCCTGCGAGCCGGGATCCTGATCACGACGATCTTCCCCCTCACGGTGGTCGTGGTGGCCACGATCCTGCACCGCGTCACCACCGGCCGAGCCAGCACCACCGAGCCCGACGCCCTCTCACCCATGGATGCCGTCGGCCGCTCCTACTGACCGACGATGCTGGGTGTGGCAGGTGCCTGTACCGGGCGGCCCCGCACCCAGACGGTGCAAGCAGGGCACCGTCGATGCCGCGACGTTTGCGTCCTGAGGCTGCCCGGCTACGCCTCCTGTGCACGCAGATGTGTCGGACGACGGTGAGCCATGGCCGCGGGCTCATCGAAGGTCACGACGTCGACGGGCATCCCGGACCAGCCCGCGCTACCAGCCCCTCACGTCGAGCCGGCAGGCCCGAGGGCCCACGTCGACACTCGTCGGGCCAGGGCCGCCATGTCCACGCCTCCGTCGATGGTTGGACCACTGACCTGGATCTCCCATCCGCCTCGCATTTGCGCGCTCGTCCCACCACCCGGCGCGGACGATGAAGGACAGCGAGCAGTGGCCAAGGGAGTCCGCGGGCACGGCGACGATGTCGAGGTCGTGCTCGGTCGATCGCCAGACCTTCTCGCCAACCCACCCGCGCCACGACTCGGCCAGATCGCTGAAGAACGTCGCCAGCACGGGCCAGTCGTGGCGGAACATGAAGACCGTTCGCTCCACATCCGCTCCGTCGGCCATCAGGCACGACGAAGCTCTCGGCGACGTAAGGATCGGACGACTCGGCGCGCTGCACTGATTGAATCTGACGACCGTTCGCCCGGCGTCGAACACGATCTCGTCCACGGCCGCAGTCTGCTAGCGCCAGCGCTCAGCGAGCGGTCGGTTTCCCGTCAGTAGTGCGGCACATGCGCGAACTACTGATCGGAAATGCGAGACCCCGGGCGAAGCATCGGGCGGCCGGCGTCAACCGGGGTCGGTCAGCTGGCCCAGACCAGGAGGGTCTTCATGGTGCGCTCGGAGCCGGTGTCGTTCCAGGTCCCGATGGTGACGTAGAGGTGGCCGTCGTCGGCGATCACGAAGCGCGACATGCCGCTCAGCGCCTTGCCCACCTGCCACACGATCGTTCCATTGGGGGCGATGATCTGGAGCCGACCGAACTTGTCCAGGAACAGCCGTGATCCGCGGACCTTGGTGCGAGATGTCCACACCACCTTGCGGTCGGAACGTCGGACGACGAGGTTGCCGTCGGTCTGCATGGTGACGGTGTTGCCGCCGGCTCGCAGCGACCGGCCGGGGAGCACGCCGCCCCCCTCGATGATCTGGCTGTACGGGCCGTGCAGCTGGCCCTGGAGCCCGGTGAGCTGCGAGTTGTTGCCGAACCGCGACCAGCCCAGGTTGCCCAGGGTCCCCGTGCTGGACACGAACGACCGGATCAAGCTCCCATGGCGCAGCGGACCGCTGTTGCCCGAGTACCCGGAGTAGGTCACCCGCAGGCCGCTCGGCGCCAGGCCGGTGATCACCGGGGTGTTCTGGATCGCGGCACCCTGGAGCGGAACGGTGGTGAGCAGCGCCATGGACCGGCCGTCGAGCACGAGCAGGTCCGAGCCGGGAACGAAGAGGTCCTGGCGACCGTCCTGGTTGACGTCGGCGGTGGCGATGGAGATGCCCGGCGGGTAGGTGAGCTGGCCGCCGTAGCGGCGCAGGCTCGTGCCCGAGTCGACGAGGATGCTCCCGTTCGTCGGGTCGATCACGTACACCCGCGGGTACTGGTGGTTGCCGTCCTGGATCCCGACGGCCTCGATCACCTGCGGCGTGCCTCGGCCCAGCACGTCGGCGAAGGTGGGCGAGACCTGTACCTGGGCGGCCAGCGGGGGACTGGCCCAGCGTCGGCCGCAACCCGCGTCGTAGGCCACCACCTGGTTGCCGCCGGCGCCGTACTGCACCGGACCGGTGGAGCCGAACACGATCAGCGGGCTGCCGTTGATCTCGGCGACGATGGGCGACGAGTTGTTGTACCCGGAGTAGGCGTGGACGCTGCCCTCCACCGGCTGGTCGGCTGAGCAGATCTGGCGGCCCTCGGCGGTGAAGATCCGGATGTGGCCGCCGTTCTTGTCCTTGGGCGGGAACTCGGCGGTCTTGTCGTTGCTGGTGATCACCTGCGGGACGCCGATGCCCAGCACGTCGGCCAGGGCCGGGGTGCCCATGGTTGAATCTGCGTTGCGGAACGACCACTGCTCGGCCCCGGTGGCGCCGTCGAACCCGTAGATCCAGTGGCCCGACGATGCTCCGATGGCGCGCCACTTGCCGTTCACCTGCATCAGCGACATGCCGGCCAGCAGGAACCCGACGCCGGGGGGCTGGGTGGCCACGTTGTTGGTGCGCCAGAGCTCGGTGCCAGCGGCGTTGTACTTGCGGAACTGGGGCCGGTTGTCCTTGTAGTCCTGGGCAACTGGCACGTAGAGGTTGTTGCCGTCGGTGGACAGCGGGGACTTGACCTCGTAGCCGACGTTCACGTTGGCCCACCCGGGCACGAGGTCGCCGGTGGTGAGGTCGTAGGCCCGGACGTTGCCGCCCAGATCGCCCACCGCCACGAAGGGCCGGCTGCCGTTCTGGACGATCACCGGCGACGCGGTGGAGATGTCTACGCCGTCGGTGACGGTCTGCGACCAGGCCCGGGTGAACGTGGCCGGAGCGGCCGCTCGAGGCTGGGCGGGGACCGCGGTGCGGGCGTCGGCTCGACCTTCGAGACCGGCCACGGAAGCCAGTAGACCGGCGGTGGCGAGGAAGGCGGCGACTCGGGCGGAAAATGACACGACCGCTCCATTCTGGCGCACCGGAAGGGTCGAGGTGCCCGGACGTTCCCCGATCGAAGGGCCGGACGACCGGTCGTTTGCTCGTGTCGGGTCGTCTCGTGGGAACCTCTGGGCGTGAGTGCGCCACTGCGGTTCAAGTTCGTGATGTCGGGCGACGACGTCACGCGCCTCACCGAAACCCGCGCTGAGGTGGCGTTTCTCGGCCGGTCCAACGTCGGCAAGTCGTCGTTGCTGAACGCCCTGGCGAACCACAAGCGCCTGGCCCACACCTCGAAGACGCCTGGCCGGACCCAGCTCCTCAACCTGTTCCAGCTCGGCGATGGCACCACGGCCATGGACCTGCCGGGCTACGGGTTCGCCGCCGTCCCCGGCAAGACTCGCTCCAACTGGCAGTACATGATCGAGAGCTACCTGCTCGACCGGGCCGAGCTGGTGATGGTGCTGGTCCTCGTCGACGGGGAGATCGGGCCCACCAAGCTCGACGTGCAGATGCTCGACTGGCTGCGGTCCCACGGGCTGCCCAACACCGTGGTGGCCAGCAAGGCCGACAAGGTCAAGTCGTCCAAGCGCGGCGTCCGTCGGCGGGACGTGGCCGAGGGCTGCGGCGTGGCGATCGACGACGTCATCTGGGTCAGCGCGGCCAAGGGCGATGGCATCGAGAAGCTGCGGGGCCAGATCCACCGGTGGTTGGCCGAGGGACTCAAGCAGAATCAACCGCTGGCACGCGACGCCGAGCTGGTTCCGTCGAGCCACATCGGTGGCGACGGCGAGAAGCCCTCGGGCGACGAGGACGGCGTGCCCGACGAGTACGACGACGAACACGAGTGGAACTGACATGGCCAGCCGGTTGGAGGACGTGGGGGAGCGCGATGGGTGGCGATGCTGGCTCTGCGACGAGCCCGTCGACCCCGACATGTCGGTCAACGATCCCCGCGGGCCTAGCGTCGACAGCCTGACCACGGCCTCCAAGGCCAAGGCCAAGGCGAAGAAGGGCAAGCGAAGCGACGGGGGGGAGGCCGACGAGCGGCTGGCCCACCGGGACTGCAACACCAAGAAGGGCGCCGTCGCGGCCGTGGTTCCCTGGTCCGATGACCTCTTCGTAGTGGAGACGGCACCGATCCTGGCCTCCGTCGAGCGTCTGGGTCGCAAGGGCGGGCGGGAGATCGTGGGTCGGTGCCCGACCGAGGCCGACGGTGAAGCCGCCGCCACGTGGCTCATCGAACGGATCTCGCGCCTGAGCCCCGGGCTCGACGTCACCGCCGAGGTCGAACCCGGCGGCGGCCAGTTCCTGCTGGTCCTCCGCGCCTGATCTGCACGCGCTCAGAGGCCAAAACCGGTCGTTTCCCGCCGCACATTCGGGGGGTGGACCGGGCGGGGTGGGATTGGTCAGGTGGTGGTGTAGCGCTCGCGGCGGAAGGTGACCTTCTTGCCCTTGAGCGTGGTGCGCTTCATGGCCTCGATCACCTGGTCGGCACCGCCCTCGGGCACCTCCACGAGGGAGAAGCGATCGGCGATCTCGATGGCACCGATGTCTCGGCCGCTCAGGTCGGTCTCACCGGCGATGGCGCCCACCAGATCGCCGGGGCGGATGCCGCTGGAGCGCCCGGCGCCGACGTAGAGGCGGGTCATCCCCTCGCTGGGGCCGCGCTCGGGCCGGCCACCGCGCGCAGGGCGGTCCTTGCGGGGACGGTCCCGGTCGTCGCGGTCGGACCGTGGCGCCACATCGGGGATCTCCTCCTCGTCGGCCGCCGCACCGCTGGACTCGTGGGCCAGCTTCACCGCGGCGAGGGCGACCTCCATCACGTCGTACTCGTCGGCCAACGTCTCGACGACCACGCGGAACTGGTCCAGCCCGCCCTCGAGGATGCTCTCCTCCAGCGTGGCTCGGGTGAGCTCCATGCGGCGGGTGCGCAGGTCGGCCACCGACGGCACCTTGTCGATGGAGATGTGCTGCTTGGTGACCCGCTCGATGTTCTTCAGCAACCGGTGCTGGCGGGGCTCGGCCAGGGTGATGGCCACGCCCTCACGTCCGGCCCGACCGACGCGACCGATGCGGTGCACGTACGCCTCGGGGGCCGACGGCACGTCGTAGTTGACGACGTGGGTGAGCTGATCGATGTCGAGGCCGCGGGCGGCGACGTCGGTGGCCACCAGGAGGTCGGCGGTGGCGCTGCGGAAGCGCCCCATGACCCGATCGCGCTGCTGCTGGTCCATGCCGCCGTGGAGGGCCTCGGCCCGGTAGCCGCGGCCGTTGAGGGTCTCGGTGAGCTCGTCGACCTCGAGGCGGGTGCGGCAGAACACGATGGCTGCGGTGGGGGACTCGACGTCGAGGATGCGACCGAGGGCGGCAGGCTTGTGCGAACGCGGGATCAGGTAGGCGGTCTGGCGGACCTGCGGAGCGTCGCCGGCCGCGACGGTCGGGCGGGCGATCTCGATGCGCACCGGGTCGGTGAGGTGGCGCTTGGCGATGGCGTTGATGCGGGCCGGCATGGTGGCCGAGAACAGGACGGTCTGACGGGTCGGCGGGGTCTCGGAGAGGATGGCTTCGATGTCCTCGGCGAAGCCCATGTCGAGCATCTCGTCGGCCTCGTCGAGCACCACGATCTCCACCGACGACAGCGGCAGCGTGCCTCGGTTGATGTGGTCGATGGCGCGGCCGGGAGTGGCCACCACGACGTCGACCCCGCGCCGAAGGGCGGAGAGCTGGCGGCCGATGGGCTGGCCGCCGAAGATCGGCAGCACCCTGGCACCCATCTCCTTGCCATACCTGTGGATGGCCTCGGAGACCTGCATGGCCAGCTCACGGGTGGGGACCAGCACCAAGGCGATGGGCTCGTCGGCATCTGCGCCGGGGTGGAGGCGCTGCAGCAATGGCAGCGCGAACGCCGCGGTCTTGCCGGTGCCGGTGGCGGCCTGGCCCAGCAGGTCACGGCCCTCGAGCATGGGCGGGATGGACTCCGCCTGGATCGGGGTCGGCTCCTCGTAGCCCAACGCGGTGAGCGCACGGACGAGCTCCGGCTTCAACCCGAGATCGGCGAAGGCCGGAACGTCGTCGGATCGGTCGGCACACATCAGCTGGCTCCTTCGTGGGCCGCGGTGGCCGATCACAGTCTCCCGCGCCAGGGCTCAACGGGCCGAATCAGCCCGCCCTACGCTCCTCGGCGTGGAACCCGATGATCTCGACCTCGAGGTGATCGACGATGGTGACACCGTCTGGCGCTTCGACCGCACGTTCCTGACCTCGAACTGGACCTGCATCTGGGGCCGGGGATGCCTGGGCATCCTGGCCGAGCCGGCCGAGGCCCTCCAGCAGGGCTGCTGCTCGGTGGGCGCGGAGATCGACGGGGAGGAGGAATCGCGGCGGGTGTCGTCGCTGGCCGCCACGCTGGAGCCATCACAGTTCCAGTTCCATGCCGAGGCGGCCGAGCTGGGCGTCTTCAACGACGATGGCACCAACACCCGCCTGGTTGACGACGCCTGCATCTTCTTGAACCGGCCCGGGTTCGAGGGCGGTGCCGGGTGCGCCCTGCACCTGGCCGCGGTGGCCGACGAGGAGTCGCCCATCGACTGGAAGCCATCCGTCTGCTGGCAGCTCCCGATCCGCGTGCTGTGGGAGCAGCCCGAGGTCTCCGCCGACGGGCAGGGCGTGGAGACGGCGACCGTGCGGGGCTGGCGGCGGTCCGACTGGGGCGACGACGGCGACCCCATGGCCTGGTGCTGTACCGAGGGCGAGCGGGCCTACGTCGGCGACCGACCAGTGGTGGAGTCGCTCGGCGACGAGCTCGAGGCCATCGTGGGGACCGCGGTCTACGTGGAGCTGCGCCGTCGGCTTCAGCGCTGAGGTCGAGGGGCCCGGCGGACGTCGGAGTGGTCAGCCGCGGTCGAGCCAGATGGGTGCGCTGGTGCTGACGCGGTCGAGCTTGGTGTCCACCGGTCCGAAGCGAGGGTCCTCGGACTCCCAGTCGAGGTAGGCCTGGCTGATCTCCTCGCGGGTGCGGGCCACGAAGTTCCACCACATCAACGGCTCGTACTCGAACGGCGAGCCACCCACGAGCAGGGCCCGGCTGGCAATGTCGGGCGTGAGCTGGATCTCGTCGCGCCCTGGAGCCAGGTAGGCCACCTCGCCCACGCCGAGCACCGTGCCGTTGAGCGAGATCGGCCCGTTGAGCGGTAGCAGGGCGTACTCGGCTTCCGGCCGGAGCGGGATGGTGGCGGTGGACCACACGGTGAGCTCCACCCCGAGGTGATCGGTGTCGGCCCGAGCCGGGGAGACGGCGCTGTCGAACTCACCCACCAGCACCGTGCCCGAGGCGCCGGCGAACTCGATCTCGGGCAGGGCGTCGTGGTGCTCGAACGCTGCCGGACCGTTGCGGGTGGCGTGGGGGAGCGCGACCCAGAGCTGCACGCCGTGGCGAGGCCCGACCCAGCTGGCATCGGCCTCCTCGGCATGGACCACCCCCTTCCCAGCGGTCATCAGGTTGAGCTGGCCGGGCCTTATGAGCTGCTCCGACCCGAGGCTGTCTCGGTGGAGGAGCTCACCCTCCAGCAGCCAGGTCACCGTCTGCAGGCCGACGTGCGGGTGCGGACCGATGCTGCCGGCGGTGCCGAGCGCGGGACCGAAGTGGTCGGCGAAGCACCACGCACCAACGGTGCGATGGCCGCGGCGCGGCAGGGCGCGGCGGACGGGCGCGCCGCCGACGTCGGCTTGGCGGGCCGGGTGGATCTCGGGTTCGGGTGCTGCGGGGGTGTCGCTGGCCATGAGTGCTCCCGTGGGGGTGGACCCTCCCATGATGCCCACCGCTTCTGCGGTCGTGCACCCCGGGTGAGTGGAACGACATGTATTGACATGACACATCATCCTGGGCAAGGTGGGCCGGTGCCTGTCGACGTGGCCCCCACCATCCCCGCACCGGTTGCCGAGACGAGCGGCGCGGCGAGCGCCGAGCTGACTGCGGCCCTGCTCGACGTGGCCAACCGGCTGGACGTGCTCGCCACCCAACGGGCCGGACTGGCGCGGGCTGCCCGGGTCGAGTGGAGCGGTCCGCACCGCATGCACTTCGATGTCGAGCGAGCCAACCGCGACGCCCAGACCGCCGCGTTGGCTGCTTGGTGCCGCCGGCTGGCCCACTCGCAGCGGTGAGCCGGCCCGCCACTCGATGAGCCCCACCACCTCGGCCGATCCGAGATC
>Ga0209023_10004697_pt1 | contig 15399 bp, 15 predicted proteins | sample LakOneMetagenome_FD_187468 | JGI IMG/M metagenome (GOLD analysis project Ga0209023, IMG submission 187468) | Freshwater and sediment microbial communities from Lake Erie, Canada (SPAdes) (version 2) | ecosystem: Environmental > Aquatic > Freshwater > Lentic | place: Lake Erie, Canada... | reverse complement strand
CAGCGTCTCTCCGGCGGCGGTGGTCAGGCTCCAGTGCCCGGTCTCGTCCCACACCAGGTCGGTGACCTCGGTGTCGAGCCGGATCAGCGGTGCCAGACCGAGCTGGTCGACGACGTCGCGGTGGTAGCGCGCAATGGTGGTTCCGGTGGCCCAGGTGTGCTGCCAGTCGGGCTTGGGGGCAAACCCGAACTGGTAGATCTGCGACGGCACGTCGCAGCGCAGCCCCGGGTAGTGGTTCCAGTACCAGACGCCGCCGACGTCGGAGCCCTTCTCCAGGACGGTGACGTCGGTGAATCCCCGCTCCCGCAGGACGTAGGCGGTGGTGATGCCGGCGACGCCGGCACCGATCACGATGACGCGGGGCTCACGTCCGCTCACGACTGGGGTCAGCGTCAGCTGCGCAGCGCTGCGACCGCGTCGACAAGCAGCTGGCGGGCCCGGTCGGCGTCGACCATCGCCGGCGGCTGACCGCGCACCGGCGCAGGCGTCGCGGTGACCTGCACCATCGCGTCGCCGAGGTAGGCGGTGAAGGTGTAGGACTCGCGGGACTGCTGCTGCCCTTCCTTGTCGGTGATCTCGATCTCCGAGTGCGAACCCGATGTCTGCGCCTTGTCGATGGCAGGGGCGTCGACCGCGTCGAGGTAGCCGGTGAGCTTGCCGGCCTCGAACGACACGTGCTTGCACTTCTCGGCGAGCGCGGAGTCGTAGGGAATGTCCGAGTCGGCCTGCATGGCGACCGCGACGAGCTGGTTACCGGCGCCGTTGACCGACAGCATCGACATCTTGCCCCGGATGCCCTTGGGTGGCCGGCCGCTGCTGGACGCGTAGTCGGCGCAGTCCGACGGCTCGAAGGTCACGCCGGGCGGCATCTTCTGCGGCCCGAGGATCTTGGGGTCGATGTCCTTGGGACCCTGGTGCTGGGTCTTGAAGTCCGAACCGAACGTCGACTCGACGTTGAACAGCTTGGTGGTGTCGAAGGGCTTATGGCTCCCTCCGCAACCCGTCAGTGCTTGCGCACACAGGACCAGGCCAACAGAGGAGACGAGCAACGACTTGCGTACCGGCACCCAAGGAATGTACCCAATGCCGCGTTGCGGAGCGGGCGCACGTCCCAGGTGGGTGGTCGGCGTGTCCGTCGGGAGTGCTCAGAAGCCGAGGCGACCGAGCTGCTTGGGGTCACGCTGCCAGTTCTTGGCGACCTTGACCCGCAGGTCGAGAAAGACTTTGGTGCCCAGAAGCTTCTCGATCTGGGTGCGCGCGGCGGTGCCCACCTCGCGCAGCCTGGCGCCGCCCCGGCCGATCACGATCCCCTTCTGGCTGTCGCGTTCGACGTAGAGCAGCGCGTACACCTTGATCAGGTCGTCCTTGCCGTCCTGGCCCTCACGCCTTTCGATGTCGTCGATCACCACCGCCAGCGAGTGCGGCAGTTCGTCTCGCACCCCTTCCAGCGCGGCCTCCCGGATGAATTCGGCCATCAGGGTCTCTTCGGGCTCGTCGGTCAGCTCGCCGTCGGGGTAGAAGGCCGGCCCCGCCGGCAGCGCCGCGGCCAGCACGCCGATCAGCACATCGACCTGTTCACCGCTGACGGCCGACACCGGCACGATCTCGGCCTCCGGCGCCAGCTCACCGACGGCCACCAGCTGCGCGGCGACCCGGTCGCGCGTGGTCTTGTCGATCTTGGTGACGACGACCACCAGGGTGGTCTTGGGGGCGACCTCCCGGATCTGTTCGATGATCCAGCGGTCCCCCGGGCCGATCGCCTCATCAGCCGGGATGCACAACCCGATGACGTCGACCTGGGAGTAGGTGTCGCGGACCAGGTCGTTGAGTCGCTTGCCCAGCAGGGTGCGCGGGCGGTGCAGTCCGGGAGTGTCGACCAGGATGATCTGGAAGTCATCACGGTGCACGATGCCGCGGATGGTGTGCCGGGTGGTCTGCGGCCGGTTGGAGGTGATCGCCACCTTCTGCCCCACCAGCGCGTTGGTCAATGTGGATTTGCCGGTATTGGGGCGTCCGACGAAACACACGAAGCCGGAATGGAATTCAGTCATCTGCGGCCTCCTCGCCGTCGGGCTCCGCGGCCGGAGTGATCAGTACGGTGGCGATCCGCACCCGCCCCCGGCCGTCCCGGTTGCCTTCGGCCTGCAGCCGCAGCCCGTGTGAGGTTACCTCGGAGCCGGGCAGCGCGACCCGGCCGAGCTCCAGCGCCAGCAGACCGCCCACGGTCTCGACGTCCAGATCCGGGTCGAACTCCACGCCGTACAACTCACCGACGTCCTCGATGGGCAGCCGCGCGGAAACCCGAAACCTGTTGTCGCCCAAATCCTGCACTGGTGCGACTTCGCCCTGGTCGTACTCGTCGGCGATCTCCCCGACGATCTCCTCCAACACATCCTCGATGGTCACCAGGCCGGCTATCGCGCCGTACTCGTCGACCAACAAGGCCATGTGGTAGCGACTGCGTTGCATGTCGTGCAGCAGGGCGTCGAGCGCCTTGGAGTCCGGCATGAACACCGCCGGTCGCATCACCTGCGCCACGGTGGTGTCACGGCCGCCGTTCGTCGAGTAATAGGTCTGCTGGACAAGGTCTTTGAGATAAACCACACCGAGGATGTCGTCGACGTTCTCGCCGACCACCGGGATCCGGGAATGGCCGCTGCGCACCGCCAGCGCGGTGGCCTGGCCGGCGGACTTGTCGCGCTCGATCCACACCATCTCGGTGCGCGGCACCATCACCTCGCGGGCGGGGGTGTCGGCCAGCTCGAACACCGACTGGATCATCCGGCGCTCATCGGCGGCCACCACCCCGCTCTGCTGCGCCAGGTCGACTACCTCACGCAACTCGATTTCGGAGGCGAACGGCCCGTTGCGGAAACCGCGTCCCGGGGTCAACGCGTTGCCCAATACCACCAGCACCCGACTGATCGGTGTGAGCAGTACCGAAATGACTTGCAGCGGAAGCGCTGTCGCCAAAGCGATCGAGTAGGCGTTCTGGCGGCCCAGGGTGCGCGGGCCCACCCCGATCACCACGAAGCTCACCACCACCATGACCGCGGCGGCACCGAACAGCCCCCAGTCGAGGCCGAGTACCGCGTGCAGCAGGAACACCAGCAGCGCGGTGGCGGTGATCTCGCAGGTGATGCGCAGCAACACCACCAGGTTGATGTAGCGGGGCCGCTCGGCCAGCAGCTTGTTCAGCCACACCGCGCCGGGACGTTTGGCCCGGACCAACTCCTCGACCCGCGCGGGCGAGACGGTGGTGACCGCCGCGTCGATCGCCGCGAACAGTCCGCCGAGGCCGATCAGCGCGATCACGCCGAGTAACAGCGGTGTGCTGCTCACAGTTCGTCGAAGTACCTGGACTTGTCCAGCAACCGGCGGTCCTTCTCACTCTGGGTCTGCACCCGGTAGGTCTCCACCTGGTCGGCGACCCACTCCTCCAGCAGCCGGCGCTGCAGCGCGAACATCTCCTTCTCCTCGTCCGGCTCGGCGTGGTCGTAGCCCAGCAGGTGCAGGACCCCGTGAACGGTGAGCAGCGCCAGTTCCTGGCCGAGCGAATGCCCGGCCGCGGCGGCCTGCTCGGCGGCGAACTCCGGGCACAGCGCGATGTCGCCGAGCATGGACGGCCCTGGCTCCGCCGCGTCCGGGCGGCCGCCGGGCTCCAGCTCGTCCATCGGGAAGCTCATCACGTCGGTGGGCCCGGGCAGGTCCATCCAGCGCATGTGCAGGTCGGCCATCGCGGCGGTGTCCAGCAACACCATCGACAGCTCCGCACCCGGATTGACGTCCATCTTCGCCAGCACGAACTTGGCGACGCTGACCAGCTCGACCTCGGAGACGTCCAGGCCGGACTCGTTGGAGACCTCGATGCTCATCGGCGCGACCTGCCTTGTGATGCGCGCCGCGACGCCCGGTTCATCTCCAGCCCGGGCCCGGTGCGCTGCGCCTCGTGGCGGGAATAGGCGTCGACGATGTCGGAGACCAGCCGGTGTCGGACCACGTCCACGCTGGTCAGCTCCGTGACGCAGATGTCGTCGATCTCGTCGAGGATGTCCACCGCGGCCCGCAGACCGGACTTCGCCCCGCCCGGCAGGTCGATCTGGGTGACGTCGCCGGTGACGACCATCTTGGAGCCGAACCCCAGCCGGGTCAGGAACATCTTCATCTGCTCTGCGGTGGTGTTCTGCGCCTCGTCGAGGATGATGAACGCGCTGTTGAGGCTGTTATGTGTCAGCAGAAAATCCTCAGTGACATACAGCGAGTCGGCGGCCGCGACCCGGATGCACACGGCCTCCTCAGTTCCAGCCGACTCGATGCGGTCGATGAAGCGCATCGGCCGCCCGCCGCCGGTTGCGTCGTACTTCGCGGCCTTGCGAGCCAGCCGGAACGGGACGACGCCCTCAGGCAGCCGGATGTCGAGAATGTGCGCGTCGAGTCGGTGGTGTACCTCTCGACCGCTGGCGAGGCCGGGCTTGCGCCCTTCGGCAATTCTGGTCCGCTGGTTGACGACGCCACCAAGCGACTGAACCAGGAACACTACGTCATCGCGCAGCTGGTCGGAGACCGTCGTGTACTGGATACGGCAGGTCCGCTCCCGCTGAGTAACCGGTCCGCCGTCCGTGTCCAACAGCCCCTGGAGTACTGACAGCCGCACCTCGGGCGAATTGAGCAGGTAGTCCTTCGGTATGAACTTGGTACTCGACCGGTTGCCCAGCAACCCCAGTTGACGGAGGGCGCCAGTAACCGGGTTCTCGCGGCGTCCACGAGGACGGCCAAACCGGTTCAATACATAGTTGGCGTCCGCCTTGTGCCGTACCTCGATTCCAGGAATCAGCTGGCCCAGTGCTTCAACTAGTTCGGGATCGGTGGTTGCGAAAGATGGCGTCGCCCGGCAGGAAAAGCACCCATCGCCCAGGAGCAGCCCAAGCGCGTACGGGTCGAGAGGCACTGGCCGCGGCACAAAGCTCACTGGTGCGCTTAATAGCGGCAACTCGTAGCGGTGATAGTGCGCGGCGCGGAGGTTGCCGATCATCTCCTTGGTTTGCAGCGCCCGCGCCGGCTTCCCCCGACGCCGGTCGTCACGGGTGTGGACAGACCAGAGGTGATCACCGGAGGCGAGCGTCGACGAACCGTCCTGCGTATGGACCCGGTAGATCTTTTTAAAACCCTGCGGATACACGCCCAGAACCTCGGTCGGGCATCCGTCAGAGCCGATCACAAAATCGCCGACCTGCAACCTGCCAATTGGCCGGAACCCACTGGGCGTCAAAACTTTGGTGAATACCGGCTGTGCCCGGCCGCGCATATACGCCAGCGGCGCCACCTCGATCACCCCGGAGCTCATCAGCTTGGGAATCAGCTCGGCGTCCATCATGTCGTGCAGCGCGTCGTAGAGCGGACGCAAATACGGGTCGATCTTCTCGCTCAGCGTGCCGGGCAGAAAACCAAGGCTCTCACCGGCTTCCACCGCCGGCCGGGTCAAGATGATGCGGGTGACCTGTTTGGACTGCAGCGCGCTGACCGCCTTGGCCATCGCCAGGTAGGTCTTGCCGGTGCCGGCCGGGCCGATGCCGAACACAATGGTGTTGGCGTCGATCGCATCCACGTAGCGCTTCTGGTTCAGCGTCTTGGGCCGGATGGTCTTACCGCGCCGGGACAGAATGTCGAGGCTGAGCACTTCGGCCGGCGACTCGTTTCCGGTTCCCACCAGCATGCCGACGCTGTGCCGCACGGTCTCCGGTGTCAGGGACTGACCACCGGCAACGATCGCCACCAACTCGGAGACCACCCGCTCGGCCAGCGCCACGTCGGCCGGCTCGCCGGAGAAGGTGACGGCATTGCCGCGTACGTGCAGGTCGGCGGCCAGCAGACGCTCAAGTGCCCGCAGATTCTCGTCGGCGGAACCCAGCAGGCCGACGACGAGGTCGGGTGGAACATCGATGCTGCTGCGAACCTGGGAGGCGGCGCTGGTATCGCGGGGCGTCACGTGGCTTCCGATGCCTGCTTCCTGGGGGCCTGTACAGCAATAAGAGGGACGCCTCAGTCTACCGTCGGCCTCCGTCAGCTCCCAGCGGTTCGCCCCGGACCAATCGGTACCAAATTCAGTGCCAGGAGCGGTACCATGGTCGAGTGCCGTCTCTGAACATCACCTTCACCGAAGAGGAACTCGCCGCCGTCCGCGTCGCGGCCGGCGAAGAAAATCTCTCGCTGCGTGCGTTCGCCCACCGTGCGGTCCTTACCGCGGCCAGCGAACACCGGCGCCGGGTCGTCGAGGCGGCAGCGCTGGTCGCGCAACGCTCCGCCGAGCTGAATCGCCGGCTGGCTTGACCGAATTCCTGGACCGCGACGACGTACTGGTCGCCGGTGCGTACGCCGTGGGCCACGCGTGCGAAGTCGGTGACTACGGGCTGCTCGACGCCGCCGTCGCCCGGCCCCCGGCGACGGCATTCGGTGTGGACGCCTATCCCGACCTGTACGCAAAAGCCGCAGCGCTGCTGCAGTCGCTGGGCCGCAACCATGCACTTGTCGACGGGAACAACCGCATCGCGTGGGCATCGGCATGGACGTTCCTGCACATCAACGGCGTTGAGCTCTCCCCCAAATTCGACGTCGATGCGGCCGAGGTGTTCATGAACGATGTCGCCCAACACGGCGAGCTCTCGGTCGAGGACATCGCCGCCATGCTGGCGTCGTTCGCGGCCGGGTGAGCGGTTTGTTCAAGACGGCACGTTGCCGCCCGGGCGAGACTGGCGGCATGAGCGATGAGACCTTCACCCCCGCCCTGGGCCGGCTGGCGCCGACCCGCCTGCTCGGCCCCGGCTTCTTCGACACCGTCGTGGCGATGACGCGCGAGCGGTTGTGGCGGGGACTGACCGTCATGCACCTGGCTCCGCGCCCCGGCGATGCGATCCTCGACGTGGGTTGCGGCACCGGATCTTTGGCGCTGCTGGTTGCGCGCGTCGAGCCGCAGGCGACGATCACCGGCCTGGACCCCGATCCGGAGATCCTGGCGGTGGCGCGCGGCAAAGATGCCGACGCCCGAGTCCGCTGGCTGACCGGGATGGGCGACGACCTGGTGGCATCGGTGGGAGCGGAGTCGATGGACGCCGTGACGTCTTCTCTGGTGCTGCATCAGTGCCCACTGGCCGTCAAGCGCGCCATCCTGGCATCGATGTTCGCGGTGCTGCGCCCGGGCGGCCGGCTGGTGATCGCGGACTACGGGTTGCAGCGCACGAGACTGATGCGCTTCACCTTTCGGTTCGTCCAGTTCGCCGACGGCAAGACCGACACCCAGCCCAATGCCGACGGGATTGTGCCGGAACTGATTTCGGATGCCGGGTTCGTCGACGTCCGTGAGGCCGAAGTGGTGCCGACGGTGACCGGGTCGCTGTCGGTCTACGTCGCGCGCAAGCCGTGATCGCCTATCGCCGCTGACACCACCGTCGGGGTCAGGCCCATCATCTCGCGCATCTGCCGGGTGAAGTGGGCCTGATCGGAGAACCCGGCCGTCACCGCGGCCTCGGCCATCGGCACACCGGACTGCAACGCCTCGACGGCCCGGCGCAGCCGCGCCCAGATCCGCCACCGGGTCAGCGGCATACCCAATTCCCGGCGCGCCAGCGCCCGCAGGCGGGGTGGCGAAATACCCAGTGTGGCAGCAAGATCCGACATGGCGACATCGCGGTCGGCCAGCATGGCCAGTGCCGTCACCAGGCGAGGATCAAGCTCTTGTGACGTTCCCCGGCATGCTGTTGCGACGTCGTCCCGGCGCAGGTCGACCAGTTCGGGGGCGAGCGCTATCCCGGGGGCGTACCGCTCCCGTAATCCGTCGGCGAACCGGCAGTGCGGCTCGATGTAGTAGGTGATCAGATCGGCCGCGGCCAGGATGCGGTGCGCCGTCATCGGCGAGATCACCAGCGCGGCACCGCGATAACTGGTACCGGGCCGGTCGACCATGGTGACCTCGCCGCGCCCGGCGACCACAATCTGGTAGGCGCCGTGGCGGTGGATCGGTCCGCCGCCCACCGGCCCGCGGTAGACGGCGTAGCCGTCGCCGATGGTCAGCTGCACCGCCTCACCCCCAGCGCGCCGTCAGCACTCCCAGCGCCCCCAGCGCGACCGCCGCCGCCGTCGAGGTGCGCAGCACGGTCGGGCCCAGCCGGGCGGCGAGCGCCCCGGCATCGGTGAGCGCCGTCAACTCCGCCTGCGTGATGCCACCCTCCGGGCCGACCACCAGCGCCAGCGCCGGGGCGGCGGAGACGTCGGGCAGGCCGGCGTCGGCGGCGTCGTGTAGCACCAGCACCGTCGCGCCCCCGCTGACCTGGGATGCAACCCACGACACCAGCTCGGGGGTGCCCAGCACCCCGTCCACCGGCGGCACCCAGGCCCGGCGGGACTGGCCGGCCGCCGCCCGGGCGGTCGCCTGCCATCGACGCAGGCCCTTGTCGGCTCGCGGCCCGTCCCAGCGGGCCACACAGCGCTCGGCCTGCCAGGCCACAAACGCGTCGGCACCGGCCTCGGTGGCCAGCTCGATCGCCAGCTCGGAGCGTTCGGATTTCGGCAGGGCCTGCACCACCGTGACCGGCGGGGTGGGCGACGAGACCTCGTGGCGTTCCAGTACCCGGGCACGCAGCCCGCCGCGGTCGGCCTGCTCGACCTGGCAGTCAGCCAGCACGCCGGCGCCGTCGCCCAGGGTCAGACGTTCACCGGGGCGGATCCGGCGCACCGTGGCGGCGTGGAATCCGGCGTCGCCGTCGACAACGACCACCCCGCCCACTTCGGGCAGTGCCGCGACGTAGAACAGGCCGGCCAACGCTCAGCGGCCGGTGAAGGTCTCGCGCAGCCGGCTGAACAGCCCCCCGCCGTGCGGAGCGTGGGCGGAGCGGACCTGCGCGACCTCACGATCGCGGTGCTCCTTGAACTTGCGCAGCAGTTCGGTGTCGTGGTGGTCGAGCCGGTCCGGCACCACCACCTCGATGTGGACGTGCAGGTCGCCGCGCGCCCCGGACCGCAACGCCGGCATCCCGTGGCCGCGCAGCACGATGACCGCGCCCGGCTGGGTGCCGGCCGGAACGGTGATGTCGGTGGCACCGTCCAGGATCGCGTCGATGGCCACCGTGGTGCCCAGCGCGGCGTCGACCATCGGCACCGCGACATGGCAGTGCAGGTCGTCGCCGTCGCGGGCAAAGATCTCGTGGGTCTGCTCGTGCACCTCGACGTAGAGGTCACCGGCCGGCCCGCCGCCGGGCCCCACCTCACCCTGGGCGGACAGCCGAACCCGCATCCCGTCGCCGACCCCGGCGGGGATCTTCACCGCGATATCGCGGCGCGCCCGCACCCGGCCGTCGCCGGCGCACTGGTGGCACGGATCCGGGATGACCTCGCCGACGCCGCGGCAGGTCGGGCACGGACGTGACGTCATCACCTGGCCGAGCAGCGAGCGTTGCACGCTCTGCACCTCGCCGCGGCCGTGGCAGGTGTCACAGGCCATGGGCCGGGAGTCCCCGTTGGTGCCGCGTCCCTGGCAGCGATCACAGAGCACCGCGGTGTCGACGGTGACGTGCTTGGTGACGCCGGTGGCGCACTCGGTGAGGTCCAGGCGCATCCGCAGCAGCGAGTCCGAACCCGGCCGGACCCGGCCGATCGGGCCGCGGGAGGTCGCGCCGCCGCCGAAGAACGCCTCGAAGACATCCCCGAGCCCGCCAAAACCGCCGAATCCGTTCCCGGCTCCCATGCCGCCGCCGCTCTCCAGCGGGTCACCGCCGAGGTCGACGATGCGGCGTTTCTCCGGGTCGGAGAGCACCTCGTAGGCGGCGCTGATCTCCTTGAACTTCGCCTGCTCGGCCTCGTCGGGGTTGACGTCAGGGTGATATTTGCGCGCCAGCTTGCGGTACGCGCGTTTGAGTTCAGCGTCGCCGGCGCCCTTGTCTACGCCCAGCAGCCCGTAATAGTCGCGTGCCACGCCTGACCTTCCCCACTTCTGGTCCCATAACTCCGGCGGCCGCAGGTCAGCGGGCCCCGATCACTTCACCGATGTACATCGCAACGGCTGCGACGCTGGCGATAGTTCCCGGATAGTCCATCCGGGTGGGACCCAGCACCCCCATGCCCCCGTACACGGTGCCCTGCGACCCGTAAGCGGTGGACACCATCGAGGCGCCGGCCATCTCCTGCGCCTCGGTCTCGTGACCGATGCGCACCGTGACTTTACCGGCTTCCTGCTGCACGGCGAGCAGCCGCAGCACCACGACCTGCTCTTCGAGCACTTCCAGCACCGAACGCAGCGAGCTGCCGAAGTCGGCGGCGTTGCGGGTCAGGTTGGCGGTGCCGCCCAGCAGCAGACGCTCCTCGCGGTGTTCTACCAGCGATTCCAGCAGCACGGTCGCCGACCGCCCCACGGCGTTGGCCAGCCCCGGGGAAAGCCCGCTACGCCCGTCGAGGTGCCCGGCGAGTTCGGCGACGGCGGTGGACGCCGCCGAGATCCGCTTGCCCTCCAGTGCCGCACCGAGCACTTCCCGGAGCTGACCGAGCTGGACGTCGTCGATCGAGTCCCCGAGTTCGACGATGCGCTGGTCGACCCGGCCGGAATCGGTGATGACCACCAGCAGCAGCCGCGCCGGGGTCAACGCGATCACCTCGAGGTGGCGCACCGTGGACACCGACAGCGTCGGGTACTGCACGACGGCCACCTGCCGGGTCAGCTGCGCCAGGGTGCGTACCGCGCGGCGCAGCACGTCGTCGAGGTCGACACCGGAATCCAGAAAGGACAGGATCGCCCGGCGCTCGGCACTCGATAGCGGCTTGACGTCGTCGATGCGGTCGACGAATTCGCGGTAGCCCTTCTCGGTGGGCACCCGCCCGGAGCTGGTGTGCGGCTGGGCGATGTAGCCCTCGGCCTCCAACACCGCCATGTCGTTGCGGACCGTGGCCGAAGAAACGCCGAGATTGTGCCGCTCAACCAGCGCCTTGGACCCGATCGGCTCCTTGGTGGCGACGAAGTCGGCGACAATGGCCCGCAGCACCTCGAAGCGACGATCGTCCGCCACGCTCATCTGCTACCCGCCTCACTGTCCGGACCGGAGACCCCGATTTTACGGTGTTGCGATCCGCCGAGTCTCGATACGCCGCACGGTCTCGGCCTCCCGGTCGCGTACCGCGCAGGCGACTTCGACGAACCGGGCGACCAGCGGGGAGGGATCGTCGTCGTTCCAGCCGACCGCGATCGCCGAGCCAGGCCAGTCCTCGATCGGTACGTAGCAGATGCCGATGGCCGGCATGTAGTGCGCGGCGGCCGCACTGGTGACCGCTATGGCCGCCCCGGCAGCCACCACCTGCGCCTCCTCGGTGATCGAGTTCACGTAGACCACGTCGGCGCTGCCCGATTCGCCACGCGCGGCCTGCAGCCCCCAGAACGCGTGGTGGGTCTCGTCGACGCTGCCGGACTGGGTGATCGGGTCGTCGATCAGCTCGCTCGCCGACACCGAGGCTCGCCCGGCGAGCCGGTGCGAGGTCGCCAACATCGCGACCACGGGATCGACCGCCAAGATCTCGGTCGCGATGTCGGGCGTGCTCTGCGGCAGGCGCAGGAACGCCACATCGCAGGCCCGCGATGCGAGCCCCGCCGAGGGGTCGCTGACCTGAAATTCCTTCATCTCGACGACGACGTCGGGATGGCGCCGGCGAAATTCGTCCAGGATCGGCGCCGTCAACTCCAGTGCCGCGCCGGGCAGATATCCCAGCCGCAGCGTGCCGACCAGTCCGCGGGCGGCCTGGTGGGCGGCGGCGGTCGCGCTGTCGAGGGCGGCCAGCACCGCCCGGGCGCCGTCCAGGAAGACCTGGCCGGCCGGGGTCAGTGACACATTGCGGGTGTTGCGGTCGAGCAGCTTGACGCCGACCTCGTCCTCGAGTTCCTTGATCTGGCGACTGAGGGCCTGTTGCGCCAGGTAGACCCTGGCCGCCGCCCGGCTGAAGTGCAGTTCCTCGGCGACCACCACGAAGTGGCGGAGCTTGCGCGTGTTGATGTCGATGAGCAGGAATCGTACCTGCAGGTCAGGGCGCGACGTGGCCTTCGATCACCGGCCGGTCCAGTCCCGGTCCGGCCTTGAGTTCGACGCCCGAGCGGCCGAGTCGCCGGGCGCCGTCGATCAGGGCGTCGACGACCCGGGCCGCCTCGGTGTAGCCGAGGCCTTCCGGGGGGTGAATGTTGGACACGCAGTTGCGTTCCGCATCGGTGCGTCCCGGCCGGGGCAGGTGGGTCAGGTACATCCCGAGGCTGGCCGCCACCGACAGTCCCGGCCGCTCACCGATCACCACGATCACGGTCTGGACACCCATCGCCTGGCCGATGTGGTCGCCGAGGGCCACCCGGGCCCGGGTGGCGATCACCGGCGCCGCGATCGAGCGGTGTTCGCCGATGACATCGGCCAGCGCCCGCAGCAGCGGCACCCCGTGCTCGGCCAGTGCCGCCGACGAGAGCCCGTCGCACAACACGATGCCCACTTCTGCCTGGCTGCACGGTATTGCGCTGAGGTCGGCGGGCTGACGACCCAGGTCGGGCCGGCGCAGGTATTCCTGGCGGCCGGTGGCCCGGCTGGTCACCACGACGGGTTCACCGAGTCCCAGGCCGGCGACGCCGCGCACCAGGTGGTCGACATCCAACGGCCGGCGCACCGCGTCGCGAGCCAGGGCGTGCGCCGCCCGGAACTCCAGCACGCTGCGGGTCGGTTGCGCGTCGCCGGATCGGCCGAGCCCGATGCGCGCCTGGGTATGACGGCGCAGCCCCTGCCAGATGCCTTCAGGCTCATTGGGTTTGGCAGTGATGTCGTTCACGGCGGGGCCGCCAGGGATCGCAGCGGGGAGCCCTCCACCGCGGTCGGCAGCACCCGCCCGGATTCGTCGGCGATACCGATGCCCTGCAGCCAGGCCTGGAATTCCGGTGCCGGACCCAGTCCCAGCACCGCCCGCGCGTACAGCGCGTCGTGGAAGGACATGCTCTGGTAGCCCAGCATCACGTCATCGGCGCCGGGCACGGTGATCACGAAGTTGCAGCCGGCCACCCCGAGCAACGTGAGCAGGGTGTCCACGTCGTCCTGGTCGGCCTCGGCGTGGTTGGTGTAGCAGACGTCGACACCCATCGGCAGGCCGAGCAGCTTGCCGCAGAAATGGTCTTCGAGCCCGGCCCGGATGATCTGCTTGCCGTCGTAGAGGTATTCCGGCCCGATGAACCCGACGACGGTGTTGACCAGCAGCGGCGCGAATTCCCTTGCCACCGCGTACGCCCGGGCCTCCAGGGTCTGCTGGTCCACCGGCCGGCCGCCGGTGCCCAGGTGGGCGTGCGCGCTCAGCGCCGAGCCCTGGCCGGTCTCGAAATACATCACGTCGTCGCCGACCGTGCCGCGCCGCAGCGAGCGCCCGGCGTCGTGTGCGGTGCGCAGTATGTCGAGGTTCACCCCGAAGCCACGGTTGGCGCCTTCGGTGCCGGCGATCGACTGAAACACCAGATCGACTGGCGCGCCCCGGCCGATCAGGTCGATGGTGGTGGTGACGTGGGCGAGCACGCAGGATTGGGTCGGGATCTCATAGCGCAACCGGATGTCATCGAGCAGTCGCAGCAGATCGGCTGTGGCACTTGGCGAGTCGGTGGCGGGGTTGATGCCGATCACCGCGTCACCGCAGCCGTGCAGCAGCCCGTCGAGTGTCGCCGCGGCTACGCCTTTGGGATCGTCGGTGGGGTGGTTGGGCTGCAGTCGGGTGGCCAGCCGACCCGGTAGGCCCAGGGTGGTGCGGAACGCGCTGGTCACCGGGACGGCGCGAGCCACCGCAATGAGGTCCTGATTGCGCATGAGCTTGCTGACGGCAGCGACCATCTCGGGTGTCAGTCCCGGGGCCAGACGCCGCAGCGTGTCCGCCGCCGCGGGGGTGGCCGCGACCTCCAGCAACCAGTCCCGCAACCCGCCGACGGTCAGGTGCGACACCGTCCGGTAGCTCTCGCGGTCGTGGCGATCGATGATCAGCCGGGTCACCTCGTCGGTTTCGTACGGCACCACAAGGTCATTGAGGAAGGTGTCCAGCGGCACGTCGGCGAGCGCCCACTGTGCGGCCACACGTTCGGCGTCACCGGTGGCGGCACAACCGGCCAACTCGTCGCCGGAGCGCTGCGGGGTGGCCTTGGCCAGCAGGTCGATCAGCCCGTCGAAGTGATACGAGCTACCGGCCAGGGATTGCGTGTAGGTGGTCATGCTTTCCCCTTTCGGCCCGTTCCGGCGCCGCCGGAATGTCGCCGGTGTCAGTGTCACATACCGCCGCCGTACGATATCGTCACATTCTAGGCGTCTACCTGCGCTTACAACTTTTTCGTGTCAATGTTGAGGGGAATTGGTGTTGGAGTTTTCCGGCGCCGTTTGTGAGCCTGGGTTCAGGGTCGGGAACCATGAACGGCACCGCGACAGCCCCCACCGTGGGGATTCACCTGAGATGGAGGTTGCGCCGACGCCATGTCCGATTTCCCCTACGTGGACCGTTTCACCGTCAACCGCGTCCTGCCCGAGAAGGGCCGACCGCGCGATGAGGTGTTGGCCGAACTGCGTGAGATGGCCGCCGCCGAGGATCCCACCTGGGAGACCGGCAAGGTGTCGGGAACCATGTACTGCGGTGACCACGAGCACTACCGCTTCCTCGACGAGGCATTCGCTCTGTTCGCCCACGTCAATGTACTGCAGCGCGACATCTGCCCGTCCGCAACGAAATTCGAGGGCGAGGTGATCGCGATGGCGCTGGATCTGATGCACGCCGATGCGGTCACCGACACCGAGCCGGTCGGCATGGTGACCACCGGTGGAACGGGCAGCATCATCCATGCGCTGCTGGCCTACCGTGAGCACGCCGCCAAGACCCGGGGCATCACCCGGCCGAACTTCATCAAGCCCGAGACGGGCCACCCGGCGTTCGACAAGGGCTGTCACCTGTTCGGCATCGAACTGCGCCGGGCGCCGATCGATCCGGTGACGACTCAGGTCGACGTCGACTGGGTGGCGAACAACATCGACGAGAACACCATTGCGATCATGGGCTCGGCCTGCAACTACGGCTACGGCACGGTCGACCCGATTCCCGAGCTGGGTGACCTCGCGTTGCAACGCAGGGTGGGCTTGCACGTCGACGGCTGTTTGGGCGGTTTCGTGCTGCCGTTCGCCCAGGAGCTGGGTTATGACGTTCCGCTCTTCGACTTCCGGGTGCCCGGCGTCACCAGCATCTCCGCGGACAACCACAAGTACGGCTACGCGTTGAAGGGCGCCTCCACGCTGCTGTTCCGCGACAAGGCCTACCGCAATGCGCAGTACTTCTACCTGCCGGAATGGTCTGGGGGCAAATATCATTCGCCGGGAATCGAGGGCTCGAGAT
>Ga0209023_10004696_pt1 | contig 15401 bp, 13 predicted proteins | sample LakOneMetagenome_FD_187468 | JGI IMG/M metagenome (GOLD analysis project Ga0209023, IMG submission 187468) | Freshwater and sediment microbial communities from Lake Erie, Canada (SPAdes) (version 2) | ecosystem: Environmental > Aquatic > Freshwater > Lentic | place: Lake Erie, Canada... | reverse complement strand
TGCAGCGTCGGCTGAAGATCGGATACAACCGGGCCGCGCGCCTGATCGAGGCAATGGAAGCCGCCGGAGTGGTCACGCCACCCGAGCACAACGGCGATCGCAGCGTGCTCGCGCCACCCCCGCCCCACGACTGAGCCGGGCCGGGCCGGGCAGGGCGGGGCTTCGCTGCGCATTCAGCTTCGGATCGACACACTCCGGCCATGCAAACACGGAGCATTGCGATGCGTCTTACTTCGCTGTTGGGTTTCGCCGCGATCCTCGTCGCCACCAGCGCCAACGCCGGCGCGCGCGGCGATCTGGACACCTTCACCCGCGGCCTCAGGGGCCTGCAGGGTGGTTTCGCCCAGACCGTGTATGACGCGAACGGCGCCAAGAAGGAATATTCGACCGGCCGCGTCTCGTTGTCGGCGCCGCGCCTGTTCCGCTGGGAATACGTGAAGCCGTACCCGCAGCTGATCGTCGCGGATGGCAAGACCGTGTGGGTCTACGACCCGGACCTGAAGCAGGTCACGCGCCGCCCGCAGGGAATGGCCGAAGGCAACAGCCCGCTTGCCGCGCTGGTCGATCCGACGAAGCTCGACAAGGACTACATCGTCGCCGAAGCGGGCAGCGACGGCGGCCTCGAGTGGCTGACCCTGACCCCGCGCGACAAGGACAACGCCAGCTTCGAATCGGCCCGGCTGGGCTTCGGGGCCGGCGGCCTGGATCGGATGAGTTTCACCGACCTGCTCGGACAACGCACCGAGATCGTGTTCGCAAAGTGGCAACGCAATCCGGCTTTCGCCAGCGGTACATTCACATATGCTCCACCCAAGGGCGTGGATGTGGTCGGCGGCGGAGACTGAACCGCGGTCTCGCATACGCCTTTCGTTCAGCGAAACCACGTTCGCATCACGCCGCCAACACCCCGCGCCTGTGAATGATGCACGCATGCCAGCCGCCAGGGGCGGGGAGTCGTGATGCATTCCATGCGCTTCACCGCGATCGCTGCATTTGCGCTCGCCTTCTCGCCGTCGGCCATGCAGGCCGCGTCGACGACGAATTGGCCCGTAGTGGTCGCTACGGCACTGCAGGCGCCCGAAACGCGGGCCGAGGGACGCGAGGCCATCGATGCCGCGGTCGCGGCAGCGGTCATCGGCGCCATCACCGAACAATTCGGCGAGCGCAAGGTCCAGGTCAAGCTCGACCACGTCGCGGCCACGCCCAACAGCCTGATCGAATCGGACGTTGCCGGTGACGGGCGTTTGCTGATCGGGGACGCGAGCGAGGACGATTGGCTTCCGTTCCGGTTCGCATGCCTGTACGACACCGCCGCTGCCACGGCTAGCGCGCCGCGCCTGGTGATCGGTGGCGATGTGCCGGGGCAGCCGCTGGACGCCGATTCGGCGATCGCCAAGCAACTGCGTGAACAGGTGCAACTGCGCCTGCATGGCGAATTCCACGAACAACCGGCGCGCCTGGAACTCGATAGCGCCGCCGCCCTGGAGACCGGCAAGCGCTACACGCGGATCGAGGCGCGGGGCATCGTGGATTTCGGGCGCGACGGGCGGACACCCGCCGATATCCATGCCCTGTACGACCGTCGCGCGGGCGCGTGGGTACGCGTGAGCTACGAACTCGGCAGTACCGCCAACCGCGAAAGCACGGCTTCGGCCGGTTGATCGGCGCCAGCGGCCAAGGTCGCGACTTGCTATCTTCTGCGCGTTTCCAGCCTTTCGCCCTAACCTTGGCCAGACGCAAGCCGACTATCGGAGACAACGACCTGTTGAGCGTCGACCGCGATGCATTGCGCCCGCTTGCGGAACGCATGCGGCCTCGCGATCTCGACGAAATGGTCGGCCAGCGGCGATTGCTCGCGCCTGGCGCGGCGCTGCGAAGGTCGATCGAATCCGGCAACGTGCATTCGATGGTGCTGTGGGGTCCGCCGGGGTGCGGCAAGACCACGCTCGCCTTGCTGCTGGCGAAATACGCCGACGCCGACTTTCGGGCGATCTCCGCGGTGTTGTCGGGCTTGCCGGAAGTGCGCCAGGTGCTCGCCGAAGCCGCGCATCGCTTCGCGGAAGGGCGGCGCACCGTTCTGTTCGTGGACGAAGTGCATCGCTTCAACAAGTCGCAGCAGGACGCGTTCCTCCCGCACATCGAACGCGGCACCATCCTGTTCGTCGGCGCGACGACGGAAAATCCCTCGTTCGAACTCAATTCCGCGCTTTTGTCCCGTTGCCGCGTGCATGTGATGGAAGCGGCGGCCGCCGAGGACATCGCGGTGACCCTGCGGCGCGCGCTCGACGATACCGAACGCGGGCTCGGCGAAAGCGAGCTGCATGTCGACGATGCACAATTGCTGCTGATTTCGCGCGCAGCCGACGGCGACGTGCGCCGCGGCCTGACCTTCCTCGAGATCGCCGCCGACCTGGCGGGGCAGGGCGGGACGATCGATTCGACCACACTGGAACAGGTGCTCGCCGATCGCAGCCGTCGTTTCGACAAGGGTGGCGAGCAGTTCTACGACCAGATCTCGGCGCTGCACAAGTGCGTGCGCGGCTCCAATCCGGATGCGGCCTTGTACTGGCTGGCGAGGATGCTCGACGGTGGCTGCGATCCCGGCTATCTCGCGCGCAGGTTGACGCGTATGGCGGTCGAGGACATCGGACTTGCCGATCCGCGCGCATTGCAGATGGCGATCGAGTCTTGGGATGCGCACGACCGGCTCGGTTCGCCCGAAGGCGATCTCGCCCTGGCGCAGCTGGCGATCTACCTCGCCAGCACGGCCAAATCCAATGCGGCGTACCTTGCTTTCGGCGAAGCCAGGCGCGACGTGGCCGAATTCGGCACGCAGGACGTGCCGATGCACATGCGCAATGCGCCCACCAAGCTGATGAAGGAACTCGGGTACGGCAGCGGCTACCAGTACGACCACGACGTCGCCGGTGGCGTGGCGCTCGACCAGGGCGGGTTCCCGGATGCCATGGGCGAACGCGTCTACTACCAGCCGACCACAGCGGGCATGGAAGCCAGACTCAAGGAGAAGCTGGATCGGTTGCGCTCGGCTCGCATCGATGCACGAGCCGGGAAAGGCCGGTAAGGGAGGCGTCTGGCGAGGCCATTCGCGGAATAATCCGATGGATGTGTAGCGTAAGCGCGGAGATCCTCGGTCTTGATGACGAGGAGACATGCATGGAAAGGATTCTCATTATCGCGATGTTGCTGGTCGGCACTGCGCAGGCGCAAACCGTCATCGTGAAGTGCCTGGATACCCGCGGACAGGTCGCCTACACGACCGATGCCTGCCCATCGGGGCAAGTGACGAAAAGCACGAGAATCTTTGCCGCGGTGCATGAAGACCCTGCGTCGCAGGCACGGCTCCAGGCTATCCAGCGGCAACAGGACCGCCACAATCAGGGGCATGCCGATCGTGGCGATCGATCGGGCGCACCTCGTCGAAGCGAGCCTAGCGAGCGCGACAGGCGGCGGCTCGCATGCGCAAAGGCCAGGCAGGAGGCGGAGCAAGCTCGCGGCAAGGAATTCTCGACCCGAAAGCTTCAATCGCTGGACAAGATCGAGATGGATGCGTGCTTCGCGCTCTAGACGAAAGGGACTTAACATAATGGGCATTATGCGCAGTTCGCGAAGGGAATGAACCGGCACCCTAACCGCCTCGATGATCTATAGCCCGAAGCAGGCATCGACGACCTGCCTGTCGAGCCAGACTAAGGTGGAATTGTTGTAGCCCTTGCATCGTGCTTCGTTCGCTCGTTGGCGCGCCTCGGTACATGCGCGCTGTTGACGATCGCGCGGTGTCGGCAGTCGAACTGCAGAAGAGGCGAGAGAGTGTGCAGAATCGGCATTCCGAACCCGGAACAGGGCGAATGGATAGTTTCGACCGCGCTCGCCGCCGATTCGTCACCAGCGCGTTCGCGCTCGCCGGCGCGGCGGTCTTGCCCCGCGGATTGTTCGCGCAGGGCGCCTCCAGGCAAGCCATACCCGAACTGCGCGGAACGAACTTCGTGCTCGATATCGGCGCCCTGCCGGTCAATCTGAGCGGTCGTCGTGCCTGGGCGAAGACCGTCAACGGTTCGTTGCCGGCACCGACCCTGCGCTGGCGCGAAGGCGACACGGTTTCGCTGCGCGTGGAGAATTCGCTGCACGAAACGACTTCCCTGCACTGGCACGGCATCGTGCTGCCGGCGGGCATGGACGGCGTACCCGGCCTGAGCTTCCACGGGATCGAAGCCGGCGGCAGTTTCACCTATCGCTTTGCGGTCAAGCAGGCCGGAACCTATTGGTACCACGCGCATTCCAGCCTGCAGGAAGCCCAGGGCGTGTACGGCGGGATCGTGATCGATCCGCGTGAACCCGACGGCATTGCGGCGGACCGGGAGCACGTGGTGCTGTTGTCGGACTGGAGCGACGACGATCCGCATGCGATCCAGCGCAAGCTGCTGGTCGAATCCGATTTTTACAACCGCCATCGCCGCACCGTCGGCGACCTGATGCGCGACGCGAAGCGCGACGGCTGGCCCAACACCCGCGCCGACCGTGCGATGTGGGGGCGCATGCGCATGAGCCCCACCGACCTTGCCGACGTCGGGGCGCCGACCTACACCTACCTCGTCAACGGATCGGCGCCGAATGGCAACTGGACCGCGCTGTTCGCCCGCGGCGAGCGGGTCAGGTTGCGATTCGTCAATGCCTCGGCGATGACTTATTTCGACGTGCGCATTCCCGGGTTGAAGATGACGGTGGTCGCCGCCGATGGCCAGCGCGTGCATCCGGTGATGGTGGACGAATTCCGGATCGCGGTCGCGGAAACGCTGGACGTCGTCGTGGAACCGCAGGACCAGCCATACACGATCTTCGCCCAGGCGATGGACCGCGGTGGTTATGCGCGCGCTACGCTTGCGCCGCGTTACGGGCTTTCCGCGCCTGTCCCTGCGCTGGACCCGCGCCCGCTGCTGACCATGGCCGACATGGGAATGGATCCTGGCAGCGGGCACGACATGTCGAAGATGAATCACGACATGCCCGTCACGACACATGGCGAAACAGCCTCGAAGCCATTGCCTGGTTCGCCGTGGATCGACATGCGCGCGACCAGTCCATCGAAGGCGCAGGACGATCCCGGTGTCGGGCTGCGCGGAAATGGTCGCCGCGTGCTCACCCTCGCCGACCTGCGCAGCGATTTCGCCGACCCCGATGGTCGCGAACCGGGGCGCACGCTGAAACTGCACCTCACCGGCAACATGGAACGGTACGCATGGGGCTTCGACGGCGTGCCGTATTCCGAATCGCAACCCCTGCGTTTCGAATACGGCGAGCGCCTGCGCATCGTGCTGGTCAACGACACGATGATGGAACATCCGATCCATCTGCACGGCATGTGGAGCGACATCGAGGACGAGGACGGCGGATTCCGCGTCCGCCGCCACACCGTCACGGTGCCGCCGGGGCATTCGCGCAGCTATCGCGTGCGTGCGGACGCCCTCGGCCGCTGGGCCTACCACTGCCACATGCTGATGCACATGGAACTGGGCATGTTCCGGGAAGTGCGGGTGGATGCATGAAGCGTGCACGCTTGCGACCCGTTCCCGCCCTCGCCTGCCTGCTCGTGTTCGCCGCTCCCGCCGCTTTCGCGCAACACGCCGGGCACGACATGTCGCGGATGCCGGGGATGAGCGCGGATGAACACGCGCGGATGCTGCAGGAGGCGGAAGCGCCCTCCCCCACCCTGCCCCCACCGACATCGGAAGAACGCGCGCGCGCATTTCCCGACCTTGGTGGCATGGACATGCGCGAGCACATGGACGACGACCCGTTCGTCGCCATGATCGCATTCGATCGGCTGGAAGCCTTTCGCGGCGACGACGCCCGCGGCTTCGCGTGGGAACTGCAAGGCTGGGCCGGGCATCGCCGCGACCGCCTCGAATGGCGCAGTCGCGGCGAACGCGTCGCCGGCGAGACGCAAGACGGAGAGCTCGAACTGCTCTGGTCCCACGCGACCGGGCCGTGGTGGAGCCGCACCCTTGGCGTGCGCCACGATACCGGCGATGGCGAAAGCCGCGACTGGGTCGCGCTCGGCGTCGACGGCACTGCCCCCTACAGGATCGACCTCGCCGCGACCGTGTACGCCGGGGAACACGGGGGCGGCGTGCGCATCGAAGGCAGTTACGACCTGCTGCTGGCGCAGCGCCTGGTCCTGCAGCCGCGGGTGGAGGCCGATGCCTACACCGGCAACGACGCACCGCGCGACACGTTCGCGGCCGGGCTCCGCCTGCGCTACGAAGTCACGCGCCAGTTCGCACCCTACTTCGGGTACGAGTGGTCCCCGGGCGGCAAGGACTCGGGGGCTCGCTGGGTCGCCGGTATTCGCGGCTGGTTCTGAATCCGCTTGACGCTTCCGAACGCGGGTCGTTAAAATTTCGCGCTTTCCAGCCGTGGGGCCATAGCTCAGCTGGGAGAGCGCCTGCATGGCATGCAGGAGGTCGCCGGTTCGATCCCGGCTGGCTCCACCACGTTCCCGGCAATCAGGCCGCCGGGTTTGGAACAGGTTTCACCGCGTCCCCATCGTCTAGAGGCCTAGGACATTACCCTTTCACGGTAGCGACCGGGGTTCGAATCCCCGTGGGGACGCCAACATCGAGACGCCCGCGCAAGCGGGCGTTTTTTTGACCGCTCCACAAGCGCTGCGCATACCAGCGCCCGCGCCCCGTGCGCGGGATCCGTTACCGGCAACATCGAGCTGCCGGCGCGAGCGGGCGCCTTTATCCTTCCGTCGCAATCCGGCTTCCGGCATCGGATGTCGGCGCCTCGTCCAGCGGCCGCAGGCGAGCGACGCCATGGCCCTGCTCGGCAAGGTAGTCGAGCCATTTGCCGAGAAAGGTGTTCATCCGCATGCGGTGGCGGATGACGGTGTCGGTCGGTGGGTACATGCCAATGGCGTCCTGCCAGCGGCGTCCGGCGTGGCAATGCGTGGCCTCGGCCTGGTGCGCGTCGCGGTACAGGCGCACGAACGCCGACGGATCCGGGGCGCCCGTCGCCGCATCGACCAGCATGTAGGTCATGCGCAATTCGCTGGTGTAGCGATGCTGCTCGAGCACGTCCAGGCGCAGGTCCAGCCCGTCGCCGATCGACGATGCGTAGCTGCCGACGGCGAGATCGCCCGGCTCGAACAACCTCACCAGCTTGCGATGGTTCTCCGCGTACAGGCCCATCAGCCAGCCGAAACGGCCGAGCCTGGGGACACGCGTCGCACGTGCGAGTACTTGCGCCATGGACCCGATGCTACGCGCCCACGCGCGATTCGGGCAGCATTGACGGATTCGCGCTTCGGGGATAACTTGGGGTTCCGGCCCGCGCATTGCGCGGGCTTCGCGTTTTCCGGCTCCCGGTCCGGCCTCAGAACATCTCGCGGTTGATGCCCAGCGATTCCAGCACGCGGCTGGCGATTTCCTCGATCGAGGCATGGGTGGTGCTGAGCACGGGAATGCGTTCCACCTGGAACATCGCCTCCGCCTGCGCCACCTCGCGCCGGCAGGTATCGAGCTGCGAATAGCGGGAATTCGGCCGCCGTTCCTGCCGGATCTGGTGCAGGCGTTCGGGATCGATGGTGAGGCCGAAGAGCTTGCGCCGGTACGCCTGCAGCTTCGCCGGCAGGCGGTCGGAATCGAGGTCGTCGTCGGTCAGCGGGTAATTCGCCGCGCGGATGCCGTAATGCAGCGCGAGGTACACGCAAGTCGGGGTCTTGCCCGCGCGCGACACGCCGACCAGGATCAGATCGGCCTCGGCGTAATCCAGGCGCATGCCATCGTCGTGGGTCAACGCGTAGTTCATCGCGTTGATGCGGCGGTGGTAGGTGTCGAAGTCGACGATACCGTGCGCCTGCCCCACCTGCGGCATGCGCTTGAGCCCCAGTTCCTGCTCCATCGGCGCGATGTAGGGCGCGAACACGTCCAGCACCAGCGCGCCGCTTTCGGCCAGCGCCTGGGTCAGCTCCGGATCCACGCACGAGCTGACGATCACCGGTCGCAGGCCCGCGGCCGCTCCGGACTCGCGGATGCGGGCCGCGACGTTGCGGGCCTTTTCCGCGGTATCCACGAACGGAATGCGGTCGGTGGCGAACCGGGTCCCGGTGAACTGCGTCAGCAGGCTGTGGCCGATGGTCTCGGCGGTGATGCCGGTTCCGTCGGAGACGTAGAAGACGGGACGGGCGGCATCCGGCTGCATACGTAGTCATCGTTCCGGGCGGGCCTGTAAAATAGCGCGGATTGGCGCGATGCTCGCCTCGCCACCCGTGCCGCCACCCCCGGAGTCCGTCTTGACCAGCAACATCCTGTGGCTGAACGACCTGCGCCTGACCGACCTCGCCCAGGTCGGCGGCAAGAATTCCTCGCTGGGCGAGATGATCGGCGAGCTGTCCGGGCTCGGCGTTTCGGTGCCGGGCGGCTTCGCCACCACCGCGGATGCGTTCAAGGCGTTCATCGCGCACAACGACCTGCATGCGCGCATCTACGGCAAGCTCGCGTCGATCGACGTCGAGGACGTGACCGCGCTCGCGGCCGCGGGCGCCGAGATCCGCGGATGGGTGGTCGACGCGCCGCTGCAGCCCGACCTGGAAGCCGACATTCGCGCCGCCTACGCGAAGCTCTGCGCCGACAGCGGCGCCAAGGGCTATGTCGCCGTCGCGGTGCGTTCCTCGGCCACCGCGGAGGACCTGCCCGACGCCTCGTTCGCCGGCCAGCAGGAAACCTTCCTGAACGTGACCGGCGCCGACGACGTCGTGCACAAGGTCAAGGAAGTCTTCGCGTCGCTCTACAACGACCGCGCGATCGCCTACCGCGTCCACCACGGCTTCGCACACGAGGACGTGTTCCTGTCCGCGGGCGTGCAACTGATGGTGCGCTCGGACGTCGGTGCCTCCGGCGTGCTGTTCACCCTCGACACCGAATCCGGCTTCCGCGACGTGGTCTTCGTCACCGCGAGCCACGGCCTGGGCGAGATGGTCGTGCAGGGCGCGGTCAACCCCGACGAGTTCTATGTCTACAAGCCGACGCTGAAGGCGGGCAAGCCGGCGATCCTGCGCCGCTCGCTCGGCAGCAAGCAGCTGCGGATGGTGTATTCGAACGTGCCGGGCGAACGCGTGCGCACCGAAGACACGCCGGCGGAGTTGCGTTCGAAGTTCTCCATCACAGACGCCGACGTGCAGGAGCTCGCGAAGCAGGCGCTGGTGATCGAGGCGCATTACGGCCGCCCGATGGACATCGAATGGGGCAAGGACGGCAATACCGGCAAGCTGTACATCCTGCAGGCGCGCCCGGAAACGGTGAAGTCGCGCGCGCAGGCGACGCAGATCGAACGCTACACGCTGGGCCAGCGCGGCGACGTGCTCGCCGAGGGCCGCGCCATCGGCAGCAAGATCGGCAGCGGCACCGCGCGCGTGGTGCGTTCGCTCGACGACATGAAGCGCGTGCAGCCCGGCGACGTGCTGGTCGCCGACATGACCGACCCCGACTGGGAACCGGTGATGAAGCGTTCGGCGGCCATCGTGACGAACCGCGGCGGACGCACCTGCCACGCGGCGATCATCGCGCGCGAGCTCGGCGTTCCGGCGGTGGTCGGCACCGGCAATGCGCTGGACGCGATCCGGGACGGCGATGCGGTCACGGTGAGCTGCGCAGAGGGTGATACCGGCTTCATCTACGCCGGCGCCCTGCCCTTCGAGCGCACGACCACCGATCTCGGCAACATGCCGCCGGCGCCGCTGAAGATCATGATGAACGTCGCCAATCCCGACCGCGCCTTCGATTTCGGCATGCTGCCGAACGCAGGCATCGGCCTCGCGCGCCTCGAGATGATCATCGCCAGCCACATCGGCGTGCATCCGAAGGCGTTGCTGGAGTATGCGCAGCAGGACGTCGCCACGAAGGCCAGGATCGACGCCCGCATCGCCGGCTACGCATCGCCGGTGGACTTCTACATCGAGCGGCTGAAGGAAGGCATCGCGACCATCACCGCGTCGGTCGCGCCGAACCCCGTGATCGTGCGCCTGTCCGATTTCAAGTCGAACGAATACGCCAACCTCATCGGCGGGTCGAAGTACGAGCCGCACGAGGAGAACCCGATGATCGGGTTCCGCGGCGCATCGCGCTACATCGATCCCTCGTTCAAGGACGCGTTCGCCCTGGAATGCATCGCGGTCAAGCGCGTGCGCGAGGAAATGGGCCTGTCCAACCTGTGGGTGATGATCCCGTTCGTGCGCACGCTCGGCGAGGGCCGCAAGGTGCTCGACGTGCTCGCCGAAAACGGCCTGAGGCAAGGCGAGGACGGACTCAAGGTCATCATGATGTGCGAGGTGCCGTCGAACGCGCTGCTGGCCGACGAATTCCTCGACATGTTCGACGGTTTCTCGATCGGTTCGAACGACATGACCCAGCTCACGCTCGGCCTGGACCGCGACTCGGCGATCGTCGCCGGGCTGTTCGACGAACGCGATCCGGCGGTGAAGAAGATGCTGTCGATGGCGATCCGTTCCGCACGCGCCAAGGGCAAGTACATCGGCATCTGCGGTCAGGGCCCGAGCGACCACCCGGACCTCGCAAAGTGGCTGATGGACCAGGGGATCGAATCGGTGTCCCTCAACCCCGACACCGTGGTCGACACCTGGCTGGCGCTGGCGAAGTCGAAGGGCGGTTGAACTGCGGCCTCGCGATCGAGGCGGCGAGGCGTTTCAACCCATGATCTTGTTGCGGCCGCTGCGCTTCGCCTCGTACAGGAGGTCGTCGGCGCGGCTGACCAGTTTTTCGTAGTACGCGAGGCCGGTGCGTTCGGCCACGCCGCCGCTGATCGACATCTTCCATCCCGGTGCGAACGCGCTGCAATCGAGCCGTTCCACCGCGATGCGCAGGCGTTCGCAACACGCGCGCGCCTCGTCGAGGCCGAGGCCTTCAAACAGCACCGCGAATTCCTCGCCGCCCCAGCGCGCGACCTTGCCCTGCGCGCCCGCTTCCGTCGTCAGCACGCCTGCCACCGCGACCAGGGCCCGGTCGCCGGACAGGTGGGAATAGGTATCGTTGATCCGCTTGAAATGGTCGAGGTCCAGCAAGGCGAAGGCCAGCGGCGTTCCGTCGAGCGTCGCTCGCTCGAATGTGCGCGCGAGTTCCTCGTTGATGCTGCGGCGATTCGCGAGCCCGGTGAGGGCGTCTTCCAGTGCCTGCCGGGCGAACGCCTCCGACTGCTCCTGCAGCCTGGCCAGCAGCACGGATTTTTCGTGGTCGGCCTGCATCAGCCGATCGGTTTGGTTGCGCAGGTCGTGGGTGCGCTGGTCGACGATCGCCTCGAGCGCGTCCGCGCGACGATGCACCGACCCGACGCGCCAGCGCACGAACCCGGCCAGCGCGAGCAACGCCGCCAGGAGCGTGAGCAGGTGGAACCAGGTTTCCTGCCAGATGCGCGGCTCGATGTCGATGTCCAGCGACGTGACGTCGCGGATCCAGCCCTGCCCGATCGAAGGGGCCGACGCGTTGACCTGGAAGCGGTAGTGACCGGGACCGAGGTTGGTGTATTGCGCCACCCGCTGGTTGCCGCGCTCGACCCAGCCGGAATCCACGCCATCGAGCTTCAGCCGATAACGCACGAAGCGCGGTATGAGGAAACTCAGGCTGGCGTAGTGGATCTCGACCTTTCCGCTGCCCGGTGGTAGCCGCAGGGGGGACCGGAGCGGAACCGGTCGATCGTTGACGAGTATCTGCTCGATGACCACCGGCGGAAGCGCGCGGTGGAAGGCGTGCAAGGCGCCCGGATCGACCACCGAAGTGCCGCGCGCGGTGGCGACCCAGATGCGGCCGCGGGCATCGCGGATCGCCGCCGGGCCCGAACCGCCATTGCACTGGCTGCTTGCCAGTCCGTCGGCCTCGCCGAAGCGATCGAGGGCAACGACCGGCCTGCGTCCGTCGAGGACCGCCTCGGCATCGGCGCGTCGCAGGCGGATCACGCCGCGGTTCGAGGTGAGCCAAAGCGACCCGAGGCCGTCATCGACCACCTGGAACAGGGTATCGATGGGCAGGCCTTGCTTCAGTCCCAGCGCCCGCAACTGCCCGTTTCGATATCGCAACAGCCCGCGGTCGGTCGCCATCCACAGCGTGCCGTCCGCATCCTCCAGGAAATCGAACACGTCCTGCGCGCCATTCATGCCGCGCAGGTCGAGGGGAGACACGTGCCCGTTAACGATGTGGGCTGCGCCGTTCGAGGTTCCGACCCAGACGCTGCCGTCGCGCGCCACGTGCAGGGAAATGATGAATTCGCGCGGCAGGCCCTGGGCGGTGCCGAAACGTTCGAACTTGCCCTGGCGCATCCTCGCGAGGCCGCGGCTGGTGCCGATCCAGACCGTGCCGTCTGGTTCCTGCGCGAGCGCGCGCACCTGGTTGCTGCCCGGCATGCCGTGCGCGCTGTCGTACTGGGCCAGCAGCTTGCCGTCGCGCCAGCGCAGCACGCCTGCCGTGTAGCTTCCGACGAGCAGGCTGCCATCGTGGTCTTCCAGCAAGCTCAGGACCGAGTCGCTCGGCAGTCCATCGTCGCTGGTGTAGCTGGCGGCGAGCTTGTCGCCGCGCCACAGGTTGAGGCCCCGGCTGGTGCCGATCCATATCGAGCCATCGTGCGCCAGCGTGAGCGCGCGCACGTAGTCGTCGCTGAGCCCCTGGTCGCCGTTGTACGTGGTGAACGGGGCATCGCCGAGCCTCAGCAGGCCGGCATTGGTTCCCGCCCAGATGCTTCCTTCGCGATCCAGCAGCAACGATGCGACGCGGTTGTTCGGCAGGCCGCGCAGGCTGGTGAAGCGTTCCACCCCGGATTTCCCGAGCCGCATGATGCCATTGTTCACGGTACCGACCCAGAGGTTGCCGGCGGCATCCTCGGTCATGCTCGGGACGCCGTCGTCGGGCAGCTGCGGCGATACTGCGACGAAACGCTCGCCGTCGCGCCGGTACACGCCTTTTTCGGTTCCGACGAACAGTCGTCCGCTCGGATCCTGATAGACCTTGAACACGGGCGCGTCCGGCAGGCCGGCAGCGGTGCCGTAGACCGTGCCGCGGTCGTCGACGATGTGGAGGAGGCCTGCGGCCGTCGCCACCCATACGGTGTCATCGCGATCGAGCGTCAGTCCGTAGACGACGTTCGACGGCACTCCGTTGCGCTCGCTGAAATGCCGGACCTTGCGGCCATCGATGCGATCGACGCCGGCATTCTCGGTGGCGACCCACAGCCGACCGCGCCGATCCAGCAGCGCATCCATGATTTCGTCCTGGGACAGCCCGTCGGCCATCGTCCAGGTCCGCCATTGGTCGCCGCGCTTGACGGTGACCCCGCCGCGCGACGTCCCGACCACCACGGCGTCATCGGCGGAAGCATGCACCGAGCGCACGCCGTTGTCCTTCAGCGCCGGGGTATTCCCGCGGTCGTAGACGTGGAATTCAAGACCGTCGTAGCGGACCAGTCCTTCCCAGGTGCCGAACCAGAGATACCCGTCCGGCGTCTGCGCGATGGCGTTGACCTGGTTGTGCGGCAGCCCCTCGCGCGTCGTCCAGGTTTCCCGGAAAAAGGTCGTGAGCGGCTTGTCCTGGGCGAAGGCGGCGATCGGAGCGGCGCTGCAAAGCAGCAGGCACGCCAGCGCCAGGCGTGCCCGCCATCGATGCCCCGCTGCCACAGATGCCCCCCGCATCCGTCCTCCCCGTTCCCTAACCGCCGGGCAAGCCCGCGAGCACGCCCATGTACCGACGATAGTGCCGCAATTCCTCGATGGAATCGCGAACATCGCTCAGGGCGGTATGGGCCGCGACCTTGCCGAAACCCGCATGCACCTGCGGCGCCCAGCGCCGGGCCAGCTCCTTGATCGTGCTGACGTCCAGGTTGCGGTAGTGGAAATGACGTTCCAGCGCCGGCATCCGCCGGTGCAGGAAGCGCCGGTCCTGGCAGATCGAGTTGCCGCACATCGGCGAGGTATTGGCGGGCACCCAGTCCGCCAGGAACGCCAGGGTGCGTGATTCCGCCTCGGCGATCGGTACGCCTTCCTCGAGCACGCGGCGCCACAGGCCCGAACGCGAATGGTGGGTGCGGTTCCATTCGTCCATCGCCTCGAGCGCCGCCAATGGTTGGGCGATCGCCAGCTCAGGGCCCTCGGCGAGGACGTCGAGCTGGGCGTCGGTGACGACCGTGGCGATCTCGAGGATGGTGTCGCGGTCCGGGTCGAGCCCGGTCATCTCGAGGTCGATCCAGATCAGGCGATCGGCGGCGGGCTCAGGCATGGTTCGCGTGCATGGGGCAATTGCGGGCATCATACCGGCCCGCCGCCACGCCCCGTCCGGATGCTGCAGACCTCGTCCGCCATCGGCCATTACGCCATCCTCGCCGCGATGCTCGCGCCGGCGTTCTTCCTCACGGCCACCGCCGCGCTGCTGACCTCGGCCAACACCCGGCTTGCACGCGTCGTCGACCGGCTGCGCTCGCTCATCGTCAGCTGGGAGCAGGACGCGCCCGACCGCATCGAACGCGACGAACAGATCCGCCGCCATCGCGAACGCGCGCACCTGGTGCTGCGCGCCTGCCGCCTGCTCTATGCCGCCTTGGCGGGCTTCGTCGGCACCAGCCTGGCGCTGGCGATGGACGCCTTTCTCGGTTTCCGGCTCGGTGCGTTGCCGACGGTGCTCGCCGTGATCGGGGTGTCCTTCCTGCTCGCCGCGAGTTTTTCCCTGTGGCGCGAAGTAAGCCTCGCGGTGAAGAGTTTCGATCTGGAACTCGACCAGGAGCTCGCCCGGCGCAGGAGTTAGGCCGGCTTACCGCGCTTCGAGCGGAAGTAGTTCGACAGCATCGCGCCTGCTTCCGGACCGAGCACGCCCCCGGCGACTTCGATCCGGTGGTTGTGGCGCGGATCGGCGAGCAGGTCGAACACGCTGCCGGCCGCGCCGGTCTTGGGATCGGCCGCGCCAAAGACGACGCGAGCCAGGCGTGCGTGCACCGCCGCCATCGCGCACATCGCGCAGGGTTCCAGGGTCACGTACAGGGTGCAGCCGACGAGGCGATGGTTGCCGATGGCGGAGCCGGCGCGGCGCATCGCCACGACCTCGGCATGCGCGCTCGGGTCGGATTCGGCAATGTTGCGGTTCCAGCCTTCGCCGACCAGGTTGCCCGCAGCATCCACCACCAGCGCACCGACCGGGATTTCGTCATCCTCGCGTTGCGCGCGTTCGGCGAGCGCGAGTGCGTGGCGCATCCAGTATTCGTCGGCGAATTGGGCTTCAGTCATTCCGAACTCGCTTCTTTCAACATGTGCGCTGCCATCCATGGCGCAGCATTCTCGTCTTCGGATCGCCCGGCCCGACCATCCGTGGCCGGTCAGTACTCGGCCTGCGAGCCAATGG
>Ga0209023_10004694_pt1 | contig 15403 bp, 16 predicted proteins | sample LakOneMetagenome_FD_187468 | JGI IMG/M metagenome (GOLD analysis project Ga0209023, IMG submission 187468) | Freshwater and sediment microbial communities from Lake Erie, Canada (SPAdes) (version 2) | ecosystem: Environmental > Aquatic > Freshwater > Lentic | place: Lake Erie, Canada... | reverse complement strand
GGCGATCAACGCGCGAACGCTGATGATCGAGGAAGCCCATCTCGACAAGCTTCTTGAGATTGTAAGAGACGTTCGAGCCGAGATAGTAGCCGCGTGTACGCAGCTCGCCGGCGGTCAATTCCTTGTCGCCGATGTTATAGAGCAGCAGCGCCTGAACCGAATTGATGTCGGCGCGACCGCGGCGATCGAATTCATCCTTGATGACGTCGAGCAGACGGCGATGAAGACGTTCAACGAGTGTGAGAGCTTCGAGATAAAGCGGCTGAACCGGAGCTGCGCTGTCGCGAGCGGGCTCAATAGCCGTGGCGGCTGTTTTGATCATGACACTTCCCCTGTTGTCGTTTTTACGACTTATTCGACGAAACTTTTGTCTCATCTGATAGGTCGAAACTAAGGGAGGCGTTTGAAGATCAGCTTAAATAACAGCATAAAGAGAAGGTTTATTTGAAACGGTGAATCGTATGTTACATCGATAAAATAAGGGCTTTTTGTTAGTTTTGATTCACCCAAATAGGGCGATGTTCACGCTTCGTAGCGGCCCTTGTCGCAGTCCGGTACAGGCTTCGTTCAAATTTGAAAGATTCCGTCAAGCATCAAGGCAACGGCGATTTCGCAGTGCGCTATGGCGGGCGCTCCCGCGCGGCCAGCCACGCCAGGATGAGATAAGCGCTCAGCAGGATCAGCGCGACAAGCACCGCAAACAGGTTGCCGCCGTAGATGGCGGGAAACATCAGCTCAATCACCGCAGTTGAAATGATCGTGGTGAGCCACACAACGGCGCCCCACGGCGTCGCAAGCCACAGTCCAACAGCAGCGACGAGTTCGATTACCGCAAAATAAACGGTCGCGGTTTGCCACTGCGTGGTTTGGCCTTCGAACGCGTTGTCCTGACCGCCGATGAAGCCGGTGATCTCTGCCCAGTGATACAGACCCTTGATCATGGACAGCACGGCCATCACGCGCAGGAACAATACGAGACGTCCGGTCCACGTATTGTCGCCGGTCTCCGTGTCAGGCGACGGCATTGCGGTGACGAGGTTCACCTGATCGCGCGGCTTGTCGTTATTCGCGCCGCGCGCCATGCGGGCCGCCATCGATTGCCGGGTGCTTTTGTTCATGGTGCCTGTTTGGGCCTTCAATTAAGGAAAATCAATCCGTCCGATGACGCTCCCGTGCGGTGACGCGAGCTTTTGTGGATGCTACATATCAGAGCAGGTTTCGCTGGCAGGAGCGGTAAATGGCGATCAAGTTCGGGCGTCCGATTGAAATGCGTGACGGCCCGCGGCGGGAGGCATCCCCGCCCCTCGACCTGACCACACGCATGCGCCGCAATCGCAAGTCCGAATGGGCACGGCGGCTGGTGCGTGAAAACGTGCTGACCACCGACGACCTGATCTGGCCGCTGTTCGTTGCCGACGGCAAAGACGCCCGCACGCCGATCGGTTCGATGCCGGGCGTTGACCGCCTGAGTGTCGATCAATGCGTTCGCGACGCAGAGCGCGCGGTGAAGCTCGATATTCCCTGCATCGCTTTGTTCCCTTACACCGATCCTTCGTTGCGCGATGACACGGGCAGCGAGGCGCTGAATGCGAACAATCTCGTTTGCCAGTCGGTGCGCGCGATCAAGAAAGAGTTTCCCGATCTCGGCATTCTCTGCGACGTCGCGCTCGATCCGTTCACCAGTCACGGTCATGACGGCCTTTTGCACGAAGGCCGGATCTTGAACGACGAGACTGTCGCCATTCTCGTGCGGCAGGCAGTCGTGCAAGCCGAAGCGGGCTGCGACATCATCGCGCCGTCGGACATGATGGACGGCCGTGTTGCGGCGATCCGCGCCGGTCTCGATAGCGCGGGCTTCCTCGACGTGCAGATCATGGCCTACGCCGCGAAATACGCGTCGGCGTTTTACGGTCCGTTCCGCGACGCCATCGGCTCGTCGAAAACGCTGACCGGCGACAAGCGCACCTACCAGATGGACTCGGCGAATTCCGACGAAGCCTTGCGCGAAGTCGAACTCGACATTGCCGAAGGCGCGGACATGGTGATGGTGAAACCAGGCATGCCGTATCTCGACATCGTGCGGCGCGTGAAGGACACGTTCGCGATGCCGACCTTCGCCTATCAGGTATCGGGCGAATACGCGATGATCGCGGGCGCGGCGAACAATGGCTGGATCGACGGCGAACGCGCGATGATGGAAAGCCTTTTGGCATTCAAGCGCGCGGGTGCTGACGGCGTGCTGACATATTTCGCGGCTGCAGCGGCGGAAAAGCTGAAGGCCGCGCGCTAGCCACGGTTCCGCCGTATAACTTTTTCTCCATGTGCGCTTATGCCGTCTTGCAGGTTCCACCCACTGGGGCCATTTGCGCAGCGAGCGGCCACTGGACCATCAAGGCTGCTTAAGGAGGATTTCGATGTCTGACTCGCAAAACGCCGGTCACACGACGTGGCGTAACGATCCGTCGTCCAGCGCGCGTGCGCAGGAGGCGTTCGATCCGTGGCTGCAGCCGGACTTGTTTCGGGGCGTGCTGACCAAACGCTTCTTCGCGTTCTTGATCGATTTGGTGATCTTATCGATCCCGATCATCCTTGCCGTCCTGTTCATTACGCTGTTCGGCGTGGTGACGCTGGGGCTGGGTTGGTTCCTGTTCTGGCTGGTCTCGCCTTTCTCGGTGGTCTGGGCGCTGCTCTACTACGGAATGTCGCTTGGCGGCCCGCACGGCGCCACCGTCGGCATGCGCATGATGGACATTGAGATGCGGACGTGGTCCGGCGGGCGGCCCTACTTCATTCTGGGCGCAGTCCACGCCGTGCTGTACTGGGTGTCAGTCTCGTTCCTGACGCCGTTCGTACTGCTTGTGGGCCTGTTCAACGGCCGCCGCCGTTTGCTGCATGACATCGTGCTGGGCACGGTGTTCGTGAACAGCACGGTTCGTGCGCCGGTCGTGCAAACGACCCGCGTGTGACGCTTTATCTCGGCGCAGAGCAGACCATCTCGAAACAGGTGGTCTGCTTTAGCTTTCTGCGTGATACGGCTCTGAAATCGCCTGATTGGCTGCCGGAACGGCATTCAAACTCGTTGACCCCTGCCCGGCGGGGCGCGATGCTGGGCACAGAATCGCGCAGACCGGAGACCAACGGCCTCACGTGACACAACACTCGCGCAATACGCCGCAGTTTTACCTGACGGCGCCCTCACCCTGCCCCTACCTGGAGGGCAAGCAGGAACGCAAGGTGTTCACGCATCTTGTCGGAGACAAAGCTGGCGAGTTGAACGATCTCCTCACCCACGGCGGCTTCCGCCGTAGCCAGTCCATCGCCTATCGCACCGCATGCGATCAGTGTCGCGCCTGCGTGTCGGTGCGCGTCATCGCGAACGAATTCCGTCCGTCGCGCAACTTCCGAAAAATTCAGTCGCGCAACTCCGACATCATCAGTGAGTTGCGCACGGCCGTCCCGACCTCCGAACAGTATTCCGTCTTCCGCGCCTATCTCGATGCGCGGCATCGCGACGGCGGCATGGCGGACATGACCGTGCTCGATTACGCGATGATGGTGGAAGACAGCCACGTCGCCACGCGTATCATCGAGTACCGCCGCCGCACGCCTGACAGCGGCATCAAGGGCAAAGGCGGCGACCTGATCGCAGTCGCGCTGACCGATGTGCTCACCGACGGGCTGTCGATGGTGTACTCGTTTTTCGAGCCCGGCGAGGACAACCGCTCGATGGGCACGTTCATGATCCTCGATCACATTGCCCGCGCGCGGCGTCTCGGCTTGCCCTATGTTTATCTGGGCTACTGGATCGAAGGCTCGCAGAAGATGGATTACAAGGCACGATTCCTGCCCCAGCAACGGCTCGCGCCGTCAGGCTGGCTCCGCGTGGACGCCACCGGCTCGATGGCACACGAGCCGCAGGACTAGCTCCTGTCGGTCGTCACGCCCCGATCACGAAATCGACGAGCAGCTTCACGTTGAGCGCGATCACGACAACGGCGATGACGACGGCGCACGCCGTCAGCCAGCGTGGCGCGACGAACGTGCCCATCTTCGCGTTGCTCGCGGTGAACAGCACCAACGGCACGATGGCAAACGGCAGTTGCAGGCTCAACACCACCTGACTGAGGATGAGCAGCTTCGCGGTGCCCTTTTCGCCATACCAGATGGTGACGATGGCAGCGGGCACGATGGCGATCATGCGCGTCACAAGCCGGCGCAGCCACGGCGCGATCTTGATGTTGATAAAACCTTCCATCACGATCTGGCCGGACAGTGTAGCAGTAACCGTCGAGTTCAACCCGCAACACAATAGCGCGATGCCGAACAGCGTCGGCGCCAGCGTCGATCCGAGCAATGGCGCGAGAAACGAATGCGCCTGATCCAGTTCGGCAACGTCGGTTTTGCCGACTTTGTGAAATGTCGCGGCCGCGAGAATGAGGATCGACGCATTGATGAGCAGCGCGAGGCAGAGCGCGATGGTGGAGTCGATGGTGGCGAGCTTGATCGCTTCCTTCTTCTCCGGAACGCTGTCGCCATAGCCGCGCGTCTGCACCAGTCCGGAATGCAGATAGAGATTATGCGGCATCACGGTCGCGCCCAGAATGCCGAGCGCGAGATACAGCATGTCGCGGTTGGCGACGATGTCCACCGTCGGCGCGAAGCCACGGATCACCGCGCCCCAATCGGGATCGGCCATCGCGATCTGGATCGCAAAGCACGCCGCAATGACGCCGAGAAGTGCAACGACAAACGCCTCGATCCAGCGAAAGCCAATGGCCTGCAGCGCGAGAATAAGAAACACGTCGAGCGCCGTGATCAGCACGCCGATCTCGAGCGGAATGCCGAACAGCAAATTGAGCCCGATGGCGGTGCCGATGATTTCCGCCAAGTCAGTTGCGCTGATGGCGATTTCCGCCAGCAGCCACAGCGGCCACGACACCCACTTTGGGTACGCATCGCGGCAAGCCTGAGCCAGATCGCGGCCGGACCCGACACCCAGCCGCGCACACAGCGCCTGCAGCACGATGGCCATGATGTTGGAAATCAGCGCGACCGCGAGCAGCGCGTAGCCGAACTTGGAACCGCCTGCGAGCGAGGTGGCCCAGTTGCCGGGGTCCATATAGCCGACTGCGACCAGATAGCCCGGCCCCAAGAAGGCCAGCAGCTTGCGCCAGAACGACCCGTCCTTCGCCACACGGACCGAGCCGAACATATCGGCAAGCGACGGCTCGCCGCGCGGCGTGCGCCACCCGCCCGCCGCAGGCGGTTGGCTGGCCTGTTCAGGGGTGAGAGGCGATCTGGCGTCCATGCTGGTCAATATGCCTGCCGGACCTCCTAGTTGCAAGTGATTTGCAACAGCAGATACCGCCTTGGAGTGCCCTGCTCTTAGTAACGGCGACGATAGGCCGAGCTACTTTCGAGGCGTTCTGAAGCCGCAGCAGCCTCCTCCATGGACGCCCGGATCGCACCCATGTTGCCGACCGCCGCAGCGACCTTCGCGGACTGGATGCGCTGCATATCGAACGGACGGCGCTCGAGCGACGAGGCGATCCGCTCGTTGATCGCGACGAGCCAGAATTTCTTGAGCGCAGGGTTTTCTGAATCGCTTGCGCTTTTCAACTCCACATTGATGCGCGTCGCGCTTTGGTTTTCTTCCTTCAAGGACGCGATATACCGGAACAGCTCCTTGCCGTTCTTGCGACCGATCCATGCGACGTCGGACGTGCCGGCGACGCCGCTCACGTACCAGTCAGGCGTCTGAACGCCGAACAGCGAGGGAGGCAACACGGAGGCACTGACCGCGCGGCGCGCTTCGGCAAGCGGCACCTGATACACGGTGCCCTCTTTGGTGCAGGCGGCGGTCAGGACGGCGACGAATGCGATGGCAATGAGATTTCTGTAGTTCACGGTCAATATCCCTCAATGAAAATCATGCCCCGGCCGCAGCGTCTTGCGCTTTGCCGTGCGCTCCATAAAGGAAAACCGGTCTTAAAACGGGGTATATGCGCCGTGGGCGCACGGATGATCGTGAAGCGATAGTGAAGAAGTTCTCAAAGCTTTACGATCAATCCGATCAGTCGCTTCATTCCAACGCGCTATCCGGTTTCGAAATCGCCGGGCTGCGGCGGCGCGATGGGCGTGAACTGGCAACGGTCGGGCTTGAGGTCGATCAGCGGCGTGCCGTCGAGGCAATCGAGTCCGCGCACCAGAACCATGTTGTCTTCAATGCTGACGAGTTTCGCGACGGATGTTCCGATCGGGTTCGGACGCACCGGCGATCTCAACGCGAAGGTACCATGTGTATTGGTGTCGCTCGCGGGACTTTGCAAAACGAGATCGCGGCGCGATTGATGCAGCCAGTAGATGACTTCGACCTGCTCGAAATTGCCGAGCCCTTTGAGCGCGGGCACCCACGGTTCGAAAATCTCGATGCGACACACTGGACCGTCGTGACGCCCCTGTCGCGGAATCATCAGGCGGTCAGTCCATGGCGTGTGAATGCGGCCGATGAAGACAAGACCGGCATCGGTCGGCGCAGGCGGTTCGACCGCAACTTCGCCGTCGCGAATTTCATTATAGCGGACCACCTGCAGTCACCTCCGGCTGGGCCTGCCGCACTGTAGCGCCGCGCGTTTCACTGAGCCAACGGCTGAACCCTCGCCGATGCATACGCCGCACACGCACACGTCGATTGACATGCGCGCGCTGGTTATTCAGCAAGGTCTCCTGCCATATCTACGATCCGAATCCCGATAATGTCCGACGTCACATCTGCCAGTCTGCTCCGGCACCGCCCCTTTTTCCTGTATCTGTGGTCGCGCAGCTTTTCCCGGTTGAGCAGCCAGATCGCCGCCGTTGCCGTCGGCTGGCAGGTCTACGATATGACCGGCAGCGCCTTCCAGCTCGGCATGGTGGGGCTGGTTCAATTCCTTCCCACGGCCATTCTTGTGTTTGCTGCGGGCCATGCCGTCGACCGGTTTGACCGCAAGCGCGTTCTGCAAATCTGCCAGATCGCGGAAGGATTGACCGGACTCTTTCTCGCGTGGGGCAGTTTCGCGGGATGGCTGACCGTGCTGCAAATTTTTGTTGCGATGGCAGTGTTTGGCATCATCACAGCCTTCGAAAATCCTGCGGGCGCAGCGATGCTTCCGTCCGTCGTGCCGGACGGCACTCTGCAGCGCGCGACGGCGCTCTCCACCGGCGTCGCGCAGATTGCAATGATCACCGGCCCAGCGCTTGGCGGCTTCGCTTACGCGGTCTCGCCTGCCACGCCTTATACGATGATGAGTATCTTCTGGATTGCCGGCGCAATCCTCACGGGCTTTATCGCGATCGAACGGAATATTGCCCCTAAAGAGCCGCCGACCTTCGCCGATCTTTTTGCAGGTGCCGGTTTCGTGCGCAGCAATCCTGCGATACTCGGGACGATCTCACTCGATCTGTTCGCGGTTCTTCTTGGCGGCGCGACAGCGCTGCTGCCGATCTACGCGCGCGACATTCTCGATGCAGGGCCGCTCGGTCTCGGCGTGCTGCGTGCAGCGCCCGCCGTTGGTGCGCTGATGATGACAGTGGTGCTCGCGCGCCGCTCGATCCAGCGCCGCGTCGGCATGCGGATGTTTCAGGCTGTCATCGTGTTCGGAGTGGCAACCATCGTGTTCGCTTTATCGACCACGATGTGGCTGTCGGTGATCGCGCTGGCGATCATAGGCGCCGCCGATACGGTCAGCGTCGTGATCCGATTGTCGCTCGTGCAACTCGCAACGCCGGACCACATGCGTGGCCGCGTGGGCGCGGTCAATTTCCTGTTCATCAACGCGTCGAACCAGCTTGGTCAATTCGAAAGCGGCGTGACCGCCGCCTTGATGGGCGCGATGCCCGCTGCCGTCCTCGGCGGCGTCGGCACCGTGCTCGTGGCGCTCCTCTGGATGAAGCTGTTTCCGACTTTGCGGAAGATCGAGCGGCTGGAATGACGTGATCCAGCGCGCCGGCCGGATCAGTCGATCTTCTTGCCGAACTTGTTCGACTTCGGGAAACCTGTCGCGAGCCGACCGGCGTCAGCGCGATTGCCGCGCCAGTCGTTCAGTTCCTTCATGGTCGAACTGAACTCGCGGCCTGCGGAATCTTTCCACGTCATGCCGTCCTTGGCCACGAAGGTTGTCACGTCGGACAATCCGCCGCCCTTGTAACGCTGCAACCGCACGCCGCGCCCACGCGCCATTTCCGGCACCTGCTCAAGCGGGAAAATCACCATCTTGTGGTTGGTGCCGATCACCGCAACAGTATCGCCCTCTACTGTGGTAATCGCCGACGCTTCATTCGGCATGGTGACGTTGAGAACCTGCTTGCCCTTTCGCGTGTTGGCGATGCAGTCGTCCTCGTTGACGACGAAGCCCTGCCCGTCATGGCTCGCGACCAGAAACTTGCGGCCGCCTTTGCTCACGAACATCGAGACGATGCTCGCATCGCCTTCGAGATCGATCGTCATGCGGATCGGATCGCCATGGCCGCGCCCGCCCGGCAGCTTCTGCGCGTCGAGCGTGTAGAAGCGTCCATTGGTGCCGAACAGCGTCAGCTTCGATGTGCTCTCCGCAAAGAACGCGAAGCCCAGCTTGTCGTCGGTCTTGAATGCAAGATTCGACAAGTCCTCGACATGCCCCTTGAGCGTGCGGACCCAGCCCTTGTCGGACACGACGACGGTAATCGGTTCGCGCTCAACCAGCGCTTCCTCGATAGCCGCGAGATCGTGCTCCGGCGCGTCGGCGAACTGCGTGCGGCGTTTGCCGAGCGGCGTCTTGGGACCGAAAGTGTCACGCACCTTCTTGACGCCCTCGGCGACTTTCTTCCACTGCTCGTCTTCCGAAGCGAGCACGCCCTTGATGCCTTTCAACTCGGCGCGAAGATTCTTGTCCTCGCCGCGGATTTCCATTTCCTCGAGCTTGCGCAAGCTGCGCAGGCGCATGTTGAGGATCGCATCGGCCTGAACGTCAGTAAGCTTGAACGTCCTGATGAGGACCGGCTTCGGCTCATCCTCAGTGCGGATGATCTTGATGACCTTGTCGAGGTTCAGATAGGCGATGAGATAACCGCCCAGCACTTCAAGGCGGTTCTCGATCTGGACTTTGCGATAATTCGCGCGGCGGATCAGCACATCGCGCAGATGGTCGAGCCACTCGCGCAAACACTCCGCAAGGCCGAGCACCTTCGGGATACGGCCCTTCACCAGCACGTTGAGGTTCAGCGGAATCTTGCTTTCAAGCTCGGTCTGCTTGAACAGCGTCTCCATCAGCACTTCGGGATCGACATTGCGCGACTTCGGCTCGATGACGATGCGGACGTCCTCGGCGGACTCGTCGCGGATGTCGCCGACCAGCAGCAGCTTTTTCTCGTTGAGAAGTTCGGCGATGCGCTCGATCAGGCGCGACTTCTGCACCAGCCACGGAATTTCGGTGACGACGATATTCCAGGTGCCGCGCGCGCCTTCTTCCTGAGCCCACTTCGCACGCACGCGGAACGAACCGCGTCCCGTGGCATAGGCTTCGGCGATGCTCTCCTGCGAGTCGACCACAATGCCGCCGGTCGGGAAATCCGGACCCTTTACGTAACGCAGCAGCCCGCGCGACTTGGTGGCCGGCTTGTCGATCAGATGCAGCGCGGCGTCACAAAGCTCGGCGGCGTTGTGCGGCGGGATCGCGGTGGCCATACCGACTGCGATGCCCTGCGCGCCGTTGGCGAGCAGGTTCGGAAATGCGCCGGGCAGCACCACCGGCTCTTTGGACTGACCATCGTAGTTTGCGCGGAATTCAACCGCGTCCTCGTCGATGCCCTCCAGCAGCAGCCGCGCGACTTCCGTCATGCGCGCTTCGGTGTAGCGATAGGCAGCAGGATTATCGCCGTCGATATTTCCGAAGTTGCCCTGGCCGTCCACAAGCGGATAGCGCGAGGAGAAATCCTGCGCGAGGCGGACCAGCGCGTCGTAGATCGACTGGTCGCCATGCGGATGGAACGAGCCCATCACGTCGCCGACGATCTTGGCGGACTTCTTGAACGGCGTGCCGGGGTCGAGCCGCAGCAACCGCATGCCGTAAAGGATGCGACGGTGAACCGGCTTCAATCCGTCGCGTGCGTCGGGCAGCGCCCGGTGCATGATCGTGGAGAGCGCATATGCGAGATAGCGCTCCTCGAGCGCCTCCCGGAGTGCGACCTCTTGAATGTCCATCGGCTCCGGTGGAATCAGTCTTTTTCCCATAGGGAGGGGGTTAACTCTCCCGGGCTAAATGAACAACATATGAATTATCTGGCCATCGCGCGTTGGCAATTCTTCTGCCATATTTTCCGGTGCTGCCTCATGCGGACGGCCTGTTAGGGACCGTCGCAGCATCCCTGATGCAGCGGAGCGCCGGGCCGGCACCCTGCCGGAGGGCTCCTGACCCTTGGAGGATTATATCATGCGTCGTTTGATACTTGCGGCAATTGGGGCCGCCGCGCTCGCCAGCGCCGGATCGCTTGTCGGCAGCCGCGCCGAAGCCATGCCGATGGGCAAAGTTGGCGTAGCCACCGGCCAGGCTGAACAGGTTGCGCTCGTCTGCAACCGCGTGTGGAATGGTTATGCTTGGGTGCGCCAGTGCTATCAGACCGCCCCGCGCTATTATGCGCCAGCTCCCTACTACGGCTACGGCTATGGCGGTTACTATCGCCCGCGTCCGCGCTTCTACGGCTATTATTGATTCCTGAGATTCTGACAGGATCACGCAAGCGGGCCGGAGCAATCCGGCCTGTTTTGTTTATTCGGCAGCGGCGCTCGAGCGAGGCCGGATCACCGCATTGATGAAACCCTCTCGCGCGTCAGAGTGTCCCTGCCCGCGCGGCTCCAGCACATTGCGCAGTAAGAACAGGCCCGTCAGCCGGAAACCGTCTTCCACGTCCTGCCCGGTCCATCCGTTGATGCCGTCGTCGCTCTCGCGCAGGAACGGCGGCAACCGCAACAGGCGCTCGCGCCACGGCTCGCCCGCTTGCCGCGAGACGGCAGCTCCGGATTTCGGCGAGACATAAATCAGGTCGTCCATCGCGCCGCTGGCGGCGCAGACCGACAGGTCGAGACCGAAGCCAAGTTCGGTCAGCATCGCAAGCTCGAACTTCACCAACCGCACGCCCGCTTCGGACACATCGTCGAAGTCGTTCAGGATGGATTCCAGCATCTCGTAAATGTCTTCATGCGGATCGCGTTCGGGCAGCAGCCGCACCAGCGAGGCCAGATGCGTCACGCCGTAGATCGCGTGGGACGATGCAAACATCGTCGCAGCGCGCAATCGCGTCCCTTCGATCGCGTAATAGCCGAGATGTTCGTCGAGCCGCGCACGCCAGACGGCGCTCACGGTATTACCGGGCTGAAGCAACGGACGCATGCGCGAGCCGGAGCCGCCTCGCACCAACCCGAGATGACGGCCATGACTGCGCGTCAGCAGTTCGACAATGGCGCTGGATTCGCCATGTCGCCGCACGCCCAGCACAATGCCTTCATCGGTCCATTCCATAAGAGTGTTTTATAGGATTCTACGAGCTATTGCAGCTATTGCCGCCGCTGGAACCAGCCCTGCGCATCGCCGGTGAAAGAACAATAGATTCCAAGCCCAGTCAGGATCGCCGAGATGATGTCCGCCACGGATTCAATGCGGAGCCCGGCAATGCGCAGGATTTCCATAATCGAAAGCACCGACAGCCCGAGCGCCGCGATCAGGATCATTCGCGCCCAGTTCTGACGGCGGTGGGCAGCCAGCCAGACCAGATAAACGAACAGCAGGATCATCGCCGCCGTGAACAGCTTCACGCCTGCAGTCGTGTCCGTGATGTCGTTAAAGGAATCGCTGCGAAACATCATCGATAGCGAGTCGATCAGCAGCGACAGGTAAAGCAGCACTTCAAAATAGAAGACGTTGGTCGGCAGCTTGGCGTCAGGCCCGGTCATTCTTTTGGAAACTCGAGGCCCATCTGGCGATAGCGCTCTGGATCGTCGCCCCAGCCGTCGCGCACCTTCACGAACAGGAACAGGTGAACCGGCACGCCGACAATCTCGGCAATCTCCTTGCGCGAGTCCGCACCGATGGACTTGATGGTTGCGCCGCCCTTGCCGAGCACGATCTTGCGCTGGCTGTCACGCTCCACAAAAATTGTCTGCTCGATCCGAACGGAGTGATCGTTACGCTCGGTCCAGATATCGGTCTCGACAGTGGACTGATACGGCAATTCCTGATGCAGATGACGATAGATTTTTTCGCGCGTGATTTCCGCCGCGAGATGCCGCAACGGCGCGTCCGACATCTGGTCTTCGGGATAATGGAACGGCCCGGCGGGCACATCTTTCGCCAGCGCGCGCCGCAGATCGTCCACGCCGTCGCCCGAGATCGCGGAGATCATGAACGTCTGATCGAAAGCAAGCCGCTCGTTGGCCTTGGCCGCCAGCGCAAGCAGTTTCTCGCGCGGCACAAGATCGATTTTGTTGATGACGAGAATCTTCGGGTGGTTGACGCCAGCGAGCTTGGTGAAAATCGCATCGGCTTCTTCGTCGAGACCGGCGCGCGCATCCAGCAGCACGCAGACAAGATCAGCGTCGTGCGCGCCACTCCATGCGGTTGAGACCATCGCGCGATCCAGCCGCCGCTTCGGCGTGAAGATGCCCGGCGTATCGACAAGAATGATCTGCGCGTGATCCTCGACCACGATGCCTCGGATCAGTGAGCGCGTGGTCTGCACCTTCTTCGAGACGATAGTAACTTTCGAGCCGACCAGAGCGTTGACCAGCGTAGACTTGCCGACATTCGGCGCGCCGATCAAAGCGACGAAACCGCAACGCGTCTCGTGAGACTGGTCAGGCATCGTTCCCGCCTGTCACGCCTTCCCGCTTCAACAATGCTGTGGCGGCGACCTTTTCGGCGGCGCGTTTGCTGCCGCCGACACCTTCCGCCGCATCCAGTCCCGGCAATTCCACCGCCACGCGAAACTGCGGGTCGTGATGAGGTCCGGTGCGTTCGACCTCGCGATAAACCGGCGTCGGCAGGCCTTTGCCCTGCGCCCATTCCTGCAAGACTGTTTTTGGATCGCGCAACGGGCGTACCGGCTTGCGCATGCGCTCGGTCCAATTGCGTTCGACGAATTGCGCCGCCGCCGCATAGCCACCATCGAGAAACACCGCGCCGATCACCGCTTCGCAGATGTCGCCGAGCACCGAGTTGCGCAATCGCGCGCCGGCACCCGCGCCCACCGAGCCGAGTTTAATGGCTTCGTCCAATCCGAGCGATTTGGCGACGTCCGCACAGGCTTCCCGGCGCACAAGATCGGCGAGACGCTTCGACAACTCACCCTCGTCGGCTTTCGGAAAGGCACGATAGAGCATGTCGGACACGATGAGTCCGAGCACGTGATCGCCCAGAAATTCGAGCCGCTGATAGCTGTCGGCGCGGCTGCGCGCAGATTTCAGCGCCGAGACATGAGTAAACGCAGTCGCGAGCAGCGAAGGATTTGCAAACGTATGTCCGATGCGTTGCTCAATAACCTTGGCCGCCGCTTTGGCACTCGGACGCCGTGCGGTTTTTTTCGCAGGTTTCGCCGCGGCGTCGGGATTGCTCACGGCGTCGTCGGTCGAGGGTAGAGGTTTTACGAGTGCGGATTCGCCGCTCATCGCACAATTGAGAAAATGCGGTTCCAGCGCACGGCCGCCGGCCAGCGCCAGAATTGCCAGGCCTGTTCGCCTTCGGCAATGGAGAAGAAGATCATCTGCGCGCGGCCGATCAGATTTTCGGACGGCACGTAACCGACAGCGGACAACACGCGGCTGTCGGTGGAGTTGTCGCGGTTATCGCCCATCATGAAGAAGTGACCGGGCGGCACGGTGTAAACATTCGTGTTGTCGTAGAAACCGTTATCGACGCAATCGAGCGTCTTGTAGGTCACGCCGTTCGGCAGCGTTTCCTTCCACTGCTTGACGCGCGCGGTCGCATCCGTTCCGCACGGATCTTCGCCGATGAAATCGGCGAGCCGTTCCCGCTGCACAGGCTTGTCGTTGATGTAGAGGAGGCCTTCCTTCACCTGCACGCGGTCGCCCGGCAGGCCGATCACGCGCTTGATGTAATCGGTGGTGTCGTCCTTCGGCAGGCGGAACACGACAATGTCGCCACGGTTCGGATCGGAGCCGAAGATGCGTCCGTTGAAGATGCGCGGCGACAGCGGGATGGAATAATGGGTGTAACCGTAGGAATATTTCGAGACGAACAAATAGTCGCCGACCAGCAGCGTGGCCTTCATCGATCCCGATGGGATGTTAAACGGCTGAAACAGGAAGGTCCGGATCACCAGCGCGATGATGAGCGCGTGAACGACGACGCGGACGGTTTCGCCGACGCCGCCTTCGGATTTGGCCGGTGTTGTCACGCTCATTGCTTTTTCGAATCCTGATTTTCTAAGCCTTGGGACCGCATCATGCCCGGTCACGGAGGCGAAAAACGCCGCCCAAATCACCCGCGCGGGTTTTAGACGGTTGTTGCATTGCGTGCAATCAACTGACGCATGAAAACTTGCTAATCATCTGACATTTCAGTGAAATTTAGATTTTTCACTGATTTTCGTACTCTATCGAGGCGCAATCAGACCTTGACGGCCGGAACCGCCGAAATGATGACGAAGGCCTGCGCCAGCGGCCAGTCGTCCGTGATGGTCAGATCAATCCGTGCTTCGTGGCCAGCCGGTGTGAGCGCCGCCAGCCGGGCCAAAGCCCCGCCGGTGAGTCGCATGGTGGGCCGCCCGCCCGGCAGATTGACGACGCCCATATCACGCCACCACACGCCCTGCCGGATGCCTGTGCCCAACGCTTTCGAGCACGCTTCCTTTGCGGCGAACCGCTTGGCGTAGGTTGCCCAGATCATTTTCGGCATCTTGGAGCGGCGCTCGGCCTTGGCGCGCTCAGCGTCCGTGAAAATGCGATCGAGAAAACGGTCGCCGTGACGGCCGATCACTTTCTCGATCCGCGTGATGTCGATGATGTCGGAACCGATGCCGATAATCATAGGGAATGAGCCCTGAGCGTCTTGCGGCCGCGATCCATCGCCGCGCGCATATCGCGGATGGTCTCCGGCAAACCGACAAACATCGCCTCGCCCATCATGAAGTGCCCGATGTTCAGTTCGACGATCTGCGGCAAAGCTGAAATCGTTTCCGCGGTGACATAGTCGAGCCCGTGCCCGGCATGGACTTCGAGTCCGGCTGACTGCGCAAGCTGCGCACCACTGACGATGCGCTGCCACTCGGTTTCGGCTTTTGGCTTCTGACCCTCCACCGTCGCGTCGCACCACGCGCCGACATGAATTTCGATCACCGGGGCCTTGAGCTTTGCTGCCATTTCGATCTGCGCAGGGTC
>Ga0209023_10004693_pt1 | contig 15405 bp, 13 predicted proteins | sample LakOneMetagenome_FD_187468 | JGI IMG/M metagenome (GOLD analysis project Ga0209023, IMG submission 187468) | Freshwater and sediment microbial communities from Lake Erie, Canada (SPAdes) (version 2) | ecosystem: Environmental > Aquatic > Freshwater > Lentic | place: Lake Erie, Canada... | reverse complement strand
ATCGTCCGGAGCCCGGAGGTGTCGCTGGTACCCTGATGCGCCACGCAGAGGACTCTTGCAGGTTTTCCTCACGGGTCAGGGCCACCGGCGTGGGCCGTGCCCGAGCCGATCAACGCCGTCGCCCCCCGTGTCCCGTGCCCCCCGAGCATCCACAACAACGGAGCGTCCTGGCTTGTCGACTGCAGAGGACCAGGGGGCCGATGGTCGCCTCGGCGGCGAGCCCCCGGCGGGGCGCATCGAGCTGTTCAAGCTGTTCCTCGCCGAGCGCGACGACCCGGAACCCTTCTACACGCGACTGGCCGAACGGTCGGTGGCCGACTTCCCCTTCGCGCTCCGCGACCGCCGGGTCCTGGACATCGGCTCGGGTCCCGGCCACTACACGAAGGCCCTCCAACACGCCGGTGCGCGGGTGGTGCCCATCGATCTGCGCGAGGCCAACATGCAGCGCGCCCGGGCCGCCGGTCTCGCCGCGGTGCGCACCGACGCCACTCGGGCGCCGTTCCCGGCCCGCTCCTTCGACGGCGTGTTCTGCTCGAACATGCTCGAGCACGTGCCCGACGCGTCGGCGGTCCTCGACGAGCTCGAGCGGGTGCTCAAGCCCGGCGGGTGGGGCTGGATCAGTTGGACCAACTGGTGGTCGCTGTGGGCCGGTGGACACGACATGGCGCCGTTCCACCTCCTCGGCCCGTCCTGGGGGCCGAAGGTGCACGACCGCCTGCGCGGCTCGTGGCGCCTGAAGAACCAGGTGAACGCCGGGCTGTGGCCGACCTACATCGGCCGGGTGCTCGAGGACGTGCACCGGCGACCGGCGCTCCGGGTGCTCGACGCCTGTCCGCGCTACTACCCGTCGCAACGTTGGGTGCTGCGGGTGCCGGGTTTCCGGGAGGTCGTCACCTGGAACTGCCTGATCCTCGTGGAGAAGGAAGCGGCTCGACCGGAGGCGCGCCCGTGACGGCGTTGGGCCGCCTGCCCGAGCACCTGTCGGTCGACGACCCGAGCGCGCCGTTCACGCGGCGCTCCTGGCGGTACACGACCCGGCGGGTCCTGCGGCGCATCCGCGAGGTGCTCGGCGACGATCCGCTCTTCCTGCCGATCGTGCTGCGCGCGACGCCGATCGGCACGGCGCGTCGGATCACCGACGCCACCGAGCTCGTGGTCGAGGGGTTCCCGCGCTCGGGCAACACGTTCGCCACGTTCGCGTTCGAACATGCTGCGACCGCGGCGGGCACCTCGCATGTGGTCTCGAGCCACGTGCACACGCCGTCGCAGGTGCGGCTGGCCCTGCAGCAGCGCTTCCCCACCCTGGTACTGGTCCGGCCCCCGCTCGACACGGTGGCGTCCCTGCTCATCGCCGCGCCGCATGTGCGCTTCGACGCCGCGATCAAGGAGTACATCCACCACTACCGCGAGATCTGGCCCTGGCGCGACCGCTGCGTCGTCGCCACCTTCGACCAGGTGATCACGGACTTCGGCGCTGTCACGAAGCGGATCAACACCCGCTTCGGCACCGAGTTCCCGTGCTTCGAGACGACCCCCGAGAGCACCGCGGCCGTGTTCGCCGCGATCGAGGCCAACCACCGGATCCTGCACGGTGGCACCGAGAACGTCGTGCCCCGCCCGTCACCGTTGCGCCAGGCGGAGAAGGCGTGGCTGGTCGCACAGCTGACGGGGCCCGCGCACCGCGACCTGCTCGCGGTGGCCGACGCCGTGTACGCCGACTTCGCCCGTGTGGCGACGAGCACCTGATCTGGACCCGTCGAGCAGGCGGGCCGGCTTGGGTGCGATCGCTGTGAGATAGGTTCCGCGGATGGGACGAGACCGATCGCGGGGGCGCCGATCGCGGACCGGTGGTGACGATGCCGCCGACGGCTCCGAGCCCGTTGTTCCCCGCGTGGGGGTGGCGTTCCCGGGTCAGGGGGTGGATCCGACCGACGTGGCCCGGGTCCTCGACGAACACGCCGCCGATCCGCTGATCGATCAGCTGCGCGCGCTGGTCGGCCCCGGCGACTGGGCGTCGCTCGACCTGAACGACACGCGCGTCGGGCAGCCCTGCGTCTACAGCGCCAGCGTCCTGTCGGCCGCGGGCGCCGGCGATGCCCTCCCGTCGGGCGACGCCGAGATCCTCGTGTTCGGCCACAGCCTGGGCGAGCTCGCCGCAGTCGCGCATGCCGGCGCGTGCTCCCCGTCGGCGGGGCTCGACCTCGTCGCGCGCCGGGCTGCGCTCGGGCACGCGGTGAACGAGCGTCGTCCCGGCTCGATGATCGTGGTGATGCGCCTCGACGAGCACGACGTCGAGTGGGTGCGGCGCATGGTCAGCGACGAGACGCACGGGGTCCTCGAGCTCGCCGTCGTGAACGGCACGGGGCAGTTCGTGCTGAGCGGTGACGCGGCCAGCGCGGAGCGGGCGCTCGATGTGATCGCCGACGTGGGGGGTGTGGGCCGCGCGTTGCCGATCGGGGGCGCCTACCACTCCCCGGTCATGGCCGAGATCGTGGCTCCCTACTGCGACGCCCTGCGCGACACGCTGACCCGTGATCCGCGGTGCCCGGTCGTGTCGTGCACGTCGGGCGCGGTCCTGCGCACGAAGGAGGACCTCGTCGAGGCCCTGGCGCGCGCCCTCGTCCTTCCGGTGCGCTGGCTCGACGCGTTGCACGGCGCGGTTGCGGCGGGTGCGGTCGAGGCCGTCGATGTCGGGCCCAGCCGGACCCTGGCGAACCTGGCGCGGTTCAGCCCGGTGCTGCCGTTCCGGTCACTGCGGCCGGACTGAGGGGCGCGCGTGGGCGCGCCGCCGTCGGTCGTACCCAGCGCGTGACCGCGGCGGCCCACCCGGCGGCAGCGACGTTGCCCAGCAGCCAGGCCTGCGAGGCTCCGGTCGGCCCGGTGTGACGACTCATGAGCGCGGTCGGGACCAGGGTCAGCACCGCGAACCCGAGCGTGATCGCCGCCGTGCGGATGTGGTTCGCTTCGACGCGCGCCCGGGCCAGGTAGATCGCGGTGATGGCCCACGGGATGCTCGCCGCGCTCAGGATCGGCAGGAGGTCGGCGGTCAGCTGGTAGTCGGGGCCGAGGAAGCGCGGGATGAGCACGGGTGTCGCGAGCACGATCACGACCGTTGCGCCGACCATCAGGGCCAGGGACAGTCGGCGCCCGCTGCGCACCTGTTGGTCGACGTGGGCGGCGTCGTGGCTGCTCTCGGACAGCACGACCTGCCCGACGATGTGCGGCACGAGGAAGAGCATGGTGCTGATCTGCCACGCGAAGAAGAACGGGCCGAACTCCGTCGGGCCGGCGTCGACGAGGATCGGGATGCAGAACTGGGGCGCCTGGGCGAGGAGCATGCCGGCGTAGTTCACGAGCGAGAACTTGACCGCCACCCGCCACTCCGGCGGGAGCGGCCGCCAGGACCCACGGTCCTCGCGCGGGCTCATGCGGCGCAGCACGACGATGCCGATGAACCCGGACAGTGCCGGCGTGCCGCCGATGAGCAGGAGCAGCCCCATCGGGTTGGTGCCGAGGGCAGGGATGGCGAGCAGGGGCAGGCGGATGAGGCTCACCAGCAACACCCGCGCGTAGACCCAGCGCCAGAGCCGCAGGGTGACGAGGCGCACCTCGACGAGGACGGAGAACGCCATCCCCGTGATGAGCACGAACACGACGGCTGCGCAGTAGGCGGGGCCGTAGCGCTGCAGGACCTCGATGTTCGAGGCATCGAGGAACGACGGGGCGACGGCGGCGAACAGCACGGCGGCGACCAGTGACGAGGCTGCGGTGGAGAGCAGCGCCCAGGCGAAGAGCGTGTTGAACGACCGGCGTGCGAGCGAGCCGTACTTCGCGACGGCGATCGGCAGGCCCAGCGTCGTCGCGTAGTTGAGGAACTGCACGACGGCCCACAACTTGCTGCCGATGCCATAGGCGGTCGGATCGGCGGTCTTCGCGGCCAGGATCCAGAAGAGGAAGCTCAGGCCCGCGCCGGTGACCATCGAGATGACGAACCACATGGAGCCGCGCACCACGTGGCGCCGGCCGGTCGCGGCGGCATGATCGGGCGCCGGATCGGGCGAGGGGCCGGACGCGGGATCAGACGCAGGATCGGACGCGAGATCGGCCGCGGGCTGCGACTCGCTCGCTCCGCTCAGTAGGGCCATCCGGCGGTGCTGCCGAGGGCCTGCGCGAGCCGGCCGAGACGGGCCAGGATCATGAGCTTGAAGATGACGTTGCGCAGGAGGTACGGGAGCTCGAGCATCTGCCGGAAGCAGTTCGCCGCACGGTCCGCCGGGGTGAGGTCCTCGCGGCGGTACTCGGTCATCGTGCCCGAGCGTCCCAGGTAGCGGAACTTGCTGCCGGTGAACAACGTCGCGGCCAGCGCGAGCGACACCCCCACCGAGCTGAACGAGTCATGGATCAACAGGGTGCCGCCGAGGGAGATCTTGCGGCCCCACCGCTCCATGTCGGCCTTGGCGGGGTTGTAGCGGTGCGCGCCGTCGATGTACACCATCTCGACGTCACCCGGGATGTCGCCGGGGGCGTCCTGCGACGCCTTGCGGACGTGGCGGATGCGGTCGACGACGCCCGCCCGGGTGAGGTTGGCGACGAAGGTCTCGTGGTCGCGCTGGCCCTCCTCGAACTCGCCTTCGTACTGCTGGGGTCCTCGGTCGTTGCCGCCGTGGGGATCGATCGTGATGACCTCGACGCCCTCGGGCGCCGCGCTCGCGAGGACGATCGCGCTGCGCCCGTGGTAGCTGCCGATCTCGACGATGCGATCGCCCGCCCGCAGCTCCGAGGCGCGGTCCCACAGGCGGCAAGCCTGGGCCCGGGTCATCCATCCCTGGACGTCGGCGATCGACCGGAAGACCTGGTCGAACGTGCGGGGACGCGGCTCCTGGCCGCGGTCCGTGTCGGCCGGAGCCGAAGGTTCGAGCGCAGTCACGAGACCTTCCAGACCTTCCAGAGCGAGCGGGGCGGTGCGGGCGGGCAGGGCGAGCGGTCGCCGGTCGCGCCGTGCGAGAAACGGAACGGCGAGTATACGAGCCATGCGGGCCCCCGCCCCAAAAGCCAGACCCCAAAAAGCACAAGTGGCCCCAAGTAGCCTCCCGACCGAAGTCGGTCAGCTCCTCGGGGCCGACTCGTGCGGCGACCTCTGCGCCCCGCACACCCGAAGGCCTGCGAACGCTGCCGGTCGAGCGACCCAAGGGTCTCTCGCCCGACGCCCCGTCGCCCCCGAAGGAGCTCCGGCGCCAGAAGCGCACCTCACCCGACGCACCGACCGGCCGTTCTCCCGACGGGTGCGTGGGAACCGGTCGAGCAGGCACACGGATGCGCCTCCTCGCCGCGGCATCGGTCCAGCGAAGCTGGTCCGGCACCTCAGCTCACACGCGGGTTCGGTCGGTGCCCGCCGGCCGGAGCCGACAAGACGCTGACCGAGCGGAACCCTCGAGGTCGGTGGCCACCGTGCAGGCACGGCGACTCCGTTCCCCGCTGGGAGCCTCGGCGAGACCACGGTGCACGCACCGTCGCCCCTCGTGGCTCACTTGCAACCGCTGTGCTCCGCCGACGCAAGCGCCGTCGCAGCGAGAGTTGCGAGCTTCCCCCTCGGGTGCCAGGCCGGTCGTTCGTGCCTGGCTGAAGGTCAGGGAACACCCGGACCCGGAAGTGGTCAAGACCCTTTCTTCGTATCCCCAGGGTTATCCGAAGAGTTTCTTCGCAATCCCCAACCGCGGCGCACTTCTCAACAAGAAGCACACAGGAAGAAGCACACCGGAAGAAGCACACCGGTCGCAGACCTCACGCGGGTCTGGAAGCACACGGGCGCGGCCCGTTGGGTAGCGTCCCGCCATGGCGTCGCCGAAGGACTTCACGCTCTCGCCCGAGCTCCACGACTACGTCGTGGCGCACAGCATGGCGATCGACGAGCACCAACAGGCGCTGATCGCGGCGACCGCGGCGCTCGGCCCGATCGCACGGATGCAGATCGCTCCGGAGCAGGGCGCGTTCATGCAGGGCCTCGCCGCCGCCCTCGGGGCTCGGCTCGTGGTCGAGGTCGGCACCTTCACGGGGTACTCGACCCTGTGCCTTGCCCGCGGGGTCGGGCCCGAGGGCCGCGTCGTCGCGTGCGACCTCAGCGACGAGTGGACGAGCGTGGGCCGACCGGTGTGGGCCGCGGCAGGCGTCGAGGATCGCATCGACCTGCGGCTGGGACCAGCGCTCGAGACGCTGGTGGCGCTCGATTCGGAGCTGCGTGGCGGGGAAGCGATCGACCCCGGTGCGGTGGACCTCGTGTTCATCGACGCCGACAAGGGCAACTACCTCGGGTACTACGAGGCGCTGCTGCCCCTGGTGCGCGCCAACGGGGTGGTGCTGGTCGACAACGTGTTGTGGTCCGGGACGGTGATCGATCCGGAGGTCACCGACGCGGACACCGAGGCGATCCGCGCCTTCAACGACCACGTCGCGGCCGACGAGCGCGTCGACGCCGTGATCCTGCCGATCGCCGACGGCCTCACGTTCATCCGCAAGCGCTGACCCGGGCCACTGACTCGGGCCACTGACTCGGGCCACTGACTCGGGCCACTGACTCGGGCCACTGACTCGGGCCACTGACTCGGGCCACTGACTCGGGCCACTGACTCGGGCTACTGACTCGGGCCACTGACGCAGGCCACTGACTCGGGCCCCTGGCGCCGACCACTCACGGGGGCGAGGTCGACCCGAGGGGCGCGCGTGCGTCGGCATGTGGTGGGCGTCTGGTCCGTGCCGGGATTTGGTTACCGCGCGGAAACTTGCGGGCAGTGCCCACCGTCACCCCTGTGGATGAAGTAGAACTGCGCTCGCTACGGGCATGTGGGGCCGCCTCCACTGGTCGCAGCGCTCCGAGCAATCGGATGCTGACAGGAAGATTTTTCTGACAGGAAGACTTGGGAAGGGACCGGGGGAAGCTCGTTCGCTGCTCGATCGTGATCGTGGGGTGGGTCGGCACGACGGCAGGGCGCACGGGTCCGCTCGGTCCTCGAGACTCTGGGGGACGTTGTGTTGGCAGACAGAGGACAGCGAGACGCAGCAAGGCCGAGCACCGCCGGCGCCGCGCACCGGCGGTGGCACGCCCGGGTGGTGGCTCCCGCACTCGTGCTCGGCGCCGCCGGCCTGTTCGCCGCGAGCTGCGGTGGCTCGTCGGGCTCGGGTGACGCCACCGGCACGACCGTGCCGCAGGGCGTGCAGAAGAACCAGGTCGTCGAGGACGCGAACGCCAAGCCGGTGTCCGGCGGTTCGATCGCCTACGGCATCGAGGCCGAGAGCGACGGGTTCAACCCCACGATCAACCGCTGGGCGATCTCCGGGGTGATGGTCGGCCTCGCGGTGTACGACCCGCTGGCGGCGTACAACGACAAGAACGAGGCGAAGCCCTACCTCGCCGACACGATCACGCCGAACGACAAGTTCACGGTGTGGACCATCAAGCTGCGCCCGAACATCAAGTTCAGCAACGGCACGCCGCTCACCTCTGCGGCCGTCAAGGCCACGCTCGACGGGCACCTCAAGTCGCCGCTCACGAAGCCGGTCTTCTCCCCCGTCCAGTCCGTCGAGACCACCGACGACCTGACGACGGTCGTCACGATGAAGAGCCCGTGGGTCGTCTTCCCGTCGACGCTCACCGCGCAGAGCGGCGTCATCCCCGAGCCGAGCACGCTCGTCGAGGACGCATCGGGCACGACACCCGCAGCCGCCGCGCCGATCGGCACCGGTCCCTTCATGCAGACCGAGTGGAAGAAGGACGCCGCGTGGAAGGGCAAGAAGAACCCCACGTACTGGCGCAAGGACAAGGACGGCACGCAGCTGCCCTACCTCAACAACCTCGAGTTCCGGCCCATCCCCGAGCAGGACAGCCGTTCCAAGGCCCTGGAGAGCGGGGACCTGCAGATGATGCACTCGAGCGACACGAAGGACATCCTCAACTACCGCAAGCTGGCTGCGGACGGGAAGTTCCAGATCGTCGAGGACAACGGCGAGGGTGAGGAGGGCTTCGTCATCCTGAACAGCGCCAAGGCGCCCTTCGACGACGTCAACGCCCGCCGCGCACTCGCGTACGCCACGGACAACGAGGAGTACAACGTCACCGTCAACAACGGCATCCTCGAGGCCGCCGACGGGCCGTTCCGCAAGAACTCGGTGTGGAGGAGCGACTACAAGAACTACCCGACGTTCGACCTCGCGAAGGCCACGGAGCTGGTCGACAAGTACAAGGCCGATCACGGTGGCCAGGCGCCGAAGTTCGAGCTGGGCATCGGCGCCAGCAGCCAGCCCCAGGCGGCGTTCCTGCAGCAGGGGTGGCAGCAGGCCGGCTTCGACGTGACCGTCAAGACCGTCGAGCAGGCCGTGTTCATCCTCGACGCCGTCCAGGGCAAGTACCAGGCGAACCTGTGGCGTCAGTTCGGGGCTCCGGATCCCGATGCCGATGCCATCTGGTGGGACTCTGCCAACGCCGGCACCGGACCCGAGGGTGGGCTCGCGCTGAACATCGCCCGGCACAAGAGCCCCTGCACCGACGCTGCGCTCAAGAAGGGTCGCGAGACCGCCGACGTGGCGGGCCGCAAGCAGGCCTACGCCGACATGCAGCAGTGCATGGCCGACGAGGTCCCCTACGTGTGGCTCGACCACACCGTGTGGGCCGTCATGGCGGCCAACAACGTGCGCGGCATCACGAACGGCCCGCTGCCCGACGGCCAGCCGTCGCTGCCGATCGGCGGTGCCGGCGACTTCGGCGGCGTGACCCGGCTCACGCAGACGTGGCTCGCGCCGAAGTAGTCCGAGCGGCGAGAGGCCCCGCATCGAGCGCCCGTCCCGCCGGGCACGACGGAAACAGGGAGAACGTGGCACCACTATGGTGACAACGCCCGCAGTTGGGCTCAGAAATGGCTTCGGGCACCCGATGGTGTACGGATCGCTGAAGGGCGTCGCGGCCTGCCGCCGCGACGTCCGGGGGAAGGAACGGGTATGAGGTTCGTCTGGAAACGTCTTGGCCAGTTGGTCGTGGTCTTGTTCTTCGTGACCTTCTTCTCGTTCTTGATGATCAGCCTGCTACCCGGTGATCCGGCGATCGTGCGCTGCGGCGTGGGGTGCAGCCAGGAGGACTACGACAAGGTCCGCGAGGAGATGGGTCTGAACCGGCCGGTCATCGTGCGCTACGGCGACTGGCTGAGCCAGCTGCTGCGGGGCAACTTCGGCAGCTCGGTCGTGAACCAGGAGCCCGTGTCGACCGCGCTCTCGCAGCGCATGCCGGTCACCATCGAGCTGCTGATCATGTCGCAGATCATCGCCCTCGGCATCGCCGTCCCGCTCGGGGTGTTCAGCGCCCGGAGACCGAACGGGGCGGTGGACAAGATATCCACGCTCGGGGGCTTCATCTTCCTGGCCGTGCCCAGCTTCGTGGTGGCGTTGCTCCTGCAACAGCTCTTCGCCGTGAAGCTGGGTTGGTTCCCCGCCACCGGGTACCGAACGTTCACCGAGAGCCCGATCGGCAACCTGAAGGACCTCGTCCTCCCGGCCGTCACCCTGGCCCTCGCCGAGATCGCCGTCTACTCCCGCATCCTGCGTGGTGACCTGCTCACGACGCTGCAGGAGGACTACATCATGATGGCGAAGGCCAAGGGCCTGACGTCGCGCCGCATCATGTGGCGCCACGCGTTCCGGCCCTCGACGTTCTCGCTCATCACGGTCATCGGTCTGCGCATCGGTGCGCTCATCGGCGGCACGATCATCATCGAGAACGTGTTTGCCATCAACGGTCTCGGGCTGTACGTCATCACGAACATCCTGAAGCGTGACTTCATCCCGCTGCAGGGTGCCGTCGTCGTCATCGCCACGGGCTACGTGCTGATCAACTTCGCCGTCGACATGTTCTACGCCGTCCTCGACCCCAGGATTCGCCATGCCCGATCCATCGCCTGAGAACTCCCGTCTCCTCGAACCCTCGGTCACCGCCTACGAGCTGACGCTCACGACCGATCAGCAGATGGGCCTCGACATCGACGAGGCCAACCTCGAGACCGAGAACGACTCCGAGTTCGTCGGCAAGAAGCTCGGCCTCGGCTTCTGGTTCTGCGTCGGTTGGCTCGTGCTCGTCACGGTGCTGGCGATCATGGCTCCGCTGCTGCAGAGCTGGGGGATCATCGCCGACCCGTACAAGCTCAGCCGGCAGCGATTCGCCCCACCCGGGCCCGGCCACTGGCTCGGCACCGACGACCTCGGCCGCGACGTGCTCTCCCGCCTGATCTTCGGCGGGCGCGTGTCGCTGTCGGTGGGGTTCGCGTCGATCTTCCTGGGTCTCATCGCCGGCACCACGATGGGGTTGCTCGCCGGCTACATGAAGGGCTGGATCGACAACGCGCTCATGACGGCCGTCGACGTCATCCTCGCCTTCCCGGCGCTGCTGCTCGCCATGTCGATCATCACGTTCACCGATGGCAAGGACATCGCCCACATCTCCCTGGCGATCGGCATCGTGGCGATCCCGGCGATCGCTCGCCTCGTGCGGGCGAACACGATGAGCTTCCGTGAGCGCGAGTTCGTCCTCGCATCGCGCACCCTGGGGGCGAGCCACCTGCGAGTGCTGACCCGCGAGATCCTGCCCAACGTCGTCCCGCCGGTGCTGTCCTTCGCGGTCATCGGCGTGGCCGTCGCCATCGCCGCCGAGGCGGGCCTCGCGTTCGTCGGCATCTCGGTGCCCCTGCCCACCCCGACCTGGGGCGGCATGATCACCGACGCCCGGCAGCACATGAACGAGAACTTCCAGCTCGTGGCCATCCCCTGCACCGTGCTCGTGCTGACGATCATGTCGCTCTACTTCGCAGGGGACCGCCTCCGTCAGTACTTCGACGTCAAGGAGAGCGTGCTTTGAGGCGCAAGGTCATCGCAGGGCCGGGCGGGCAGACAGCTGACCCGTCGGCGAAGCTGCTGCGAGTCGTCGATCTCAAGACCCACTACCTCACCGACCGCGGCGTCGTGCGGGCCGTCGACGGGGTCTCGATCCAGCTCGAACGCGGCAAGACGCTCGGCGTGGTCGGTGAGTCCGGCTCGGGCAAGACCCAGCTCTCCCGCTCGATCATGGGGTTGCTGCCCACCAAGAACGTCATCCGCGAAGGCCACATCTACTACGAGGGCAACGACATCATCGGGTACGACCCCGACGAGATGCGCAACGTCTGGGGCTCGGAGATGTCGATGGTCTTCCAGGACCCGATGACGTCCCTGAACCCGGTCATCAAGATCGGTCGCCAGATCACCGAGTCGTTGGTCTTCCACCTCAACATGGAGAAGGCCGAAGCCCAGGACACCGCCGTCGCCCTGCTCTCGTCGGTCGGCATCCCGGAGCCGGTGCAGCGCCTCAAGGAGTACCCGCACCAGCTCTCCGGCGGCATGCGCCAGCGCGTCACGATCGCCATCGCGCTCGCCTGCGGCCCGAAGCTGCTCTTCGCCGACGAGCCGACGACCGCGCTCGACGTCACCGTGCAGGCGCAGATCCTGAACCTGTTGCAGCAGCAGCAGAAGGAACGCCACATGGCGATGATCCTGGTCACCCACGACCTCGGCGTCGTGGCTGGCCGCACCGACGAGATCGCCGTGATGTACGGCGGCAAGGTCGCCGAGCAGGCGCCGACGCCGGTGCTCTTCGCCCACATGAAGCACCCGTACACCGAGGCGCTGCTCAACTCGATCCCGAAGATCGACAACCCGAGCCACACCCGCCTCGATGCCATCGGCGGGCGACCCCCGGATCTGGTCCATCCCCCGTCGGGATGCAACTTCTCGCCGCGGTGCCCCTACGCCCAGGACAAGTGCCGCGAGGAAGAGCCACCCCTCATGGAGGGCGAGACCCCCGGGCACCTCTACCGCTGCTGGTTCCCGGTCGACAGCCAGGAGGGTCGCGACGCCCTCGCCCGCAACGTGGCGGCGAACGAGGTCGTGGTCGACGCCCCGAGCGTCGCCTCACCCTCCTGACCGCCCTCCCCCGACCCGCCCGCCCGACCGACCCGCCGACCAGCCCACGACCAGCCCCGCGGCCCGCCTGAACGCCGCACCCAGCACGCCTTTCGAGGAGACGAGACCCCCATGGCCGGAAGCGGCACCGCACACCTCCGCACGCAGGGTGACACCCTGCTGCGCGCCGAGAACATCGTCGTGGAGTTCCCCGTCGGCAAGACCGGGTTGAAGGTGCACGCCGTCTCCGACGTCAGCATCGACGTCCGCGAGGGCGAGACCCTGGGGCTCGTGGGGGAATCGGGTTGTGGCAAGTCGACGACCGGTCGCGCGCTCATGCAGCTCCCCAAGCCCACTTCGGGTGAGGTGCTCTACCACGGCCAGGACCTCACGGAGCTGAGCGGTCCTGACCTGCGCAAGGTCCGCCCCGAGATGCAGATGATCTTCCAGGATCCGATCTCGTCGCTGAACCCGCGGCGCAAGGTCGGCGAGATCGTCGCCGAGCCGCTGCGCATCTGGGCCACCGAGCAGCACCCACCGACCCCGACCGTGCGCCTGGCGAGCATGGCGCTGTACGTCGACGCGGGCTTCCGGTTCGCCATGGCGACGCTCTGGCTGCTCTTCATGTTCCTCAACAGCGGCGTCAAGGGGCTCTTCGGGGTGCCCTTCGAGGTCTTTCCCGGGCTCGACAGCTGGCTGCGCGAGTCGGGCATCCTGCTGCTCGGCAGCGTCGTCGTCTACGCGGCCCTGCAGTTCGCCATCGGGGTCAACATCCGGGATCGGAACGGCAGCGCGCGCGGGGCCGAGGTCGTCGCCGCCGTGTCAGCCGCGATCATCGCGGTGTTCCTCCTGCGTGACGGGCTGAGCGCCGCCGGTCTCGTGTTCGGGATCGGCGCGGTGCTGTCGATCCTCGCGCTGCTCCTGCTGGTCCTGCCGCCGTCGATCAAAGACTTCAAGACGATGACCGACCTGCGCACGGAGCACGACGAGATCGTGTGGAAGACGCTCGAGAACGTCGGCATCGACCCCGAGGCCGCGGTCAACCGACGCCCGCACCAGTTCTCCGGTGGCCAGTGCCAGCGCATCTGCATCGCCCGGGCCCTGGTCCTCGATCCGAAGATGATCATCTGCGACGAGCCCGTGTCCGCGCTCGACGTGTCCGTCCAGGCGCAGATCCTCAACCTGCTCGAGGACATGAAGAAGCGCTACGGCCTCACGCTCGTGTTCATCGCCCACGACCTCGCCGTGGTCAAGAACGTCAGCGATCGCGTGGCGGTCATGTACCTCGGCAAGCTCTGCGAGGTGGCGCCTCCCGACGACCTGTACTCGAAGCCGGCGCACCCCTACACCGCGGCACTGCTCGGCTCGATCCCGGTGCCGGACCCGACGTACAAGCCGAGCGAGGAGAACACCCTCGGCGGCGAGATCCCCTCCCCCGTGGCGCCGCCGTCGGGCTGCCGCTTCCGCACCCGCTGCCCCCGCGCCCAGGACATGTGCGCCCAGGTCGAGCCGAAGATGCGTCAGGTCGGTCTCGGCCACTACGTCGCCTGCCACTTCCCCCTCGAGCTCAGCGACACCCGCCCCAGCGCGGCCCGCATCGCCCAAGGTTCCCAGCGGTAGGTTTCGTCCTCGGGGAGCTCGCTTCGCTCGCTCCCCTGCGGCGAGTTGCAGTTCGGGGGCTCGCTTCGCTCGCTGTGGAACTGATCTTGGGCGGCTGCGCCGCTCGGACCAGCGCCTTCACGACTCCGTACCTCCGTCGAGTCAGGCGCACCGGGGGCAACGCCCCTGCGACCCCGTTCCCTGACGGGTCTGCTCGACAGCCCTTGCCTGAACGCAGCACGAGCCGGCTGCTCGGTGGTTGCAGCCCAGGGGCCCCCGGCGTGCCAACATGGCCGTTATGCCGAACCCACCTGCTATGGAAATCGACGAGAACCTGATCTACAACGTCACGATCGCGACCGACCGCGGGACGATCGTCTTGGATCTGGATCCGAAGCTCGCACCGAAGTCCGTGAACAACTTCGTGTCCCTGGCCAAGGCCGGGTACTACAACAACCTGACCTTCCACCGCGTCGAGCCTGGCTTCGTCATCCAGGGGGGCTGCCCCGAGGGCAGCGGGCGTGGGGGCCCGGGCTACAAGTTCGAGGACGAGCCGGTGCAGGGCGAGTACGTCGCTGGTGCCGTGGCCATGGCCAACGCCGGGCCCAACACGAACGGCTCGCAGTTCTTCATCTGTCTCAAGGACCTGCGCGGGAGCCTGGCCAAGAGCTACAACCTCTTCGGTCACGTCACCGACGGGATGGACACCGTGCTCGCCACCCAGAAGGGCGACACGATGAAGTCCGTGACGGTGCGGGAGCGTCCCCGCCCGGAGTGATCCGTGGGGTCCGGAGGCCAGGCCGCTCGCGGCAGCACCCGCACCGGACCCGGAACCCGTGCTGATTCCGGCTGCGCGCCGAGGGGAGCCGCCGTGTTGATCGATGCGCCTGCGCCGATCGACCTGCCGCGCACCCTCGGCGCGTTCCGCACCGGTCGTGCGGATCCGTCGATGCGTCTGCACGGCAGCACCGCGTGGCGGGCCACCCGCACCCCCGACGGGCCGGCCACGGTCCAGATCGTCGCGACGGACGCGCTCGACGGGCAGCTCGCCACGCGCTTCGCCGCCCGGGCATGGGGGCCGGGCGCCGACTGGGCGCTCGAGCGCGTCGGTGCGCTGCTCGGTGTGCTCGATGCACCCGAGACGTTCGTGCCCGCCGACGCGTTGGTGCGCGAGCTGCACCGGCGCAACCCGGGGGTGCGCTTCGGCCGCTCGGACTGCGTCGTCGAGGGTCTGGTGCCCACGATCCTCGAGCAGAAGGTGACCACGATCGAGGCCCGTCGCAGCTGGCGGGCCCTGTGCCGGGCCCACGGCGAGCCCGCCCCCGGACCGGCCGGCGCCGACGGACTGCGGTTGCGTCCGGATCCTGCGCGTCTGGCCGAGCTGCGCTACCCCGACTTCCACGGCTGGGGGGTCGAGCGCCGGCGTGCGGAGACCATCGTGGGGGTGTGCCGCCGGGCGACCGCGCTCGAGCGCCTCGTGCACGACTGCCCGGACGCGGTGGCGTTCCGGGCGGCGCTCGAGTCGGTCCCGGGCATCGGCGCGTGGTCGTCGGCCATCACGGCCCAGCAGGCTCTCGGCGACCCCGACAGCGTCGTCGTCGGGGACTACCACCTGCCGAACATGGTGGCCTGGAACCTGGCCGGGGAGCCGCGGGCCGACGATGCCCGCATGCTCGAGCTCCTCGAGCCCTACCGCGGCCACCGCGCCCGCGTCGTGCGCCTCCTGGGCGGCGCCGGCCAGCACGCCCCGCGCCGCGGCCCCAAGAAGCGCCTGCGCTCCATCGCGACGATCTGAGCCGTCAGCCGTCAGCCGTCAGCCGTCAGCCGTCAGCCATGAGC
>Ga0209023_10004692_pt1 | contig 15408 bp, 17 predicted proteins | sample LakOneMetagenome_FD_187468 | JGI IMG/M metagenome (GOLD analysis project Ga0209023, IMG submission 187468) | Freshwater and sediment microbial communities from Lake Erie, Canada (SPAdes) (version 2) | ecosystem: Environmental > Aquatic > Freshwater > Lentic | place: Lake Erie, Canada... | reverse complement strand
CCCGTCGGTGGCCAACAGCCGGTCGACGACGCCGTCGGCGCCGAGCAACCGGTCGGCCAGGCCGTCCTCGGCCAGCAACTGGGTGAGCAGCCCGTCGTTGGCCAGCAGCCGCTCGGCCAGCCCGTCCTCGGCGAGCAGCCGCTCCACCAGCCCGTTCTCGTCGAGCAGCTGATCGACCAGGCCCCCGTCGGCCAGTGCGCGATCCAAACCGCCGCCGTCGGCGGTCAGCCGGTCGAGCACCCCGCCCGGGGCCGTCATCCGGTCCAGCAGGCCGCCCGGGCGCAGCAACCGGTCGACGGGTCCGCCCGGCGACATGGCCTGGGTGAGCGGGGCGTCCTCGGCCAGCAGCCCGTCGGCCAGCTTGGCGATGCGCTGGGCGCGGGCCACGGTCTCGTCGAGGCCGAGCATGTGCACCATGGCGGTGGACCCGCCGATGACGCCGGGGACCTCGCCGGTGGCGCGTTTGGCCACCTCGATGACCTCGTTGGCCACCTCCAGGCTGACCTGGGTCGCCGCCAGGCCGATCCGCAGCGGTGCGGTCGCCAGGTTGACCAGGGCGTCGCCGAAGTTCATCAGGCCAGTCTAGGTCGCCCAGACGCCGGACCGGCGCGAACGTCGATTCACAGAAACCTCACAGCGAGTGAGTAGGTGATCGTCACCTGATTATGAGCAAATGGACAACATGACCATGACAACGAACTCACCCGTGGGCACCGAGGTAACGCCGGAGGCCCGGGTCCTGGTGGTCGACGACGAGACCAACATCGTCGAACTGCTGTCGGTCAGCTTGAAATTCCAGGGTTTCGAGGTGTTCACCGCGGCCAACGGACCGGCCGCACTGGACCGCGCCCGCGAGGTCAAACCCGACGCCGTCATCCTGGACGTGATGATGCCCGGGATGGACGGCTTCGGGGTGCTGCGCCGGTTGCGCGCCGACGGCATCGACGCCCCCGCGCTGTTTCTGACCGCGCGCGACACGGTGGCCGACAAGGTCGCCGGGCTGACCCTCGGCGGCGACGACTACGTCACCAAGCCGTTCTCCCTGGAGGAGGTGGTGGCCCGGTTGCGGGTCATCCTGCGCCGCTCCGGCAAGGGCGCCGAGGCCGCCCGCACCTCCCGGCTGTCGTTCGCCGACATCGAACTCGACGAGGACACCCACGAAGTGTGGAAGGCCGGTGAACCGGTTTCCCTGTCGCCGACCGAGTTCACCCTGCTGCGCTACTTCGTCATCAACGCCGGCACCGTGCTGAGCAAGCCGAAGATCCTCGACCACGTGTGGCGCTACGACTTCGGCGGCGACGTCAATGTCGTCGAGTCCTACGTGTCCTACCTGCGCCGCAAGATCGACACCGGCGAGAAGCGCCTGCTGCACACGCTGCGCGGCGTCGGCTACGTCCTGAGGGAGCCGCGCTGAGCTTCGATCTGGTGACGGGGGCCCGGATTCGCCGGGGAGTGCCGCTGCGGCTCGGTCTGGTCGCGGCGGCGCTGGTGCTTGTCACCTTCGGGTTGCTGGCTTCGGGCATCGCGGTGACCTCCCTGATGAAGCACAGCTTGATCGGCCGGGTCGACCAGACCCTGATCGACGCCACCAACTCCTGGGTGCAGGCACCGCGGCCGCATTCGTCCCGGCCGCACGACGGGCCCAACCCGGCTCGGCCGCCGTCGAAGTTCTATGTCAGCGGGGTGGATTCGGCCGGTGACCAGTGGACCGCGGTCAACGACGGCGGCGCCGAACCGGACCTGCCGCCGGGCCACGATGTCGGCGACGTGCCGACGACGGTCGGCTCGATCGGCGACTCGGATGTGCGGTGGCGCGCGGTGTCATTGCACGGTCCCGACGGGGAGCTGACCACCGTCGCCATGGACCTGTCCGAGGTGGACTCCACCGTCGACTCGCTGGTGCTGGCGCAGGCCGGGATCGGGGTGGCGGTGCTGCTGGTACTCGGCCTGGCCGGTTACGGCCTGGTACAGCGCAGCCTGCGTCCGCTCGGTGAGGTGGAGAAGACCGCGGCGGCGATCGCCCGCGGCGAGCTGGACCGGCGCATCCCGCAGCGCGACCCGCGCACCGAGGTGGGCCGGTTGTCGCTGGCGCTCAACGGCATGCTGGCCCAGATCCAGCGCGCGGTGGCCGATTCGGAGGCCTCCGCCGAACACGCCCGTCGTTCCGAGGACCGGATGCGCCGGTTCATCACCGACGCCAGCCACGAACTGCGCACCCCGCTGACCACCATTCGCGGCTTCGCCGAGCTGTACCGCCAGGGCGCCGCCCGCGACGTGGAGATGCTGATGTCGCGGATCGAGAGCGAGGCCGGCCGGATGGGCCTGCTGGTGGAGGACCTGCTGCTGCTGGCCCGGCTGGACTCCCAGCGTCCGCTGGAACAGCGGCCGGTGGACCTGCTGGTACTGGCCAGCGACGCCGTGCACGACGCCCGCTCGGTCGCCCCGAACCGCAGCATCGCATTGGAGGTGTTCGACGGCCCCGGGATCCCGCTGGTGCAGGGCGACGACGCCCGGCTGCGCCAGGTGCTGTCGAACCTGGTCAGTAACGCGCTGCAGCACACCCCGGCCGACGCCGCGATCACCGTGCGGGTCGGTACCGACGGCGACGACGCCGTGCTGGAGGTCGTCGATCAGGGGCCGGGTCTGGCGCCCGAGGACGCCCACCGCATCTTCGAGCGGTTCTACCGCACCGACGCGTCCCGGACCCGGGCCAGCGGCGGCTCCGGACTGGGCCTGTCGATTGTTGACTCCCTGGTGCGCGGACACGGCGGCACGGTGACCGTGGATGCCGAGCTGGGCCGCGGGTGCCGGTTCCGGGTGGCCATCCCGCGGCTCGGCGGCGCGGAGGCCGTCGACGAGGACGCCGCGGACGCGGAGCCGCCCGACGCGGAAGTTCCCGACGGGGAGATGCCCGACGAGAACGCGCCCGCCGCCGAGGTCAGTCCTGTGCTGCCAGCGCGGCCTTGATCCGCGCCTGAGCGTCGTCCAGTGACGCCGGGCTGGGGTTGCGGTCCACCCCGGCGAACCCGAAGTCGGTGAGCGCATACGCCGGGAAGACGTGCACGTGCAGGTGCGGAACCTCCAAGCCGGCGATCAGCAGACCGGCCCGCGGTGCACCGAAGGCGGTCACCACCGCGCGACCGATCTTCTGCGCCACCGCCATCAACCGGGCGTTGACGCCCGGATCGATGTCCTGCCACTGGTCGATCTCGGCCCGCGGCACCACCAGGGTGTGGCCCTGGGTCATCGGCTCGATGGTCAGGAACGCGACGAACTCGTCGTCTTCGTAGACGAACCGGCCCGGTAGCTCGCCGTTGATGATCCTGGTGAAGATGGTTGCCATCGGCCCAGCCTATTTGATGGGCGCGGACTACCGGTCGGCGTCGGTGTAGCGGATGACGCCGCGGATGTTGCGGCCCTCCAGCATGTCGGCGTAGCCCTCGTTGATCTGCTCCAGGCTGTACTGCCGGGTGACCATATCGTCGAGGTTCAGCCGACCGGCCTTGTACATGCTCAGCAGCGCGGGGATGTCGTGGTGCGGGTTGCCGCCGCCGAAGATGGTGCCCTGCAACCGCTTCTGCAGCAGGGTCAGCATCGACAGGTTCAGCTTCACGTCCAGGCTGGACATGTTCGCCACCGCGGTCACCACGCAGGTGCCACCTTTGCTGGTGATGTTCAGGTAGTTGTCGATGTCCTCGCCGTGCAGCTCGCCGACGGTGATGATGGTCTTGTTCGCCATCCGGCCCTCGGTGACCTCGGCGACGCCGGCCATCGCGCTGTAGATGTCCGGATAGGCGTGGGTGGCGCCGAACTTCAGTGCGGAATCGCGCTTGAAATCCACCGGGTCGACGACGAAGACGTTGCGCGCGCCGGCGTTCAGCGCGCCCTGCAGCGCGCCGGTGCCGACACCGCCGACACCGACGATCACCACGTCGTCACCCGGGCGCACGTCGCCGCTGCGTACCGCCGAGCCGTAGCCGGTGGTGACGCCACAGCCGATCAGGCAGGCGACCTCGAACGGGATGGACGGGTCGATCTTCACCACCGAGCTCTTGTGCACCACCATGTAGGGGCTGAAGGTGCCCAGCAGCGTCATCGGAATCACCGGGGTGCCGTCGGCGGCGTGCACGCGGTTCGTGCCGTCCGAGACCGCGGTACCGGTCAGCAGGTACATGCCCAGGTCGCACAGGTTGCGCATGCCCGCCTGACACGACGGGCACTCGCCGCAGGATGGGATGAAGGACAGCACGACGTGGTCGCCGGGTGCCAGGTGCTCGACGCCGGGGCCGACCTCGGTGACGATGCCCGCGCCCTCGTGGCCGCCCAGTACCGGAAAACCGGCCATCGGAATGTCGCCGGTGACCAGGTGATGGTCGGAGTGGCACATCCCGGAGGCTTCCATTTGGATCTTCACCTCGTCTTTGACGGGGTCACCGATCTCGATCTCCTCGATCGACCACGGCTGGTTGAATTCCCAGATCAGGGCGCCTTTGGTTTTCATCTGCAACCTCTCTCCACGAGCTTTTCGCCACGGCCGATCAGCGGTCCGTCTGTCTCCAGACTAGAGCCTCTAGTTACCCGCGTCACAGCCCCCCCAAGCGCTTGCTTGGGAGGGTCCGCGGTGGTGTCACCAGAGCGAGACGGGAGCCTCGCCCAGCGGGTAGTAACCGGGCAGCTTCTCGCCGGCGAGGCTGCGCTCGATGCGCTTCTGCATGGTCGGGGTCAGGTCCCCGGAGGAGATCAGGTTCATGAACGCCTTCTGCACATGGCCGAAGTCGAAGAAGTCCCGCTGCCACTCGATCAGCAGGTTGTCGTCGAGACGGAACCAGCTGCCGCCGATGCCGTAAATCTCGTCGGTGCTGCCGTCGGACTTGTTGGCGATCTGCTTCCAGAACCCGACGATCTCGTTCTGCGCGTCGTCGATGAGCACCTTCTGGTACTCGTAGACCCAGTTCTCCAGGCCCTCCATCTCCAGTCCCAGCGCGACGTCGCGGATCTGGTCGCGGCCGACGCACATGACGTCTTCCTTGGGGCCGATGTTCCAGCCATAGGTGGCGTCGGGGGTGTAGAAGTCGGCCAGCGGCTTCCAGTCACCGGCGATCTCGGCGTCCCGGTTGGCCTTCAGCCAGCGGTCCACCCAGTCCTGCAGTTGTTCACGTGTTGCCATGCTCAAGCCTCTTTCTGGTCAGAAGGGTCGATTCGGGATTGAATGGTCGATCTCCTCGCCTTCGCTCGTTCCTCGCTCAGGTTTCGTCGATCTCGATCAATTCCAGTGCCCGGGTGGGACACATCTCGATGGCGCGCTCGACGTCCTCGCGCATCTCGTCGGGCGGTTCCGGGATCAGGATGTTCACCGGGCCCCGCTTGGGTACGGAGAACACATCGGGAGCTTCGAGCTCACACATCGCGTGGCCCTGGCACAGGTCCTCATCGACGACGACGCGGTAGCACCCCATGACGCGTCAGTTCCGGACACGTCGGCGGTAGCGGACCTTGGCCGGGCGTGCCAGCTGGACCACCATCTTGGAGTGATCGTTGCGGTAGGTCTCCGGAGGCTGGGCCATCTCGAAGGTGTACTCGCGCAACAACACCGAGAAGATCGCCTTGATCTGCATCTGGGCGAACGCCGCACCCACGCAGCGGTGCCGGCCGGCCCCGAACGGGATCCAGGTCCACCGGTTGATCAGATCCTCCTGGCGCGGCTTCACATACCGGTCCGGGTCGAAGGCGTCCGGGTCCGGGAAGTCCTCGGGGATGCGGTTGCTGATCGCCGGGGACGCGGCCACCATCTGCCCCTTGTGGATCGGGAACCCCTGCACCTCGAACTCGTCCTGGGCCACCCGCATCAGGATGATCAGCGGTGGATGTAGCCGCAGGGTCTCCTTGAGTGCGTTGTCCAGATGCGGAATCTGGCGCAGCGCATGGAAACTCACCTCCTGGCCGTCGGAGTACAGATCGTCAAGCTCCTGCTGAACCTTGGCGTAGTAGTCCGGGTTGCGCAGCAGCTCGATCATCGTCCACGACGAGGTGCCCGAGCTGGTGTGGTGCCCGGCGAACATCAGTGAGATGAACATCCCGGTGACCTCGTTGGCGGAGAACCGGGGGTTGCCGTCCTCGTCCTTGATCGACACCAGCACGTCGAGCAGATCGCGGTCGCTCTTGTCCGTCGGGGGACTGGCGATGCGCCCGTTCATCACCTCCTGGACCAGCTCGACGAGGTTGGCCCGGGCCTCGTCGCGGATTCGGAAGCTCTCGATCGGCAGGTACGGGTCGACGTAACACAGCGGATCGGTGCCGCGTTCCAGCAGGTGGTAGTAGTTGGCGAACCGGGAATCCAGCTGGTTGCGGAACTTGCCCCCGATCAGGCACGCGGTCGAGGTATAGATGGTCAGCTCGGAGAAGAACTCCAGCAGGTCGATTTCGCCTTCGTCGCCCCAGTTTTCGATCATCCGCCGCACCTCGCGTTCGATGGTGGCGGCGTGTCCCTTCATCTGCTCGCCGCGCAGCGCGGTGTTGTGCAGCATCTCGGCGCGGCGCTCGGGGTCGGCGTCGAATACCACGCCCTCGCCGAAGATCGGCGTCATGAACGGGTAGGCCTCGGCCTGGTTGAGCTCGCTGTCGCTGGAACGGAAGAAGAACTCGTTGGCCTCGGCACCGGACAGCAGCACCACCTGCTTGTCGGCCAGCTGGAACCAGCCGACGTCGCCGCACTCATCGCGCAGACGCTGCATCAACCCGATCGGGTCGGTGCGGAATTCTTCGAGATGGCCGTGCTCCTCGTCGCCGCCGGATACCCGGGGCACCACTGCGGTGGTCATGTGCTCAGTCCTCCACTTTGAGTTTCTGACGGTCGGTGGCCTCGGCCAGCGGAGCTTCGGGCTGGAGCTCCATATTGGCGATGAATCCACCGCGCGGGGTTTCCGCGACGAATGTGATGGCCCGGGCCAGATCCTCCGGGCGCAGGAAGTAGCTGTGCCGGGCCTGACCCCACTTGGCCCAGTCCTCCAGCGCCGCACCGACCAGTTCCATCGGCTGGTTCCACCCCATCGAGGTCATCGTCGGGCCGGGGTGCACCAGCGATGCCCGGACTCCGGTGCCTTCGAACTCCATCTGCAGGTTGGTGACCATGGCCACCAGCGCGGCCTTGGCCGCGCCGTAGGCGCCCATGTGCGGGCGTTGCCGAAGTGCCACATCGGATCCGACGAAGATCAGGTCGCCGCGCCTGCGCTCGACCATGCCGCCGACCACCGCGCGCATCAGCCGATTGGCGCCGATCAGATGGATCTGCAACTGCGATTCGAAGTCGTCGGTGCTGACCTCGGCGAGCTTGCCGAAGGAGGTGTCGCCGGCCCCGGCGACCAGCACTTCGATGTCGCCGAGTGCCGCGGTGGCGGCCTTGACCGCTTCGGTCACCGAGCCCGGGTCGGTGACGTCGAGGGAGACCGCGACGGCCTCTCCGCCGTCGGCGCGGATGGCGTCGACGAGCTCCTGGCACTTTTCCACCCGCCGCGCCCCCAGGGCGACCGGGAAGCCGCGGCGGGCGAGCTCGGTGGCGGTGGCGGCGCCGATGCCGGAGGATGCGCCGGCGACGAAGGCCGGGCGGCGGTCGGGCAGCGGGTCAAAGCGTGGCATTGCGTGGGCCTTTCAGCGGAGTTCGACGGTGATGGGCAGGTGGGCAAAGCCGCGCACATTGCTGGAGTGGACGCGGACGGAGTTGTCCTCGTCGACGGCGAAGCCGCGGATGCGTTTGAACATCTCGGTCAGCGCCACCCGGCCCTCCATCCGGGCCAGGTGCGCGCCGAGGCAGAAGTGCGCGCCGCTGCCGAAGCTCAGCAACCGGGCGCCGATGTCGCGGCCGATGACGAAATCGTCGGCATCCTCGAACACCCGCTCGTCGCGGTGCGCCGATCCCGGCAGCAGCAGGACGATGTCGCCGTCGGGAATGACGGTGTCGTAGATCCGGAATTCGCCCTCGACGGTGCGGGCCAGGATCTGGCTGGAGGTGTCGTAACGCAGGGTCTCCTCGACCCACAGTGGCACCCGGTCCAGGTCTGCGTACACCGGGGCCAGCTGATCGGGGTTGCGGTGACCCCAGAACGCGGCGTTGGCAAGCAGTTTGGTGGTCGTCTCGTTGCCCGCGATCACCATCAGGAACAGAAAGCCCAGGACTTCCTCGTCGGTGAGCTTGTCGCCGTCGATCTCGGCTTCCAGCAGCGCCGAGGTCAGGTCGTCCGACGGCTGCTTGCGCCGCTCCGCGATCATGTTGTGGTAGTAGCCGAACAGGTTGATCGAGGCCTTGATGGCCTCCTTCGGCACGTCGGTGACACCATCGTCGCGGTGCATCACCGCGTCGGCCCAGGCCCGGATCTCCTGGCGGTCGGGCTCGGGCACCCCCATCAGCTCGGAGATGACGTCCATCGGCAGTTTGCCGGCGAATTCGGTGACGTAGTCGACGGTTTCACCCGAGGCGGCCAGTTCCAGCATTGTGTCCAGATGCTGGTTGGCGATCTCGGTGACCCGGGGTTCGAGCTCCCGGATGCGCCGCGGAGTGAAGCCCTTGGAGACCAGGGTGCGCAGCCGCAGGTGGGCCGGATCGTCCATGGCCAAAAACGACATGGTCAGTGCGGCGTGCGGGCCCCGGGAGGCCGGGTCCAGCGATACGCCGAACTTGTTGGACAGCGCGGTGGAATTGCGAAAGCCCGCCCACACGTCGGCGTGCCGGGACAACGCCCAGAATCCGAGATCGGAGTTGTGGTACAGCGGAGCCTCGTCGCGCAGCCGGCGGTAGTACGGGTACGGGTCCTCATGGAAGTCGTAGCTGTACGGGTCGAGCAGCGGCGCCCCGGCGGCGTGGTCGACGGTCGCGGTCATGAATCTCCTTGGTGCAGCATCAGGGTGACGACGAAGGTCAGCCGGTCGGCGATCTGGTGGTAGGTGATGACCCCGCTGCCGGCCTGGACCAGGGCGCCGAAAAACGTCATCTCCAGGGCCGCGACGGTGCGCGGGTCGGCGTCGGGTCCCAGCGCGGAGGTGATCCGGCGGTGGATCTCCGCACCGATCCGGTCGCGGGCGGCGCGCACCGTGGCGTCGTCGCCGGCCATCAGGGCGGTGGTGCACGCGGCGGCGACCTCGGGCTCGTCGGCGACCACCAGCGCCAGGCTGCGCAGCGCGCGGTCGACCCGGCTCACCGTCGGTTCGTTGACGTCGGTGAAGTACGGCACCGCGCGGATCAGGTCCAGGTAGACCTCGGCGATCAGATGGTTCTTCGAGGAGAAGTAGGTGTAGGCCGTCGCCGGGGCCACCTGCGCGCGTTTGGCGACCGCGCGGACGGTCAGATCGGCGTACGAGGACTCCCGCAGCATCTCGATCCCGGCGGCCAGCACCTTGCGGAAGGTCTCCTCCTGGCGCCGGTTGCGCGGCGTCTCGCGTACGTCTGTCGCGGTCACCGCCGCCCCATCGCTGGACACATGTCCAAATTTATCCGATTGCCTGTGCGACAGGCAAGCCAAACCCCGATATTGGCCGACTACCTGCATATTTATCGGGAAGATCGTCATCCTGATGGGTCAGGTCTTGCGGTCCGGGTCGAATTCTGGATATCTTGCACCCGGTAGACATCGGACACATGTCCAGATAGTGACGAAAGTGTGGAGCCGCAGATGGCGTTACTGGCCGACCGGGAATCCAAGCTCTTGATCGACGGGAAGCTGGTGGCGGGATCCGCTGGCGTGTTCCCAACCATCAACCCGGCCACCGAGGACACCCTGGGGGTGGCCGCCGATGCGACGACGGCGGACATGGGGACCGCGATCGAGGCCGCCCGGCGCGCCTTCGACGACACCGACTGGTCGACCAACACCGAGCTTCGGGTCCGCTGCATCCGACAACTCCGCGAAGCCATGCGCGAGCACATCGAGGAACTGCGCGAGCTCACCATCGCCGAGGTCGGGGCACCCCGCATGCTGACCTCCGGCGGCCAGTTGGAAGGCCCGGTCGACGACCTGTCATTCTGCGCCGATACCGCCGAAAACTATTCCTGGAAAACCGATCTGGGCTTCGCGACGCCGCAGGGCATGCCAAGCAACCGCACCATCGCCCGGGAGGCCGTCGGCGTGGTGGGAGCCATCACGCCGTGGAACTTCCCGCACCAGATCAACCTCGCCAAGATCGGGCCGGCGCTGGCGGCCGGAAACACCCTGGTGCTCAAGCCCGCACCGGACACCCCGTGGGCGGCGGCGGTGCTGGGTGAGCTGGTCACCGAGCACACCGACTTCCCGCCCGGGGTGCTCAACATCGTCACCTCCAGCGACCACACCGTCGGCGCGGTGCTGAGTCAGGACCCGCGGGTGGACATGGTGTCGTTCACCGGCTCCACCGCCACCGGCCGCGCGGTGATGACCGATGCCGCGGTCACCATCAAGAAGGTGTTCCTGGAACTGGGCGGCAAGTCGGCGTTCATCGTGCTCGACGACGCCGACCTGGCCGCGGCGTGCTCGATGGCCGCGTTCACCACCTCCATGCACGCCGGGCAGGGCTGCGCCATCACCACCCGCCTGGTGGTGCCGCGGGCGTCCTACGACGACGCGGTCGCCGCGGCCGCGGCCACCATGGCCGGTCTGGCCGCGGGCGACCCGAACAGCAAGCGCACCATCTGCGGGCCGCTGATCTCCGCCCGCCAGCGCGACCGGGTGCAGGGCTACCTGGATCTCGCGCTCGCCGAGGGCGGCAGCTTCGCCTGCGGTGGCGGCCGCCCCGCCGACCAGCCCAAGGGATTCTTCATCTCGCCGACCGTCATTGCCGGACTGAACAATTCCGCTCGGGTGGCCCGCGAGGAGATCTTCGGCCCGGTACTGACCGTCATCGCCCACGACGGCGACGACGACGCGGTGGCCATCGCCAACGACTCGCCCTACGGCCTGTCCGGCACCGTCTTCGGCACCGACCCGGCGCGGACCTCCGCGGTGGCCGCGAAGCTGCGCGTCGGCACCGTCAACGTCAACGGCGGCGTCTGGTACGCAGCCGATGCGCCGTTCGGCGGCTACAAGCAGTCCGGCAACGGCCGGGAGATGGGCGTCGCTGGATTCGAGGAGTACCTGGAGACCAAGGTGATCGCCACCCTGGCGCCGCAGTAGACCGACCAGCAATGCAGCACAAGCACATTCGAGGAGAAGAATGAAGCGATTCGAGAACAAGGTAGCGATCGTCACCGGATCCGGCGGTGGCATCGGACAGGCCTACGCCGAGGCGCTGGCCCGCGAAGGCGCGGCCGTCGCGGTCGCCGACATCAACATCGAGGGAGCCCGCAGCGTCGCCGAGGCCATCAACGCTGCCGGCGGGCGCGCCATCGCCGTGCAGGTCGACGTCTCCGACCCGGATTCGTGCATCGCGATGGCCGAGGCGACGGTCGCCGAACTCGGTGGCATCGACTTCCTGGTCAACAACGCCGCGATCTTCGGCGGCATGAAGCTCGACGGGCTGCTCACCGTCCCGTGGGACTACTACCAGAAGTTCATGAGCGTCAACCTCGACGGTGCGTTGCTGTGCAGCCGGGCGGTGGTGTCCCACATGGAGGCCCGCGGCGGCGGTGTCATCGTCAACCAGTCCTCCACCGCGGCCTGGGTGTACTCGAACTTCTACGGGCTGGCCAAGGTCGGCATCAACGGCCTGACCCAGCAGCTGTCCCGGGAACTGGGCTGGCGCAACATCCGGATCAATGCGATCGCGCCCGGGCCGATCGACACCGAGGCCAACCGCACCACCACCCCGCAGGCCATCGTCAAGCAGATCGTGCAGACCCTGCCGCTGGCCCGGATGGGCACCCCGGAGGACCTGGTCGGCATGTGCCTGTTCCTGCTGTCGGACGAGGCGTCGTGGATCACCGGCCAGATCTTCAACGTCGACGGCGGACAGATCATCCGCTCATGACCGACGGTGAGATCAAACTCGGCTACATCGGGCTGGGCAATCAGGGCGCACCGATGGCCCAGCGGCTGGCGGACTGGCCCGGCGGTCTGGTGGTGTTCGACGTGCGGGCCGAGACCATGGAGCCGCTGGGAGAACTGGGCGCCGTATGCGCGGGCTCGGTGGCCGAGGTGGCCGCCGCCGACGTGATCAGCGTGACGGTGCTCAACGACGCCCAGGTGCGCACGGTGGTCGGCGAACTCGCCGAACACGCAGCGCCCGGCACCGTCATCGCGATCCACTCCACGATCGAGCCGGACACCGCGGCCGAACTTGCCGATGCGCTGCGGCCCAGGGGGATTCACATCGTCGATGCCCCGGTCAGTGGCGGCGCCGGTGCGGCCGGCAAGGGCGAGCTGGCCGTGATGGTCGGCGCCGACGACGAGGCGTTCGCCGCGGTCAAGCCGGTGTTCAAGAAGTGGGCGTCGCTGGTGGTGCGTGCCGGTGAACCGGGAGCGGGAACCCGGATGAAGCTGGCCCGCAACATGTTGACGTTCATCGGCTTCGCAGCCTCGTGTGAGGCGATGGCCCTGGCCGAGGCCGCCGGCATCGACCTGCAGAAGCTCGGCCGGGTGGTACGCCACTCCGACGCCCAGAGCGGCGGGCCGGGCGCGATCATCCTGCGCGACGACACCGCGCCACTGGCACCCGATCACTGGCTCTACGACATGTTCGTCCACACCCGGGGCCTGGCCGAAAAGGACCTGAGTCTGGCGCTGGGCCTGGGGAATTCGGTGGGTGTGGACCTGCCGCTGGCCCGGGTGGCCCTGGACAATTTGGCCGCCGGACTCGGCGTGCCGCACGAGAAGGAGTGAGGGATGGACGAACAGCGGGCCAAGGGCCTGGCGAAGATGAACGAGGTCTACGGCTGGGAGATGCCCAACATCGAGGGCGACCCGTACTTCGATCTCACCGTTGATCACCTGTTCGGCGACATCTGGAACCGGCCCGGACTGTCCATGCGGGAGAAACGCATCATGACGCTGGCCGCGGTCACCGCCGTGGGCCGCCAGGACCTGGCCGAGATCCAGGTCAACGCCGCGCTGCTCAACGAAGAGCTCACCGGCGAGGAACTCAAGCAGATGGCGGTCTTTCTGACCCAGTACCTCGGTTTCCCGTTGGGCTCCGGGCTCAACGGCACCGTTGACAAGGTGGTCGCTCGGCGCCGCAAGGCGGCCGACCGCGGCGAGGGCGAGGACAAGAAGGCCAATGTCAACGCCGCCGTCAAGATGAGCTCGGGGCAGACGCTCGACGAGCGCTGAGCGACGGGATCCGGTCAGCGCAAGCCGTTCACCGCGAACTTCTCGACGTAGCGCCGGACGGTCTCGGGATTGGACATGTCGAAGGTCAGGGCCTCGTTGACGGTGGAGAACGAGTAGACGATGCGGGCCAGCCACTCACTGGCCGCCTCGACGTCGACGGCCGCGCCGACCTCGCCACGCTGCTGGGCGTCGCGCACATACGGGATGAGGAACTGGGTGGACCGGCGGACTGCACTGTCGCCGTCGGCGATCAGGTGACGCATCAGCTCACTGTCGTCGGACATCAGCCGGTTGCGGGTGCGATGCTCCAGCAGAACCAAGGCGTGGGCTTCGGCCATCGCGCCCATCTGTTCGGCCAGCGTGCGCTTCTGCGACATCGCCGCTTCCATCAGCCGGTAGTGCTTCTGGGCGCCGTACTCGATGGCCGCCTCGATGAGTACGGTGCGATCGCCGAAATAGCGGTAGACCGTGCCCCGTGACACGTTGGCCATCCGCGCGACGTCCTGCACGCTGGTGCGGGCGATGCCGAGTTGGATGAAGCACTCGTTCGCGGCCGCCAGTATCTGGTTGCCGCGATCGGTCTCCTCGGTGTCGGTGGCCGTGGACACCGCCGGGGATGTCGGCATCGTGCTCCTTCTGTGACTGCTGGGGTTTTCAACCTGGGCTGCTGGTGATTTCAACGCATGAGTGTGGCGAACTCTGGTCGAACCTGATCGGCGACCCGGGCCCAGGGGACGGTGATGACTTTCAAGCCACGGCCGAACTGAAATTCCGGGAAGTGCAGTTCGATTCCGGCCGGGGTGGGAACCCAGGCCGGAAAGTTGATGTCGATGGGTGCGAATTCGCTCCGCCGTTTGAAGTCTCGCACGGCCTCCGGCGCCGCCACCGACGCCACCGCGGTCTCGGTTGCATTGCCCAGCGCCAGGAGCCCGGCGGTCTTGTCGACGAACAGATTGTCCCAGGTGATCCGATTTCCGGTCCGGGGGTCGAGCACCAGGCCGGCCACCGATTGCATGGGCATGTGCGGTTCGGCGGTGTCATATTGGGTCACAAAGATTTCCGACACCGCCGTGGTGAACCGTACAGTGCCGTTCGCATCGAATGTCCACGGCCGCCGGGTGGAGCCGTCCCAGGTCGCCTTCTGGACGAGTTCATTGGCCTTGTCGTCGATGTGACCGTTGATGGTCTCGGCGATGCCGGGATCACCGCCACCGACGCGCTCGTAGTGAACACTCCACGCGCCCAGCGTGTCCGGGCTCTGTCCCTCGATCACCCCGGGTACGGCGAAGAAGTCCGCCGCGTGCGCCGCCGGCGGCTCCGAAAGCAGCGCCGCCGCGGCGGCCACCACCGCCAGCAGTGCCGTCACCGTGAAGCCTCGGAGGGTTTTCATCGGCGTCCCCCTACTTGAGTTCGACGTTGCTGGCCAGCCATTTGCCGTCCACCAGCGTCATCGTCACCGAGACCCGGCTTCGGTCCATCCTCGGCTTGGGGCTGGTGACATTGGAGATCCACTGGTCGACGAACAACACCACATCGACTCGGTCCTTGGACACGGACTTGATCGCGGAGTCGATAACCGTGCCCTTGCTGGTGGCCTTGTTGTCGATGAGCACCTGCCGGAGTTGGCTGGCCGATTGGCTGTAGGTGTCTCGGAATTCGCCCGTGGAGGAGGCGATCACCCGCTCGACGTCCTGGTCGACCGCACCGGTTTCGATGGTGGTCAGCGCGACGACGAAGTCCTGGGCCGATGCCAGGGCGGCCCGCCCGGCGTTATCGATCTCGTTGTGCTGCTTGTACTGCCAGCCGAAGAACCCAGCGGCCGCTACAGCGGCGAAGAACATCACAGCCAGGGCGATCACGGCGGTATACCGCAGCCAGCGCCGGCCGCGCACCTTCCCGGGCGCCGTGGACTCCAAGGCGTCCAGATCGTCGAGCTGGTCGAGCTCGGCCAGCTCGTCGTCCTCGCCCTCCGGGGCGGCGCCGTCGGCCACGTCGTCGGCGTCGGCGGTTTCCACCAGGTCGAAAACATCGGCGGAATCGGCAGGTTTGAGAAGCTTCACGGTCACGGGCACCGTCCTTTCAGTTGTCCGTGGGGCGGGGGGAGGGCGACGGCTCGACGTAGTCCGCCGGCGGTTTCCCGGGCCAATTCGGCGGCAACGGATAGTCCGGCGGATCGGCGGGCAGC
>Ga0209023_10004691_pt1 | contig 15410 bp, 15 predicted proteins | sample LakOneMetagenome_FD_187468 | JGI IMG/M metagenome (GOLD analysis project Ga0209023, IMG submission 187468) | Freshwater and sediment microbial communities from Lake Erie, Canada (SPAdes) (version 2) | ecosystem: Environmental > Aquatic > Freshwater > Lentic | place: Lake Erie, Canada... | reverse complement strand
CCTCACCATGAAGGCCTATCGCTTCGCCGGGGATCCGGCGTGCAAGGCTGCGCGCTTCGAAGCGATGCAAGAAGCACTTGGCGCGCGCTTCGAAGGCGAGACGCTGCCGGACAGCGCCGCTAAGCCCGACACCTTCCGCCCGCACCCTCACAGTGTAGTGACAACGCACTTGATCGACGAGCAAGGCTCGCTGACGCGTCAGAAAGTCGATGAGATCATCGCTTTCTTCAAACAGCGTTTGACCTAGGCCGCTTTGTGGCCCGTCATCATGTAGTTCATGGAAATATCGCGCGAGAGCGACCAGCCGGATGTCAGCGGCTTATAGCTGACGCCCACCGGCTCATCCCAGTTCAATCCCGGCGCGCCGGCGCGGATTTCATCCGGCGTCACTAGCTTCTCGTAATCATGCGCGCCCTCCGGCGCCCATTTCAGAATGCGCTCAGCGCCGGTGATGGCGAGCGCGCGGGCTTGGGGCGTGCGGTTAATGGTGGAGAGGATCAACAGCCCGCCGGGTTTCACCAACGCGGATGCTGCGGCGAGAAACGCGTTCACATTGGCTACGTGTTCGACGATTTCCAACGCCGTCACCAAATCGAACTGCGCGCCGGTATCCAGCAACGCCTCGGCCGTGGTGCATTGAAACGCGATGGCAAGGCCGGCTTGCTCAGCATAAGCGCGCGCCGCGCCAATCGCTTCATCTGACGCGTCGATCGCCGTGAGATTTGCGCCCATGCGGGCGAGCGGCGCAGAAACCAACCCGCCGCCGCACCCTAAGTCTAGCGTCGCCACGCCTTTCAGCGGAGGTCGCCGATCCGGCCACACCGATTGCGCGACGTCGCGAATGTGCTGGAGGCGCACCGGGTTCAGGCGATGCAGCGCACCGAATGGGCCTTTCGGATTCCACCATTCAGCCGCAAGCGCGCTGAACTTCGCAATCTCGGCGGGGTCGAGCGTGGTGGCCATGGCGTTAAGATCGGAGAGGAAACCAATGGGATCAAGCTGGTATCCCGTCGCGGCGAGCCATGCTAAGCGCTGGTTCGTCGATCCAGAGGTCCGGCCAACTCAATGTCGCGTTTGGTGATGAAGTTCGGTGGCACGTCGGTCGGCGACGTGGACCGCATCGCCCGCGTCGCCCGAATCGTCGCGACCGAACGCAAGCCGGGTAAGGGTTTGGCCGTCGTCGTGTCTGCCATGTCCGGCGAAACTGACCGGCTCGTGAAGCTCGCGCGCGGCGCCGCCGGCGAAGGCGGAAACGGTGCGCCGCTCAGCGCCAAGGAATTTGATGACGAATACGATGTCGTCGTGTCCGCCGGTGAGCAGGTGACGACCGGCTTGCTCGCATTGGCGCTACGGCGTCTCGGCGTCCCCGCGCGCTCCTGGCAAAACTGGCAGATCCCGTTTCGCACCGACGCGGCGCACGCCAAGGCGCGCATCGCGGAAATTCCCGAAAGCGAAATCGGTCCATCCATTGATAGCGGTGTCGTCGCCATTGTACCCGGGTTTCAAGGCGTCACCGACGACAAGCGCATCACCACGCTCGGGCGCGGCGGTTCGGATACGTCTGCCGTGGCGCTCGCTGCCGCTCTAAAAGCCGAACGCTGCGACATCTACACCGACGTCGATGGGGTCTACACAACCGATCCGCGCATCGTCGCCAAAGCGCGTCGGCTGGAGAAAATCTCCTACGAAGAAATGCTGGAGATGGCCTCGCTCGGCGCCAAAGTTTTGCAGACGCGGTCCGTCGAGCTGGCGTTCGCGCATCGCGTGCCGGTGCGCGTGTTATCGAGTTTCGTGGAGCCGGGCGTCTCCAATCCGGGTACGCTCTTATGTTCCGAGGATGAGATCGTGGAAAGACAAGTCGTTTCCGGCGTCGCTTACTCACGCGATGAGGCAAAGATCACACTGCTTGGCGTCAAGGACGATGTGAGCAGTGCTGCGGAAATCTTCGGTCGCTTGGCCGACGCCAACATTAACGTCGATATGATCGTGCAAACCGAGGCCCGGAACGCCGGCCGGCGCAACATCGTCTTCAGTTGCCCGGATCGCGAGGCGCCGCGTGCTGCGGAGACAATAGAAGCGGCACGCGACAAAATCGGCGTTGAAGAAATCCATATTCGCCGCGATGTGGCCAAAGTGTCGGTCATAGGCATCGGCATGAAGAGCCAAGTCGGCGTCGCGCGCACTATGTTTACCGCCCTTGCTCAGAAGAGCATCAATATTGAAGCCATAGCCACTTCTGAGATCAAAATCTCGGTCTTGATTGATGCGGCCTACACCGAACTTGCAGTGCGGGCGCTGCACACAGCCTATGGGCTCGACGCCGCTTGAACGGCGCATTGGAGAATTGAATTAGGCGCCGATGGTTGGTCCGGCAAACATAGGCGGCTCCCGGATCTTGCTGCGCAAGCTGCGCGAGATCATGGAAGCTGGAGCGGAGGCGCAAGATCGTCTCGACCGGCTCGTCGCCATGGTGGCTTCGACGATGGTCGCTGATGTTTGCTCGATCTATTTGACGCGCGGCGCCTTCAATGAATTGTACGCCACGCAAGGTCTCAAAGCTGAAGCCGTCCACCGCACGCGTCTGAAACGTGGCGAGGGTCTCGTCGGCTTGGTCGCGGAGTCGGCGCAGCCCCTGAACATCGCCGACGCGCCGCGTCACGAGCGGTTCTCGTATCGTCCAGAAACTGGCGAAGATCCGTACAACGCATTCCTAGGTGTTCCGATCGTGCGCTCAGAGCGCGTGTTCGGTGTGCTGGTCGTCCAAAACCGCGTTTCGCGCGTCTACGGCGAAGACGAAGTCGAAGCCCTGCAGACCGTGGCGATGGTGCTAGCCGAAATGGTCGCCTCTGGCGCCTTCGGCACGTTGACTGGCCTCGCCGAAGTCGAAGCGCGTCCGAGTCGACCCGAACTCTTGGAGGGCCGTGCATTCTCCGATGGCATCGCCATTGGCGTCGCCGTGCTGCACGAACCGCACGCGCCACTCGGTCGCGTCATCGCCGACGATCCGGTGCGTGAGGAAAGCCGGCTCGATGAGGCGCTCGCGCAAGTGCGCGGCGCGCTCGAGGATATGTTGGAGGGTGACCCTGGTCGCATTTCAGGCGTGTCGCGCGAAGTGCTTGAGACATTTCTCATGCTCGCGAGCGACCCGAGCTGGGAGACAAAGCTAAAGCACGGCGTGCGTGCAGGTCTATCTGCCGACGCCGCCGTCGAGCGTGTGCGGGGCGAACACCGCGCCAAGTTCAACCAGTCGCGCGACCCTTATTTGCGCGAACGGCTGCATGACCTCGAAGACCTCGACAACCGCTTGCTGCGTGCTCTCGCCGGTGTCGAAGGGGCCGCTGCGCACACGATGCCGGACAACGCCATCCTCATTGCGCGCGAATTGGGTCCGGCGGAATTGCTGGATTACGGCGCGGATCGTTTGAAGGGCGTGGCGTTGGAAGAAGGCGCCAACACCGCGCACGCTGCAATCGTCGCCCGTGCACTTGGTATTCCCATGGTCGGCATGTTGCCCGGGCTGCTCTCACGCGTCGAAGCGGGCGATGCGCTGGTGCTCGACGGCGAGCGCGGCGAAGCGCGCCTGCGGCCGGAAGGCCAAGTCCTGACGGCTTACGAACAGCGCGTCACGTTGCGCTCGGCGCGCGTCGCGGAGTTCGCCCGGCTCAAAGATGTGCCGCCAGTGACCCAAGACGGCGAGCGCATGTCGCTTTTGCTCAACGCGGGCCTCGCGCTAGATGTACACCATCTGGATGAAGTCGGCGCCGAAGGCATCGGTCTTTTCCGCACCGAGTTTCAGTTCATGGTCTCGGAAACGCTGCCGCGTCTCGACAGCCAGACCATGCTCTATCGTGACGTGCTCGAGGAAGCAGGGAACCGACCGGTCACCTTCCGCACGCTTGATCTCGGTGGCGACAAGGTGTTGCCGTACGTCAAAGCCGAGCGCGAGGAGAACCCGGCCCTAGGTTGGCGGGCGGTTCGGATCGGCCTCGATCGGCCGGCACTGCTGCGCTACCAGCTTCGCGCGCTGATCAGCGCTGCTTCGGGCCGCCGTTTGCGCGTCATGTTTCCGTTGGTGACCACCGTCTCGGAATTTGACGACGCCCGCGCGCTGGTCGATCGCGAGCTGGACTGGTGCCGCACTCACCATCGCAAGCCACCCGCGCATATCGAGGTCGGTGTCATGGTTGAGGCGCCAGCCTTGGCTTGGAGCATTCTCGATCTGAAGGGCCGGGCGGATTTCATTTCGATTGGCACCAACGATCTGATGCAATATTTTTTCGCGGCTGATCGCGGCAACCCTCGTGTCTCCGATCGCTACGACATTCTGAGCCCACCGGCGCTCCGCTTCCTGAAAAGGATTCGCGACGATGCCGACGCGGCGGGCTTGCAGGTCTCGATCTGTGGCGAGGCGGCTGGGCGGCCCCTCGAAGCCCTGGCCTTTGCGGCTCTCGGCTTCCGGCGCCTATCAATGCCGGCGTCTGGTGTAGGGCCCGTTAAGCGTCTGGTGCTGTCTTTGGATGTGACTGCGGCATCGCTCGCTATGAAGCGGATGATGCAATCGCGCGCGCCAACGATTCGTGGCGAACTCACAGAATTTGCCAAGGCGCGCGGCTGCGCACTGTGATCCGGCGATACGACGCGTTGAGGGACGCGCGATTCGCGATTAAGCTTCCTTCATGGCGCAAAATTTGCGTTTCTCACTGATGGTCTCTCGAAAGAGGCCGGGGCCGTAATGCTGCAACCTGTACCCACCGAGCCGCGGAACGAAGGCGAAGCGTCCGATACGCGTGCGCAACGAGCGTCTGCGACGGCTGCACCGACATCCCCGCTGCAGGTCGATCCGGCGTGGCGCGCCGGGCGCAAGCTTGCCGAAGCCCGCCTCCAGCGCGGCTGGTCGATCGACGAAGTCGCTGACCGCATCCGCGTACGCCGCGAGTTCCTCGCCGCGCTTGAGGACATGAACATCAAGTTGTTGCCGGGGAAGGCCTACGCCTTGGCCTTTTTGCGCTCCTACGCCCGGGAGCTGGGCTTGGACGAAAAGGCAATTGTCGATCAATTTCAGGATGAATCGGCGCTGACGCGCGAGGACGCCAAACAGCCCATTCGCAATCCAAGTTCAAAGCCGAAGAAGGAGCGCCCCTGGATGTGGGCCGCCGCCTTGGTGCTGATCGCGGCTGGCTTTGTCGGGTGGCGCGCGGTCGGCTCTGGCTCTCATGTTGAAGCTGCAAATCGGCAGGATGTGCCGGCAAGCGCTTCCGCGCCTGCATCAACCACTCAGTCCGCCGCCTCCGAGCAGCGCGTAGTCGAAGTTCGGGCGATTCAGCAAGGCTGGCTCGAAGCGCGGGGGCCGGACGGCACCGTGTTCCTTTCCCGTACGCTGCAGCCGGGCGATGTGTATCGCCCCGACCCGAGCCCGGGCTGGACGCTGCACGCCCGCGACGGTGGAGCGTTCGAAGTTTACGTAAATGGCGCGTCGGCCGGCCCCCTGGGCATTGCGGGCACACCAGTACTCGGCCGCCAGATCGACGCCATTCAGCCTATCGCTCAAGCGCAAGTTGAAGCGCCGCGCAGCTGAGCCGCAGCCGGAAAGCCTGTTAGAATGGGCTCCCAGCCGCTATCTCCGGCTTGAAAGGACCGCTCCAGATGGACGGCTCAGCCGCTGACCTTCACCACATCCGCCCATGGCGGAAAATCGAGCGCCGGCGCTCGCGGCAGATTCACGTGGGCAAAGTGGCGGTCGGTGGAGACGCGCCGATCACCGTCCAGTCCATGACCAATACGCTGACTGCGGATGCCGCGGCGACCATCAACCAAATCCGACAGCTGGAGGATGCGGGCGCCGACATCGTGCGCGTCTCTTGCCCCGACGAGGATTCAACCGCCGCTTTCGCGACCATTGCGCGCGCCGCCAAAGTGCCTTTGGTCGCCGACATCCATTTTCACTACCGCCGCGCGATCGAGGCGGCCGCTGCCGGCGCTGCGTGCCTTCGGATTAACCCAGGCAACATCGGCAACGCACAGCGCGTGAAGGACGTTGTGCAAGCGGCAAAGGATCACGGATGCTCTATGCGCATCGGCGTGAACGCCGGTTCCCTTGAGAGCCATCTGCTTGAGAAGTATGGCGAGCCATGCCCCGAGGCGATGGTGGAAAGCGCACTCTATCACGCTGCGCTGCTGGAAGAGCATGATTTCCGTGAATACAAAATCAGCGTGAAAGCGTCGGACGTGTTCCTCACCGCCGCTGCCTATCAAGCGCTGGCGGAGGCGACCGACGCGCCGCTCCATCTGGGTGTGACCGAAGCGGGCGCGTTGCGCATGGGTACGATCAAGTCTTCGATCGCCATGGGTTCGCTACTCTGGGCGGGCATCGGCGACACGATCCGCGTGTCGCTCGCCGCTGATCCGGTGGAAGAGATCAAGGTCGGCAACGATTTGCTGAAATCGATGGGCCTTCGCCAACGCGGCGTCACGATCATCGCCTGCCCATCCTGTGCACGGCAGGGTTATGATGTGATCGGCACCGTAGACGTTCTTGAGAAGCGTCTCTCACACATCGTCGAGCCGATCACGCTTTCCATCATTGGCTGCGTCGTCAATGGGCCAGGCGAAGCGCTGATGACCGATCTTGGATTCACCGGCGGCGGCAAGGGCGCCGGGATGGTCTATGTCGCTGGCAAGGCTGACCATAAGGTCGACAACACTGTCATGATCGACCATATCGTTGATCTGGTCGAGGAACGCGCACGCACGCTGCGCGAACCGGCCGAGGGCTGAGCGATGCTGCAGCGACATCTGCAGGATACATACGAGTATCTGTTCGACACCGCGCACCGTGCTTTGCAGCAGGGCGGTTCGTTCGCGCCTTTTGGCGCCGGCATCCGTAAGACCGGCGAGCAGATCCACGCCAATGTCGATCTACCGGTCGAGACCTCGGCGCCGCCGGACCATATCTCTGGGTTGATCGCGTTCTTCCGCGTCGATGACAAAGATAACGGCCTGATTGCGGCTGGCCTTGTTTTCGATGGCCGCGCTCGTTCAGACGATGCTCAAGCCATGTGCTTTCACATCGAAGCCGCCAACGGCGACGCCGTCGAAGTTATCGTTCCGTACGCACGCCGTGAGGGCGGCAGCATCGCCTTTGACGAGCCGCAGATTTCACCGGTTCAGCCGGAAATCTTCACCGAGACGATGTAAGCACACCGATGTCTGATCTCGCGCGTTTGGAGCGACGCCTGCACCAGGCGATCGAGCGGTACGAGCGCGTCGAAGCACGCCTCGGCGTTGCCACCGATGGCGCGGAGATCGTCAAGCTCGGCCAAGAACATGCCGAACTGAAGCCCTTGGTGGATGCCGTCTCGGCCGTGAACGCGCAGCGCGCCGAGATCGATCAGCTCGAAAATGTGCTGCGCGAGACCAAAGACGACCCCGAGTTCAAAGCGCTCGCCCAAACCGAACTCGACGAAGCACGCGCACGCATCCCCGAGCTAGAACAAACCGCGCTCCTCCTCCTGACGCCCAAAGACAAAGACGAGAGCGCATCCGCCATTCTCGAAGTCCGCGCTGGCACCGGTGGTGAAGAGGCGGCGCTCTTCGCCGGCGACCTGCTGCGGATGTATCAGCGCTACGCCAGCCGCCGCGGCTGGAAGTTCGAACTCGAAGACATTTCCGAAACCGGCATCGGCGGCGTCAAGGAAGCGGTCGCCAGCGTGACCGGCAAAGGTGTCTTCGGCCGTCTGCGTTTCGAGAGCGGCGTTCATCGCGTGCAGCGCGTGCCGGAAACTGAGGCTGGCGGGCGTATTCACACTTCGGCGGCGACCGTCGCGGTGCTGCCGCAGCCGGAAGGCGACGTCGATATCGTCATCGACGACAAGGACATCCGCATCGACACCATGCGCGCGTCAGGCGCCGGCGGTCAGCACGTCAACAAAACCGATAGTGCTGTGCGCATCACGCACATGCCGTCTGGCATCGTCGTCATTAGCCAGTTGAAGTCGCAGCACCAGAACCGCGCCCAGGCCATGTTGATGCTGAAAACCAAGCTCTACGACGCCGAACGCGAGCGGCAGGCCAGCGAACGCGCCGCGGAGCGCAAAGGCCAAATCGGTTCTGGCGACCGCAGTGAGCGCATCCGCACCTACAATTTCCCTCAAGGCCGGGTGACAGACCACCGCATCAATCTCACCGTCTACAATTTGCCCGAAGTGATTGCCGGCAGCGGTTTAGACCCTATCCTCGACGCGCTCGCCGCCGAAGACCAAGCGCAAAAGCTTGCCGCACTTGAGGATGAGGCGTGAGCGAGACGTTGGTCTCGCTTTGGACGCGCGTGCGTGATCAGTTGAAAGCCGCGGGCGTGGATTCTCCCGTGCTTGACGCGCGCCTTTTGCTCGAAGCCGGCGCGGGCGTATCACGTCTCGAGATCGTCACTGACCCGCGGCGCGAGCTCACCGCCGATCAAGTCGCCGCTGTGGAATCATTGGTGCGGCGGCGCGAAGCGCGCGAACCCATCGCCCACATCGTCGGGCGCCGTCATTTTTGGAAGCTCGAACTCACCGTGACGCCGGACGTCCTGGTTCCGCGTCCCGAAACCGAATTCGTTGTCGAAGCTGCGCTCAGCGCGCTCGCGCCCAAAGGCGAAACGCGTGTGCTCGACCTGGGCGTCGGATCGGGCGCAATCCTTTTGTCGGTGCTCTCTGAACGGCCCGAGGCGACCGGTCTTGGCATCGATCGCAGCGAAGCCGCCCTCGCTATTGCGCAGCGCAATGCGGAGGATCTCGGTTTGCAATCACGCACCCAGTTCCGCCTTGGCGATTGGGCGAACGAACTCGACGAGCGCTTCGACCTGGTGCTGTCTAATCCGCCATACATCGCTTCCCGAGACATCGAAACATTGCAGCCAGAGGTAGCTCGCTTTGAGCCGCGCCTCGCGCTCGATGGCGGGCATGACGGCCTCGACGCCTACCGCGCGATTATTCAAGCACTTCCGCGCCTACTGACCGAAAATGGCGCCTTCGCGCTTGAGGTCGGTTTTGACCAGGCCGAGGCGGTAACCGAGATGGCGCACGCGGCAGGCCTGTCCACATCGCCGCCTTGGATGGACCTCGCGGGCATTCCTCGCGTTGTGCGGGGTGAGCGTGCGGCATGATTTCGGGGGCTGAAAAACTCCTTGGATCGAACCCCGCGAGGCATTAGGTTGAAAGCCGGAATCGAAGGCCAAGGGATAAGGGGCATCGGTTTCGTGAGGCCGTAGAGCGTTAAACGCCATCGGCCCTTCCTCAAAAGAGAGGCCAAGAATTCGCGGCTATAACGCCGCTAGCGCAGGCCCGAGGCGGACTCGGGTATTTCGAGGCGCAATACGAAAGGCGTGACCTGTCGGGTCTCGCGTTCCGGCGAACCTCAACGGACGATGCAACCATGGTGAAATTTCAATGAAGCGTCAGCGGGGTCGTGGCCGTAGGCCAGGTGGCGGCGGGCACGGCAATTACGGTGGCGGCGGTGGTGGAAACCATGGCGGCGGTGGTGGCGGACACCAAAATCCCAACCGCACGCTTGAAAGCAATGGTCCCGAGACAAAAGTCCGCGGCCCAGCCGCGGTGATTTTCGAACGCTACCTCCAGCTCGCGCGTGATGCCGCGAGCTCGGGTGATCGGGTGCTTAGCGAAAACTACCTCCAGCACGCCGACCACTATTTCCGTTTGGTCCGCATGATGCAGCCGGCGCAACCGCCGCCGCAGCAAAACGATCGCTACGAAAACGAGATGGATGGCGACGAAGAGGGTGGCCAGGAATCGGATGCCGATGGGCGCGAGGATGGTGAGGTCGCCGCCGGCCCCGATCAGTCCGAAGGCGACTACCCGCAAAACCAACAATCGCAGCAATCCGATCGTCAGGGTGACGATCAGCGCCGCCCTCGCGGACGCCGCTCGCGCTATCGTGGCGACGGTGACCGGCAAGGCGGTGAGGCTGGCGGAGAGCCCCGTGAATCGCGCGAAAGCGGTGAACACCACCGCGATCGCGCTGAACAGCGCGAACCACGCGAAGGTGGCGAACAACGCCAGCGTTCCGAACCGCGCCAACCGCGCGATGGCGGCGAGCGTCAGCGGGCTGACGGCGAAGGCGGCGAAGTCCGTCGCGAGCGCCGGCCTTCGCGCCAACGCGAAGACGATCAATCAGGCCCGGAAGGCTTCTCGAGCGGCCCGAAGCCAGCGTTTCTGCGTGGCGGCGGCAACGACTAGCGTTTGACGTTGGGCGGGCGTGGCGGAGCGGCTAGCCGGCGCTCCAGGTACTCGCGCGCGTGCTTCTCAACGTCCGCGAGATGATCCTCACCCGGATCGCGTCCGCGGAAGAAATGGTCGGCGCCTTCAACGACCGCCGCATCGACCTTTATATTCTTCTGCGTTCGAATGCGGCTGATGACGCGCTCCATGTCTTGCGCCGTAGTGACGCTGTCGCGCGTGCCGTAGATGATCACGCCCGACGCCGGGCAGGGCGCCAAGAACGAGAGATCGTAGTGGTTGGCCGGCGGCGCGACCGCGATGAACCCGTCGATCTCAGGGCGGCGCATCAAAAGCTGCAAGCCGATCCAGGCGCCGAACGAGTAGCCCGCCACCCAGCACTGCTCGGCGTTCGGGTTCATGCCCTGCAGATAGTCAAGCGCCGACGCGGCGTCAGAGAGTTCGCCCATGCCGTTGTCGAACACGCCTTGCGAACGGCCGATGCCACGGAAGTTGAACCGCAGCACGCCGAAGCCTTTGTCGGCGAACAGCTTATACATCTGCACGGTGACCCGGTCCTGCATCGACCCGCCCGCCCGCGGGTGGCCGTGCAAAATCAGAGCGATGGGAGCGCCTTCCTTCGGCGGCTCTTGGTAACGGCCTTCAACACGCCCGGCTGCGCCCGGGAAAATCACTTCCGGCATTCAATACGACCCCAGCCGCGCGGAACTTATCGGCGGCGAATTCTTGACCAAAACACTCGGGTATCTTAGCTGATGCTCAAGACCGGCCCGGCCCCGAAGGGGGCGGCTTCTAGCACAGATTTGGGGACGGGCGAGGTCGCGGGAAGGGACAAAGATGCGTTTGACGTCAAAGGGCCGATACGCGGTCATGGCGATGGCCGATCTGGCGCTTCACGGAGGCAGTGATCGGGCCGTTCCACTGCAGGAAGTGGCCCGACGTCAGGAGATTTCGCTGTCCTACCTCGAACAGCTGTTTGCACGCATGCGTCGTGCGGGGCTGGTTTCGGGCGTCCGCGGTCCAGGTGGCGGCTATCGGCTTTCGCGCGCAGCGGACGCCGTGATGATCTCCGACATCATCGCTGCCGTGAACGAGCCCATTAAGGCCACTCGTTGCGATGAGAGTTCGACAAAGAGCTGCATCGGCCGCACCGGTCGCTGCATTGCCCACGGCCTCTGGCAGGAAATGGGTGATCGGATTCACGTTTTCCTGTCCTCGGTATCTCTGGCCGACGTGCTTGAGCAGCGCTTCGACGGCGCCGCCTCACGCGTCGCTGCGGAATAGGATTGATGACCAACACGCCCGTCTATTGCGACTACAACGCCGGCGCGCCCGTGAGGGCGGAAGCGGCCGTCGCGATGTCGCGCGCGATGGCGTTGGGCGGGAATGCATCTTCCGTGCACAGCGTCGGACGTCGGGCGCGAGCGATGGTTGAAGACGCGCGCGAGAAGATTGCGGCCGCACTCGATGCGAGCGCGGAGAATGTCGTGTTCACATCGGGCGCCACCGAGGCGCTGCATTTGGTGCTCGATGCGTTCGATGCACACGCGCGCCGCGTGACGCCGCCGCGTCCGACACGTAGCGTCAACACCGAAGCGGGCGTGGTCCAGATTGAGGAATACGCGCCCTACATCCCGTCGGTGATCGTCTCTGAGGCTGAGCACGATGCTGTGTTCGCGCACGCCAAGATGCGCGACGCGTTACGCGCCGAAGTCACGCGGGATGGAATCATTGGTCTCGCCGCGCTGGAGCGTTTGCTTGCGGAAGCAGAAAAACCGGCTTTGGTGGCGGTGCAGCTGGCGAATAATGAAACCGGCGTGATTCAGCCGATTGCGAACGTCGCGGCGCTTTGCCGACAGCACGGCGCGATGTTGCTGGTGGACGCGGCGCAAGCGTTCGGGCGCATTCCCGTCAGCATTGCCGATCTCGATGCAACATACCTCGTCGTCTCAAGCCACAAGCTTGGCGGACCGGCCGGCGTTGGCGCTCTTGTTCTGGCGCGGGGGGCGCCGTTCGACACAACGCGTTTCGGCGGCGGGCAAGAGCGCGGGCGGCGGCCAGGCACCGAAAATATGCCTGCGATCGTCGGCTTTGGCGCCGCTGTGGATTGGGCGGCGCGTGAACGCGGTGTTGAAGCGACGCGCCTTGCGGCGATGCGCGATCGCTTCGAGGCGGGCTTGCCAAAAGATGCGACGATCTTCGGCGCAAATGCTCCGCGCTTACCGAACACCTCAAACTTTGCGTTGCCGAATCTCGCCGCCGAGACGGCGGTGATCGCCATGGACCTTGAAGGAGTCTGTGTGTCTTCGGGCGCGGCCTGCTCCTCTGGCAAAGTGCGTTCAAGCCGTGTGCTCGCTGCAATGGGCGTCGCGCCCGCGCTCGCCAAAGGTGCGTTGCGCGTAAGCTTCGGGCACGACTCAAAGGAGAGCGATGTTGATGAAGCGCTGAACGCGCTCTCGAAAGTCGCCGCGCGCCGCAAAGCCACCGAGGTGGCGGCATGAGTGCGGTGAAGGAAGGCATCGACAAAAGCACTGTCGCCGCCGCGCGCGCGCTGGAGGCAGAGAAATACAAGCACGGCTTCATCACCGAAGTTGAGCAAGAGCTCGCGCCCGCCGGGCTAAACGTCGACATCGTCCGCTACATCTCCGGCAAAAAGGATGAGCCGGATTGGATGCTGCAATGGCGCTTGGGCGCCTTCCAGCGCTGGCTCACCATGGAAGAGCCGACGTGGGCGCTCGTCCACTATCCGCCGATCGACTATCAGGCAGCGCGATACTTCGCGGCGCCGAAAGCCGGTTCGAAATACAAGAGTCTCGAAGACGTCGATCCGGAAATTCTCGAGACCTACAAAAAACTCGGCATACCATTGCGCGAGCAAGAGGTGCTGCTGGGCGTCGAAGGCGCGCCGCGCGTCGCCGTCGATGCCGTGTTCGACAGCGTGAGCGTCGTCACCACGTTCAAGAAGGAGCTGGCGCAAGCCGGCGTCATCTTTTGCTCGATGAGCGAAGCGGTCCGCGAGCATCCCGAGCTGGTGAAGCAGTATCTGGGCTCAGTGGTGCCCACCTCGGACAACTTCTTCGCAACGCTCAACAGCGCCGTCTTCTCGGACGGCTCTTTCGTCTACGTCCCACCCGGCGTGCGCTGCCCGATGGAACTCTCGACCTATTTCCGCATGAACGCGGAAGGCACCGGCCAATTCGAACGCACGCTCATCATCGCCGACAAGGGCGCCTACGTTTCCTATCTCGAAGGCTGCACGGCGCCGATGCGCGATGAAAACCAACTGCACGCCGCCGTTGTTGAACTCGTCGCGCTCGATGACGCGGAGATCAAATATTCGACCGTGCAGAATTGGTGGCCTGGCGACGCTGACGGCAGAGGTGGCATCTACAATTTTGTCACCAAGCGCGGCGATTGCCGTGGGGCGCGCTCGAAGATCAGCTGGACCCAAGTCGAAACAGGCTCAGCGATCACCTGGAAGTACCCGAGCTGCATCCTCCGTGGCGACGATAGCGTAGGCGAATTCTACTCAATCGCCGTCACCAACGGCCGCCAGCAAGCCGACACTGGCACCAAGATGACGCATCTAGGGAAGAACACGCGCTCGCGGATCATTTCCAAGGGCATCAGCGCGGGGCAATCGTCTAACGCTTATCGCGGCCTCGTGTCCGCACACGCCAAAGCAAAGGGCGCCCGCAACTACACGCAGTGCGATTCATTGCTGATCGGCGATCAGTGCGCCGCGCACACCATCCCTTATGTCGAAGCGCGGACACCCGACGCTCAGTTCGAACACGAGGCGACGACCACAAAACTTTCGGACGATCAAGTTTTCTACCTGCGTTCGCGCGGCATCCCCGAAGAGGAGGCTGTGGCGCTGTTAGTGAACGGCTTCGTCCGCGAAGTGCTGCAAAAGCTGCCCATGGAATTCGCCGTCGAAGCGCAGAAGCTGCTGGAAGTCAGCCTTGAGGGGAGTGTGGGGTGATGCACATCAGGTTTACTCTCGCCGCTGCGTTGTTACTCGCGGCCTGCGGCCAGCCGGCGACGACCGAGGCGCCGTCGCCTCCAATGGATCAAGAAACCAGCGCGTCGGATCAGCCCGCTGATCTGCCGGCGCCCGACGCGGCTTTGATCGCTGCACCCAGCAGCGGCTTCGCCGCCGTGGAGCCGAGTGAGTTGGGGATTCAAGCTGCGGCGACTGTACGCGAAGCGCTCGCGCCGTTGCTTTCGAGTGACGTGAACGAAGGCGCGACGTTGCAACTGGGTGTCGCCACAAATGCCGACACGGCGGTCGCCGACATCGTGCGCAGCGGCCTCGAAGATGACTCGGTTTCCGCTGCCCAACTGCGCGTCGAGTTCCGGCACGAGACAGACGGCTGGTATCCCACGAACGCCTACCGCCGCACCATGTGCGCGCGGGGCGCCAACGCCGGACAATGGAGCGCGACGCCATGCCCATGAGATGGATCATTCTGGCTTTAGCGCTCGCCGCCTGCACACCATCACCGACGCGCACTGCTGTTGCAGCGCTGCCAGCGTGCGGTGAGGGAGCCGGAGAGCAGGCCGCTGGCGAGGGCTATCATGCGCGCGCGTGCAAGATCGACGGAAACGGGCAGACCTTCAACGTGAGATTCGCCGAGATGCCTGCGGGCGCGACGGGCGGTACGGTGTCGGTGGATGTGCTAGCGGCCGACCGAAGCGTGACGCAAACACTGGAAGAGACCAACGTCTCCGAATATCTGAGCCCAGACGTCCAGGACCTCGACGCCGACGGTCACGCCGACGTGCTGATCGCGCGCGAAAGCGGCAACGTGAACACCAATTTCGGCGTCTGGCGCTTCGATCCGCAAAGTCAGCACTTTGTGCGGCTCGGCGAACTCAGTGGCGCAGCATTCACACGGACCACTGACGGCTATCTGGCAAGTTCAGCGCGCTCAAGTGCGGCCGCATGGGTTGTTTCGTTTTATCGGTTTGACCCGACAGCCATCACACCCTTGGTATCAGTGAACGTAGAAGCGCAAGGCGTGAACGAGCGCAACGAAGTTACGGGCGTAACCTGCACGATTGAGGACGCACCTGGTCTCGCCTCGCTCCACATGTCCGAACAAGCCGCGCGCACCAAATTTTGCGCTGAACCGGCCGCGGCGCAGGTGTTCGCACAATGACGGAATACTGGTT
>Ga0209023_10004689_pt1 | contig 15415 bp, 13 predicted proteins | sample LakOneMetagenome_FD_187468 | JGI IMG/M metagenome (GOLD analysis project Ga0209023, IMG submission 187468) | Freshwater and sediment microbial communities from Lake Erie, Canada (SPAdes) (version 2) | ecosystem: Environmental > Aquatic > Freshwater > Lentic | place: Lake Erie, Canada... | reverse complement strand
GCGTAGCTTTTGCCGATCTGCTTGCGCGCCGTGCCGGACTTGCCGCCGACCGAATAGCCCAGGGTTTGCGCCTTCTGGCCCGTGCCGCCGGGGCCTGCGGCCATCTGCAGCATCTTGCGCACCTGGTCGGCCGTGCGCTCGGAGAACACGGGCACGCCCAGCGCGGGTTCGGACGTCTTGAACATGGTCGCCGGGATCACGCGGCCGCCGTTGGCGAACACGGTGTACGACCGCGCCATCTGGAACAGGCTGGCCGACAGGCCGTAGCCGTAGGACATGGTGGCCTGCTCCACAGGGCGCCAGGTCTTGTAGGGGCGCAGGCGCCCGGTCACCACGCCCGGAAAGTGCAGTTGCGGCTTCTGCCCGAAGCCCGCGGCCGAGAAGGTCTCCCACATCTCGCGGGCAGGCATCTGCATGGCGATCTTGGTGGTGCCGACGTTGCTCGACTTCTGGATCACGCCTTCGACCGTGAGCAGGCCGTAGTTGTGCGTGTCCGAAATCGTGGAGCCGGTGATGGTGATGCGGCCGGGGTTGGTGTCCACCGGTGTCTCGGGGCGCACGCGCCCGCTCTCCAGGGCCAGGCCGATGGTGAAGGGCTTCATGGTCGAGCCGGGCTCGAACACGTCGGTGAGCGCGCGGTTGCGCAGTTGCTCGCCGGTCAGGTTCTGGCGCTTGTCGGGCACGTAGCTCGGGTAGTTGGCCAGCGCCAGCAGCTCGCCGGTGTGCGCATCGAGCACCACCACGCTGCCCGCCTTGGCCTTGTGCAGGGCGACCTGGTCGCGCAGCTTCTGGTAGGCGAAGAACTGCACCTTGCTGTCGATGGACAGCTGCATGTCCTTGCCGTCGACCGGGGGCACGGTCTCGCCCACGCTCTCGACCACGCGGCCCAGGCGGTCCTTGATCACGCGGCGCGACCCGGCCTTGCCGGCCAGGTCCTTGTCGAAGGCCAACTCCATGCCCTCTTGCCCGTGGTCTTCCACGTTGGTGAAGCCCACCACGTGGGCCGCAGCTTCGCCTTCGGGGTATTGGCGCTTGTATTCCTTGCGCTGGTAGATGCCCTTGATGTCGAGCGCCGCGATCTCGCGGCCCACATCCCAGTCAAGCTGGCGCTTGATCCAGACGAAGGTCTTGTCTTCGTCGGCCAGCTTTTTCTGCAACTCGGCCAGCGGCATGTCGAGCAGCTTGGCCAGCTGCTTGAGCTTGGCACGCGTCTCGGGCTTGTCTTGTTCCACGTCTTCGGGGATGGCCCAGATGCTGGCTGCGGGCACGCTGGACGCGAGGATCAGGCCATTGCGGTCCAGGATCCTGCCGCGGTTGGCGGGCAGCTCGAGCGTGCGCGCAAAGCGCACCTCGCCCTGGCGCTGAAAGAACGCGTTGCCGAACACCTGCACGTAGGCCGCGCGCCCCGCCAGCGCCACGAAGCCCAGGCCGATCATGGCCACGATGAACTTGCTGCGCCAGACGGGCGTCTTGCTGGCCAGCAAGGGGCTTGCGGTGTAGACCACGCTGCGGCTCATGGCTGCGCTCCTTGCGCCGAGGCGGGTGCGCCGCCTGCGGATGCCGCGGCCGCTGCCGCAGCAGCACCTGCCACACCTTGAGGGTCGGACACGTACTGCGTGATGGCCGGCGTGGCCGTGCGCATGTTCAGCTGCGCGCGTGCGATTTTCTCGACGCGCAGCGGCGTGGCCTGCGCGCGCTTTTCGACCTGCAGGCGCTGCTGTTCGGTGTCCAGGCGGCGCGCCTCGACCGTGGCGCGGTCGAGCTCGGTGAACAGGCGGCGCGACTCGTACTGGGTGTGCACCAGGTAGATCGCGCTCGCCAGCACTGCCAGCAGCAAGACGATGTTCAGGCGTGTCATGTCAGTGGCTGCACCGCACGCGTGCAGCGGCCATGGCCGCTGCCGCCGCAAGTTGGCCCGGGCAGGCACGGCCCGGCAGCGAGCACGCCGCCTTTGGCGAGGCCGACATCACACAGGGGCGCAGGTGGCGGCTCATGTCATGCCACCTCGGTGCGTTCGGCCACGCGCATGATCGCGCTGCGCGAGCGCGGGTTACCGGCCACCTCTGCGGCGCTGGGCTTGATGCGGTCCAGCGCCACGAGCTTCATGGCCTGCGGCGCGGCAAACGGCGCGCGGCGGTCATACACCTCTTTGGAGTGCTTGGCGATGAACTGCTTGACGATGCGGTCTTCCAGCGAGTGAAAGCTGATCACCACCAGGCGCCCGCCCGGCTGCAGCACCGACAGCGTGGCTTCTAGCGCTTGTTGCAGTTCTTCAAGCTCAGCGTTGATGAAAATCCGAAGAGCCTGAAATGTGCGCGTTGCAGGGTTCTGGCCCGGCTCGCGGGTTTTGACCGTGCCAGCCACGAGATCGGCCAGTTCGGCGGTGGTTGCAAGAGGGCCCCGTTCTTCGCGCCGAGCAACAATCGCCTTTGCAATGGGGCCAGCAAACCGTTCTTCACCGTAGTCACGTATCACCTCCGCAATCTGTTGAACCTCGGCAGTGGCCAGCCACTGGGCCACGCTTTCGCCGCGCGTGGTGTCCATGCGCATGTCGAGTGGGCCGTCGAAGCGAAAGCTGAAGCCCCGCTCGGGGCTGTCGATCTGGGGCGAGCTCACCCCCAGGTCCATGAGCACACCCGCCGCGCTGCCGGCGGGCAGGTCGGCGATGTGGCTGAAACCTTCGTGCCGAATGGAAAAACGCGCATCGGTGATGCGCGTTGCTTCGGCGATGGCTTCAAGGTCCTTGTCGAAGGCGACAAGGCGCCCCTCGGGCCCTAGCCGCAGCAAGATGAGCCGCGAATGCCCTCCGCGGCCGAAGGTGCCGTCCACCCAGGTGCCGGCAGGCTCGGGGCCTGCGCCGCCCAGCAGCGCGTCCACGGCTTCGTCCAGCAGGACGGTGGTGTGTTGAAGAAGAGAAGGGGATGTCATGGTCAGAAGGAGAAGTCCTTGAAGACATCCGGCATGTCGCCCTGCATGGCCTTGGCCTCCTGCTCGTCGTAGGTGGCCTTGTCCCAGAGTTCGAAGTGGTTACCCATGCCCAGCAGCATGGTGTCCTTGGAGATGCCGGCCGCCTGCCGCAGCTCGGGCGAGACCAGCACGCGGCCGGTGCCGTCCATCTCCACGTCCATGGCGTTGCCCAGGAAGATGCGCTTCCACCACTGGGCGGACATGGGCAGCTCGGCGATGCGCTCGCGAAACTTTTCCCACTCGGGACGGGGGAACACCATCAGGCAGCCGTGGGGGTGTTTGGTGATCGTGAGCTGGCCCGCTGCGGTGGCCGCGAGCACGTCACGATGCCGGGTCGGCACGGACAGCCGACCCTTCGCATCGAGACTTAGCGACGAGGCACCTTGAAACACGGAGGATTTTCCAGTTCGGAATCTTTTGATCCTTCAGAGCCCGAAACGGGCTTGAAGGGCACTTTTCACCACTTAATTGCACTTTTTTGCACTGTAGCAGGAAAAGCACGCCGAACAAGAGGGCGCCCACCAAACTTTTGTAATGAAATCAACAACTTAGGCGCGACTCTGCAGACCGCAAATCGCCAAAAGTCGTTGAAAAATAAGAACTTACAGCAGGCTATGAAAGTGACCTCTCAAGCCCGGCCGAGCTCTACCGTGTCGTCACAGGATGTAGCGCGACAGGTCTTCGTCCTGGCTCAGCGTCTGCAGCCGGGTGTCCACGTACGCCGCATCGACGGTGATGGTCTGGCCCGATAGCTTCGTGGCATCGAAACTCACTTCATCCAGCAGGCGCTCCATCACCGTCGACAGGCGGCGCGCACCGATGTTCTCGGTGCGCTCGTTCACCTCAAAAGCGATGTGCGCCAGGCGCGTGATGCCTTCGGGCGCGAATTCGAGCGTGACGCCTTCGGTGGCCAGCAGCGCCTGGTACTGCTTGACCAGCGATGCGTGCGTCTGCGTGAGGATGGCCTCAAAGTCCTGGACCGACAGGGACTCCAGCTCGACCCGGATCGGAAAGCGGCCCTGCAGCTCGGGAATCAGGTCGCTGGGCTTGGACAGGTGAAACGCGCCGGAGGCGATGAACAAAATGTGGTCGGTCTTGATCATCCCGTACTTGGTGGTCACGGTGGTGCCCTCCACCAGCGGCAGCAGGTCGCGCTGCACACCCTGGCGCGACACGTCGGTGCCACTGGTTTCCTGGCGGGTGGCCACCTTGTCGATCTCGTCGATGAACACGATGCCGTTCTGCTCGGCATTGGCCACCGCGCGGGCCTTGATCTCTTCCTCGTTGACGAGCTTGCCGGCCTCTTCGTCGGTCAGCAGCTTCAGGGCCTCGGCGATCTTGAGCTTGCGGGTCTTGCGCTTGTCCTGGCCCATCTGGCTGAACATGCCGCGCAGTTGCTCGGTCATCTCTTCCATGCCCTGCGGGCCCATGATCTCCAGGGCCTGCCGGCTCTCGGCCACGTCGATCTCGATCTCCTTGTCGTCGAGCGCGCCTTCGCGCAGCTTCTTGCGGAACACCTGCCGCGCGGTGTTGTCAGCAGCTGGCTCCGTGCCGACAGCCGCGCGGGCGGACGGGATCAGCACGTCGAGGATGCGCTCTTCGGCAGCGTCGACAGCGCGGTCGCGCACCTTTTTGGTTTCGGTCTCGCGGGTCTGCTTGACGGCGATCTCGGCCAGGTCGCGGATGATGGAATCGACGTCCTTGCCCACGTAGCCCACCTCGGTGAACTTGGTGGCCTCGACCTTGATGAACGGCGCATCGGCCAGCCTGGCAAGGCGGCGCGCGATCTCGGTCTTGCCCACACCGGTGGGGCCGATCATGAGGATGTTCTTGGGCGTGATCTCGTGGCGCAGGCTGCCCTCGACCTGCTGGCGGCGCCAGCGGTTGCGCAGCGCGATGGCCACCGCGCGCTTGGCGCTGGCCTGGCCCACGATGTGGTGGTCGAGTTCGGAGACGATTTCCTGGGGGGTCATGGAGGACATGCGGGGCCTGCCTTGAAAAATCTAAGCAAAAACAGCCGCTACCGCTGGATGGTCAAGCGCGAGCAGCTATCAAATTGAGAGTAAACCGCCATCGACGCTCACAGCGTCTCGATGGTGTGGTTCATGTTGGTGTAGATGCACAGCTCGCCCGCGATCTCCAGCGACTTCTTGACGATGTCCTGGGCCGACAGGTCGGTGTGGCTGAGCAGCGCCTTGGCGGCCGAGTGGGCGTACGCGCCGCCAGACCCGATGGCCACGATGCCCTGCTCGGGCTCCAGCACGTCGCCATTGCCGGTGATGATGAGCGAGGCGCTGGCGTCGGCCACCGCCAGCATGGCCTCCAGGCGGCGCAGCACGCGGTCGGTGCGCCAGTCCTTGGTCAGCTCGATGGCCGCGCGCGTCAGGTGGCCCTGGTGCTTTTCGAGCTTGGCCTCGAAGCGCTCGAACAAAGTGAACGCATCGGCCGTGGCGCCGGCAAAGCCTGCCAGCACCTTGCCGTGGTAGAGCTTGCGCACCTTGCGCGCCGTGCCCTTGACCACGATGTGGCCCAGGGTGACCTGGCCATCGCCGCCAATCGCGACCTGGATGCCGTCAGGGGTCTGGCGCCGTACGCTCAGGATGGTGGTGCCGTGAAACACCGGGGTGTTTTGAGATGAATCCATAGCTGCCGCACATGGGGGCGCGGGCGCAGCTTTCAAGCGAATCCGGGGCGCTTGAGGGCCCACGCGCCCATCAGGCAAAGCCACACTCCGTGCAGCCCCGCGGCTATCTACCGTGCTTTATCGCGTTCTATTGCGCCATGCGGCGATCTGTGCGCCTGCAACGCATGCACTGGCAACACACCGCCCGCGACGCAGAAAGCGCAACTCACCTCGGCGCACTTCGGTGCGCCACAGCGCACCTTGGGCCGATCAGTTCTTGCGGGGGATCACCCAGGCGTGTTCGTTCACGCCGATCACGTTGAAGAAGATCGCGACCAAGCGCTGCAGGTTGTGGAACTGCACCACGTGGCCTTGGCCCTGTTGCTCGGCCGCCCAATTGAGCACCGAGCCTGCGGCCGCAAAATCCACCCGAATGAGCTTGTCGCACGCGATGGTGAGCGGCACGCCGGCCTTCATGAAGGCCTGGAAGGGCTCCAGAAGCGGCGCGGCATCGCCTTCGATGTGGCCGCTGAGCACGGCGACCGGGCCGCCGTCGAGCGGCGCAGGTGCGGAGAGGTCACCGGCCAGATCGGTCGCTGCGAAATCGGTGTGGGCCGCCAGCGGCGCGGCGCCGGACGACGCGCCTTCGTTGTCCGAGTACCCGCAGCGCGGCGACACCCACGATGGCGGCGAGACTTCATAGGTCACGCAGTAATCGAGCGCGACCAGTTCGAACTCGTCGGGCTTGCCCATGAGCCGCAGCGCAGCCATGCGCAGGCGCCACCACTCGGGGCTGGTGGCACGGTCGCCCGACTGGGTCTTGGCGTCCAGCAGGGCGTTGAGTTTTTCGACACCCGAAAACACCAGTTGGCCGTCGCGCTCGGCCCACAGGCTGAACTGGTCGGCCAGCAGCGGCACGGCAGCGTCGTCGATCGACGCGATGCGCGACCAGGACAAGGTCCATGGCGATGCGGACCGCGCCAGCGATGCCTGCAGCGCCGCCACGGACGACACGCCCAGCGCGGCCGGTGCGTTCCAGCTGAAATCCTTGCGTGCCGGCATGGCGGGTGTGGCTGCTGCAGAGGCTGGCGACGCGGGCGCCAGACCCAGTTGCTCAGGGATCGAGAACCACAGCGGGGCCGAGCGGCTGTACTGCGCGGCGTAGTCGATGGCCAGGGTTTCGAAGCGGTCGTGCTGCCCAGTCGCGCGATACAAATCGAACAGCGTCATCCAGATTTCCTGCTGCTCGGCAGGAGGGTCCTGGCGGTGCTGGGCCAGTACATCCATGAGGCCCGCCTCCGCGCCGGCGTGGTCGCCGTTGGCAAACCGGATGGCGGCTTCTTCTAGGTCGGGTTCGTGCACAAATTCCTCCGGTTCAGGTGCCGGCGCTGCCGTGGCAGCCGCGGTCGCGTCAGGGCTGAAGGATGCCTCCTGTGTGCCGCCCCCGCCCATCTGTGCATCCGTGCTGCCGAACCGCCCCACGGCCATGCTGTCGTCCGCAAACAGCGGCTGCACGGCAGGCTTGTTGTCGAGGTGGGCTGGCAAGCTGCCCGGCGCGGTAGGTGCGTACGCCCGTGAATGGGCGGAATCGGGTGTGTCGGCGCCCGACTGCGGCATGACACCGGGCTGGGTGGGAGCGTCAGCACCTTGCTTGCTCTTCCACCACTGCTGGGACATCTGCGCCTCGATCTCGTCGATCTTCTTGAGCGTGACGGCGCGCTCGTCGGGCGAGGCCATGCTGCTTTGAAAGAACGAGGGCCGTGCGGTGGGGTCTTCCGTGCGGTGACCCTGCAGCACCTCGCGCTGGCGCAGTTTGCGCAGCTGATCGAACTCGCGGCGCCGCACGAAGTCGTTGCGGCGCTTGCGCTCGATCATCTCCTTGAGCATCTGCTTGCTGTATTGGCTCTCGCGGTCGTCCTGGATGGAGTCGAGCTCCGTCCAGTTGACCGTGGGATTCTTCACGAACCGAACCACCTTGGATAGCAGGCCGCCCGGGGTGGTGTCTTCCTTGCTCATGACTCAGGGGTACCGGTACAGAGATTGCGCAGCGATGATCAGATCAGCATCAGGCCCGGGCCCGATCAGTCCCCAAACATTTTCTGCTTGAGTTCGCGGCGCTGCTGCGCTTCCAGCGACAGGGTCGCGGTGGGGCGGGCGATCAGGCGGCCCGTACCGATGGGCTCGCCGGTTTCGTCGCAGTAGCCGTAGTCACCAGCGTCGATGCGGGCGATGGATTGCTCGATCTTCTTGAGCAGCTTGCGCTCGCGGTCGCGGGTGCGCAGCTCGAGGGCGTGCTCTTCTTCGATGGTCGCGCGGTCTGCGGGGTCGGGCACCACGACGGTGTCTTCACGCAGATGTTCGGTGGTCTCGCCGGCGCTGTTGTGGATGTCCTGCTTGAGCTGAACGAGCTTCAGGCGGAAAAACGCCATCTGCTTGTCGTTCATGTACTCGCTGTCAGGCATCGCCATGACTTCGGCATCCGTCAGCTCGGCGGCGGACTTGGTCTTCCAGTTGTTCGCGAGCTTGGGGTCTTTTTTGGCAGCGGTGAAAGTGGGGTGCGCTTGCGCAGTCGTGGGCATGGTGTGTAGATAACTGGCTTTGGCAGCGGTGGAAGCCACTGCCTGTGCCATGGATGGTACGGTCAATTGGGCCAATCGGGAAGAAGGCCGGGTTGTGCGCGCGGGTACCCCCCCCGGCTGTGCGGGTGCGGCCGAAACTGGCGCCGGTGCTGCTGCTGCGACAGCAGGGCTGGCGACCTTGGCAGCAGCGGCTTTGGGGGCGGCGGCGGCAGTTTTGGCCGGAGCGGCTTTGGCAGCAGCCTTGGGTGCAGCCGGGGCTGCAACGCGCTGGGCCGCTGCGGCGGGCTTCGCTGCCTTGGTGGCTGCCTTGGGTTTGCTGGTGTCGGCTTTCACTTCCTGGTCTCCTCGCTGAACGGGCGGGCCCTTCACCGCTGTTGCGGCCTGGGGCGGGTGGCAAGCCTTCCGGGGTCTAGAACCTGTTGGATGCCTTTTTGGAGATGGCACGGCAGTGCCATCGCGATGAATGGGTGCTCCGGATGGGGCATCCCCTCGGCAAGTGCCTGGGACGGTCGGTCTGCGGCGTTGCGGCGCTGGGTGGTAGCTGAGCTACCGCCTGCACACCGCGCCTGGCATCCCGTTCCGGTCAAGGTACTTGTGCTTACTCCAAAAAGGCATTGAACAGGTTCTCGCCGGGGCGCGATTGTATCGATCTGGGCTGGCGCAAACGAAAACGTTGCGGATACAACACAAATCAAGCGGAATCGGCGCTCCCGGCGCCTCCAAGGCGATCAGACCAGGCTCTGCTCCAGCCCTTGCAGAAAGATGTCCTTGGGCAGATCGATGCCGATGAAGACCATCTTGCTCAACCGCTGCTCGCCCTCGGCCCACTGGGGGCCCAGGTCGCTGCCCATGAGCTGGTGCACACCCTGGAAGATCACCTTGCGCTCGGTGCCCTTCATATTAAGCACACCTTTGTAGCGCAGCATGCGCGGACCATAAATATTGACGATGGCGCCCAGAAAATCCTCCAGCTTGGCCGGATCGAACGGGCGCTCGGAGCGAAAGACGAAGCTCTTCACGTCGTCATCATGGTGATGGTGGTGGCCATGCCCATGGTCGTGCTGGTGCGAGGGGTGGCTGCAGTGCTCGCCGTGCTCGTGGTCATGGTCGTGGTGGTCATGGCCGTGGTCATGACCGTCGCCCTCTTCCTTGAGGAACTCGGGGTCGATGTCGAGCTTGGCATTGAGGTTGAAACCCCGCAGGTCCAGCACTTCCGCCAGCGGCACCTCGCCGAAATGCACGGCCTTGATGGGCGCGCGCGGGTTCATGTGCTTCAAGCGATGGATCAGCGCGTCGGTCTCTTCGGCGGTCACCAGGTCCGTCTTGGACAAGAAGATCTGGTCGGCAAAGCCCACCTGGCGGCGCGCCTCCTGGCGGTCATTGAGCTGCTGGGGCGCGTGCTTGGCGTCCACCAGCGTGATGATGGAGTCGATGAGATAAGTCTCGGCGATCTCCTCGTCCATGAAAAACGTCTGCGCGACGGGGCCGGGGTCGGCCACGCCAGTGGTTTCAATCACGATGCGGTCGAACTCCAGCAGGTTCTTGCGCTTTTTGGCGGCCAGCAGCTGCAGCGTCTCGCGCAGGTCTTCGCGGATGGTGCAGCAGATGCAGCCATTGCTCATCTGAACGATCTGCTCCTTGGACTCGGTCACGAGGATGTCGTTGTCGATATTCTCTTCGCCGAATTCGTTCTCGATCACAGCGATCTTCTGGCCGTGGGCTTCGGAGAGCAGGCGCTTGAGCAGCGTGGTCTTGCCCGCGCCCAGAAAGCCGGTGAGGATGGTGACGGGGATCAATGCCATAAATCTGTCTTTCAATGGGGTGAACCGATGCGCGGCCACCGGCGCCACGGGGCCGGGATCGCATCGCGAAAGGGAGTTGTTTTCAGTGTACCGACGCTGTCAAGCCCCTGCAGTCCGTCGGTGGCTGCGCCGCCCACGGACGGCGGTCGCCTAGAGTTTGCGCATCACCACCAGGCCCTTGAGGTACTCGCCTTCGGGGAATTCCAGCGTCATGGGGTGGTCGGGTGCGCCGCCCAGGCGCTCCAGGATGAAGCCGTCCACGCCCGCGTCGGCGCCCGCAGAGGCGACGATCTTGTGGAACAGGTCAGCGCTGATGCCGCCCGAGCACGAGAAGGTGAACAGCACGCCACCCGGCGTAAGCAACTGCAGCGCCAGCCGGTTGATGTCCTTGTACGCCCGAGCCGCGCGCTCGGCGTGGGCCGCAGTGGGCGCAAACTTCGGCGGGTCGAGCACGATGGCGTCGAAGTGCCGGCCTTCCTTGAGGAACTGGCGCAGCGAGGCGTTCACGTCCGCATCCATGAAGCTTGCGTGGTTCAGGTCGAACCCGTTGAGCGCCACATGGGCCCGGGCGCGCTCCAGGGCCGGGCCCGACGAGTCGATGGACGTCACATGCCCGTCCGCCGATGCGCCGCTGGCGCGCATGCCGGCCAGCGCGGCCACGCTGAAGCCACCGGTGTAGCAAAAGCAGTTGAGCACGTCCTTGAAGCCCAGGCGCTGCGCGTAGTCGGCAAAGCGCTTGCGGCTGTCGCGCTGGTCCAGGTAGAAGCCGGTCTTGTGGCCTTCGGCGATGTTCAGCGTCAGGTTCCACTGGTGCTCGTGGATGCTCAGTTCAAGCGGCGGGCCTTCGCCGTCACCCGGCGTGCCCGTAGGGCCGCCGCGCAGCCAACCGGTGGCAGGCTCCAGGCCTTCGAGCGTGCGCACGCTGGCGTCCGAGCGTTCATACAGCTTGGCCAAGCCGGTCTCGCGCAGCAGGGCATCGGCGATCACGTCCTTCCAGCGCTCGGTGCCGGCGCTGGTGAACTGCGCCACCAGGGTGTCGCCATAGCGGTCCACGATGAGGCCCGGCAGGCCGTCGGACTCGCCGTGCACCAGGCGCACACCGTCGCTTTGCACATCAAAACGGGCTCTGGCAATGATGGAGCGCGCGCAAGCAGCTATGAAAAAAGGAGCATCGATGCGCTGCGCCTCGTCAAAGCTCCACACCCGCGCGCGGATGCGCGAGCTGGGGCTGAACGCCGCCCAGGCCAGGAACTGGCCCTCGTGCGATTCCACGCGCACGGTCTCGCCGCTGTCGGCGCCGCCTTTGGCGATGGCCGATTCAAAAATCCAGGGGTGGCGGCGCAAGAGCGAGCGCTCTTTGCCAGGGCGAAGGCGAAGGGTTTTCATGATGGGGCGATTGTCGCGTGAATGCGCCCCGCCACCGGCCAGTGCTGCAGGGCGCTGGCCGTGCCGCCCCGCACTTATTGACGGCCCGCCCGCCTCAGAGCGGGTGGCCAATGCGCCCGATGCGAGGCGCCCAGTTCTCCAGGATGTCGGCCGACACCAGCACCCGCCGCGCCTGCCCGATGAGCAGGTGCCGCGGCACGAAGCCGATGTAGCGGGAGTCCGCGCTGTTGTCCCGGTTGTCGCCCAGCACCAGGTACTGGCCCTCGGGCACCGTCACCGGCCCGAAACTGCTGTGCGCCGTCACACCCTGCAGCCACTGCACCCGCCGCTCGTGCCCGTCCAGGTGCTCCGTCCAGCGCGTGGCAGGCACTTCAGCCCCCAACTCGGCCAAGTGCTCGGTCACCGCCTCGGGCGCGTCGTAGCGCGCCGCCTGGCCATTGAGGTACAGCACCTCGTCGCGCATCTCCACCGTGTCGCCCGGCAACGCCGCAATCCGCTTGATGAGCCGCGTGCCGTCCAGCGGCGACGAGAACGTGACCACATCCCCCCGCGCCGGATCCCCCAGCCGCGCCACCACCACGTCGGTCAGCGGCACCTTCAGGTCATAGGCCAGCCGGTTGACGAACACCACATCCCCTTCGAGCAGCGTGGGCCGCATGGACCCCGAAGGAATCGGATTCCAGTCCGCCACCGCCGTGCGAAAGATGCCGAAGCACAGCAGCAACACGATGAACCCACGGTTCGATTTGACCCATTTCAGCAACATGGCAAGACACTCCAAGGCGCCCTACAGCAAGCACCCCCTGCTCGGATGCACCGCCTCACATCTTGGTTCCATGACCCCAGACAACGAGCCCCCCAACCCACCGGCATACCCGATCAGCGCCAGACACCGGCCCCGCAACCACCAACGCCCGCAGCGCGCGCCACCCCCACCAGTGCACCCGTGGAACTGGCTTTGCCAGGCCACCGGGTGCGTCCCCCTTGGGGGAAGCGGCAAAGCCGCTCAGGGGGGCTACTTTTTTCTAGCTCGAGGATGCGCCGCGTCATACACCTTGGCCAGGTGCTGAAAATCCAGCCGCGTGTAGACCTGCGTGGTGGTGATGTTGGCGTGCCCCAGCAGCTCCTGCACCGCGCGCAGGTCGCCGCTGCTTTGCAGCAGGTGGCTGGCGAACGAATGGCGCAGCATGTGCGGGTGCACCGGCGTGGTCAGGCCCGCCTGCTGGCTGCGCTGGCGCAGGCGCAGCCAGATCGACTGCGCCGTGAGCCGGGCGCCGCGCTGGCCCACGAACAGCGCCGCATCGAGCCGGGCCGAACCCTCGCCGCCAAAAGGAGCGGCCCGCAGCGCCAGCCACGCCTGCAGCGCCTCCGTCGCCGCGCGGCCCACAGGCACGCTGCGCCGCTTGCTGCCCTTGCCGAACACATGCGCTTCTCCGGCCTGCAGGTCCACCCAGCCGCGGCCCAGGCGCTGGGTGTCGGGGCCGGGCACCGCGTCCAGCCCCGCCAGCTCGCCCACGCGCAGGCCGCAGCCGTACAGCAGCTCGACCATGGCCGCGTCGCGCGCCTCCAGCCACGGGTCGGCCCCGGTGTTGTCGAACTCGGCCAGTCGCACCGCGTCGTCCACCCCCAGCGCCTTGGGCAGCGGCTTGGGTGCCTTGGGCGCGCGCACGTCCTGCACCGGGTTGTGATCGATCAGGCCTTGCCGCCCCGCCCAGGTAAAGAACCCGCGCCAGCCCGACAAAATGAGTGCAATGCCCCGCCCGCTGCGCCCCGCACTGTGCATCTGCGCCACAAAGCGCCGCATGTGCGCACTCGTCAGCTGCAGCAGCGGCAGATTCACCCCGTGCGCGAACTGCGCCAGCCGCTCCAGGTCCAGCGTGTACAACGTGAGCGTGCGGTCCGCCAGCCGCTTTTCCACCCGCACATGCTCCAGATAGCGCAGCACCTGCGGGTCGGCGGGCAATGGCGAGGCGGCCGGAGCGTCGGACACGGTGGTAACGCCAAACAGAACGGCAGCAGCCTTGAAGCTCTAAACCACCCGCGCGACGGTCGCAACCGGCGCGCCCCCACGCCAGCGCCACCGTGGAACCGGCTTAGCCGGGCCACGGGTGGCGTCCCCCCCCAGGGGGGAAGACGCGAAGCGGCTCAGGGGGGAGCTCATTTCAAGCGGATCAGCGCCGCACTGGCCAGCTCGGCCATGCGCGCCAGGAAGTCCGTGCCCATGGTCGCGTCAAAGCGGTGCGCGTCGGGCGAGCCCAGCACCAGCAGGCCGAACGCCGGCGTGGCGCTGTCGATGGCCCCCGCGCGCAGCGGCAGCAGCGCCAGCGACTGGGCGGGTTCGCCCGGCTCCTGCGCCAGCCAGCCGGCTGGCTCGAAGCCCAGGTTGGGGCCGCAGAACGGCATGGTCAGCGACGAGGCGAACGCGCGCGCATCCTCGCTCGCGCCCTGGGTGAAGTCGGCATCGATGTACGGGCCGGCCACGTCCCACACGCGCACCGCCGCCTGGGGCACATCGAACAGCGTGCGCAAGCCGTCCACCACGGCCAGGGGCAGGTCGAACGGGTCCTTGACCTCCAGCAGCGCGCTGGTCCACTGGTGCACCTTGTGCGCGATGCCGGCGTTCTCGGTGCTGTTGCGCACCATCTCCATGATGCGCTGCTCCAGTCCCTTGATCTTCTCGCGCAGCATCTCGGCCTGGCGCTCCTGCAGGCTCACGGCGCGGGCGCCGTGGGGGCTGGTGATCTGCACGCTGGCCAGTACCTCCGCATGGCGCTCGAAGAAGCCCGGCGTGTTGGTGAGGAACTGGGCGATGTCGTCTTCGGTGATCGGTGGAATATGGGACGTCGTCATAGGAGGGTGTCGGGAATGTCGATCTGGCCTTCGAACACCGTGGTGGCCGGGCCGGTCATGAAAACGGAATCGGCCGCCTGGCCGCTCCAGGCGATGGTGAGCGTCCCGCCGCGGGTCTCGACCTGCACTTCGGCGTCCAGCAGGCCCAGGCGGATGCCCGAGGCCACGGCCGCGCAGGCGCCGGTGCCGCAGGCCAGGGTCTCGCCCACACCGCGCTCGAACACGCGCAGCCGCACATGGCTGCGGTCCACGACCTGCAGGTAGCCGGCGTTCACGCGCTGCGGAAAGCGCGCGTGGTGTTCGATGAGCGGGCCGGTCTGCGCGACGGGGGCGGTGTCCACGTTGTCAACCAGCTGCACGGCATGCGGGTTGCCCATGGAGGCCACCGCTACAAAACTAGGAGCTGCTTGCGCTTGCCCATCCAGCGACAGCGGCCATTTTTGCCCCGAACCCTGGTCCACGGGCGTGAGGCCGGCCGGGTCGAATGGCACCTTGGCCGGGTCGAACTCGGGGCGGCCCATGTCCACCGTCACGCGGCCGTCGGCCGTGAGGCGGGGGGCGATCACGCCGCTTTTGGTTTGCACGCGGATGGTGTCGCGGCCCGTCAGGCCCTTGTCGTGCACGAAGCGCGCAAAGCACCGGGCGCCGTTGCCGCATTGCTCCACCTCGCCGCCGTCGGCGTTGTGGATCACGTATTCGAAGTCGATGCCGTCCGCCGCTGCATCGGCAGTAGGGGGCCGCACGGTCAGGATCTGGTCGGCGCCCACGCCGAAGTGGCGGTCCGCCAGAAAGCGGTACTGGGCGGTGGACAGGCCGAGGCGGCCCTGGGTCTCGTCGAGCACCACGAAATCGTTGCCCGCGCCCTGCATCTTGGTGAAGCGAATCTGCATCCCCGGGATTATCGTCGCAGGACCGGGTTGCCCGCCATGGCGCACCCCACCGTACACACCGCAACGCCGGGCTGCCGTGCGGCACACCCAGGGCACAAGCCCCTGGCGTGCGCCGATTCACACTCCGGTTTAGGCTTGCGCTTTTTCCGGCCCGCGCGGCCGCTACCACCACCACTTCGAAGGATCTTCCAGCATGGCCCAGCCCGATCTCTCCGCCTTCACCATCACCCGCAAATGGCCCGCGCAGCACCCGGAGCGCATTCAGCTGTACTCGCTGCCCACGCCCAACGGCGTGAAGGTGTCGATCGCACTCGAAGA
>Ga0209023_10004688_pt1 | contig 15417 bp, 12 predicted proteins | sample LakOneMetagenome_FD_187468 | JGI IMG/M metagenome (GOLD analysis project Ga0209023, IMG submission 187468) | Freshwater and sediment microbial communities from Lake Erie, Canada (SPAdes) (version 2) | ecosystem: Environmental > Aquatic > Freshwater > Lentic | place: Lake Erie, Canada... | reverse complement strand
TCGCCTTCGCTTACGACACTGCGACGCATCTTCTTCCCCTTCTTCTTCTTCTTCTTGTTCTTCTTGCCTGTCCGTCGGTCATGTCGCGGTTCGATCATCTCGACGGCGAGGACGACTGGTTCGGCGTCGACCCCGATGGCCGACATGATGACTGCCGTGTTCCCGACGACGGTGCGGCCGTCGCCGGTGATCTGCTTCTTGGCGTCAGGATCGGCACGGGCCAGCCGGCCCGTGCGGGTCGAGATGGCACCCGGCTTGTAGTCCGAACGTGCGTGGATCACGACGGCGTCGCCGCGCAGGACGTTTGCTTTGTGCATCGTCGACCACGACGTCGCCGGGGCCAGGGCCCCGGTCTGCCGAGCCACTTCGACCGCCCACGGCGAGAAAGCCTGCGACAGGGCGGCGCGGATCTCAGGGGTCGCCCGGGATCGCCGCCACGAAATGAACGCCTTCTGCCGGAGCGGGGCGTCTTTCAAAGCCAGCGGCGAGTTCGGACCCCACATCAAGGTCGACCACTCCACCAAGTCGGGCCACAGAGAACGCATCTCCGCGGCTGCGCGGCGAGCCGAGTTGGTGTGCTGCACCGCGACGGCGTACAGGAAGTAGATCCAGTGCGGGTAGACGCGGGGCCGGCCCGGTCCCGGCGGCCGCGGCGGCAGCGCCTCGACGAGCAGGTACAGGATCGGCGAGTCGCACATCAGGTAGAAGCAGAGCTCCTTGAGGCTCACCGCCCCCGGGTCCGGCCGCGACTTCGACGGCGTCTTCGGTCCCGTGGATTGGATGTCGCCCGAGGACACGGCGACGCTCAACCCGTTGCGTTTGTTCGACGGTTTCGGTCCGGTGCCGCTCACTGTCCGTCCTCCAGGTCGGGAACGCTGCGCAGACCCACGGACGCGTTCGGGGCTTCGAAGATGAGACGTTCGGTGGCGTCCAGCGACGCGAACCCGAGGATGCCCCGGGCGTCGTCGATCGTTCCTGCGTCGAACGCCTGACGACCCCGCCACGCCCGAACCGACAGGGTGCCGATCCCGGCGCCGGCGAGGTGCGCCTGACTGATCGTGGTCTTGGCGAGTTTGCCGATCTGGTTCTGCGGCGGTGTCTTCTGGCGCGGGTTGTACAGCGTCGGCCACGCCGCCGGATCGGGAGCCCGGTCCCGGAGGATGCCGAGACCCCATTCGGTCAATGGCACCCACCGTTCCCGGAGCTGGAACGACGAAGCGAAATGCACCGAGCCGGCGTCGAGGTCGACGTCCGCCGCAGGGTCGAGCGCCGCGATCTCAGTCGACGTCGCCGTGGCCTCCTGGAGAGCCTGCACGATGCACCGCCGGACGTCGGGGTGCGTCGTGGTGGCCGCGTGCAGACTCTGGATCTCGGTGTTGTCCGCGACTCGGCGGCGCCGGTACGAGATCGCCCGCACGTGAATGTCGACCGTTGGGTCGAAGCCCGGCATGAGTTGCTCGTTCCGGGCCACACGGAAGAATTCGCGAAGCATCGACAGCCGCGACTTCTCCGTGGATGAAGCGACTGGGTCTCCGTTGCGGCGAGGTGCGCGTATCCACGCTTGGCAGACCGGCGAGGTGACTTCGTCGAGGTAGATGATCTGGTGGGCCAGGAGGAACTGCTCGAATCGGCTCCAACCTTGCGCATAGACGTACACCCGCGACGGCGGTGGGTTGCCGTGAGAGTTGGCTGCCAGAATCGCCTTTCGGACGGTGATCCGTTTCGATGTGGACGCCGGCGACGCCGATGGTTTGCCTTTCCGTCCATGGTTCTTCTTGTCGCCTTTGTGCTTCGTGCCCTTGTTCTTCGTCGTCTTCTTCTGTCCCATGTTCCTCGTCTGCTCTCGGTGATCAATGCGTGCGAGGTGGCCGGTCCGCGGACACGCGGACCGGCCACCGTTGCGGGTGTGGCCGAATGCGTTAGGCGGCGGCCGGCGGCGGCAACGCGACGGTTTCACCGTCGTGGACGTAGGCGACGACGTTGTCTTCGCTCACGGTGTCGACGGTCAGGCGCAGCGTCCACGCCACCGGCTCACCGGCCGGGTCCCACACGTGGGGGACCCACTCGAGGCCGAGGGAGAAGTGGGCGTGCTCGTCGGAGACCGCGGCGATGAACCAGGGTCCGCGGGTGACGACGTCGCAGTGCGTGTCCGTGATGGGGTCGGTGTCCGGGCCGTGGAGGTGGTGCAGGCCACTGACGAAGGCGACTTCGTCGCGTTTGAACTGGCGTTCAGGGCGGCTGGCCGCCTCAGGTGATGGAAACATGTTCCGGGAACCTTTCGGTTAGTTCCCAGAAGACCGTTCGAATGCTAGGTTTTGGGTGACCGAGGGACTTCAGGTGTCCCCCGGGCGACGGTCCTCTGGATCGTTTGAAATGGAGTCCGTCGAACGGAATGTCCGGCGGTCATGTCTTGGAACCGCCGGGGATTTGCCTCCCCGGCGGCTCCGCGTCTGCCACTCCGATCGTCGCCGCTCTTGCTGCGACGATCGGCATGACGGGATTGCATCAGTGCATGTCTTCTCCTTCGTTATGTGCGAAGCGATCTGCGACGCAATGTGGGCGGCCGGAACCTCATGGGTAAGTGGTATCCGTTTTGTGCGCAGCAGACGTTGACTACCAGCCACCGATTTGGGACCGGATTCTCGGGGCGCTCGAAACGCCCTATTCATTGGGGTATTTGCCCAAATCGGGTCCGTTCGGGTGAGCGGAGTTTGAGTAGAGCGAAGCGGATCCGGTTTGTCTCCGGTGGCTTGCCGCTTATCCAGGGTCGTAGTGCTGCGGTTGCGCGACGGCCGCTTTTCGGCCGGATCGTGTGACGCGTCGGACTATCCCAAGACGGTGGATGGATATGGTTCAGGCGGCGGATATCTCAGTTTCCGTACCGCCGGTTCCCGCTTCCAGGTCGGCGAGGATCGAGAGGATGTCGCCGCGGATCTGCCGGCTGTCCGCCCGAATCGCCGACGCGCCTTGCGTCACCGATTTCTCGATGCGCGTCGCGTTCCGTTCGATGGAACGCAGCGAGTCGACACGAGTGCGGATGTGACCCATGGCGACACGAACCTGTTCGGCTGACGTCGCCGTGGTGTTCGTGTCCAGATCCGCGAGCGCGGCGATACGAGCGAGGCGATAGACGACCCCGAACAGGGTCGGGTCTTGGGGGTCGAGGACGACGAGCCACCCGCCGGCGAGTTGTGATAGGGGAGCGAGCCCACGGGGCACCCGCGCTGGGTCGTCGACCACGACGATCACTTGGCTGACCGCCCGGGCTTGGAGTCCCTGCTCGACGACCCGGTCGAGTGCCGGGCGGCTCATCGACGCCGACCGGGCTTCGATCCCGACCGCGACCGACGAGTTCCGGATCTGGGCGATCAGGTCAACGACCTTGCGGTGCGAGACCGGGTCGACTTCGCGGGCGACGTCACGGACGTTGTCGCCGAACAACAAGCAGACCTGCTGGAGGTGCTGGGCGACCGTGTCCTCCCACGTGTGACCGTGCAAGGGTGTGGCTGCCTGCGCGACCTGGGTGGTCTGTTCGGTGATCAACAGGTCACGGAGTTCGGTGAGACCTTGACGCAACGCGGCGACTTCACCCCGGACAGCTCCGACGTCCGAGCGGTGCGACTCGGCGATCGACTTGTGCAGAGCCGCGCTACGCCGCTCGAGGTCACGGTGCAGGGTGGCAGCGAGCTTGGCGCCGGCGGTGCCGTCCACGGTCGGGTCGATCGTCGCAGCGGCCCGGGCGACGTGATCCCGGGTTGTGGATGCGAGTTCTTCGACGAGGACGCGGGTCCGGTCGTTGATCTCGCCGGCGGTACGGGCGAGGGACGCTTCGACTTGCCGGGCTCGGGCTTCGAGCAGGTCCACTGCGGCTGACCCGGCGGCGTGGTCCATGACTTGGGCGCCGACGGACAGCAGCCGGTCGATGGTGGCTGGCGGGTCGTCGGTACGGTCGAGGTGCCGCAGCACGGCCGGGTCGGTGACGCGGTGGTACATGATGTCGGCTGCTAGCCCGTCGGCGTCGAAGAGCACGGGCGGTGATTTGGGTTGGTTGGCGTTCATAAGTATCCGACCTCCTGGGTCGTTGCCGTGGACCGGCGGTCCGCCGGTGCCGTTCGAGTGGCGGTGTCGAACTGCGGGGATGGGGTGTCGCCGAGCTCGCCGGTCGTCTCGGCGACGTATGCCCGGAAGAGCAGGCCGCCGGTCTCGTCGAGTTCGGCGCTCAGGGAACGGAGCGCGCTGAGAGTCGAGCGTTGACGGCCGGCACGGTGGAAGCGGCGGGCATCGGCGATGAGACGTTCGGCCTCCATCAGTCCGTCGCCGATGACCCGGTCGACAGCCCGCTGGCGGGCCAATGGTGAAGGGTCCCGGAGGTCGGGGAGATCGTTTCGGGTGGTGGCGGCTGCGTTGGCGGGGTTCGTGGCGGCCATTTCAAGCCACCTCCTTTTGGTGTTGGGTGAATAGGGCAGTGCGGGCGTTGTCCCAGCGGGTCTGGGCGCCAGGTTGACCGTTGGGTTCGTGGTCCATGCGGGCGGCGACTGCGGTCAGGTGGTCGTACAGGCGTGCGACCGACCGGCAGTCGGCGAGCAGCTGGTGGACGGGCTTGTCGCGTGCGGGTCCGGTGTTGGCCGGCGCACAGGGTTCGCCCCCGCACGCCCGGAGGTGTGCGGCGACCGAGAGCGCTGCCGTGCCGAACGGGCGCGTCCACGACGCCAGGACGTCGGTGTCGATGATCGAAGCCGGTCGGATAAGCGGCAGACCGGCGGCCTGCAATGCGTCCTGGAGAGGGTCCACGTTGCTAGCGCGGTCATGCGTGACGACGACGGCACCGTCGCAGAGGTGGTGCAGCCCCACGGCGATCTCGGACAGGTGGGGCTTCCATGTCTCCGAATCGACCGGTTCGTAGAGCGGGCGGAGGTCGGTCGCCCATCCGCGTTCGGCCGGGATCGGACCGCCCGTGACGAACACTGCGAAGCGGTCGATCTGACGGGTGGCGGGGTTGGTGTGGGTGAGCAGTGTGGTTGTCGTGAGCATGGTCCCTCTCTTAGGTGGAAATCGACATCTATGTCGAGATCCAACGTACGAGATATCGACATAGATGTCGAGACCCAATTTGAACAATGTTAAAAATTCTCCGGGATGCGGTCCGTGTCCGGTTCGGTCCGCACGACTGACCAGCCACCCCCGGCACAGATTCCTGAACGTCCGGAACGGGCCCGACCGGTACGCTTCCGCCTGTGGGACGCAAAGTTGATGTCGATGATCTTGTGAGCGCCGCGGACATCGCGGAGCGCTGCGGGACCGACCGCCCGCAGATCGTCTACGAATGGGCCACCCGCTTCGACGACTTTCCGGCACCGATCAAGAAGGTCGGTCGCGTCACGATCTACATCTGGCCCGACGTCGCCGAATGGCTGAATCGCCAAACCGACCCACGCATACCTCGCCCCCGCTGAAATCGAAACACGAGGCGCTCGGCTGTCCCGTCGGACGTCGGCGTGGACACTGGAGTTACGTCGTCCTGCCGTCGCCACGGCGTGGCTTCGATGCGAGGACCGTAGGGCTGCCCGAATGCAACCGGGCCCGGACCACCGCCCGCGCTCACAAGACCGACGCCGAATGTCGTCAGAGACAGCGCTCAAACGTCGTCGTCGCCGACCCTTGAACCCTGGGAATTCTTGGAGGCTCCATGTCTTTGGAAACGAGGATGGAGTCATGCCGAAAGAGAAGTCACCGGGGAAGCCGACGACGCGCCGTTACAGCGAGTCGGAGAAGGATCAAGCGGTCCGATTGGTGCGCCAGTGAAGCGACGCCACGAACCTTGTCGGCGGCGACACATCCCGGCCCGGCAGACCAGAATCCTGGGAACGCATACTCGCCGGCATCCGCGACAGCGAACGGGTCGAGCCCCGCCCGCAACAGGGCAGTCAGCCTCGGCTTGGCAGCTAGGTCTTTGAGCGCCGTGTGACGGGCTTCGGACGTGGGGCCCGCTTCGTCGCCGCCACGGACACCGACCGATCGTCGAGAGCGCCAAGGCCCGGCCGCACGACCGAATCGATTTGATCGCGCCAACGCAGCAGATCCTCGGTGTCCGAAACCACTGCCGTCGACAGCGGGCTTTCGTCTGCGCTGCGCAGCCGGCTGTTCGCGTGCTCAGCTGAACGAGCGAGAGCCTTCAGTGCAGCTGCCTTCGTCAGCAGATCGTTGGCCTTCTTGGGGGCCCCGATGCTGCCAGCCGCCGCGCCGAGGCTCGACGCCGCAAACGCGCCGATCACGATGATGGTTCTCCAACCATCTGTGAGGTTCTGGGAGAACCCGAGAACCGCAGCGGCAGAAGCCGAACCCAACGCGGCCAAGGCCGTCAGGTACAAGGACGCATGCTCCCAACGCTTCCCGGAAGCGAAACACTCATCGGCCTCTCGTCTCGCACTTTCAGCGATCGCGACCAGTTCGAGTTCATGGGGGTCGGGAGTTCGGTCTGAGTCGATTGCCGCCGAACGATCGGTCGCCTCATAGATCGAGGCCGCAGACTGCCTCTGCGAATCCCTCATGACGCGCACGGCCGCCCTGATAGCGGGTTCGATGGACGTCGACGGCTGATCCCGCAGGTGCAAGCACTCCAACCGCCATTCGATCCGGTCCGCACGGCGCCGTGTGCGCCACCAGAAGGCCCCCAGCGCTGCGCCGGCGGACGCCGCCACGAGCGCGGCGGGTCCGATGACGGACGTTCTGAACAGGTACCAGCCGACCGACTCTTGGATCACGATGATTGCGGTCGCAATCGTCGCGACGACGGCAGAAACGACGGCCCCCCGCTTCAACCCGGTCGCGAGTCGGCGGCTGGCGGCTAGCCCTGCAACGACGGTGGCCGCGTCCCGTGGGCTTACCGGGCCGCGATCTCGCTCCCATTGATGGAGGACGTCCTCTGCCGCCTGATACGAGCCGAGCTCGCTTTCGTCGGTCGACCGTGTGTCCGCGATGCTGAGGACTGCGAGGTCGTTGTTGGGAAAGTCTTCGCGCAAGTGGCTCACATATTCAGCGCGGAGCTCGTCACCTCGTGGCCGCACGTCCGAGGTGATCTCTCTGATGATCTCCATCGCGTGGGCAGGAGGCAGACCGACCAATACTTCGACAGCGGTATCATCGGATAACCGCGCGATTATCGGCGCAGCGCTTCGTGCATCCATCCGTGCGAGCGCATTTCGAGCGTCGCCGATGTCGACCTCGTCGAGGATCGAAGCAGTCTCCGATGGGTTGAGCTCCGCCACCACGTGACGGAGATGTTCTGCGCGCGAGAGCTCAATGGTTGGTTGCTCTGTCTCAGGCATGCTCCCGCCTCCACCCTTGTTTGGCACCGCCGTCGCAGCACGATGACGCCACGACTCAGCCGATTGCGCCTCCAGCGACCTGGACTGTAGCGAAATGATCAAGCACATCGACGGTTGGTGCGCAGGGGCGACAACGGTTCGGTCGCCGAGCCGTAGCCGATGCCAGCGAACATGGGTCCGTGCGAGTCCGGACCGCTCGTCGTCCTTTCGTCAACTTCGGGATCGTCACAAGCAGAGGGTCGCGACTCACGCGGATTGTCGCGAGCAGCCTCAACCGCCGATCGGGACCACGTTGAAGGTGAGGGTGGTGTCGGTGGGGAGGGTGAGGTTGGTGAGGGTGGCGCGTTGGAGGGGGGGTGGTGGGGCCGCCGGGTTGGTAGTCGGCGATGAGGGTGACGTTGGTGGTGGGGAAGTCGACGATGGCGGCGGTTCCGGTGGTGTCGGTGTGCGCGAGTGCGGGGGTTGCGGCGCCGGTGATGTTGGTGACGTTCGGGAAGTGAGGGTCCCCCACTTGACCGGTCACCTCGAACAGGAGGTAGCCATGTCAGTGATGGAGCAAGAGCCGGTGAGAACGCGGCGCTCGTTCACCGACGAGTTCAAGCGTGATGCTGTGGCGTTGGTGCTCGACGAGAACCGCAAGATCGTTGATGTCGCCCGCAGTCTCGGTGTCGGTGAGGGCACGTTGGGGAACTGGGTCCGCCAGGCCCGTATCGACCGCGGCGAGCGGGCGGGGGTCACGTCGAGCGAGAAAACCGAGTTGGCCGAGCTGCGCCGGGAGAACGCCCGGTTGCGGATGGAACGAGATCTGCTCAAACGAGCGACGGCCTTCTGGGTGAAGGAGTCGGAGCGCCACGAGGCGTTCTTGAACCGTGCCGTGGTGAAAGGACACGGCCGCCGGTCCGTCGCAGCGGACTGGTTGAAGCTGAGGGCAGCCTGATCCCGGGGACGCGGGGGAGGGTGGACAGCAGCCCTGACAACGCCGGGACGGGTCAGCACTGCCAGATGGCCTGGGTCCGGCAAGCAAGACGGAAAGGCGTACGTGAGGAACCAACGGCTAACGCTACTCAAGAGACCCACCAGCTCCAACCTGGCGGATCTGGGCTGGGCAGCAACGCGTACCCGCACGAGGTCGTGCGGGGAACTCTTGGATCGGTGAGTCTCGCCGGTTCGGAGGCCACGGTGAAAGCCTGCGGCGTAGCCGTGGCGATGTTGCAGGGGCAAAGTTGGGCGCCGACCCCGTCAAACGGTTCGAGAGTGAACGTGGGAACCATCTCGGCGGTCCCCTCCCCGGCCAGCAGCCTGCTGGTCGGCGGGAAGACGCGTCGCCAGTTGATGCTGCCGGGATGGGGCGGAGGACCCGTAGTAGTCCGAGGCCGGGAAAGCCGGTCACATGGCGAAGGGGTCCAGCGGGTTCGCGGCATCAATGCTGAGCGTGGAGGTCGCCGGTGAATATCGGCGCACCGTGGCCTGACCTCGACGAGGCCGAGCAGCGGGTACGCGTGATGCAGACGAAGCTGCACCGATGGGCGAAGGCTGATCCTGGCCGTCGCTTCGATGATGTGTTCAACCTCGTGTATGACCCGGCGTTCCTCGTTGTGGCGTGGCGTCGGGTGCGGGGCAACAAGGGTGCACGAACTGCTGGCATCGATGGAGTGGTTCCCCGCTCCATCGTGTTCGGCGCTGGGTCGTTGCTCGACGGGCTGCGAGAGGATCTCAAGGCCGGTCGGTTCACGCCTCAGCGCACGCGGGAGAAGACGATTCCCAAAGCCGGCGGCAAGGTCCGCCGGCTGGGGATCCCGACTGTCGCCGATCGGGTCGTGCAGGCCGCGTTGAAACTGGTGCTCGAGCCGATCCTCGAGGCGGACTTCAAGCCATGTTCCTATGGCTTCCGCCCAAGACGCCGAGCGCAGGACGCGATCGCGGAGATCCACTACCTCGGCTCGCCCCCTCGAAACTACGAGTGGGTGTTCGAGGCAGACATCAAAGCGTGCTTCGACGAGATCGACCACACGAATCCTCATGGACCGGGTGAGACATCGCGTCGGGGACAAACGGGTCCTGCGTTTGGTGAAAGCGTTCTTGCGGGCCGGGGTCCTCACCGAAGAGGGCGTCAACCGCGAGACGACCACCGGCACCCCGCAAGGCGGGATCCTCTCACCGCTGCTGGCCAACATCGCCCTGTCCGTGCTGGACGAACACTTCGCACGCAAGTGGGAAGCGCTCGGCCCGCGGTCAACGCGAGGCGCACGGCGCCGCGCTGGTGTTCCGGTCATGAGGCTCATCCGCTACGCGGACGACTTCGTGGTCATGATCGCCGGTCAACGCGCCGACGCCGAAGCGTTGTGGGACGAAGCGGCTGCGGTGCTCGCGCCGGTAGGCCTGCGCCTATCGGTCGAGAAGACGAGGGTCTGTCACATAGACGAGGGGTTCGACTTCCTCGGGTGGCGCATCCAGCGCCGGACCCGGCGGGGACGGACCGGCAAGACGGCGATTTACACCTTCCCCTCGAAGAAGGCGTTGGCCTCAATCAAGGACAAGGTGCGATCGCTCACTCGCCGCTCACAACACCGAACGCTCGACGTCCTGTTGCGCCGGTTGAACCCGGTGCTGCGGGGCTGGTGCAACTACTTCCGTCACGGCGTGTCCAAACGGACCTTCAGCTATGTCGACTACTTCGTCTTCTGGCGGGTCTTCGGCTGGCTCCGCAAACGACACGACGGACTGAACAAGCACACCCTGGTGGACCGCCACCTCCCGAACTGGGAGATACGCGACAACGGGGTCGAACTGTTCCGGGCCGAAGCGGTCGCGGTGACGCGCTATCGCTTCCGGGGCGACACGATCCCCACACCATGGTCGAGTCAGACAACAGGATCACCAAACCCGGCGGCATGAACACGTGGAGAGCCGGATGCAGTGGAAGCTGCACGTCCGGTTCGGAGGGCGGGCCGGAGAAACCCACCCATCGCAAGATGGGCAGGGCGCTCCGGTCCGACCCCTACGGACAGTGACCCGCTATCGGTGGGTCGCTGCCCGGAAGGCCGAAGGCTTCCCGACCACGATGGCGTGCCGGTTTGCGAAGGTGTCGCGCCAGGCGTTCTACGAATGGGTCGCCCGCGACGCGGCGGGGCCGACGCCGGCTCAGGAGGCCGACGCCCGTCTGGTCGCGGAGATGCGCAAGATCCACGAGGAGCTCGATGACACCTATGGGTCGCCGCGCATGACCCCTGAGCTGGCCCAGCGGGGCTTCCGGGTGAACCACAAGCGCGTGGAGCGCCTGATGCGGGCCACGGCATCGTGGGCGTGGGCAAGCCAGCGAAGGTGCGCACCACGATCCCCGCCGAGGCCAACCCGCCGTTGCCCGATCTGGTGGGCCGCCGGTTCGCGCCGGGCCCGCCTGATGTCGTGTGGTGTGGCGACATCACGTACATCCCGACCGGGGAAGGGTGGCTGTATGTCTACATCCCCACGGGTGAGGGCTGGCTGTTCCTGGCGTCGGTGCTCGATCTCGGGTCGCGGCGCCTGCTCGGCTACGCCATGGCGGATCACATGCGTACCGAGCTCGTGCTCGACGCGCTGAAGATGGCGATCGGGGCGCGCGGTGGTGACGACCGGATCGGCGGCGTGATCGCCCACGCCGATCGCGGCACGCAGTACACGTCGAACGACTACCTCGACTTCTGCCACGCCCGCCAACTACGCCCCTCGGTCGGCATGACCGGCGTGTGCTGGGACAACGCCGTCGCTGAGTCGTTCTGGGAGAGCCTCAAGCGCGAGTGCCTGCAGGGCCAGATGTTCGCGACGCGGGCCGAGGCGCGCCGCGCGATCTTTAAGTGGATCAACTGGTACAAAACGTCGAGACTGCACTCGACCCTCGACGACGTCCCGCCCATCGAGTGGGAACAGCAGTACCTTCAAGCTTCATAACCACCGTCCGGCCGACGGGGAGATGCCCAGCTACCTGGCCTAGGACTTCCCGAGCTCGGGTCGAAGGCACTGGGAAGTAGGTCGTCCTGCGGTCGCCACGACGTGGCTTCGATGCCAGGACCGTAGGGTTACCCGAATGCAAGCGGACCCCGACCACCGCCCGCGCTCACAGGACGGACGCCGATCGTCGTCGAGACAGTGCTCAGATGTCGTCGCGACCCTCATCGTGGACGGTCTTCAGGGCGATGAGTGAGCACGACGAACCACCACTCGCAGACGAGCCGATAGGCGACGGCGGCTCCGACCGGTTTCGGCGGGGGTCGCTGGCCAGGAACGTCGCTGGTCTTATTCGTCGCAGTGCCCAGGGTCGGCAGTCGTCTGTCGTCGCCGTCGTCGGGCCGTGGGGGAGCGGCAAGACGTCTCTCCTGAATATGGTCCGCCGAGAACTCGCGGCGAGTGACATCTCGATCGTCGAGTTCAACCCGTGGATGGTCGCGTCGCTCGAGTCGCTGGTCGCCGAATTCTTCAACGCGCTCTTGGAGAACGTCGGTCGAGGTCGCCGCCGCCGGACCGTCGCGAAAGCCGTGAACCGATACGCGTCGGCGGTCTCACCGGTCGTGGCGACGGTGCCGCTACCGGGGGCGAGCACCGCGGGAGCGGTCACGGCGGCTGGTACCCGGATCGGTGCCCAGCCTGTGGCGACGCTGCGACGCACCGTCGAAGCGGCGTTGAACGCCGGTGACCAGTCATTTCTGGTCATCATCGACGACGTAGATCGTTTGCAGCCCGACGAGCTCCTGACCTTGTTCAAGTTGATCCGCTTGGTGGGCCGGTTGCCGCGGGTGCACTATCTCGTGGCGTTCGACCAGGAATCGGTCACCCAAGCGTTGACGGGGTCGCACGACGGTGGGGACGGCCAGGCTTTGGCGTACCTCGAGAAGATCGTCCAAGTGCGTGTCGACCTGCCGCCGCTGCACGAGTCGGACATCGACGCGTTGGTCGACGAGTCGTTTCTGGCTGTCCTGGCCGTCCACGATGTCGTGCTCGGACCCACCGACGAGGCACGACTCGCCCGTGTCTACGAGCGGCGGCTGCGGCCCGGGCTCGCGCAGCCCCGCCAGATCCAGCGTCTGTTCGTCCAGTTCGAACAGGCGTTGTCGCTCGTCGTCGGTGAAGTCGACCCGGTCGACCTGCTGCTCCTCTCGTTCCTTCGTGTCGCGCATCCCGCGGCATACAGCGCCTTGCCCCGCCTCCGCGACAAGTTGACCCGGAACCTGCGGTACGAGGTCGAAGCCCAGAACATGGACGCCACCCAGAAACGAAAGCTCTGGGAACGCGTCCTGAGCGACAGGGGGGTGCCCTCGGATCAGGCCGACACGGTCATCGGGATCCTCGCCGACTTGTTTCCGACCGTCGCCGAAGCGACCAGCACCGAAGCTCCCGATGACGGGCAGCTGCGCCTCGGCCGTCACGTCGGGTCCTCTGAGTACTTCGACCGGTACTTCCAACTTGGGATTCCCCCCGACGATCTGGCCGACTCGTTTGTCTCGGGGGCCATCGCGGCGCTCTGTGACGGCACCGCAGATGCGGCAGCTGTCGACGCGCTCGCTGCCGCCATGCGGGCCAGTCCCCGCCGGTTGCTCCCAAAAATGCGCGAAGCGTGGGTACGCACCAAGCCAGCCGACGACTTCACGCTCGCCCGGTTCGTCATCGATGCGTACGACGAGTTCCGCAAGGAACCGTCGGGGATCGTACGCCAGCCACTTCCGTGGAACGGTGGGTCGCCGCCATCATCCTCCAGTGGGACACCCAACAGATCGCGACGAACCTGCCCGTTCTCTTCGAAGACCTTCCTGCGACCATTGCGATCACACGCGGCCTGGCCGGCGTCGCCTCCGACGGCGACAACCCAGATCGAGAGTCCGCCGCGTTCAATGACGCCGCCCGCTTCACACTCGACGCGGTCGGCGACCGTGTCTTTCGTGACTCCGCGACCGTGATCACCGATGACACACTGCCGTGGTTGCTCAGCGAAGCGGCCCGCATCGACCGGGTCGAAGTGCGCGAGTGGCTCGACAACACCCTCGACCTGTCCGGGTGGTCCACCAAAGACTTCGTGGCGTGCTTCGTCATGGTCTTCGGCTCAGGAACAGAGGACGACCCGCACTTCCTCATGGAACTGGCCGCGCAACCTCTCGCCGAACTGCTGCCGCTTGGCACGATATTCGAAAGACTCGAAAGCGAGATCAACGCCGCACCGACGACGGTTCCGCACCACGACGTCGATGTGTCCCTCCCAAACCGGTCTCGCCACGCTCTCGCCTCGCTCCGCGCCCTACGCGACACGCGCTACGAGCAGGCACCGGCAATCGACCCGGCGACCACCCAGCGCCTGCATCCCGCTCGCTACGCGTCGTGGCCGGGCTCGGACCAGAACACCCTGGTCCGAGCGGCCGTCCTCGCCGACCGGCCCACCAAACCGGCCAGCTCACCGCCATCGACGTCATCGGCGGTCAATGCCGAACAATTGCTTCAACAGGTCCTCACGCCCGGTGATCCCACCGACCCCGCCATGGCTGCGCTGTCCGCAACCGCGTCTCCGGGCCGGCAGTGGAACGTCCTCGGGACTGCCGATGACATGACCGCGGAAGCAGTGTCCGCCCCCGACCCCAGCACCCCCGACCGCGCCGCGCACATCGCTATCGCGGCAGGCCCCATCGACGGCGAACGGCTCCTGGACGCCGTGTTCGACATTGCGGTGGCTGCCAACGGCGGAGGCACCCTCCTTCAGGTAAACGAGTTCGTCGAGATCGTCGCCACGGCGGTTCACGCAGCTGACCAAGTGGCCCGCCGGGCCGTGCAGCTAGCGCTCGGCGCACCCGACGTCCACGGTGTCCTGGCCGTGTTCATCAACCTGAAGTCGACGACCCTCGATCACCTGATCGATCTCGACGGCATCGAACAACTGCCGGCCAGCCCCACGGGAAACGACTGGACTCTCGCGGCCAAGTGGCCTTTGACATCGCCGTGGGAGGATCCCGTCAGGGCGATCGCCGCCCAGGCCGTCGGCCGTGCCCTGCAACGATCCGGATACCGCCGCTTCAACGCCGCCCTCGAACCGCGGGCCCTGTGAACGTCCGCCAACGCCGCCGTCCTACACGACTCGCTCGAACACCTCTACGACCACGCCACCACCAACAACGTCGACACCGGCTGGGGGACCGCCACCCCGATCTGGCACACCACGTTCGGTGACGGGACGGCCGCCCGTCCGGAGACCTGTCCGGCCGCGGTCGCCGACGGGGTCACCCTCGACGTGCCCGTGCCGCCGCATGGTTCCACGCCGCCGCTACGACAGCTCCGTCACCGTCGACCACCACTTCATCGTGCATTGCCACGACGAAGACCCCGACGGCCGCCCCCACCGCGTCCTGACCCTGCGGCTGTGCCCACGTGCGTTGACGACAGCGGCCGATTCGGAGACTGGCTGCCAGCTGTGAACCCTGCCACGATCACTACGGCACCTACGGCACCTACGGCACCGACCACCAACCCAGCCTCACCTGGCATACCCCCGACGACATACCCCTCGCCGCCGCCGATTGGCTCATCGGCAGCGGCACCAAAGTCCGTATGGCGTGGAAGTGACCGACCCCGGAACCGGTGCCCGTCGAGTCGCCCACCCGGAATGTCGCCGTGGATACAATGCTTGGTGCTGGGCGTCCCGCCGCCGGCATCATCGCGTTAGTGCCGCCTCCCATGCTGTCGGACTGGCGCTCCACCTCACGGTGGGGCGCCAGTTCGCGTTCACGACAGGGGACGCAGCGTCGGGTTTCCCGGCGTCGGGTGGGAAATGAGCCGTCGGAGGTCCGGGGCGCGCTAGAGTCCCGGCTCGTGATCTCACAGGCGCGGGCCACCAAACGCGCTTCGATGGTGCGGGGAGATCTAGGGGCCGATGCCGACCGAAGCGCCGGCAACGCGGGTGTTGGCTCCCGGCACCCGTTGGCGTACCGGCGAGGCACCAGCGGTGCCGTGGGTGGCCGCGGCAACTTCGTGGCTGGCCAAGCATGGCGGCTTGGGGTGATCCGACTTGGACGAGGCTCTGTCCCCATACGGAGCCAAGAGTTCGAGGAGGCTTCGCCGCCGGTTTTGGTGGCGTTCGGGT
>Ga0209023_10004687_pt1 | contig 15417 bp, 18 predicted proteins | sample LakOneMetagenome_FD_187468 | JGI IMG/M metagenome (GOLD analysis project Ga0209023, IMG submission 187468) | Freshwater and sediment microbial communities from Lake Erie, Canada (SPAdes) (version 2) | ecosystem: Environmental > Aquatic > Freshwater > Lentic | place: Lake Erie, Canada... | reverse complement strand
CGTGCGGGCAGTGAAGCAGTCGCGGCACACTCCCGGCCGGACGCTTCCGCGCACGCGCGCCGTAACAAGCCGAAGCGTGTCGCCGCAGGCGGTGCGCTGATGTTGCGGCAAGCCAATATTTTCGACGCGCATCAGCGCTCACTTCATGCGGCCGGATGCGTCGCGCTACCTGCGGCCCGACGCGGCGCGGTGGGCGCGAGCAGTGCATACCGACGAGCGGAAATATAGTCCGACCCAGCCCCGCGACGAGCGCGGGAGATGGACGGACACGGGAGGCGGCGCTCGCGGCTCCGGCGCGGTGTCGGCATCACCCATGGGGCAGATCAACTTCGGGGACTTGCCGAATTTCAGCGACCTGTTCGGATTGTTTCAGATAAGTCCGGCTGCGGACGCTAGCGATGGCACTCAATTCGCGGGTGACAGTGGAAAACCGCTTCTCGATAGTTTTGGAGAGCCATACTATGCGCCGGGCGGTCATCATGAGTTGCCTCAAAGTGTATTCAAGAAATGGGATTTGCCCGGGGAAACAGCTCGTGTCTTCGATCAGGCAACTACGGGTAAATTGCCATTCGGACGACATGAGCTAGACGGTGCGTTGAAAGGCCATCAGTGGGACGAGGCGCATCGAGAGTATAATGACGCAATCCGTGAGTTAAGTGGGCGATTTTTAAAAGACCGCGACATTGATCCGAGCCAAATGACACCAGAACAAGCGAGCGATCTCCTAAAGGAGGTTAGAGAGAGTGAGGATCGGCGAATCCGGGACTATAATCGCAATATGAGAATGCTCAGGCGGATATTTCGTTTCCGTGGCCGAGGGGAGTGAAGGCGATGGACGACGAGGATTATAAAGAAATCCGAGCCCACGAGGCCGTCTGGAAAAAGCTGTATGATGCGGTAAGCGATGTATTCAGCGAGATGTTGCAACAAGGAATGATCCGCGAGGCCGATTACTTTGTTGTCGAGGACGACTGGGGCTGGGACATCGTGCAAACGGAGATCGTTATTTCTCCGCTATGGCCGCAGATCGCGCGAAGATTTCAATCCATTTTATCCGATTTTCCGGATTGGCAGATCACCATGCAAGTGATGAAGAAGTATACCGACAAACAGACCGGTATGGGCATCATTGTTTCTGTTGACGGAATTAAAGACGAACTGAAGCGAGAATATTTCCCAATCGAATTGCGTAACATAAGTTTTTGATGGGTAAATCACTGTCTTTCCATTCGAAGAGAGTGATGCTGATGAGCGAAGATGATCTTGAAAAAGCGCACGAACGTACCTGGAAAAGGCTGTGTGACGAAGCCGAAGAGATTCTCAAGGATTTGGTGCGTGAGGGGATAATTGGCGACAGTGATTATTGGCTCGTTGATGAAGATTGGGGTTGGGATGTCTTGCAGATTGAATTGCCGCTGACTCTGGTGTGGACGAGCCTGGCAGGACGGTTGCAGGCAATTCTTGTTCGATACCCTGAATGGTGGATCACCATTCGCGTGGCGGATCGACCGGAGGGATGGCCTGGAATGGGTGTTGTTGTTTCTCGCGACCGTATCATTGACGATCTGAAACGAGAGTTTCTTCCGGCTAACTTGCGCGACATGACTTTCTGAATCGGGCGGCTGACTCAACTTTGTCAGGGAACGACGTGAGCGATGATGGACGACGACCACCCAGAAGAAATCCGAGCCCACGAGGCCATCTGGAAAAAGCTGTACGATTCGGTTGACGTTGTGTTCAGCGAGATGTTGGAACAAGGTAGGCAACGTCGGACCGACGCTTTTACTCGCACATGCTTGGACTTACCGAATGGACATTGATGTTGCTCGCCACACCGTGCGCCAATCCTTCCGGATAGGACGGGAGCTTCAGGATTCTTTGCTGTTTCTCAAAGAACGCTGCACGGCGGCTGATTACAAAGCCTATGCGATCGACATCGCGACAGCGATAGATGCAGTGAACACTGCGCTGCTGAAAAAGGCGATCGCGGCCTATCCGGAATTGGAAAGAGAGATCGAGAGACAGATCGCGTCATACGGACGTTATCTCTAAGCGAGAGAAGCAGTTATCTTCCATGAATTACGCACGCCGCCCCATCTGGGCGGCGTTTTTGTTTGTGCATTTCGTCTTTCAACCGATCCCAACAAGGAGAACCACATGGACTACGACTCTCACAATTCTTTGCACGATTCCCTGCACGACATCGCGCCGGAGCATAAGTCCGGCATCTCGTCCGCCGCGCGCGGCGAGCACGACGCCGTCATGGCGATGTTCGAGGAATTCAAAGCATCGAACGACGAGCGCCTTGCTTCGCTCGGCCGCCGCGCCGACGTGCTGCTCGACGAGAAGGTGGACCGCATCAACACCGCGCTCGATGCGCAGATGAAGCGCATCGACGATCTCGCGCTGAAATCCGCACGACCTTCGCTGGAAGGGAGCCGCATGCGCCACACCGACGCTGCCGCGCGCGAACACAAAAGCGCGTTCGACGCCTATGTCCGCCAGGGCGAGAGCGGAGGTTTGCGCGGCATGGAAATCAAGGCCATGTCCGTGGGCTCCAATGCCGATGGCGGCTATCTGGTGCCGGTCGAACTCGAACACGAGATCGGCCAGCGGCTTGCTACGATCTCGCCGATCCGCGCCATCTCCTCGGTGCGGGAGATTTCTGGCAACGTCTACAAGAAGCCATTCATGACCGCAGGCCCCGCCACCGGCTGGGTCGGCGAGACGGACGCGCGCACGCAAACCACGTCGCCGACGCTCGACGCGCTGAGCTTCCCCGCGATGGAGCTTTACGCCATGCCGGCGGCGACCGCGACGCTGCTCGATGACTCGGCGGTGAACATCGACGAGTGGATCGCCTCTGAAGTCGAACTGACCTTCGCGGTGCAGGAGGGGGCGGCCTTCGTCAACGGCGACGGCAGCAACAAGCCGAAGGGCTTCCTCAACTACACGGCGGTAGCCAACAGCTCGTGGACCTGGGGCAATCTCGGCTATGTCGCGAGCGGCAGCGCGGGCGCGTTTCCCGGCAGCAATCCGTCCGACGTGCTGGTGGACACGATCTACGCGCTGAAGGCGGGTTATCGCCAGAACGGCACCTTCGTGATGAACCGCAAGACGCAGGCCGCGATCCGCAAGTTCAAGGATAGCGGCGGCGCGTATCTGTGGCAGCCGCCCGCGCAGGCCGGCGGACGTGCATCGCTGATGACGTTCCCGCTCATCGAAGCCGAGGATATGCCGGACATCGCGGCGAACTCGCTGTCGATCGCGTTTGGCGACTTCAAGCGCGGCTACCTGATCGTGGACCGCGTCGGTGTGCGCGTGTTGCGCGATCCGTATTCCGCCAAGCCTTACGTGCTGTTCTACACCACCAAGCGCGTCGGCGGCGGCGTCCAGGATTTCGACGCCATCAAGCTGGTGAAGTTCGCGGCGAGCTGATTGTTGCGAACTGTCGATGCGTCATGGCCGGGATTTGTCCCGGCCGTTGACGTCATGTCTTCACAATCACGGCTGTGCGCGCCACGCGGTCCCACACCGGATCGCGCTTGAGCATGATCTGCACGCCGCAGACGAGATAGTACAGCAGCGCGGGAATGGCGAAGGCGAACAGCCAAACCCAATCTTGCGCTGTGATCCGAGTCTCCAGCGCGCCGGGCAGGCGCGAGACGACGGTAATGGCGAGCGTTGCTAGGAGCATCGGGCCGAGCAGTGCGAGATAGCGGATTGCGATCTGCTGGATATTCGGCGGCGAGGTGGTCTTCAGCGAGTCATCTACGAGCACAATCTTGTTGGTGCGGTCTCCGATGGTGCCGCCTTTGCGCAGCTTGCCCCAGATCAGGTAAGCGAGCAGCGCAACCCAGGCGGGTCCGTCAAGCGACCATCCGTCGATCACTTTGTCATTGCGGTTAAGAATGTAATTCCGAGATTCCGTGGATGTTTCCTTGCCGTCTTTAGTCACGCGGACAATTGTCAATTGCCGCGCGGTCTCCAAACCGAAAAAGAATGTCTTGCAAATCTGCGCACTGTTGGCATCCGCCGGTGGCGCAGGCTTCAAGTCGGCGGGAAGGTTGGTCGCCTTGACGCACTGTGTGAACGTGACGCCGCGGTCAAATTGCACAGCGCCCGCGGTCAGCACGAACAGGATCGCCGCCAGCGCCTGGAATGGAATGAAGACCAGAATGCCGTCAACGAAGAATGAAAAACCCCGCCGCAGCAATCCGGCGCGCGCCCGTTCGGCTTTCATGGTTTTGACCGATGCCCGTCATACACATTATCATGTGTTTGTCGGTTGAACGCAGGGGGAGGTTCAAGCGGCCAGCGTTTTGTTCCGGCAAGGAAATGTGATAGCGCGGCGCTTTCGGTACATGGGCGCGTTGGGATAGACTCTCGCCATGATCAGAAGAACAATTTTCACCACTGTGATTGCGGCATCTGCTGTAGCGATGTTCGCGAACATTTCAGCCCACGCGCGCGGCGGCGGGGCGAACCTGATGAACTCGCCCGGCTATCAGCGCGCATTGAAAGAATCCCGTGAGCGCTATGCGCGCGAGGCGCAGCCTTACACGCAGCCGCCTGCGGTCTACCCGCGAAAGAAATGGCGGCATCGCGGTCGGCGTTGAGTGCCGCTCAGCGCGAACCGCCGACGCCGGCACCGATGCTTCCGCCGACGCGGATGCAACTGTCCGACCCCGGCATTCGCACAAAGCCTGCGCCGAACTCGCTGCACGACGACGAGCGCGGGCGCGAGGCCTGTTTCGGTTTTGACGTGTCCGTTTTTTGCTTCGGTGTCGAGAGATCGAGCTTACGCGCGGGCTCTGCCTGCGCGGCATGGGGCGATGCGAGCGCAACCGCAAGAAGGGCGAGCAGTCCGAGGCGGGATGCGAAAGCATTTGTTGTCATTGAACCCTTCCGTGCCACCAATGGGATCATAACGGCGCGCCCCAGCTACGCGCGGTCTTGAGGATCCAGTCTTTATATAGTGTGAGTGGCGTCACGCCAGTGAGGCCGCCGCAGCCGTCCGAATTATTCGGGCCGGTAGACCAGCTCACCACGCCGACGATGACGGTCGTGCCATTTTGATCTTCGAATGCGGGTGCGCCGGAATCGCCGGTGCATGCGCCGATGCCCGCGCGCTTGTTCTGTGTCAGCGGGTCGACCAAACGAATTTGCAGCGTGCCGGGATTGCCCGTCACCGTCAGCCCCGCCGCACGCGCGGTGCCAACGCCGACGTCGCTACCCGACGCTGTCGCGCCGATGCCGACAATGGTGAATGGCGCTCCGGGCGCAATTGGAATGCGCGGCGCACCGAGTGGCGCGGGCGCCTTGCCCGGAACAGCTGAGGGAAGCTGCAGCAGCGCGACATCGGCGGTGGCACGGTGTGCGTTTATCGCTTGCATGTTGAATTGCGGATGAGTGGCGACCTTCTGCGCGGTGACGAGGCGCGGCGGCTGCGTCGTGTAGTCGATCACGCGATAGGACGTATTCGGCGTGATGCAGTGACCGGCGGTCAGCACGATATTCGATGCGATCATCGCGCCCGTGCACACATTGCCGCGCGAACCGATCACCGTGACCACATTGCGCGCGACCGCATCCGACGGCGCGGAGCGGCTGCCGGTGATGGCATGCAACGGCTGCGTGCACGCAAGGGTGACGATGACAATGGCGGAGAGGCGGATGTGCGAGATCATCCGCAAGGTTGAGCCTTGCTGAGCGCCTTTTGTCAACCGCACGATTGGCGTTCTTTAAACACGAAAGTTTCAATTCATGTCCGCATATCTTCTCACTCCGCCTGTGGCGGAGCCGCTGTCTGTTGCCGACGCCAAGAGTTTTCTGCGCGTGGAACACAGTGATGACGATGCGATCATCGCATCGCTGATTTCCGCCGCACGCAATCATGTCGAAGCGCTGACGCGGAGCGGATTGATCACGCAAACCTGGCGGCTGGTGCTCGACCGCTGGCCGGACGGCGGACGCATCAGGCCGCGCATTGGGCCGTTGCGTGCGCTCACTGCTGCACGCGTGTTCAATGCTGCCGGTGAGGCGAGCGCGATCGACACCGAGATATTCGTGATCGACAAGGCGGCGTGGGCAATCGCGTCGCCATCATGGTCGCTGCCGGTGCCGGGACGCAGCGTCGCGGGGATCGAACTCGATCTTCAGGTCGGCTTCGGCGCTGCCGGTAGCGACGTTCCGCCGGTGCTGCTGCAAGCGATCCGCACGCTGGTCGCGCACTGGTATGAAAATCGCGGGCTGATCGCGATCGGCCAGAGCGTCGCGATGATGCCGGCTTCGGTCAATGCCATGATCTCGTCGTATCGGGTGCTGTCGCTATGATCGATCCCGGCCAGTTGAAAACGCGCCTGGTGATCCAGCAGCCCATCGAGACGCCCGACGATCAGGGCGGCACGGTCCGCACCTGGACGGCATTCGCGACCGTGTGGGCGCAGGTGACGCCGGTGTCCATGCGCCGCGATGTCGAGGCAGACAGCGACGGCGCAACGCAGAGCTATCGCATCGTGCTGCGAAGCAATTTTTCGCTGACGCTGCAACACCGCTTCAGCGACGGCGCGCGGATCTATCGCATCGTCAATATCCGCGACCGCGACGACCGCCGCTTCATTGAAATCGATGCTGAAACCCGCATCGGCTAGTCTGGAACATCGACATGAGCACTGCCAATGTCGCGCTACGCGCCGCGATTCATGAGACGCTGTGCGCTGATGGCGCGCTGACGTCTGCGCTCGGCGGCGCGCGAATCTATGACGAGCCACCGCGCGATGTGGAATTTCCTTATGTGACGCTGGGCGAAGCGCGGTTGATCGATGCCTCGTCCGATGGCGGAGTGACTCAGGAACATTTGCTGACCCTGCATGCGTGGTCGCGCAAGGGAGGTCATCGCGAGGCGCATGTGATCGCGGGCGCCCTGCTACAGGCGCTCGACGATGCGCCGCTGTCGCCGGACGGCCACCGCCTTGTGAATCTAAGATTTTCAATCGCAGACATTCGCCGCGAGAACGACGGGCGCACCTATCACGCGCTGGTGCGGTTTCGCGCGGTCACTGAACCGATCATTTGAGGAGATCATTATGGGTGCCCAGAAAGGCAAAGACCTGCTGCTGAAAATGAGTGACGGGACGAGCTTCGTTACTGTCGCGGGATTGCGCAGCCGCAGGATCGCGTTCAATGCCGAGACCGTGGACGTGACGCATGCGGAGTCCGCCGATCGCTGGCGCGAACTGCTCGCAGGCGCGGGCGTCAAGCGTGCATCGGTATCGGGCAGGGGACTGTTCAAGGACGGTGCATCCGACGCGCTGGTGCGGCAGACGTTCTTCGATGGCGTTTTGAAGTCCTGCCAGGTCGTTGTGCCGGATTTCGGCACCATCGAGGGTCTGTTTCAGATCGCCAGCCTCGAATTCTCCGGCGAGCACAACGGTGAAGTCATTTTCGACCTAGCGCTGGAGTCTGCTGGCGCGATCACATTCACCGCGAGCTAATCGATGCCCAACACCTATCGGGGAGAGATCGCCGCCGATCTCGGCGGCCAACGCCGCACGCTGGTGCTGACGCTCGGCGCGCTCGCCGAACTCGAAAGCGCATTTGGCGCGAACGATCTGATGGGGCTGGCGGAGCGATTTGGAAGCGGGCGGCTGTCCGCGCGCGATCTTGTCCGCATTATCGCGGCTGGCTTACGCGGCGCGGGCGAAGCGATCAGCGACGACGACGTTGCGGCACTGACGGTCGAGGGTGGCGCAAGAGGCTATGTGCGCATTGCCGCCGAACTGATCGCGGCGACATTCGATGGCCCATCCGTCGCACCATGATGAAGCCGTTTCCCTGGGAGCAGGCCATCGGCTTCGGCCTCGGCATCCTGCGGCTGCCGCCTGAGCATTTCTGGCGCATGACGCCGCGTGAGCTGGCCTATGCAGTGACGGCGAGGCGAGGGCCGGGACGCGAACCGATGGACCGCGGCGCATTCGACGAATTGATGCGGCAGTTTCCCGACAAGCAAGAGGATCAGGCATGACAATCGATTCTTCGGACGACGCAGCGTCCACATTCGGCTCGCTTTCGTTGAGCACGAAAAATCTGACAACTGGCGCGACCGCGTTTTCGCGCGCGATGACGAGTGCATTCACCGCGTCGGTGGTTGGCGGCAAGCAGTTCGACGACGTTCTCAAGTCGCTGACGTTGCGATTATCCGACCTCGCCCTGAAGCTCGCGTTCAAGCCGCTTGAGTCAAGCATCGCCGGAGGGTTGAGCAGCCTGTTGTCCGGTCTCACCGGGAGCAGCGGTGGATCGCCGGGGATCTCGCTTGCTGCTGCAAGCGGCGCGGTGAAGCCGTTTGCGAGCGGCGGCGTCATCGGCGCGCCGACATATTTTCCGCTGATGCAGGGCGGCGTCGGTCTTGCGGGCGAGGCGGGCCCGGAAGCGATCATGCCGCTGACGCGCGGGCCTGACGGCAAGCTCGGCGTTGCAAGCGCAGGCGGCGGCGGCAACAGCGTGACGATCCAGATTGCCACGCCGGACCTCGACAGTTTCCGCCGGTCGGAAAACTACATCACCGGCCAGATCGCGCGCGCGGTCTCGCGCGGTCAGCGCTCGCTTTGATCGGACTTTCAAATGCCCACCAGTTTTCACGAGGTTCTGTTTCCGCTCGACATCGCGCTGAAAAGCGCGGGCGGGCCGGAGCGGCGCACCGATATCGTCACGTTCGGTTCGGGGCGCGAAGAGCGCAACGCGCGCTGGGCACATTCGCGGCGGCGCTATGATGCCGGTTACGGCATCAAGACGCTGGATGCGTTGCAAGCAGTAGTCGCGTTTTTCGAGGAGAGGCGCGGACAATTGTACGGTTTTCGCTGGCGCGACCGGCTGGATCACTCGTCGGCGGCGCCGGCTGCGACCATTTCGCCGCTCGATCAGACGCTCGGCGCGGGCGACGGCGCGCGAACCGCATTCGCGCTCTTGAAAAGCTACGGCAGCGTCTATGCGCCGTACACGCGCAGCATCGAAAAGCCGGTGCCGGGCAGCGTGCGCGTTGCGGTTGCTGGAACTGAAGTATCGTCCGGCAGCGCATTCACCTGCGATGCCGCGACCGGCGTGGTGACATTTTTGCCGGGACATATTCCAGCGTCCGGCGCTGCGGTGACTGCAGGCTTTCAGTTCGATGTGCCGGTGCGTTTCGACACCGATTATCTCGAGGTCGATCTCTCCGCATTTGCTGCCGGAGCAATTCCAAAAATTCCGCTGGTGGAGATCCGGCTGTGAGAGACATTCCATCCGCGCTTCAGGCGAAGCTCGATTGTGGCGTGACGACGCTGTGCCGTTGCTGGAAGCTGACCCGGCGCGACAGCGTGGTGCAGGGCTTCACCGATCACGACGGCGATCTCACCTTCGATGGCGTGACCTATCGCGCGGGCACGGGATTCACCTCGTCGGAGGCGACCGACCGCTTCGGTCTTTCCGTGGATGGCGCGGAAATCGCAGGCGCTTTGTCAGACACGTCTTTGCTCGATGGCGATCTCGCCGCCGGACGTTACGATGCGGCCAAGGTTGAAACCTGGCTGGTGGACTGGAGCGACGTCTCGCTACGGATTCTGACCGCACGCTCGACGCTCGGCGAGGTCAAGCGGGAAGGACAGGCGTTCAGCGCCGAACTGCGCGGACATGCGGATTCCCTGTCGCAGGAATGCGGCCGCTTGTTCACCGCAAGATGCGGCGCCGATCTCGGCGACGCGCATTGCACGGTGAACCTGTCGGCACCTGCGCTGCGTGGTGAGGGCGCCATCGCAAGCGTTGCGGCCACGTCCGCGCTGGTGGCGTCGGGTCTGGATGCGTTCGCGGAAGGCTGGTTCACCGGCGGCAAGTTGACATGGAGCAGCGGCGCGAACGACGGTCTGTCGGTCGAGATCAAGGATCATCGTGTGATCTCGGGTCATGCGCGGCTGTCGCTGTGGCAGGCGATGCCCGAGCCGCTTGCGAACGGCGATACATTCGTCGTGACGGCGGGATGCGACAAGCAATTCGACACCTGCCGGGACCGATTTGCCAACGCAGCCAACTTTCGCGGCTTTCCGCAAATTCCGGGCAACGACTTCCTGATCGCAGCCCCCGACGCGGGCGGCGGCAATGACGGCAAGTCATTGGTCGATCCTTCTGGTGGTTGGGGATGATGACCATGGTTTTGACCCGCGATGCAATCGTTGCAGAAGCTCGCACATGGATCGGTACGCGTTATCGCCATCAGGGCGCGCTCAAAGGCGTCGGCTGCGATTGTCTCGGCCTGGTGCGGGGCGTGTGGCAAAGTTGCGTCGGCATCGAACCGGAACAGCCACCGCCTTATGCACCGGACTGGGCGGAAGCGACAGGCAAGGAGTCGCTGGCAGACGCGGCGATGCGGCATCTGGTGCCGGTCGCGCTCGATCATGTTTCAGGCGGCGACGTGCTGCTGTTCCGCTGGCGTGAAGGTTTCGTCGCCAAGCATGCAGCGATTGCGACATGCGACGGCACGATGATCCACGCGCACGATGGCGCGGCGGTGTGCGAGGTGGCGCTGTCGCCGTGGTGGCGCAGGCGGCTTGCCTATGCGTTCCGCTTCCCGGGAGTCGCTGACTAATGGCAGCTCTCGTTCTTTCCATCGCAGGCGGTGCAGCGGGCGCGGTGTTCGGCCCTGCAGGCGCGATCGCGGGCCGTATCGCGGGCGCACTGATCGGTAATGTCATCGATCATAAGGTGTTCGCAAAGGACCGTAGCGTGCAGGGGCCGCGGCTTGCCGATCTCGACATCATGGCCTCGACCGAAGGTGCGCCGATTGCGCGGGTGTACGGCCGCGCGCGGCTGGCCGGGCAGGTGATCTGGGCGACGCGGCTGGAAGAGGTCGTGTCCACCGACACCGAGAGCGGCGGCAAGGGCGGCATGGGCGGCGGCTCCGTCAGCACGACGACCTATACATATTTTGCGAACTTCGCGGTCGGTCTGTGCGAAGGCGAGATCGGGCATATCGGACGCATCTGGGCGGACGGCAAGCCGCTCGATACAGCGCAGCTAAACGTGCGTGTCTATCGCGGCTCCGAAGACCAGATGCCGGACGGCCTGATTGTCGCGAAAGAAGGTGCTGACAACGCGCCGGCCTATCGCGGTTTGGCTTACGTTGTGTTCGAACGGCTGCCGCTGAAGGATTTCGGCAATCGCATTCCTCAATTGTCGTTCGAGATCGTGCGCCCGGTCGGTGAGCTGGAGCGCATGGTGCGCGCGGTCACGCTGATACCGGGCACAACTGAATTTGGTTACGAGCCATCGGCGGTTGTGCGCGTGCTCGGCGTCGGTCAGTCCGCGCCGGAAAACCGCCATGTCAGCAATGCGCGGTCGGACGTCGTGGCGTCGCTCGACGATCTGCAGGCGACATGCCCGAATCTCGAACGTGTTGCCGTTGTGGTTGCATGGTTCGGTAACGACCTGCGCGCGGGCAATTGCACGGTGCAGCCCTCGGTCGACAGTACCATCAAGATCACGTCCGGCGGCCTGTGGTCGGTCGCAGGTGTTTACAGGCCATTGGCTCATGCCGTTTCAACGGTCGATGGACGTCCGGCCTTCGGCGGCACGCCCTCCGATGACAGTTTGCGCCATCTGATCGCGGAGTTGAAAGCGCGCGGACTGAAGATCACGCTGTATCCGTTTCTGATGATGGACATCGCAGCAGGTAACACGCTGCCCGATCCATGGAGCAGTGCATCTTCGCAGCCGGTCTATCCCTGGCGCGGACGCATCACGTGTCACCCTGCGCCTGGCGTCAGCGGTTCGCCGGACGGTACTTCGACTGCCGCGACACAAGTGAACAGCTTTTTCTCGGCCGGCGGCACGAGTGGCTGGAATTATCGCCGCATGATTCTGCACTACGCGAATCTCGCTGTGTCATGCGGCGGCGTCGATGCGTTCATGATCGGGTCGGAACTGAAGGCGCTGACGCGCGTTCGCTCCGCGTCCGGCGTGTATCCGGCTGTGCAGGCGCTGACGACACTGGCCTCGGATGTAAAGGCTGTCGTCGGCGCAGGCACGCTGGTGACGTATGGTGCTGACTGGACCGAATACGGATCGCATGTGATCGGCAGCGAAGTGCGCTTTCCGCTCGATCCGCTCTGGGCGTCATCGGCCATCGATGCGGTGGGTATCGATTACTACGCGCCGCTGTCGGACTGGCGCGACGATGCCGGGCATCTGGATGCGTCGGTCGCAAAGACAATCTACGATCGCGATTATCTTGCGGCCAACGTAACCGGCGGCGAGGCCTATGACTGGTACTATGCGAGCGACGAGGCGCGCGCGGCGCAGACGCGCTCGCCGATCACCGACGGTCTCGGCAAGCCGTGGACGTTTCGGCCTAAGGATTTGTGGAACTGGTGGTCGCATACGCATATCGAGCGCGTGAGCGGAGCAGAACTCGGCAGTGCGACAGCATGGACGCCGCGCAGCAAGCCGATCTGGATCACGGAAGTCGGCTGTCCGGCGGTGGACAAGGGCGCCAACCAGCCGAGCGTGTTTCCCGATCCGAAATCGGTCGAGGGAAAAGTCCCTTACTTCTCCGATGCGCGGCGCGATGATTTGATTCAACGCCGCTACCTCGAAACCGTGATCGCCACCTTCGATACGGACTTCGGCGCCGATGATACGTCGAATCCGGTATCGCCGGTCTATGGCGGACGCATGATCGATGTCTCGGCGCTGCATCTGTGGACGTGGGATGCGCGGCCGTATCCGGTGTTTCCGGCTGCCGAAGATGTGTGGAGCGATGGGCCGAACTGGCAGACCGGGCACTGGCTGACGGGGCGGCTCGGCGGCGCGCCGCTCGACGCGCTGGTCGGCGCGATCCTTGAGGACGCCAATATCGAGGAAGCGAACGCTGACGCGCTGCGCGAAAGCTGCGACGGCTATGTGGTGGACCGGCCGATGTCGCCGCGCGCGATGATCGATCCGCTGGCGATGGCCTATGCGTTCGATGCGACGGTGGCGGGCGGGCAACTGACATTCGTTCAGCGTGGCGGTGCTCCGGTTGTGGAGATCGGCGAAGACGACATGGTCGAGCCGCAACGAGGCCCGCTTGCGCGGCTGACGCGCGGGCAGGAGACGGAGCTGCCGCGCGAAGTGAGTTTCGGATTCACCGACGGCGGCTCCGACTATCGCCGCTCGGCGGTCACATCGCGACGGCTGGTCGGCGGTTCGAACCGCGCGCTGCATTCAGATTTCGCCATCATCACCGATGACGCATCCGCCACGCGCCGCGCCGACATCTGGCTGCAGGATTTATGGGCGGGCCGCGAGGGCGCCGAGTTCGCGCTCGGCATGAACCGTCTTGCACTGGCACCCGGCGATGTCGTCGGCGTGACCATCAACGACCGGCGGCGGTTGTTCGAGATCAGCGAGCTGGTCGATACCGAGTCCCGCAAGGTCACAGCGCGCAGCATCGATCCCGAAGTGTTTTCGATGCCGCTATCTGCGCCTCGTATGAAGTTGCCCGCGATTCCGCCAGCGCTCGGGCCGGTGCAAGCGCTGGTGCTCGATCTGCCGTGCATTGACTCAACCGAGCCGCCGGTGCTGACGCGGCTGGCGTTGTTTGCCGATCCGTGGCCCGGTTCGGTGACGGCGTGGCAATCGACCGATGGTCTGAGCTTTGCGAAAGCCGCGACCGCGTTTGCGCCTGCAACCATAGGCGAAACTCTCGATCCGCTGCCGGCCGGGCCGACGGCGCGCTGGGATCGCGCCAATGCGGTACGGGTGCAGATCTACGGCGGCGCGCTGGCATCCGTAACCGACGCGCGCGTGCTTGATGGCGCGAATGCGGCTGCTGTTCTCAACGCCGCGGGCGACTGGGAAATTTTGCAATACGCCAATGCCGAGCTGGTCGGCGACAGGACTTACAAGCTATCGCGCCTGCTGCGCGGGCAGGCGGGCAGCGAATACGCCATCGCCGCACCTTTGCCCGTGGGATCGCCCTTCGTCTTGCTCGACGATCAGCTTGTTCCGCTTGCGAGCGGCCTCGGCGCGCTGGACCGGCCGATCGATGTGCGGATCGTGGCGAGCAGCCGTAGCCATGACGATGAAGCGGCGATAGCGTTGACGGTGACACCGCGGGCGACAGCGCTGTTGCCGCTGTCGCCGGTACAGGTCAAGGCATGCCGCAAAAGCGACGGCATTCATGTCTCGTGGATCCGCCGCACGCGCCGCGACGGCGACAGCTGGGGCATCGAAGTGCCGCTCGGCGAAGACGCCGAAGCCTACACACTCGAAATCCTGTCGGGCACGTCGGTGGTGCGCAGCATCGCATGTACGTCGCCATCCGCGCTCTATGCCAGCGCCTCCGAACTTGCCGATTTCGGCACGCCGCTGACCAGCTTGCATGGCCGCGTCGTGCAACTGTCCAGCACCGTCGGGCGGGGACATCCCGCCGAATTCACTCTCACGCTCTGAGCGATCATGACAAACACAGCCAATCTCGGGATGCCGTTCATCGACGGCAGCCAAGCGCAGAAGCATGTCACACATAATGACGCGCTGCGTATCCTCGACGCCGCCGTGCAGATCGGCGTTCTGACGACGACGTTGACCGCGCCACCGTCCACGCCTTCGGCGGGCGACCGCCATGTCGTCGCCACGGGTGCAACCGGCGCATGGGCCGGGCAAGCGAAGAACATCGCGACATGGGAAGACGGCGCGTGGCGATTCATGACGCCGAAGATTGGCTGGTTTTTGTGGTCGGCGGGAGACGACGGCATTTTCGTTTACGACGGGACGGCCTGGCGCAGCTTGCGCGACCTGACGATGGCCCTCGATAATGCCGCTCACATCGGCATCAACGCCACCGCCAGCAGTCCCAATCTCTTGACGGTGCGGTCCAACGCGGCCCTGTTCAACGCCATCGCCGTCGCCAGCGGCGGCACAGGCGACGCGCGGATTCAAATCTCCAAAGAAAGCAGTGCGAAGACGGCGTCGGTGGTGTTCTCCGATGCATTTTCGGGCCGTGCGGAGTTCGGGCTCGTCGGTTCGGACGCATTCAAGCTGAAGGTCTCGAACGACGGCAGCACGTTTGTCGAGGCATTGAGCGTAGACCAAACGTCGGGCAACGCCACGCTGCCGCGCGGGCTTGCATTGTGCGGCGTGATTTCGCCGGCGCAGATCACGTCGAACCAGAACGACTACAGCCCGACCGGATTGTCATCGGCATCGGTGGTGCAGGTTTATTCCGATGCCGCGCGCAATGTCACAGGCCTTGCGACCGGCGCGGAAGGCCGTCTCATCACGCTGCTGAATACCGGCAGTCAGACTTTGACGTTGAACGACGAGAACGCGTCATCCACGGCAGCGAACCGGTTCACGCTCGGCGGCGACGTGACGCTTGGCGCCAAGCAGGGGATCGACGCGTTCTCG
>Ga0209023_10004686_pt1 | contig 15421 bp, 9 predicted proteins | sample LakOneMetagenome_FD_187468 | JGI IMG/M metagenome (GOLD analysis project Ga0209023, IMG submission 187468) | Freshwater and sediment microbial communities from Lake Erie, Canada (SPAdes) (version 2) | ecosystem: Environmental > Aquatic > Freshwater > Lentic | place: Lake Erie, Canada | collected... | reverse complement strand
TTTTATTGTTGCCCACATTTTTATTGGAGAAATCCGCACCAGTCAAATTGACGTTCAGGACATCATTACCGAGGCGATCGTCTGTTAAAGAAGTCGTTGCTGCGGTTGAGGCGTCATAGACCTTGTTATTGGCTGTTGCAGACACGGTTAACGTGGCAGGGGTGATATCTGCTGTTGCTGTGACTGGTGATGTTGCTAAAGTATAGTTAGCAGCATCCGTACCTGATAGCGTCAAACCATTTACGGTTACGGTTTTATCACTTTCCACGTTTTTATCTGAGAAATCTGCACTACTTGCACTGATGTTTAGTGCATCACCACTAAAACGGTTGTCAGTTAAAGAAGCCGTTGTTGCTGCGGTTGAGGCGTCATAGACCTTGTTATTGGCTGTTGCAGACACGGTTAACGTGGCAGGGGTGATATCTGCTGTTGCTGTGACTGGTACGATATTTATCGTATAGTTAGCAGCATTCGCACCTGATAGTGTCAAACCATTCACGGTTACGGTTTTATTATTGCCCACATTTTTATCAGAGAAATCCGCACCAGTCGTATTGACGTTCAGTACATCATTACCGATGCGATCGTCAGTTAAAGAAGCCGTTGTTGCAGCGGTTGTGGCGTCATAGATCTTGTTATTGGCTGTTGCTGAAACTGTCAATGTTGCAGGGGTGATATTTGCGGTTGCTGTGACTGGTGATGCCGCTAAGGTATAGTTTGCCGCATCGGTACCTGATAGCGTCACGCCATTCACGGTTACGGTTTTATTATTGCCCACATTTTTATCAGAGAAATCCGCACCAGTCGTATTGACGTTCAGTACATCATTACCGATGCGATCGTCAGTTAAAGAAGCCGTTGTTGCAGCGGTTGTGGCGTCATAGATCTTGTTATTGGCTGTTGCTGAAACTGTCAATGTTGCAGGGGTGATATTTGCGGTTGCTGTGACTGGTGATGCCGCTAAGGTATAGTTTGCCGCATCGGTACCTGATAGCGTCATGCCATTCACGGTTACGGTTTTATTATTGCCCACATTTTTATCAGAGAAATCCGCACCAGTCGTATTGACGTTCAGTACATCATTTATGAAACGATTGTCTATTAAAGAAGTCGTTGCTGTAGTCGTGGCGTCATAGACCTTGTTATTAGCTGTTGCTGAAACTGTCAAAGTTGCAGGGGTGATTTGACTCGTCGTATTGTCGGCATAAGTCACTGTGTAGTTATTCCCGCCATTCCCATCATTGACAGTGACGTTGGATGTGGTAACGGTTTTATTTGTCCCCACATTTTTGGTATCAAAGATAAAAATACCATTTGTTAGAAAGTCTGTACCCAATAATTGGGTATTCGCTACCGCAGTTGCTGAGCCTACTGCATTCGTGGTGGCATCATAGACTCTATTCACGTCAGTGGTACTAATGACCAACGGCGCAGGGGTAATGGTCAAGATATTGGTATTCGTCGTAGTCCGATCGACTAAACTAATGTCATAACCTTGCTGATTTGAATAGAGTGCATTTTGGTTAAGTGTTGCGCCATAATTCCCAGCATTAGTTCCATTTGCCAATAATAACGTCGTTGGATCACCCGATAGGCTTGAACTTAAAGGGATAGAATAGCTTTGTGTGGTTTGAAATGCGAAGGTCTGATTGGCGCCATTATAGACTAGGCTTGGATTACTATTCGCAATAGCATCTACAGTGACCGTGACGGGTGTTAAAAAATAGCGTAATAAGGGTGCAGTATTTCCCTCATAAATACGCCAAACTGCATTGGTTCCACCCGTTGCATCAATGTTATTCCAATTGCTAAAACTGGATACTTGGTGCATTTGTGCCGTGGTTAATCCCGTTAAATTAGACGACGTACTATTATTTATGCCGATAGGGGCAGCTTGTCCTGTGCCTTGTGTGTCCCAGTAACTATTATTAATATCTCCAAGGTTAATACCAAGCAGCCCTCCCACATCAGAAGTACTGACGGACTTACCCGTCGCATAGCTGTTGTTGATGTTGCCTTCGTTATAACCAACGAATCCACCTACATGAGTCACACCGGATACTGTTCCTGTTGCATAACTCGTATCAATGATATTGAAGTTGCCAACAACAGCACCTTGCGTGGTGTTTCCACCCACCAATCCGCCAACTGCGGTCCCTGTAGCGGTCACATTACTGGTGGCATAGCTGCCATGAATCACCCCATCCTGACTTAGTCCGACCAGACCTCCGACATCGTCAGTACCATTCACACTACCGCGTGCGTAGGAATGATTGATTTGCCCAACATTAATCTGGCTATTTACGTTTGTTCCGACTAAACCACCCACATTATTAGTACCCGCAACCGTACCAAAAAAATAACTGTCGGTTACATTGCCAGCATCATTCGTGCCAATCAAACCACCCACATTATCAGTTGTTGCAGTGATATTACCTGTCGCGTAACTGCTGAATACTGCGTTATTACTATTTCCAAGCAAAGCACCCACATCATCGTGGCCAGTAATATTGACATTGCTGAGTCCCAAATTACTGACAGTTAAACCATTGGCAATCCCAAACAACCCCACCTGACTTTGCGTCGGTCTATTGATCGTTAAATTATCAATCACATGTCCTAAGCCCTCGAATTGGACGTTACCTAAACTTAATGGGTCGAAACCCAAGCCACCGTTCAAAGTCGAAGTTGTTGTAGCATCCAGATTCTGTCCGATCGCAAAATTACCCACAAATCGATTCGCAGTACTCAGGGCTACAATATCTTGTAAGTCGCTAATCGTATTGGCAATCCAGTATGGTGTGCCATTAATGGCGAGTAAACCTTGACCGCCTTGGGCAAAATCCACTCGACCTGTAAACCCAGTGGGTGTCAATCCAAACTTGACTCGCCCACCAGGGATACCTAGATCTGCACCATTGGTCGTTCCTGCATTTAAGTCTAAGCTAGCATTAGTACCGCTAAAACTTGCCGTCACAGATAGCAAGGAGTTGATATTTATATCTTTAGATGCCGTTAATGTGAGTTTATTCGAATTCCAACTCACATTGTCATTCACATTGATGTCGCCACTACCAGCACCATTTGCGCCACTGCTACTTAAAATCGTGACATCACCATTCGCCAAATTTGTGCTTAACGTCGCGCCACTGATGTCACCACCAGTGGCGGCAACGGTAAAATCTTGAGGATCAATGAGCCATAGCCCAGTATTACCATGTAGGGCAGTGCCGATGACTCGGGTTTGGTCACCAATTTTTATGTGACCCGCACTGGTTTCTACAAATCCGCCATTGCCTCCATATGGTGCTGAGACATCCAATTGACCATCAATCGCCGCCAAGCCTGATTTAGGTGCGACTCCCTCACCTTGATAGCCTGCAACCAAGTAAATTTTACCGTCTTTTACGACGGTGCTTTGGGCTTCAATAATGCCTGTATGGGTGATTTGACTATTGGGTCCTGCTGCCAATACATCAACACGCCCACCTGTCGCGCTGATATTGCCACTATTGTTAATGCTCGCAGTGTTGTTATTGTCGATCTCTAATTCTGTTGCAATTAAACCATCCGCAGTGATATTCACGCGTGCGTTTTGTCCCGCCAAAAGCTGCACTTGTCCCTGTTTGGCCGTGATGTTTCCTGAATTGTTCACCTGCTGGCTGGATAAAATGATTTTTCCGCCTTGAGCTACCGTGAGATTCCCTTGATTTGAGATCGTCCCATTTGCACTATTGTGTAATGTCCCACGACCAGTTAAATAGTCTGTATCACTGATGTCGCCTGTTGCTGCGACTAAACTTGCGGTATTGACCTGTGCCGTTGAGCTAAACAATATGCCGTTTGGATTGAGTAAGAATACTTGTCCATTGGCGTTGATTTGCCCTGCAATCTCACTAGAACCATTGGTCACACGATTGAGTATACTGGCTTGTGCGTTGGGTTGATTGAATGTAACGCCTGCATCTTTACCAATATTAAACGTGCCCCAGTTAATGATGGCTTTGGCGCTATTTTGATTGATTTGCATCTGATTTGCGGATTGCTGAATGCTGGCGAGTCCTTGCACCAATTGTCCGTCCGTCGGTAATGCATTGAGGGGCAATGCCTGTGCAGAGGTGAGACATAAATTTGATACAACTGCGATTGCTATTGAGAGTGCATTTAAACGAAACATCATCAAATCCTCATATTATTTTATATTTAGAATGACCAAGACCCGATGACCCATGCCCGAACTGCACTATCTCTGCCATCGCTATCATTTTGATTGATATCGCGTCCTTTGTTATTGCCCAACTTTGCTGCGACGATCGCCTGTAGACTCAATGCGGGGATAGGTTTCCATATGCCACCCAAACCCACACCATGCAAACCGTATTGATTCACTCTGCCATTGATCCATTGTTTTTTATTCAGCTGCACATAGCCCGCATCGTAAAACGCAGTCGCTTGTATTTTTGGGGAAATTTGATAACGATATTCGAATTGTGCGACCGCGCCCAGATCACCCAACGCTTCGCCATAAGGATAGGCGCGTATCGCAGTCAATCCGCCCATACTTAATTTTTCACTGGATTCCAAATTGCTGTTGCTAAGCTGTGTAGTGATATGGCTTAGAGCTGTTCCATGATCGCTTAAGGGGTAGTTGATAAAATAATCGGCAAGCATTTTTACATAGCTGCCTCCAATTTTTGCACTGACTTTATCATTGGCCAAGTCTGCAGCATTGTTTAAATTGACCTTACCCCCCATGAGCTGCAGTTTTAGATAGTGATCCGCAAAATTTGACCATGCAACATTACTCAATAGAGATAAATTTTTGCTTTCACGATCAGATGTTTCAATATCCAACTGTTCATTGGTTCCGTTCCAATATTTTGCCTTTACGCCCAACCACAGACTGAAGTCGCGTTGCCGTGTGAGGGTATATAAAGCATCGATTCCGAGTTGCTTTACTTCACCTTTTGCGCGTAAAGATTTGAAATCACAACATAATTCATAATCGTAATATTGTGCATCCGCACCTAAACGCCAACTTTGCGACAAGGGCAGCTCGTAACGAGAATACAAGGTATGTTGATATGAGTTGAGCAGTTGTGCACCGAGTGTCAGTTCATCAGAATGTTCTGTCAGATCCTTGATTTTTACAGTTGTAAAATCTCGAAATACGGAGGTATAAACACTGCCCGTGTTGTCTAGCGTCACATTTCCACTGACTTTGGGTTGCGGGCGAACATCGAGTAATACCTTATATTCACCCACAGTAGGTGTTGGTATTAATACAATTTGCACAGGTTGGTTCAGATAATCGATTGATCGATAGGCAATGCCTTCCAAGGACTGTTGAGTCAAAGGCGAACCGACTACCAGATCTTCCTTCGCAAACTGCTCTAATACTTTGATCTGATTTTTATTAAGTACCTTTTCTGAAATTGCATATCCTGCAACAGAGCCTTGGGTAATATTCAACTGCACTACACCGTGCTCAATCTCCTGCAAAGGAATCCAAACCTGAGCTTTTATCAATCCATGTTTTGACGCTAACCATTGCTGTAATGCCCCAACAATGGTTTTAAACTCAGATAATCGGTAAGTTTTATTCAGGTAAGGTTGAACAAACTGCTGTAATTCTGCATCACTAATAAATTGTAAATTGTGCTCAAATTTAATCTGTTGAACGTTAATCTCACCTTGTCCTAGTTCAGGATTACCTTGATCTATCGGTTTTTCAATAAATTGCTCTGAAGGTATCGTTGATGGCTTCGTTTCGTTCCCGGTCGGATTTGAATCAGGTCGTGACTGTACAATCGCACCAATACTTGGCTGTACTGTTGGCACGGCCCATACAGTCATGGGTAAAGACATGACTAATCCGAATAGGTGAGATGTTTTTTTCCAATTAAAACTATTATATCTATTTGATTTAATGGTCATTTTAAGATTCCATTTAGGCGCATAAAATTCTTATGGTTGAGCCCCCAGACCAGCATTTGAAGCCTTAAAACACGATAGCATGAATTGTGATGATTTGTTGCTTATTTGTACGGTCTGCCATCAATTTTTTGGAGCTGCAGTTGGACTGGTAAATTTACGTCCAAATAGGCAGTGTTTTTAGCTGTTCTTTAGGCGGCCCATCGTTGAATTTAGCTTCACATTTTTAAGTAAAAAAGGTGGATGTTTTTTTGATCAATTCCGTTGTACTTTCTGAGTATAAGGTTGCCTTTACGAACACCACCAAAAATAGCGTTCATATAACTCAACAGTACACTTGAATACTTCATGTGCTCCAAGTTCTAAGTGGGTATAGGTCATCAAGTCTAATTTCGTTTGAGTACAAGAGCTTTTATTGAATAGCACTTCATTGTTCTATATTTGGAATGGTGTGTGTCTCTGTGAGCTATTTATGTGAAAAATTAAAACAGTTAAAGTGCTTCACATAAACAAACAGTGCCACTGCGTGATACTTACTAAATGCAATCTGTAGAAAATATTGTTAATTGTATTATTGGCTTTAAGGTAGTCTTTGGATTGGTTTTTTAACAATTCATAAATAGATAGCGGCTATGATCTCATCAATACTATTTTGATAAGTACAACGACGATTAAGGATTAGGGAAATGGCTCAGCAATATACGCGTACTGCAATTGGAATACATTGGATCATGGCAATCTTGATTGTCGCCACGTTTGGACTCGGTCTGATTGTTGGTGATATGAAGTTTAGCCCGACAACACTACTTTATATTTCATACCATAAATGGCTCGGCGTCACCGTTTTTTTGTTTGCAGTGATACGTGTACTTTGGCGTTTAACGCATCCAGCGCCGGCTTTAGAAGGCAGCTTAACGCGCTTTGAAAAAATCGCTGCAAATGCGACCCATCATTTGCTCTATTTGCTAATTTTTGCAGTGCCTCTATCCGGTTATTTCTATAGTTTAGCGGCAGGTTTTCCTATTGTTTATCTCGGTCTTATTCCTATTCCATCATTGATTGGTCCACATCCTGAAATCTCGGGATTACTGAAAGAAGTACATGAAGTTTTTGTGTACACCATGGTAGGTTTGGTTGGGCTACATGTGGCGGGAGCTTTGAAGCATTACTTTATTGATCGTGATGGTACCTTAGCAAGAATGCTGCCTTTCTTAAAACGATCAGATTCTTAGTTTTTTTGACAGAGCAATTCGCAGAATTCACTGGAGCAATTCAAGATGTTGAATATGAAAAATGGTTCGAATGTGGTTTTTTTTGCAGGAACAATTGCGGTGTTATTAGCAGCGACTCCAGTACAAGCTGCACCGATTGATGCCACTAAAAGTAATGTGACTGCAACGGGTAAACAACTCGGTGTTCCAGTCACGGGGAAATTCAAAAAAATCACAGGTGATGTGGTTTTTAATTCAGCGCAATTAGCACAGTCAAAAGCCCGTATTGATATTGATGTCGGTAGTTACGACATGGGTATGGCTGATTACAATCAGAACATTATCGGCACAGATTGGTTTAACGCTGCTAAGTTCCCAAAATCCAGTTTTGTCTCGACAGGCATCAAGGCTGCGGGCGCAAATAACTATACCGTGAGTGGTCAATTTACCTTGAAAGGTCGTGTGCAGGCAGTCTCGTTTCCTGTGACGGTTAAAACCGAAGGTGTGAATCAGATATTTGATGGCGTATTGACGGTGAAACGAAATGCCTTTGGCGTGGGTTCTGGCGATTGGGCGGATACCTCGTTGGTTGCAGATGATGTGGCTATCAAGTTTCATATCGTTGCTCCTGCTAAAAAAGCAAAGTTTATTAAGTAGTTGTTGTCAAAAGATTTACTGTTTTTTGAGCGTTGTTTTTATTAATTTTATGAGGCATTAGAAATGAAAAAATTACTGATTATCGGAATGGCTACATTATTTGCTAACACAGCATTTGCGAAACCAGTCACCTATAATTTAGATCCCACGCATACATATCCTAGTTTTGAAGCGGATCACATGGGCGGTGCGTCGGTATGGCGTGGCAAAATCGACAAGTCGAGCGGTGTCGTGGTGTTTGACGCTGCAGCCAAAAAAGGTACTGTTGATGTGACGATGCAAATGGATAGCATCGATTTCGGTTTTAAGCCGATGAATGATCATGCCAAAAAATCTGAACTATTTGATACTGAAAAGTTTCCGACAGCGACTTATAAAGGCAAGTTAGTATTTGATGGTGACAAGCCTGTTGCTGTAGATGGTAATTTGACTCTGCATGGCGTAACTAAGCCAGTGAAATTGGAAATCAAAACATGGAAATGTTATATCAATCCAATGCTGAAAAAAGAAACCTGTGGTGCGGATGCGTATACAACCTTTAACCGTGGTGATTTCGGTGTGAGCTATGGTAAAGATTATGGTTTTAACTTGGATACTAAGTTAGCCATTCAGGTTGAAGGCGTACGCGCTGACTAAGGTTTCAATATCAATTTTCGCGCATAAAAAAAAGACCGATGATTCGGTCTTTTTTTTATGAAAATTTTTTGCTTAGATGTAAAGCACTTGCATGATTTCGTATTCAACCACACCTTTAGGTGTTTCGATTTTGACTTCATCGCCCGCGCGTTTGCCAATGAGGCCACGTGCGATCGGGGAGTTCAGTGAAATCTTATTCAGTTTAAAGTCCGCTTCGTCGTCACCGACGATTTTGTACTTTTTACGTTCTTCAGTGTCAATATTTTCAATCTCCACCGTCACGCCAAAAACGACACGACCGTCTTGTAGCACTTTTGCCATTTCGATGATTTCAGCAGCAGAAAGCTTCGCTTCCACTTCTCGAATTCGTCCTTCACAGAAACTCTGTTGTTCCTTAGCTGCGTGATATTCAGCATTTTCTTTCAAGTCGCCATGTGCACGTGCTTCAGCAATCGCGGCGATAATGCGTGGACGCTCGACACTTTTACGCTCTTGTAACTCAACAGTGAGAGCGTGATGACCTTCTGGGGTCATAGGATAACGTTGAACCATTTCAAAACTTCCATATATAACATGCAGATGGCGGAAGAGCTTCGGTTAAGAAGTCATTCCGCCATGTGGTGTACTCAATGATTGATAGTTAACTAGTCTTTGATGGAGTGTGCATGTAAGTCTTGTAGACGATACACATCCAACGGCAACGGGATACTCATTGCCTGACATACTGCATCTGCACCGCTAATCGTCGTGGTGTAATACACTTTCCCTTGCAGTGCACTACGACGAATAGAGAAGGAGTCTTGCTGTGCTTGTTTGCCTTCTGTGGTATTGATAATGAGGTGAATTTCCCCATTTTTCAAGCGATCAACGATGTGCGGACGACCTTCGGTAACTTTGTTAATGCGTTCACAAGCGATACCTTGTTCATTCAATAACTTATAGCTACCACCAGTCGCAACAAGCGTGAAGCCTAATGCTTGCAATTTGCGAGCAATATCAGGCAATGCCGCTTTATCACTATCACGAACAGACAAGAATGCACGTTTCACTTCACCAGCAACGGGTTTTCCCGGTAGACGTTCGTTACTGCCAAGCACTGCTTTGTAGAATGCTTCGCCAAACGTTTTACCCACACCCATGACTTCGCCAGTCGATTTCATTTCAGGTCCGAGGATTGGATCAACGCCAGGGAACTTATTGAATGGGAATACCGCTTCTTTTACTGAGTAGAAATCTGGAATCACTTCAGTCGTGAAACCTTGGCTTTTCAGCGTTTGACCCGCCATGCAGCGCGAAGCAATTTTCGCCAAACTTACGCCGATTGCTTTAGACACAAACGGAATGGTACGTGATGCACGTGGATTCACTTCAAGGACATAAACATCCGTACCTTTGACCGCAAACTGAACGTTCATCAAGCCAATCACACCGAGTTCACGGGCCATTGCTACGGTTTGCGCGCGCATAACATCTTGAATTTCTGGTGACAGAGAATACGGCGGTAATGAACAAGCTGAGTCACCTGAGTGAACGCCAGCTTGTTCAATATGTTGCATGATGCCGCCAATCACAACATCGACGCCATCAGACACACAGTCCACATCCACTTCAATCGCATCATCAAGGAAGCGATCGAGGAGAACAGGTGAATCGTTTGATGCGGTGACTGCGTCACGCAAATAGCGCTTCAGTTCGTCTTCGTTATAAACGATTTCCATCGCACGACCACCAAGGACGTATGACGGACGCACAACCAATGGATAGCCAACTTTTTCGGCTGCCAATAAACCTTCTTCGGCACTACGCACGATACGGTTTGGTGGCTGCAACAGGTTCAGGCGAATGACCATTTGTTGGAAACGTTCACGATCTTCAGCACGGTCAATCGCATCTGGCGATGTACCAATGATAGGCACGCCAGCTTCTTCAAGCGCACGCGCCAGTTTCAATGGCGTTTGACCACCGTATTGCACGATCACGCCTTTAGGCTTTTCGATACGTGCAATTTCAAGTACGTCTTCAAGCGTTACTGGCTCAAAGTACAAGCGATCTGAAGTGTCATAATCGGTCGAAACGGTTTCAGGATTACAGTTAACCATAATGGTTTCATAGCCATCATCGCGCATCGCGAGAGCCGCATGAACGCAGCAATAGTCAAACTCAATGCCTTGACCAATACGGTTAGGTCCACCGCCGAGTACCATGATCTTGTCACGGGTCGATGGGTTTGCTTCGCATTCTTCTTCATAAGTTGAATACATGTACGCCGTGCTGGTTTCAAACTCAGCCGCACAAGTATCCACACGTTTGTAGACTGGGTAAACGCCCAATGACCAACGTTGTTTACGCAATTGTTTTTGCGAAATACCGAGCAGTGTCGCCAAACGTAAGTCAGACAACCCTTTGCGTTTGTAACGACGCATGTTGTTGTAGGTCAGACCTGCAACACCCAGTTGTTCCACTTCAGTTTCAGTATTGATAATGTCTTGGATTTGGATCAAGAACCATTTATCAATTGCCGTGAACTCATGAACTTGGTCTAAGCTCATGCCATGACGGAATGCATCAGCGATGTACCAAATACGCTCTGCGCCGGGAACTTTCAGTTCTAAACGGAGTTTATCTAACGCATCTTCTGTGCCGAGTGGAATTTTTGGTGTGAAACCATCAACGCCAACTTCCAATCCGCGTAAAGCTTTTTGCACAGATTCTTGGAAGGTACGACCAATTGCCATGACTTCGCCAACTGACTTCATTTGTGTGGTCAGCACAGCATCTGCTTGTGGGAATTTTTCAAAGTTGAAGCGTGGAATCTTGGTCACGACATAGTCGATTGACGGTTCAAAACTTGCTGGCGTTGCGCCGCCCGTGATGTCGTTTTTCAACTCATCAAGGGTGAATCCAACGGCAAGTTTCGCAGCGATTTTCGCAATCGGGAAGCCTGTTGCTTTTGATGCCAATGCGGATGAACGTGACACGCGTGGATTCATTTCGATGACGACCATACGACCATCAACTGGGCTAATCCCAAACTGAACGTTTGAGCCGCCTGTTTCCACACCAATTTCACGCAATACTGCGATCGATGCGTTACGCATCAATTGATATTCTTTATCGGTCAATGTTTGTGCTGGCGCAACAGTGATCGAGTCACCCGTATGCACACCCATTGGGTCGAAGTTTTCAATCGCGCAGACGATAATGCAGTTGTCGTTTTTGTCACGAACCACTTCCATTTCGTATTCTTTCCAACCAATCAATGACTCATCAATGAGCAATTGTTTAGTCGGAGAGAGGTCAAAACCGCGTTCGCAGATTTCGATGAACTCTTCACGATTGTACGCAATCCCGCCACCTGAACCACCCATGGTGAATGATGGACGGATGATGCAAGGAAAACCCATATCTAATTGAATTTTGAAGGCTTCTTCCATGTTTTCAGCAACTGCTGCGCGTGGACATTCGAGTCCAATACGGCGCATGGCTTGATCAAACAGTTTACGGTCTTCAGCCATTTCGATGGAGTCTTTGCTCGCACCAATCAATTCGACATTGAATTTTTCAAGAATGCCATTGGCATCGAGTGCCAATGCACAGTTCAGTGCAGTTTGACCACCCATGGTTGGGAGGACTGCATCAGGACGTTCTTTTTCAATAATCTGTGCAACAGTCTGCCATGTGATCGGTTCAATATAAGTCGAATCCGCCATCGCAGGGTCGGTCATGATGGTCGCTGGATTGGAATTGACCAGAATAACGCGGTAGCCTTCTTCACGCAGCGCTTTACACGCTTGTGCGCCTGAGTAGTCAAACTCACACGCCTGACCAATGACGATTGGGCCAGCACCAATGATTAGAATGCTTTTTATGTCGGTACGTTTTGGCATGATTTAAGCTCCTTTTCCATTAACTGGTTTGGTTGCAGCGTGAGCTTGCATCAAGTCAATAAAGTGATTAAATAATGGCGCACAATCATGTGGACCCGGACTTGCTTCAGGGTGACCTTGGAAGCTAAATGCTGGTTTGGTGTTGTGATGAATGCCTTGGTTTGAGCCGTCAAACAATGAGCGATGTGTCACGCGCAGTGTTGATGGTAGTGTTGCTTCATCCACCGCAAAACCGTGGTTTTGGCTGGTGATCATCACGATGTTGCGATCAATATCCTGCACAGGATGATTCGCACCATGATGACCAAACTTCATTTTGAGTGTTTTTGCACCCATTGCTAAGCCGAGAATTTGATGACCCAAGCAAATACCAAATAGCGGCAAATCTGTGGTTTCAACGATGGTACGTACCGCTTCAATCGCGTAAGTACACGCCGAAGGATCACCAGGACCATTTGATAGAAAAACACCATCTGGATTCATTGCCAACACTTCAGCAGCAGTGGTTTCCGCTGGAACAACCGTCAAGCGGCAACCACGATCAACGAGCATACGGAGGATGTTAGTTTTAACACCGTAATCGTATGCAACAACATGGAATTGTTCATTGGTCAACGGTGTGAAGCCTTTGTTCAACTGCCATGAACCTGAAGTCCATTCAAAGCCTTCTGGATCGCAGCAAACTTTTGCCAAGTCCATGCCGTCGATGCCAGCAAAGCTACGTGCAGCAGCAAGCGCTGCTTCTGGTGTCGCATCTTTGCCAGTCAGAATTGCACTGCTTTGTGCGCCAGTGGTACGCAGAATACGCGTCAATTTACGCGTATCAATGTCTGCGATTGCCACGATGTTATTGGCTTTTAAGTATTCATCTAGCGATTGTGTCGAGCGGAAGTTGCTCGCCATCAATGGTAAGTCACGAATGACCAAACCTGCCGCCCAGACTTTGCTGATGCGACCCGATTCACAGTCTTCGGCGTTCACGCCTGTGTTACCGATATGAGGGTAAGTCAGCGTCACAATTTGCTGCGCATAACTTGGATCGGTGAGGATTTCTTGGTAGCCAGTCATGGCAGTGTTGAAAACGATTTCACCAGAGGTGAGTCCATCTGCACCAATGGATTTACCATGAAAAATGGTTCCATCTGCAAGGGCTAATATGGCGGGTGTGTGCAAGTCTAACCTCCGATTCTGTCTTTGCTTCGAGAGCATCCGCATTAGCATGCAAGGGCGGCAATGCTAAAATGCGGTTGTAAAAAACGAGCAGTTACTGTGACCAATCAGCGCCGTGACCTTGTTTATGAACAAGACGCGCCAAAAGGGAAGGCTTATATTGAAAATCTATGCCTTCTAGTCTGCTCGTTTGAGATTAGGTGGATATTCTACGGATTTTCGGCTTTCTTGTCCACGTTTGATTCAGGAATTTGCGCATCTGGCAATAGTCGAATCGTCCAACCCATTGAATCATGGAAGTCGGCGTGCGGTACGGGATGTTGTATCGCAAAATAATGTAGCGTCTTTGTTGTTTTGAGGACAGCAGTGAGTCCAAGTTTGATTTCAATATCAGCGAGTTTGAGTGAAGTTAAGTCGATTTCTGCTGAGAGGCTACGATCTTTCACTTCAAATGTGATCAATGCAGGTTCATTAACGGCAAGAGGTGGCATGTCGTTTGGTGTGCGGTAATTGGTAAAGCGATATAGATTCCACGCTCGAGTCGGTGATAAGTTCAGCTCGAAATAATTGGCTTGATCATTTGATCCAATGAATGCTTCAAAACAAGTACTTTCCCAAAGATAATCTTGTCGTTTGATCTCATTTTCTTGTGGCCAGACAATTTCATTTTTCGGGTCTGTTAATTCAAATGTGAAGACAAGTTTGTTTTGCAGCCGTTCAACTTTTACTTGAACTGAATAACTCATTGGCTCAGCTGAGAATGGTACGAGTTGGTATGTGTTTGTCATAGCTGTTTCGTCATACCTTTTTCTGCTTGATTGATTTTATGTTGCCATTCTGATGCGCTGCTTTACGTAACACTTTACGAACTACTCTATGCCGAGCGCAGATAGAGTATATGATGAGGTTAGAATGTTTAAAGTATCAAATTATTCTGATATGGCTTATGCGATATTGTATCTGTAAATTTTAGTTTTTCTAGCAAGGATGAATACGAGATGAAAACGATAAAATTAATTGTGGTTTTAGGAACTTGCTTATGGATGTCTGGCTGCATTTTGACTCCTGATGGACGATGGGATTATGGTCCTCGCCATCATCATTCAGATCGTAATGTTGAAGATGGTCGCGGCTTCTGCCCACCTGGTCAAGCCAAAAAAGGCAATTGCTAATCCAGAATTTGGATAGCCTGTAATAAAAAAACCTTACTGGAATTAATCAGTAAGGTTTTTTTGTGATTGAATTTGAGTCATTAAAGAGCTGTTTTTGGCAATACAGCCTTTCTTAATACTGCGGCATAACCATTGCTTTGTGAACCTTCGGGTAAGGCATTCGCTTCAACTAAAATCTTATGCAGTTTGACTAGATTCCAAGATGGCGCCGTGGGTACTAAATGATGCTCTAAATGGTAATGCTCGTGATGCGGTGCAAATAACATTTTCTCCCACCATGCTGCGGTGGTTGAGCGAGCGTGCAGTAATGGGTTTTTACTGAGACTGTCAGGGACGACGGCGTGGTCAGCAATTTGGCGAACGCGGAGAAAAACTTGAAATGGGAATACTTGTGCAATAATCCACAATAGATAGATCCACGGTGCATGAAGCACCCATAACACTGCAAAAATCACGAGATTCGTAAGAACAAACGCATAGAGATTTTTGACTAATGTTTTGCTAATAGCAATGAAACCATGTGGCGCGTTTGGATTTGGAATGACTTGACCATTCAGCATGTATTTTAATTGTTCGGCGTGCATCAAGGTTAAACCGATATAGGTTTTTATGCCTGATACGCCTGAAATATCACGCAGTATTTTCCTGCGAAAACTAGCTTTAGAGATGGGATAGTTTTTGGTCATGACTAAGTCAGGATCTTCAACCGTTCCAGCCAATCGGTGATGCGCCATGTGATAACTGCGATAGCCTT
>Ga0209023_10004685_pt1 | contig 15422 bp, 12 predicted proteins | sample LakOneMetagenome_FD_187468 | JGI IMG/M metagenome (GOLD analysis project Ga0209023, IMG submission 187468) | Freshwater and sediment microbial communities from Lake Erie, Canada (SPAdes) (version 2) | ecosystem: Environmental > Aquatic > Freshwater > Lentic | place: Lake Erie, Canada... | reverse complement strand
GCAGAGCGGCGACGAGCCGGTGAAGAAGACCTCGCGCGCGTCGCTGCGCCTGCTCGGCTCGGTCGGCGAGCCGATCAATCCCGAAGCCTGGGAATGGTATCATCGCGTGGTCGGCGATGACCGTTGCCCTATCGTGGATACGTGGTGGCAGACCGAAACCGGCGGCATTTTGATTACGCCGCTGCCCGGCGCCATTGCACAGAAGCCGGGTTCGGCGACCAAGCCGTTCTTCGGCGTGGTGCCGGAAATCGTCGATGCCGACGGCAAGGTTCTCGAGGGCGAAGCGCAGGGCAATCTCTGCATCGCGAAATCATGGCCGGGCCAGATGCGCACGGTCTATGGCGACCACGAGCGCTTCGAGCAAACCTACTTCTCGACCTACAAGGGCAAGTATTTCACCGGTGACGGCTGCCGCCGCGATGCCGACGGCTATTACTGGATCACCGGCCGCGTCGACGACGTCATCAACGTGTCGGGCCATCGCATGGGCACGGCGGAAGTCGAAAGCTCGCTGGTGGCGCATGATGCGGTGTCGGAAGCCGCCGTGGTCGGCTATCCGCATGACATCAAGGGCCAGGGCATCTATGCCTATGTGACCCTGATGCAGGGCGTCGAGCCCACCGAAACGCTGCGCAAGGAACTGGTGGCGTGGGTGCGCAAGGACATCGGCCCGATCGCCTCACCGGACCTGATCCAGTTCGCACCCGGCTTGCCGAAGACTCGTTCGGGCAAGATCATGCGCCGCATCCTGCGCAAGATCGCGGAAGACGAATACGGCAGCCTCGGCGACACCTCAACGCTGGCCGATCCGATGGTGGTCGACGATCTGGTGAACAACCGCCAGAACAAGAAGGCCAGCGCATAAAGCGCACCGCGTCGCTTCTGACAGTGTTTTGACGTCATGGCCGCCCCTGTTCCTCAGGGGCGGCCTTGAATTTTTGATCTCGGGCAAGCCATGGTGTCTCTCCTGATCAAGGAGAATCCGCAAATGGACCGCAGACAGTTTCTCGCAGGCACCGCATCGCTCGCACTTGGCGCGAGCACAGCCCACGCACAACACACCCAGCATCAACACGCGCCGCTGCCGCAGGCCGCGCCGTCATCCGAACCGTTCACTGGCCTGCGTACCAACGCGCCGCATCACATCACGCCGGATGAGCAGGCACAGCGCGTAACGGAAAGTCCTGCACCGAAAGGCGCAGCAGGCCGATGGGTGACGCGCGCCGCATTGCCATTGCCGCGCAGCGAGATGGCATGGGCGACCGGATGGGCGGGCCGCGCGCACATCGTCGGCGGCTATGGCGAAGGCCGCGTCGATCGCACCTATCATCATATCTATGACCCGGAGAAAGATGTCTGGTTCGATGGCGCGCCGCTGCCGCGCGGCGCTAACCACGTCGCCGTCGCAGCCGATGCAGGACGTGTTTACGCACTCGGCGGCTTCATCGAGCAGAACCGCAATCCCGATCACAACGCTTATGCCTATGACGTCGCATCCAACCGCTGGGACAAGATCGCGCCGCTGCCTCGCCCGCGCGGCGCTGGTGCTGCGGTCGCATTGAACGGACGCATCCATCTGATCGGCGGCGCATCCGAGCCGACCATGGAGCGCGCCAGCGTCGGCTGGCACGAAGTTTACGATCCGAAAGCCGACAACTGGACCACACTGAAGGCGCTGCCCGGCGCGCGCGATCATGTCGGCTGCGTCGCCTATAACGGAATCATCCACATCATCGGCGGACGCTTCAACACCTTTGAATACAACACCGAACTGCATCATGTGTATCTGCCCGAGCGCGATACATGGGAATTGCGCGCGCCTCTCCCCACAACGCGCTCGGGCCATGGTCTTGTGATTTATCGCGACCGGCTGTTCGCGATGGGCGGAGAAGCCGGTCTGGTTCGCGATGGCAAGATCACGCAGGGCAAGGTGTTCGGGCAGATGGAAAGCTACGATCCGAAAACCGACACCTGGCAAAGCCATGCCCCGATGCCGACACCACGCCATGCCGTGGGCGCCGTAACCATCGGCGACTGGATTTATGTCGCAGGCGGCGGCGCGGTGACCGGTGGCGCGGTACAGTCTGCGGTGCACGAGGCGTTCACGCTCGGCTGATCCTCACAAAAATGTCACCCGCCTTGAGACCGTTTGGGGCGGTGTGTTGTTTTCCGGGCATTTACTTTGCCGCTGAAATTTTCTTTTTTGCGCCGCGCGATCCGCCTTTCATGCCCGGCGATAAGGTGCTGTTGAAGCTGCTGCGGCAGGATGGTGTGCCCAAAAGTCCGCGACCGCGGGTTCCATAAGAACCCTGCGACGAATCGAAAGACTGGAGACGATGATGTTGCGTAAACTGACGATGACCCTCGCAGCCACAACCGCCGTTGGCTTTGCGGCCATCGGATTGTCCGCCGCGCATGCCGCGCCATCAGTGGTGGCTTCTCCGCACGGTTACGCGCCGGGCACCATCGTGGTGAAAACCAACGAACGCAGACTTTATCTCATTCTCGGCGAAGGTCAGGCATTGCGTTACCCGGTTGGCGTCGGCAAGGCCGGAAAGCAGTGGGCCGGTGCCACGCGCATCGACGGGAAATATCGTCAGCCCGCATGGTCGCCGCCTGCGGACGTGAAGCGCGACAACCCGAGCATTCCCGACGTGATCCCCGGCGGCTCACCTGCCAATCCGATGGGCGTCGCTGCGATGACGCTGGCGGGCGGCGAATACGCCATTCACGGCACCAACCGTCCGAACTCAGTCGGCGGCTATGTCTCTTACGGCTGCGTGCGGATGTACAATCAGGACATCAGCGACCTCTTCAACCGCGTCGAGGTCGGCACGCCGGTGATTGTCACCTCGCGCTGAACCTCGCAACAATTCGATCTGGAAAAGCCGCGCGATCACGCGGCTTTTTTATTGATGCGGCTTATCGCATCGATGCCGAACACCAGCCGCCACGCCTGCCGCCCTGATAAGGACGCGCATGACCGGCAGACAGCAATGCAGACGACACATTCGGTGTGCGGCGTGTCGCGGCATCCGCGACCACGCGGCCGTTATACTTGTCCGGGCCAATATTGAAGATCGTCACATCGCCGTCGGCGAGTTGCACACGCAATGCTTCGCCTGCAGCTTCCGCCATGCGCATCTCTTCTGCGCACGCGCCTTTCATTTCCGGCGCATCGATCCCGCGCAGGCGCACCCGCGTCATCATGTCGAGCCCGGGCCATAGATGCACCCGCGCCTCGAACGTGTCGCCGTCGATGACACGCAGCACCTCAACAGCGTGACGCACGGTCGTATTGCCATCGCGGCTCCATGCCGCTGGAGGCGATGGCGGCGAGACGCTGCGCTCCGCCGATCGCCCGGATGCTCCGGCCCAGGGCAGCCGATCCCGCCCCGGAATCGCGGCTCCAACCGCAATCCCGATCACGAAAATCAGACCGAGCAGCCAGACCGGTGCGCCGGAGACCCGGCGGTAGCCCGGCAGCGATAGCAGCGCCGTTCGATGAAAAGGCCGATCTAGGATCATATGCCTAAGATAGGACCAAAACACTCCGAACGGCAAGCCCGATCCGTAGTCCTACTTAGGTTCAGAAATCCGAAGCGATACCCTTCACTTCCCAATCGCCATAGCGCGTGGGTTCCGGTCCCTTCGGACCCTGAACCTCCTTCGCCCGGTGATCGGCCTGCGCGGCCTTGCGCCGCTCTTCAGCCTCGGCAAGCGCCCGCTGGGCCTGCGGCGACAAGGCCTTCCGCACAGGAACTGAATCGGCATCGACAGGATGGTAACGAGACGGGTCATCATTCATGGCTGACACTCCCGGATGGTCAAAGCCGAAATGCAAATCTAGAAAGGTGGGCCGCCGGATCAAGACCCGTGGGCGATCAGCAGCCATACCGATGGCTGCCCGTCTGTGAACCACTTTCCATTTCGAAGACAAGATAATTCGAACACGGCGCAATTCTTACATTTGGCATATTCCGGTGCCACCACATCGTTCCCGGTGCGACGTCCGTCGCATGTGTCCCGCCAGCGAAGTTTTTTGCATGCCTTCAACGAGATTTGCCCCGCCCACCGAGGTGCCCGGCCTCGCAGCGCGCAGGATCGCGGCCGACATTCTTGACGGCGTGTTGCACAAGCATCGCATGCTTGACGATCAGCTGGATGGCGTTGGCGCACATCCCGGACTAAAAACGCTTGCGGATCGCGATCGCGCACTGATGCGCCGCCTGGTTGCAACGATCCTGCGGCGGCTCGGCACGCTCGGCCATGTGCTGTCGCGTTTGCTCGATCGTGGCATTCCCAGCGATGCGCCGCGCGCGCAAAGCGCGCTGCTGATCGGCGCGGCGCAGATTTTGTGGATGGATGTTCCCGATCATGCCGCTGTCGATCTGTCGGTGCGCCTCGTGCAGGCGGATCGCCGCGCCGCGAAATATGCAGGCCTTGTCAACGCGGTGCTGCGGCGTTGCGCGCGGGAAGGCCAACCGCTGATCGAGGAAGTGCAATCGCAGATGCTCGACCTGCCGCCATGGCTTGTCGCGCGCTGGACCGCGACCTATGGCGAAGACACAACACGCGCGATGGCTGCCGCCATCGGCGTCGAACCTGCACTGGACCTCACCGTCAAATCCGATCCCGACAGTTGGGCGACGCGCCTGCATGGCGAGGCACTCGCGACCGGCACGGTGCGAACGCTGCTGCATGGGTCGGTCACCACACTTCCCGGATTCAACGAAGGCGCATGGTGGGTGCAGGATGCGGCGGCTGCGATCCCGGCCCGGCTGTTCGGCGACATCACGAACAAGGCAGTTGTCGATCTCTGTGCCGCGCCCGGTGGCAAGACCGCGCAACTGATTCATGCCGGCGCGCGGGTCATCGCTGTCGACCGCTCACCCAACCGCGTCGCGCGCCTGCGCGAAAATCTGTCGCGCCTCTCCCTCAATGCAGACACAGCGGTGGCGGACGCCACCGAGTGGCAACCGTCCGGTGAACTATTCGACGGCGTGCTAATCGACGCGCCCTGCGCCGCGACCGGCACCATCCGGCGTCATCCCGATGTCGCCTGGCTGAAACAGGAATCCGACATCGGCGCCCTCGCCGCCGTGCAGAAACGGATGCTGCAGAAAGCCGCCTCACTGCTGAAGCCCGGCGGGACGCTGGTTTATTGCACCTGTTCGCTGGAACCCGAGGAAGGCGAGCAGGCGATTGCCAGCATCCTCGCCGGCGAATCGGGCCTGCGCCGCGCGCCGGTCAGCCGCGACGAAGTGGCCGGGCTGGACGAGATTCTGACTCCCGACGGCGACATCCGCACCCTGCCGTCTCATCTTGCCCACTCTGATTCGCGCCTTGGCGGACTCGACGGGTTCTTTGCGGCGCGTCTCGTGAAGTCCTGATTCTGCGGCCGGTGATTCGCCTTGAACACCGGCCACCGTTGGGCTTCTGCGACACTCATCGGCACATTTCCCGGGAATTCCCTAGATATCTCTTGAGCATCCATTGGGGGTGCCTTGCGGGCATTTCCGGACTACAACGGTGCGCGAAGATTCTCGCTCCGGGTGCGGCACCCTGTGCGGGTCTCTCCGGTTCATGGGGAACGATCACGGCTGGCGGCGGGGGACTCCGCCAGCGCGATCAGGAACAGGGCGCTCGTGGCGGTCGCTTACCGACGACGGATCTCATCGCTTTTGATTGGTCGCGCCGCGCGGTCGGTACTCGCGCGCGCCAGCGGGCAATCCGTCGCGCTGTCGCGATTCTGGCCGGGCCGCACCGACCGGCTGCTGATCGCGCCGAACGACCTGCGCACCGTTGACGCGACCCGCGCCTCCGAAATCTATGCCGGGCGCTTTGTCTTCGCAGGCAAGATCGTCACCTCCCACGGCCGCTCGATTTTCGAACTCGATCCGCCGTCGGATGACTGGGAAGCCAACCTGCTCGGCTTCGGCTGGCTGCGCCATCTGCGCGCCGCGGATTCGGCGATCACCCGCGCCAATGCGCGCGCGTTGATCGATGACTGGATTTCAAAGCCGATTCGCAAGCGCGGTATCGGCTGGCGCGCGGATGTGCTGGCGCGGCGGGTGATCTCGCTGCTATCGCAGGCGCCGCTGGTGCTCAACGACGCCGATGGAAAGTTCTACCGCCGCTTCCTGCGCAGCCTGACCCGCGAGATTCGCTATCTGCGCTACACCATGGTCGATATTCCCGACGGCGTGCCGCGCCTGCAGGTGCTGATCGCGCTGTGTTATGCATCGCTCTGCCTAGCCAATCAGGCCAAGCACGTCAAATCCGCGTCGCGGAAACTGTCCGACGAATTACAGCGGCAATTGCTTCCCGATGGCGGACACATCTCACGCAATCCCGGCGCGCTCATTGAACTGCTGCCGGATCTGTTGCCGCTGCGCCAGACCTACACCGCGCGCAACATCGCGCCGCCGCCCGCACTTCTCAACGCCATCGACCGCATGATGCCGATGCTGCGTTTCTTCCGCCATGGCGACGGCAGCTTTGCGCTATTCAACGGCATGAGCAGCGCACCGTCGGGCCTGCTTGCGACACTGCTCGCCTATGACGACACTCACGGCACTCCGATGTCGAACATGCCGCATTCGGGCTTCCAGCGCCTCGACGCAGGCGCGACCGCCCTTATCATGGACACCGGTACACCGCCGCCGCCTGCGGTGAGCCGCGACGCCCATGCCGGGTGCCTGTCGTTCGAACTCTCCTCGGGAACTGGCCGCATCGTGGTCAATTGCGGCATTCCATCCACCGGCCGCGACAACTGGCGCGCTTTCGCACGCTCGACCGCGGCGCATTCGACTTTGATTTGTCACGACACATCTTCGTGCCAGTTCATCGAGCTGCCTGCGATGAAACGGATGCTGCAGGGCGCGCCGATTGTCTCAGGACCATCGAATGTCGGCGTGTTTCGGGAAGCGGACAACGACAGCATCCAGCTCACCGCAACTCACGACGCCTATGCGCGGCAGTTCGGTGTGGTGCATCAGCGCAGCCTCACGCTCTCCGCCGACGGCACCCGGCTCGATGGCGAGGATACGCTGCTCAATGCATCGGGCTCCGCGGTGCGCAACAAGCCGGACGATTATGTGCTGCGGTTTCACCTGCACCCGTCCGTGAAAGCCAACCGTCTGACCGATGCTCATGGCGTGATGCTGGTACTGCCCAACCGCGATGTCTGGACATTCGAGGCGCCCAACGACAAGGTCGATCTGGAAGACAGCGTGTTTCTGGCCGGGTCCGACGGGCCGCGCCGCACCTCCCAGATCGTGATCCGCCAGCTCCGCAAGGACTCGCCGAGCGTGCGCTGGAGCTTCACCCGCTCATCGGCCTCCGCCTCCGTCACCAATGCCCGCCGCGACGCCCGCCGCGAGCCGGAATTGCCGCTTTAAGCTACTGAATATCATCCTGTTTCAATTGCCTGCAAAAAAGGGGGCGTTTTCCGAACTGGGCCGTTTTGCCAGGCGGAAAACCATGCTACCCGGCGGCATCTGTCGAACCAGGACCCTTTCTCATGGCTGACCACCCGCGCCGCGTCACGCGCGCCCTTCTTTCCGTTTCCGACAAGTCCGGCCTGATCGATTTCGCCCGCGCGCTGTCCGACAAGGGCATCGAGTTGGTCTCCACCGGCGGCACCGCCAGGGCGATTGCCGACGCCGGCCTGAAGGTGCGCGACGTTTCGGATTTGACCGGTTTTCCCGAGATGATGGACGGACGGGTGAAAACGCTGCATCCGAATGTGCATGGCGGTCTGCTGGCGATCCGTGACAATGCCGATCACACCCGCAGCATGAAGGATCACGGCATCGCGCCGATCGATCTTCTGGTGGTCAATCTCTATCCTTTCGAAGCAACCGTCGACAAAGGCGCGTCCGAAGAAGACTGCATCGAAAACATCGACATCGGCGGCCCGGCGATGATCCGCGCGGCAGCGAAGAACCATCACGATGTCGCCGTGGTGGTCGAAGCGTCCGACTATCAGGCCGTGCTGGATGAACTCGCTGCCAACAACGGCGCAACGACGCTCTCACTGCGCAGGAAGCTGGCGCAGAAAGCCTATGCCCGCACCGCGGCCTACGATGCTGCGATCTCGAACTGGTTCGCCAATCAACTGAAGATCGAAGCGCCGGATTTCCGCGCCTTCGGCGGCAAGCTGATTCAGGCGCTGCGCTACGGCGAGAACCCCCACCAGCAGGCGTCGTTCTACAAGTCGCCCGAGCGCCGTCCCGGCGTCGCCACCGCGCGTCAGCTGCAGGGCAAGGAACTGTCCTACAACAACATCAACGACACTGATGCTGCGTATGAAGCCGTCGCGGAATTCGACGCCAGACGCACCGCGGCCTGCGTCATCGTCAAGCATGCCAACCCCTGCGGCGTTGCCGAGGGCGCGGATCTCGCTAGCGCTTATCGCAAGGCGCTCGCCTGCGATTCCACCTCGGCCTATGGCGGCATCATTGCCTTCAACCGCAAGCTCGATGCGGACGCGGCCAATGCAGTGGCCGGAATCTTCACCGAGGTCATCATCGCGCCGGACGCCACCGAAGAAGCCATCGCCATCATCGGCAAGCGCAAGAACCTGCGCCTGCTGCTGGCGGGCGGCCTGCCCGACCCACGCGCGGCGGGTCTGATGACCAAGACGGTTGCGGGCGGCTTGCTGGTGCAGTCACGCGACAATGCCGTGGTCGACGACATGACCTTCAAGACGGTCACCAAGCGCGCGCCGACCGAAGCCGAGCTGAACGATCTGCGCTTCGCGTTCCGTGTCGCCAAGCATGTGAAGTCGAACACCATTATATATGCCAAGGACCTCGCCACCGTCGGCATCGGCGCGGGTCAGATGAGCCGCGTCGATTCAGCGCGCATCGCCGCGCGCAAGGCGGAAGATGCCGCGAAGGAATTGGGACTGTCCGCGCCGATGACCAAGGGCTCGGTGGTCGCGTCCGACGCGTTCTTTCCGTTCGCCGATGGATTGCTGGTGGCCATCGAGGCTGGCGCAAGCGCCGTGGTTCAGCCCGGCGGCTCTATGCGCGATAACGAAGTGATCGAAGCCGCCGACGCCCATGGCATTGCCATGGTCTTCACCGGCACGCGGCATTTCAAGCACTAAGCTGCGTCGTCGCTGGCGAGTTACGTTCTCACCCGCTTCAGCAGAAACAATCCGGCAGTGAAGAAGACAACCAGAACGGCCATTCCGGCCTTCTGGCTGTTGGCCGTATCCGTCACCAGCCCGATCAGCAGCGGACCGAAGAACGCCGTGACCTTGCCTGTCAGGGCAAACAGACCGAAGCATTGTGTGATGCGTTCTTTCGGCGCGAGCCGGATCAGCATGGTGCGCGAAGCCGCCTGCATCGGGCCTGCGGCAAGTCCGATCAGGAAGCCGAGTGCGAGATAGGCTTTCTCCGCGGGTGCGGCAAACAGCGGCCCGTTCGGCACCGGCGGCGTCACCGGAATGAAGAAGATCGCATCGCGGTCGATCAGGAGAATCGCGGCAAGCGCCGCAAGAAGGATGAGCAGACTTCCTGCGACAACTGTCTTCGGCCCGAGCCTGTCATCGAGCCGCCCGCCGAGCCACGCACCGAACGTGCCGGAAATCGCCAGCAGAATGCCGAACGTGCCGATCTGAATTGTATTCCAGCCGAATGTGCCTGCGGCATAGATTCCGCCGAACGCGAACAACGAAACGAGGCCATCCATATAGATCATATTGGCGATCAGGAACGCCAGCAGCGACGGCGTTTTCGGCAGCCGCGCCAGGGTTTCGCGCAGCTCCTGCAGACCCTGACGCACGGCGCCGCGCGCCGGCGCCTTCGCAGCGTGATCCGGCGTCAGAATAAACATCGGCAACACGAAGATGATGAACCAGACCGCAGTGAGCGGACCGGTAAGCCGATCACCTTCGAACATCGCGGGATTGAGGCCGAGAATCGGCGTCAAACCAAACAGGGTTTTACCGGTCGAGGGATTCGCCGCCATGAACCCGAGCACCAGAACAAGGCTCAGGATTCCGCCGACATAGCCTGTGGCCCATCCGGTGCCGGACAATCGTCCGATACGCTCGGGCGGCACCAGCGTCGGCATCATCGCGTTGTTGAAGACGGTCGCGAACTCCACGCCGATGGTGGCGATGGCATAGGCGATCAGCAGCGGCACGATGATCGACGGATCGCCCGGCTTGCCGATCCACATCAGCGACGAGCCGATCACCAGAAGCGCACCAAATACAACAATCCATGGCTTGCGGCGGCCGCCCGCATCGGCGATGGCGCCGAGTACCGGCGACAATGCGGCAATGACGAGACCTGCCGCCGCCGTCGCATATCCCCAGCTCGCCTGACCCGCCACTGGATCGGAAGCCACACGCGAAGCGAAGTACGGCGCGAAGACAAATGTCGTGATCAGGGTGAAGTAAGGTTGAGCCGCCCAGTCGAACAAGACCCAACCGAAAACCGCAGAGCGCGGCGGATAGGTCTGCGGCGGCGCGGATGCGTGACTGTCATGCGCCGGAACGGCTTGAGCCATGATCGAATTTCCTGCCGAATCAGTCCCGAGATTGTCCGTTGCTGCCGCGGAACCATATAGTGCGGCAGCTCAATTACTATCGCGATTTTCCGTAGAGGCGGTTTTGCCGGAGAAGGTTATGGCTCTGTTTACCAAGCGCAGCACGCTTCTGCTTGCTCTTAGCGTCATTGGCCTGACGCCTGCATCTCTCTCCGCGCAGGACTCGCGGCATGGCTACTATGCCCCACCGGCCATCGAAACCGTTCGGCCCGTTGCCGCGAAAAACGGCATGGTCGTCGCACAAGAGAAGATGGCGGCGCAGATCGGACGCGATGTTCTGGCGCGGGGCGGCAACGCGATTGATGCCGCGGTCGCCACCGGCTTTGCCATGGCTGTCACTTATCCCCGCGCCGGAAATATCGGCGGCGGCGGCTTCATGATGATCCATCTGGCGAACGGTGAGGACATCGCCATCGACTACCGCGAAAGCGCGCCCGCTGCCGCGACACGCGATATGTTTCTGGGCGATGACGGCAAGCCGGACACGAAAAAGTCGCGCGATCAGGCGCTCGGCATCGGAGTGCCCGGCACCGTTGCAGGGCTGACGCTCGCGCTGGAAAAGTACGGCACCGGCAAATTCAAACTCGCGGACCTGATCGCACCCGCGATCCCGCTCGCGCGTGACGGTTTTGTGATTGCGGACGATACCGCCGACACACTGCCGGACTGGCACCGGCGGCTGGCGAAATGGCCCTCAAGCAAGAAAATTTTCTCTCGCGCCGACGGCACCTCACTGCAGCCGGGCGACCGTCTGGTCCAGAGCGATCTCGCCGTCACTCTGGAAGCCATTGCGGCACAGGGCGTCAGCGGATTCTATGAAGGACCTGTTGCCGACAAGCTCGCCGCCGGAATTCAGAATGCAGGCGGCATCATCACCCGCGACGATCTGAAAGCCTATCAGCCGATCATCCGCGCGCCGGTGCGCGGCGCCTATCGCGGCTTCGACATTGTTTCGATGCCGCTGCCGTCGTCGGGCGGCACCGTGCTGATCGAAACGCTCAACATTCTCGAAGGCTACAAGTTGCGCGAGATGGGCGCGGGCTCCGCCGATGCACTGCATGTTTCGATCGAAGCCATGAAACGCGCCTATGCTGACCGCGCGCGCTATCTCGGTGATCCGGCTTTCATCAACGCGCCGACATTTCAATTGATCGGAAAGGACTACGCAGCCAGACAGCGCGCCACCATCGACACGGCTAAGGCGACACCGTGGAACGAAACGACGGCAAAGGCCCCGCGCGAAGGCAGCAACACCACGCATTATTCCGTGGTGGATTCGGCGGGCAATGCCGTGAGCAACACCTACACGCTGAATTTCAGCTACGGTGTCGGTCTTGTGGCGGACGGCACCGGCGTCCTGCTCAACAACGAACTGGATGACTTCACCGCCGCGCCCGGCGCATCGAATGCCTATGGCCTTGTGGGCTTCGAAGCCAACCTGCCCGGCCCTGGCAAACGTCCGCTGTCCTCGATGTCGCCGACCATCGTGCTGAAGGACGGCAAGCCCGTGCTGGTGACCGGTTCGCCTGGCGGCAGCCGCATTATCTCGGCGGTGCTTCAGGTTCTTCTCAATGTCATCGACTTCGACATGAACATCGCAGCCGCGGTATCGGCACCGCGCCTGCATCATCAATGGCTGCCTGATGAAGTCCGGGTCGAGCGCGGTTTCTCCGATGCCCTTCTTGCTGCACTGCGTGAGCGCGGGCACAAGGTGGTCGAGCCACTCGGCCAGACCTCGGCCAATTCGATTGCGATCACGCCCGATGGCCTGCTCGGTGCACCCGATCCCCGCACGCGCGGGGCCGAAGCTGCCGGCTATTAGAGTCATTCAGTGCGCATTCGTGCATTTGCCTGATGACAGGTAAAATGATGCGCGTAGAATTTGCGCGCGGGCTGCAGCATCTTGCCAGGCCTAAACCCTCGCGGCGTGCGGCGAACGCAGGGTCATAACAACGCCGCGGACGATGGGGAGCATCCACCATGAGCACGGCTCAGCAGCCCGGCGCGATTGAAGTCGCGGCGATCGAGGACACCAGCCTTCTCGCATTCTATCGCGACATGAACAAACCGGAGCGGCGCACGTTCTGGGCCTGCTTTGCAGGCTGGTCGCTCGACGGCATGGATTTCATGATCTATCCGCTGGTCATCGGCACCATCATCACGATGTGGAAGGTCGATCCCGGCACCGCCGGTCTTGCAGGCACGGTGACACTGCTTGCCTCCGCCATCGGCGGCTGGCTGGCCGGTTATCTCTGCGACCGCATCGGCCGCGTGCGGACATTGCAAATCACCATCATCTGGTTTTCGTTCTTCTCGCTGGTCTGCGCCTTCGTGCAGAACTTCGATCAGCTTCTGGTGGCTCGCGCACTGCTCGGCCTCGGCTTCGGCGGTGAATGGGCCGCAGGCGCCGTGCTGATGGGCGAAGTCATTCGTCCGCAATACCGCGGCCGCGCTGTCGGCTCGGTTCAATCCGGCTGGGCGGTCGGCTGGGGCCTTGCCGTGCTGTCGCAGGCACTGCTGTTCTCCTATCTGCCGGCGGATGTCGCCTGGCGCTGGATGTTCGCCATCGGCGCGCTGCCCGCGATTCTCGTGTTCTTCCTGCGCCGCTATGTGGAAGAGCCGAAGGTCGCCGCTGAAACCCTTGCGAAGCAGAAGATCTCCGGCGACAGACCGGCGCTGTGGGAAATCTTCTCGGGCCCGATTGCCAAGACCACGATCCTTGCCTCGCTCGCAGCAACGGGTTGCCAGGGCGGCTACTACGCCATCACCTTCTGGGTGCCGCGCTTCCTCACCACCGAACGCAAGCTCTCGATCGTCGGTTCGACCGGCTATCTCGCGGCGCTGATCATCGGGTCGTTCGTCGGATATCTCGTCGGCGCGTGGCTCGCGGACCGGATCGGACGGCGCAACCTGTTCCTGACCTTCTCGCTCGGCGCGATGGTCGTGGTTCTGGCCTACACGCAGTTGCCGCTGACCAATGAAGTGCTCTGGCTGCTCGGCTTTCCGCTCGGCTTCTTTGCCTCGGGTTACTTCTCCGGTATGGGAGCGTTCCTGACCGAACTGTTTCCGACGCGCCTGCGCGGCTCGGGACAGGGCTTCTGCTACAATTTCGGCCGCGGCATCGGTGCGCTGTTTCCGTTCCTTGTGGGCTGGCTGTCGACCTCGACAACGCTCGGCAACGCCATCTGCATCTTCGCTGTCGCAGCCTATGGCCTGTTCTTCCTCGCAGCTTTCGCGCTGCCGGAGACCCGCGGCAGGATACTCCACGCCGATGCCTGATCCACATTCAACACCAGGCGAGGCTCCGGCATGTCCGGGGCCTCAGCCGCTTCAACGCGGACCGAGCCGTTTCAAGGTGCCGCGCGGCGCAGTCGACACCCATGCCCATGTCATCGGCCTGCCGCCGGACTATCCCTTCATGCCGGGCCGCAGCTACACGCCGCCGGAAGCGACCGCACGCGACTACATCGCGATGCTGGATGCGACGGGAATGACTTACGGCGTGCTCACGCAAGTCAGCGTGCATGGCACTGACAATCGCCTCATGGTGAATGCGCTACGCGCCCATCGCCAGCGGCTGCGCGGCATCGCGGTGATCCCGCTGGATTGTCCTGACCACGAGAAGACCACACTGAAGGAAGCCGGCGTCGTCGGCCTGCGTATCAATGTTCTTTACGGTGGCGGCATCGGCTTCGAGCAGGTCGAAAGCTATGCCTCGCTATGCAAGGAAATGGGCTGGCATCTGCAGTTCCTGGTCGATGCGCGGCAACTTCCGGAGCTTGCGCGGCGCCTGTCGAAACTGCCGGTGCCATTCCTGATCGATCACATGGGGCATTTCCCGACCACGGCCGGAATCGCGAACGAAGGCTTCAGAACGCTGCTGTCGCTGGTGCGCGACGGCGCATGGGTGCGCTTGTCCGGCGCCTATCGCAACACGGTCGAAGGTCCGCCTTACCGTGACACGATTCCGTTCGCGCACGAACTTGTCGCCGCCGCGCCGGATCGCTGTGTATGGGGGTCGGACTGGCCGCATGTCGCCAACTGGGGCGTGATGATGGGCGTGTCCGACCTGCTCGATCTCCTGGCCGACTGGGTGCCGGACGAGAAATTGCGCAACAGCATTCTCACCGATAATCCGCAGCGGCTGTTCGGGTTTCCGCCCGTGACCTAGCGCCCCACCTCATACGGCCCGCCTTTTTCCAGCGCGCGCTGGTAGGCGGGCCGTGCGTGAATGCGCTCAAGCCACGCCCACGCTTTCGGATAACTTGCATCGAGACCGGCGCGGGCCGATGCCGCCTCCAGCGGAAAACTCATTTGAATGTCGGCGGCTGTGAACTCATTGCCCGCGAACCATTCGCTCTTCGACAGTTCGCCTTCCCAGAAGCCAATGTGCTGTTTGAGCTGCGGATCGACCAGCGTCGCCAGCATCTTGTCGAATACCGGCTTGATGACCGGGCGCAGCAATCCCGGCACGCGTTTCGGCGCAAGCGTGAACAGCAACTTTTGCAGTAACAGCGGCATCGCCGAGCCTTCAGCGTAATGCAGCCAGTAGGTGTAGCGCAGCCGCTCCGGTGTTTTCGGTGGCGGGATCAAGCGGCCATTGCCGTAGGTCTCGACGATGTATTCGACGATCGCGCCCGACTCCGCGATGGTGTTGCCGTTGTCAGTAATGACGGGCGACTTGCCGAGCGGATGGATGGCGCGCAGTTCCTTCGGTGCGAGCATCGACGGCAGGCGCTGGTAGCGCACGATCTCGTAAGGCACGCCCAGTTCTTCCAGCAGCCAGAGCACGCGCTGCGAGCGGGAATTGTTGAGATGATGGACTGTGAGCATGCGGGCGGCTCCTGTCGCCA
>Ga0209023_10004684_pt1 | contig 15422 bp, 9 predicted proteins | sample LakOneMetagenome_FD_187468 | JGI IMG/M metagenome (GOLD analysis project Ga0209023, IMG submission 187468) | Freshwater and sediment microbial communities from Lake Erie, Canada (SPAdes) (version 2) | ecosystem: Environmental > Aquatic > Freshwater > Lentic | place: Lake Erie, Canada | collected... | reverse complement strand
TAACCGGATTTGCAATCCGGGGCATAACCGCTTTGCTACCGCGCCAGGAATTCACATTCCTCTGACAAAAAAGGGAAGCAAAAGCTTCCCTTTTTGTGGAAATTGGAGCGGGAAAAGAGTCTCGAACTCTCGACCTCAACCTTGGCAAGGTTGCGCTCTACCAACTGAGCTATTCCCGCATTTACCGAAGCCTAACATTCTACAACGTTTGCTGCGATGGAGTGAATTGTAGCGCATTTTTTGGGGCTCTCCAAAAAATTTGCATCAATGTTTGAGGCCATCTCCAGACGGTGCCGGAACGTGGCCCTTTTCAGCCGCAGCGGCGGCTGCGGCTACCTCTGCCACCTCTTCGTCCGTCAGCGGCTCGGGCTTGCGCTCCAGGGCCACTTCCAGCACCTTGTCGATCCAGCGGACCGGCACGATCTCGAGGCCGCTCTTCACGTTGTCCGGAATCTCCTGCAGGTCCTTCACGTTCTCTTCAGGGATCAGCACGGTCTTGATGCCGCCGCGCAGCGCCGCCAGCAGCTTTTCTTTAAGGCCACCGATGGCGGTGACTTCACCGCGCAGCGTGATCTCGCCAGTCATCGCCACGTCGCCACGCACCGGAATGCCGGTCAGCGCAGAGACGAACGCCGTGGTCATCGCAGCGCCTGCGCTCGGGCCGTCTTTGGGCGTGGCGCCGTCGGGCACGTGGATGTGGATGTCGCGCTTCTCGAACATGGCGTCCTTGATGCCCAGCAACCGGGCGCGGCTGCGCACCACCGTGCGCGCGGCCTCCACCGATTCCTTCATCACGTCGCCCAGCGAGCCCGTGCGCGTGATCACGCCCTTGCCCGGCATGGTGGCGGCTTCGATGGTCAGCAGGTCGCCGCCCACTTCGGTCCACGCCAGGCCCACGACCTGACCCACCTGGTTTTGCAGCTCGGCGCGGCCATAGGTGTACTTGCGCACGCCCAGAAAGTCGGGCAGGTTGTCAGCAGTCACCACCACCTGGGGTTCCAGCTTCTTGAGCTGCAGGCCCTTGACGACCTTGCGGCAGATCTTGGACAGCTCACGCTCCAGCGACCGCACACCGGCTTCGCGGGTGTAGTAGCGCACCATGTCGCGCACGGCGGGCTCGGTGATCAGCAGCTCTTCGTCCTTCACGCCATTGTTCTTGAGCTGCTTGGGCAGCAAGTACTTCATGGCGATGTTGGTCTTCTCGTCCTCGGTGTAACCCGACAGACGGATCACTTCCATGCGGTCGAGCAGGGCCGGCGGAATGTTCATCGAGTTCGACGTGGCGACGAACATCACGTCGGACAGGTCGAAGTCCACCTCGACGTAGTGGTCGCCGAAGGTGTGGTTCTGCTCGGGGTCCAGCACCTCCAGCAGCGCGCTCGACGGGTCGCCGCGGAAGTCCGTGCCCAGCTTGTCGATCTCGTCCAGCAGGAACAGCGGATTGCGCGTGCCCACCTTCGACAGGCTCTGCAGCACCTTGCCCGGCAGTGCGCCGATGTAGGTGCGGCGGTGCCCGCGGATCTCGGCCTCGTCACGCATGCCGCCCAGGGCCATGCGCACGTACTTGCGGCCGGTGGCCTTGGCGATCGACTGGCCCAGCGAGGTCTTGCCCACGCCAGGAGGGCCCACCAGGCACAGGATGGGCGCCTTCACCTTGTCCACGCGCTGCTGGACTGCAAGGTATTCAAGGATGCGGTCCTTGACCTTGTCGAGGCCGTAGTGGTCTTCGTTCAGCACGTCTTCGGCATTGACCAGGTCGTGCTTGATCTTGGTCTTCTTGGCCCACGGCAGGGCCGTGAGCACTTCGATGTAGTTGCGCACCACCGTCGCTTCGGCGGACATGGGCGACATGAGCTTGAGCTTTTTCAGCTCGCCATCGGCCTTCTTGCGCGCCTCGGGCGACATCTTGGCGAGCTTGATCTTTTTCTCGATCTCCTCGATGTCGGCGCCTTCGTCGCCCTCGCCCAGTTCCTTCTGGATGGCCTTGACCTGCTCGTTCAGGTAGAAGTCGCGCTGGTTCTTCTCCATCTGGCGCTTCACGCGGCCGCGGATCTTCTTGTCGACATTGAGGATGTCGACTTCGCGATCGAGCTGTTCGAACAGGTTTTCCAGGCGCGCCTTCACGTCGGCCAGATCCAGCACCACTTGCTTGTTCTCGAGCTTGAGCGGCAGGTGGGCGGCAATCGTGTCGGCCAGGCGGCCCGGGTCGTCGATGCTGGAGATGGAGGTGAGGATCTCGGGCGGGATCTTCTTGTTCAGTTTGACGTACTGGTCGAACTGCTGCATCACCGCGCGGCGCAGGGCCTCGATCTCGCTCGGCTTGTTGGCATCGGGCGTGGCCTCGACCGGTGTCACCGTGGCGGTGAAGTGGGTCTCGCCGTCTTCGATGGATGTCACCACCGCACGCTGCTGGCCTTCGACCAGCACCTTGACGGTGCCATCGGGCAGCTTGAGCATCTGCAGGATGGTGGAGACGCAACCCACATCGAACATGTCCGAGACCGAAGGCTCGTCCTTGGCGGCGGCCTTCTGGGCCACCAGCATGATGCGGCGATCGGCCTCCATGGCCATCTCTAGCGCCTTGATGCTCTTGGGGCGGCCCACGAACAGCGGGATCACCATGTGGGGGAACACCACCACGTCGCGCAGTGGCAACAGCGGCAGATCAAGCGGGGTGGCAGGTAGGGGGGTATGTCCGGACATGGAAATCCTCAGTTAACTCAGTGGAATATGGTCCACCAGTGGGGATTTTCAACCCCTTCTGCCAGCCGCGCTGGAAGAAGGGTCGATGGGCAGCGCCAGCGGCTGCCCTGTGCAGTGCATGCCTTCGGTTGCGTGCACCGCTGAGACATCAGAAATGAAGGACGCCGCGCGTCATTCAGAACGCTTAAAACGCGCGAACCTGGCGCGGCCCAGACCAGAGGCCGCCGCGCAAGGGCCGCCCTGCCACGCTGGTGGTGTTCCCTGAAGGGGAACGCCGCTGAGCGACTCAGGGCGGGCGTCATGTCTTTCAGGCCTTTTTGGCCGCCTCGCGGTACACGAGCAGCGGCGGCTTGTTTTCTTCGATGGTGGACTCGTCCACCACCACCTTTTCGACGTTGCTCGTGTTGGGCAGGTCGAACATCGTGCCGATCAGCGACTGCTCCAGGATCGAGCGCAAACCACGGGCACCGGTCTTGCGGGCCAGCGCCTTGCGGGCAATGGCCTTGAGCGCCGCAGGACGGATCTCGAGGTCCACACCTTCCATGGACAACAGCTTGCTGTACTGCTTGACCAGCGCGTTCTTGGGCTCGGTCAGGATCTCGACCAGAGCGTCCTCGCTCAGCTCGGCCAGCGCCGTCACGACGGGCATGCGGCCCACCAGCTCAGGGATCAGGCCGAACTTGATCAAATCCTCGGGCTCGATCTCGGTGAACACTTCGGTCAGCGAGCGCTGCTTCTTGCTCTTGACCGATGCGCCAAAGCCGATGCCCGATGCCTCGGTGCGGTTCTCGATGACCTTCTCCAGGCCCGCGAAAGCGCCGCCACAGATGAACAGGATGTTGGTCGTGTCGATCTGCAAGAAGTCCTGGTTCGGGTGCTTGCGCCCGCCCTGGGGTGGCACGCTGGCCATGGTGCCTTCGATGAGCTTGAGCAGCGCCTGCTGCACGCCCTCGCCCGACACGTCGCGGGTGATGCTGGGATTGTCCGACTTGCGCGAGATCTTGTCGATTTCGTCGATGTAGACGATGCCGCGCTGGGCGCGCTCGACTTCGTAGTTGCAGCTTTGCAGCAGCTTTTGAACGATGTTCTCCACGTCCTCGCCCACATAGCCGGCTTCGGTCAGCGTGGTGGCGTCGGCCATGACGAAAGGCACATCCAGCATGCGCGCCAGCGTTTGGGCCAGCAGCGTCTTGCCCGAGCCTGTGGGGCCGATCAGCAGGATGTTGCTCTTGGACAGCTCCACCTCGTCCTTGTGGGCCTTGTCCTTGTGACGCAGGCGCTTGTAGTGGTTGTACACCGCCACTGCAAGCGTGCGCTTGGCCACGTCCTGGCCGATCACGTAGTTGTCCAGGTTGGTCTTGATCTCCACCGGCGTGGGCAGATCGCTGCGGCCTTCACGCGCCACATCGCCGGCCGGCAGCTCATCGCGAATGATTTCGTTGCACAGGTCAATGCACTCGTCGCAGATAAAGACGGACGGACCGGCGATCAGCTTCTTCACTTCATGCTGGCTTTTGCCGCAGAAAGAGCAGTAGAGGGTTTTTTCGCTGGAAGAGCCTTTTTTCTCGGCCATGGGGGCAATGCCTTGTTACGTACGGAAAGTTGTCGGGATGATAACCAAATAAAAAACGGCGTCTTCCCGGAAGGAAAACGCCGCCTCGCTACCCGGGGGCGATCAGGAACGCTTGTTGATCACCTGGTCCACCAGGCCGTAATCCTTGGATTCCTCGGCCGACAGGAAGTAGTCGCGCTCGGTGTCGCGCTGGATCTTTTCCAGCGGCTGGCCAGTGCGCTCGGCCAGGATCTTGTTGAGCTGCTCGCGGGTCTTCAGGATCTCGCGTGCGTGGATCTCGATCTCGGTCGCCTGGCCCTGCATCCCGCCCAGTGGCTGGTGGATCATGACCTTGGAGTTGGGCAGCGCAAAACGCTTGCCCTTGGCCCCTGCGGCCAGCAGGAAGGCGCCCATGCTGGCGGCCATGCCGGTGCACAGGGTCGACACGTCGGGCTTGATGAAGTTCATCGTGTCGTAGATCGCCATGCCCGCGCTCACGGAGCCGCCAGGCGAGTTGATGTAGAACGACACGTCCTTGTCGGGGTTCTCGCTTTCGAGGAACAGCAACTGCGCCACGACGAGGTTGGCGGTCTGGTCGTTGACCGGGCCCACCAGAAAGATCACGCGCTCCTTGAGCAGGCGCGAGTAAATGTCGTAGGACCGTTCGCCACGGCCCGACTGCTCGATGACCATCGGGACCATGCCCAGGCCTTGTAATTCCAATGCGCTCATTTTTTCTCCAGTCAAGCAGGTACTGTACCCAGAAATGAATTGGGGCTTGTGCCCGAAAGCACAAGCCCCTGGTGTGTCGCCCAACACCGGAAACTCCAAACAGGAGCCGCCGGTGTGGTGTGGCACAGGCTTATCAGCCTTGCTGAGCCATCAGTTCGTCGAAGGATACGGCCTTTTCCACCACCTTGGCCTTGCCCAGCACGAAATCGGTCACGTTGTTTTCGATGACGACGGCTTCGACTTCAGCCAGACGCTGACGGTCGCCGAAGTACCAGCGCACAACGTCTTCGGGCTTTTCATAGCTGGCAGCCAGCTCGTCGATGTGGGCCTTGAGCTGCTCGGGCTTGGCCTGCAGGTTGTTGGCACGCACCAGCTCAGCCACCACCAGGCCCAGGCGCACGCGGCGCTCGGCTTGGGGGCGGAACACGTCTTCAGGGATCTCGGCCTTGTCGGCGTCCTTGATGCCGCGCTGCTTGAGCTCGGCACGGGCGCCTTCCAGCAGGCGGGCGATTTCAGCCTGCACGCTGGCGTTGGGCAGATCGAGTTCGGCCTTACCGACCAGGGCGTCCATCACGGCTTGCTTGTTGCGGGCCAGCAGGCGGAACTTGACTTCGCGCTCCAGGTTCTTCTTGATGTCGGCGCGCAGGCCGTCCACGGAACCGTCGGCGATGCCCAGCGACTTGGCCAGGGCGTCGTTCACTTCGGGCAGGTGGGCGGCTTCGATCTTCTTGACGGTGACGAGGAAGTCGGCGGTCTTGCCAGCGACGTCCTTGCCGTGGTACTCAGCGGGGAAGGCCAGGGGGAAGGTCTTGCTTTCGCCCGACTTCATGCCGCGCACTGCGTCTTCGAATTCCTTGAGCATCTGGCCTTCGCCGACCAGGAACTGGAAGTCTTCGGCCTTGCCGCCGTCAAAGGGTTCACCGTCGATCTTGCCTTCGAAGTCCACGGTCACGCGGTCGCCGTCTTGGGCAGCGGCGTCGATGGCGCGCTGGGCGAAGCTGCGGCGCTGCTTGCGCAGGATGTCGATGGTCTTGTCGATGGCGGAATCGGTCACTTCGGCCGACAGCTTTTCGACTTCTGCGTCCGACAGGTCGGCGATCTGGACTTCAGGGAACACTTCGAAGATGGCATCGAACGTGACCTGGCCTTCAGGAGCGCCTTCTTTTTCGGTGATGCGGGGCTGGCCGGCCACGCGCAGGGCGGCTTCGTTCGCAGCCACGGCGAAGGCTTCGCCGACCTTGTCGTTGAGCACTTCGTACTGCACCGAGTAGCCGTAGCGCTGGGCCACCACGTTCATGGGCACCTTGCCAGGACGGAAGCCGTCCATCTTGACCGTGCGGGCCAGGCGCTTCAGGCGCGTGTCGACTTCGGACTGGATCAGGGTGACGGGCACGCTCAGCGTAATCTTGCGCTCGAGCTTCTCAAGGGTTTCAACAGTAACGGCCATGGCTATTCCTCTTATGGATGTGGATCGTGCTGGCTGCAGCGCAGCAGCGCCGTGTTCCGCAAAGTCTCACAGGGTGGTGCGCGGGGGGGGACTCGAACCCCCACACCATTGCTGGCGTCAGGACCTAAACCTGGTGCGTCTACCAATTTCGCCACCCGCGCGGTTCTACAACAAACAAACAGGCGGCACCCGGAGCTGCCGCCTGTGTGAAATCGGTCAACCTTCTATTTTACCCTGATGCGGGCAGGCTGGGAATTATTGACCCCCAACAAGCTCCGGCTCGGGCCGTTTGACGCGGAACCAGGCCGCGTACATCGCAGGCAGCGCGAGCAGCGTCAGCACCGTGGCAACGACCAGTCCGCCCATGATGGCCACGGCCATCGGGCCCCAGAACACGCTGCGCGACAGCGGGATCATGGCCAGCACCGCAGCGGCGGCCGTGAGCACGATGGGGCGCAGGCGGCGCACGGCCGACTCAACGATGGCGTCCCACGCCGGGATGCCCTTGGCGCGGTCCTGCTCGATCTGGTCGATCAGGATGACCGAGTTGCGCTGGATCATGCCCATGAGGGCAATAACGCCCAGCAGCGCCACGAAGCCGAAGGGGCGGTTGAGCAGCAGCAGCGCTGCCGAGACACCCGCGATGCCCAGGAACCCGGTGAGGTACACCAGCAAGGACCGGCTGAAGCTGTGCAGCTGCAGCATCAGCAGCGTGAACACCAGGAACAGCATGACGGGCCCGCCCGCCAGGATGGAGCTGGTGCCCTTGGAGCTTTCTTCCACGGCACCGGCCACTTCGATGCGGTAGGCGCCCTGCCCTGCAGTGCGCCATTTTTCCTCGATGGCCTTCAACTCCGGCTGCAGCGCTGCGGTCACGGTGGCGCCCTGCAAACCTTCGGTCACGTCGCCTTGCACGGTGATGGCGTAGTCGCGGTTCTCGCGCCACATCACGCCCGGCTCCCAGGTGAACACGGGCTTGGCGATCTGCGTGAGCGGGATCGACTTGCCCGAGGCCGTGGGCAGGTAGGCGTTGGCGATGTCGGTGATGGCGTTGCGCTCATCCAGCGGCTGGCGCAGCACGATGTCGATGAGCTTGTCGCCCTCGCGGAACTGGCCCACCTGCGTGCCCGACAGGATGGTCTTGCTGGCCTGCGCGATGGACTGGCTCGTCACACCCAAAGCGCGCGCCTTGGCCTGGTCGACCTCCAGGCGTAGCACCTTCACGGACTCGTTCCAGTTGTCGTTCACGCCGCGCATGTCGGCGTTCTGGCGCAGCACGGCCTTGACCTCGTCGGCACGCTCGCGCAGCACCAGCGGCTCCGGTCCCACCACGCGGAACTGCACGGGGTACGGCACCGGCGGCCCGTTGGGCAGCAGCTTCACGCGGCCGCGCACTTCGGGGAACTCCTCGGCCAGCAGCGTGGGCAGCTTGATGCGCAGCGACTCACGCACCTTCAGGTCCTGCGGCAGCACGATGAACTGCGACACGTTGCTTTGCGGAAACACCTGGTCCAGCGGCAGGTAGAAACGCGGCACGCCCGAGCCCACCCAGGTGCTGACCGACGTCACGCCGGTCTCGGCCATCAGGCGCTTTTCGACGCGCTTGGTGACCTCTTCATTGCCCTCGAACGACGTGCCTTCCGGGAACCAGATGTCCACCAGGATCTCAGGCCGGCTCGAATCCGGGAAGAACTGCTGCTGCACCTTGCCCATGCCGAAAATGCCCAGCACGAAGATCAGGATGGTGATGCCGATGGTGATCCAGCGGTGCAGCACGCACCAGTTCACCAGCCGGCGGAAGGCGCGGTAGAACGGGCTGTCGAACACCTCGTGCGCGCCCTCGGCGGTGCCGTGGTGCTCCTGCGCATGCAGCACGTGCTCGGGCACCTTGAGCAGCAGCGTCCCCAGGTAGGGCACGAAGTACACCGACACGATCCAGCTCAGGACCAGCGCGATCACGGTCACGGCGAAGATGGCGAAGGTGTATTCACCGGTCGTCGACTTGGCCAGGCCGATGGGCAGAAAGCCCGCGGCGGTGATCAGCGTGCCGGTGAGCATGGGCATGGCGGTGATCTCGTAGGCGAAGGTGGCCGCGCGCACCTTGTCGTAGCCCTCTTCGAGCTTGAGCACCATCATCTCCACCGCAATGATGGCGTCGTCCACCAGCAGGCCCAGCGCAATGATCAGCGAGCCCAGCGATATCTTGTGCAGGCCGATGCCCCAGTACCACATGGCCAGAAACGTCACGGCCAGCACCAGCGGGATGGTGATGCCCACCACCATGCCGGGGCGGGGGTCGATGTACCAGCGCTTCCACAGCGGCTGCTTGCCCGGCCGACGGTGAAAGCCCAGCGCGATGAAGCTCACCGCCAGCACGATGACCACCGCCTCGATCAGCACCTTGACGAACTCGTTCACCGAGCTGGACACCGCCGTGGGCTGGTCTTGCACATTGACGAGGCGCACGCCCGCAGGCAGCGTGCCGGCGATGCGGTCGGTGGTGGCATGCAGCGCCTTGCCCAGAGCGATGATGTCGCCGCCCTTGGCCATCGACACGCCCAGCGCGATCACCTCGCGCCCCTGGTGGCGCACCTTCACGGTGGCCGGGTCCACGTAGCCGCGCTTGATCTCGGCGATGTCCGACAGGCGCAGCTGTGCGCCCGACGGGCCGCGGATCGGCATGGCGCCCAGGTCCTCCACCGCATTGAACTGCCCCTGCACGCGCACCTGCACCTGGTCCTGCGGCGTCTGGATGGCGCCGGCGCTTTCCACCGCGTTCTGCTGCCCCAGCTGCGACAGCACCTGGTTCATGTCCAGGCCCAGTTGGGCCAGGCGCTTTTGCGAGATCTCGATGAAGAGCTTCTCGTCCTGCACACCGAAAAGTTCGACCTTGGCCACGTCGGGCACGCGCAGCAGTTGCTGGCGCGCGTCGTCGGCAAACTGCTTGAGTTCTGCGTAGCTGAAGCCTTCGGACTCCAGCGCGTAGATCACGCCGTACACATCACCGAAGTCATCGTTGAAGAACGGGCCCTGGATGCCCTGCGGCAAGGTGTAGCGCATGTCGCCCACCTTCTTGCGCACGCTGTACCAGACGTTGGCCACGTCGCCGGGCTTGGACGAATCCTTGATCTGGAAAATGATCTGCGACTCGCCAGGCTTGGAATAACTGCGGATCTTGTCCGCATACGGCACCTCTTGCAGCGTGCGCTCGATCTTGTCGGTGACCTGCTCGGCCACCTGCTGCGCCGTGGCGCCCGGCCAGTAGGTGCGCACCACCATCGCGCGGAAGGTGAACGGAGGGTCTTCGTCCTGCCCCAGCTGGAAGTAGGCCAGAAAGCCCAGCAGCATCAGCACCAGCATCAGGTAAAGCGTGAGCGCCGGGTGGTCGAGCGCCCATTTGGAGAGGTTGAACCCCTCCTTCGGTTGTACTTGCGTCATGGCAGCGGCCTTTACTTGGCGTTCGCGCTGGCGGCAGGCGCCGTGGCGGGAGCTGCGGCCGAGGCCGGCACGGGGGCTGCTACGGTATTGGTAGCTGTTTGCGCTTTACTGGCGGGCGCTGCACCCGTTTTTGGCTGATACACCACGACCTTCTGCCCCGGCGACAGCACGTGCACGCCCGTAGCCACCACCTGCATGCCGGGCGTGAGGCCCCCGGCCACCACTGCCTCGTTGCCATCGGCTGTGGCGATCTGCACCACCTGCGACTTGACGGTGCTGCTGGCGGGGTCGAACACCCACACTGCCGTGGTCTGCCCTTCCTGGCGCAGCGCGCTGGTGGGCAGCTTGATGGCCGGAATGCCCACGTGGCTCAGCGCCTTGGGCTTCACATACACGGTGGAGCCCAGCGGCGGCACGTCCGCGCCGTCGATGGCGACCTTGACCTGGTAGGTGCGGGTGGCGGCGTCGGCACTGGCGGCCACTTCGCGCACGCGGCCCACCAGCTCGGCCCCGGTGGACCAACCGCGCACCGTCACCTCGGAGTCCGGCGCAATCACGCCGACCTTGTCCTCGGGCACCGCAAACACCACATCCCGCGGCCCGTCCTGCGCAATGCGCACCACCGGCGTGCCGGCGGTCACCACCTGGCCCGGCTCGGCGTCGATGCCGGTGACCACGCCCGACACATCGGCCACCAGCGTCGTGTAGGCGGCCTGGTTGCCCTGCGACGACAGCTGCGCGCGCGCCTGGTCCAGCGTGGCTTGGGCGGCCTTCAGCGTGGCATCACGGCGCTCCAGCTCGGCGCCGCTGATGAAGTTCTGGTCCTTGAGCGCCTGGTAACGCTTGTAGTCGGCGGCCGCCAGGTCGCGCTGCGTGGTGGCCGATGCCAGTTGCGCCCGCGCGGCGTCAGTCGCCAGTTGGTAGTCCTTGGGGTCCAGCTGCGCCAGCACCGCGCCGGCACGCACCCGCTGGCCCAGCTCGGCCTGGCGCTTGACGATCTTGCCCGCTACCCGGAAGCCCAGGCGCGACTCCACCCGCGCGCGCACCTCGCCCGAATACTCCAGGCTCGATTGCAGCGCACCCACACCCACCGTCAACAGCTTGACGGAGCGCACGGGCTCCGCAGGAGGTGCCGGGCGTGAGCAGGCGGCCAGCAGTGCCGCGGTGGCCAGCAACAGCAGCGACCTGCTGGGCCAGGGGGAAGACCGCTTGGCGGAGGGATTGCGCATGGGAGATCCGTAGAAATTGAGGAAGCGGCCAGGAATTGCACGCACCACGCAGGCCGCAAAGCCGGCGCCGATGGCGGATGAACCATCCGCTTCAAGATGTGTTTTTGTTTAATGACTGACCGGTTAGTAATCTATGAGAAGCCCCCCTGTGTTGTCAAGCGACAATTCAGGGTGTGAATGATCGCCAAAGCCCTCCCCCCTCGCCCGCCCCAGCCCCCGTCTCGACGGCAGCCCCTTCATCAGCGGCTACGGCTGACGACACCATGGCAGCCCCCGTCACGCACTACGAGAACTTTCCGGTCGCGTCCCTGCTGTGCCCGCCCCACCTGCGCCAGCCGATTGCCGCCATCTACGGTTTTGCCCGTACGGCCGACGACATCGCCGATGAAGGCGACGCCCCGCCCGCCGACCGCCTGGCCGATCTGGCCGCTTTTCACGCAGACCTGATGGCGATTGCACAAGGCCAGCCGCCATCGCCGCGCTGGGCTAGCGTCTTCCTGCCGCTGCAGGCCGTGCTGCGCAGCCACCAGTTGCCCGTGCCGCTGCTGGCCGACCTGCTCAGCGCCTTTGCGCAGGATGTGGAAAAAACCCGCGACGCCGAGGGCTACACCGACCGCGCAGAGCTGCTGGACTACTGCCGCCGCTCCGCCAACCCGGTGGGCCGGCTGCTGCTGCACCTGTATGGCGTGCACGGCGCCGAGGCGCTGCAAGAGAGCGACGCCATCTGCACCGCCCTGCAGCTCATCAACTTCTGGCAGGACCTGTCCGTGGACATCCCCCGGGGCCGCCACTACCTGCCGCGCGCCGACTGCGTGACCCACGGCGCCAGCCAGGCCGACCTGCTGGCACTGCGCAGCACGCCCGAGAACATACGGCTCATCGTGAACTGCGCCCAGTGGGCCCGCGCCAGCATGCACAGCGGCGCGCCCCTGGTGCACCGCCTGCCCGGCCGCGCCGGCTGGGAGCTGCGGCTGGTGGTGCAAGGCGGCCTGCGCATTCTCGACAAGGTCGATGCACTGCAGGGCGGCAGCCTTCACACCCGCCCGCGCCTGCACGCGTGGGACTGGTGCGTGATGCTGGCGCGCGCCGCGGTGATGTGAGGCGCGGGCCCGGCGGCCGGCAGCTCTCGCCGGCTCAGGCCGCCGACAACCAGTCGCAGAACGCCACCGACGCCGGGCCCTGTGCGGCGCGTGCAGGCCGCAGCCAATAGAAAGTCTTGTCGCCCGACAACACATCGGCAAACGGCATCACCAGCAGCCCGCTGGCCAGCGCGTCGCCCAGAAACCGCGGGTTGCCCAGCGCCACGCCCAGGCCCTGGATGGCGGCCTGCACGCTCAGGTGGGCATGGTCGAACACCAGGTCGCCCGCGGGCTGCAGGCCGGGCGCGCCCGCCTCGCCCAGCCACTGCTGCCACACCAGCGGCGTAGACCGGCTGTGCAGCAGCGTGAAGCGCGCCAGCCCCTGGGGCGACGCCACGGCCCGGCCGCCCGCCAGCAGCGCGGGGCTGCACACGGGCGTGAGTTTGTCGGGAATGAAGGCGCCCAGGCTCATGTCCCGCCACCCGCTGCGCTCGGGCAGCGCCGCCAGGTCGGCATCGGCAAAGCAGCGGATCGACACGTCGTACTGCGCTGGCTCGAAATCCATGAACCCCGCCGTCGTGACCAGTTGCACGTCCAGCCCCGGCATCTGCGCGCAAAAGCCCGCCAGGCGCGGAATGAGCCATTGCGACGCCAGCGTGGCCGTGGCATTCACCACCAGCGTGTTGCGGCGGGTAAGCCGCTCGATGCCCGCGGTGGACTGCGCCATCAGGTCGAGCGCGCTGGTGATGCCCGGCAGCAGCGCGGCGCCCGGCGTGGTCAGCGCCAGGCGCCGGCCGTCACGCCCGACCAGGGCCACGCCCAGCCATTCCTCCAGCGCCTTGATCTGGTGGCTGACGGCGCTTTGCGTCACGCTCAACTCACGCGCCGCGTGGGTCACGCTGAGCAGCCGCCCGGCCGCCTCGAAGGCGCGCAGCATGTTCAGGGGCGGCAAGCGGCGTGCGGCACCGCCTGCGACCGGGGTAGAAGCGGACACAGCGGCCAGCCGTGCATCGCTTACATGAGTTGAATTCATGAATGGTAGAAATATTGTCGATAGTCGTGCACGGCACTGCTTCGTACGATGAGGCCCATGCATGGAAACACGCCGATCGACTGGATAGATTTACTCATTATGTGCCGTGCCTGCACGGGTCCATTGCGGCCGTCTCGCAGGCCGACCGGGCCCGGCCCCGCGCAGCGTCCTTCGGGCCCTTTTCAGCGCACACGGCCTGTGGGTTGGCCGATGTGGGCGATGTGGGCGGCGGCGGTCCGCACGTCGGCAGCCACGCCTCAGGCACCTTCCGCATGACGGCCGTCGCAAACCTCTTGCCGCAGAGCGCGGTCCGCGTGCCGCTGTGCGTCGGCGTGCGGCACACGCCTGGTGCGCTGTCGGTGCGCGTGGCGTACATCGCAGGGGGCGCACCGGCCGGCGCGGACCCGCAGGATGCCCCGCGGCAGTTCGCCCAGGTGCTGGCCGCCACCGAGCGCCTGGTGCACGAGGCCGGAGCCAGCCTTGATGGGATGGTGTCGTGCGAGGTCTTCGTGCGCGAGCCTGCCGCCTGTCCGGCGGTCGAGGCCTTGCTGCACACCTGGGCCGCACGCCGCTCTGGCTGCACGCGCCTGGTGCGGCAACCACCCTGCGCCACGCCGCGCGCGGACCTGGGGATGGCCCTGGTGGTCGCCCGGCCTGCCACCCCGGCGGACTGACCGGCTGAACAACCGATCAGCACCGCCCGCCGACCGACTGTAAGAAACATTCATGGGTGGCAAGCGCGGCCATTCAGCGGCCGATTCGTGCTGCAGAAAATGATTAAAAACAGCCGCTACCGCGCTCCTGGAGCGCGCTAGCCGCTATCATTTTTGATATTTTGATGGGATGCCACAACAGCGTCCGGAGGGGCGCCTCCGCGGTACTCAGGGTTTGCGCGTGTGCCGGCCGGCCCGGGCCCAGTTAGCCTCGCGCCCACTCCAGCACCAAGAGCGCTGGCGGTACGAAGGATGTTGTTTCAGACCCTGTTCTCAAATACAGACAGACCAGCGGTGGCGCCACCCGCGCCACCGCTGCTTTCCATGCCCGGCATGGCATCCACGCAGCCTCGGCCCTACCCGGACCTACCGGACCACCGCACACCACCATGTCTGTCAGCGTTTTCGACCTCTTCAAGATCGGCATCGGCCCGTCCAGCTCCCACACCGTGGGGCCCATGATCGCGGCGCGGCAGTTTGCCTGCCACCTGCAGGCCAGCCCGGGCCTGGCGGCAGTGCACGGCGTCTCGGTTGAGCTGTTCGGCTCGCTCTCAGCCACCGGCGTGGGCCACGGCACCGACAAGGCTGTGCTACTGGGCCTGGCGGGCTTCGAGCCCGACACCATCGACCCCGACCAGATCGACCCCGGCATCGCCGCCATCCGGGCCAGCCAGACGCTGAACCTGCTGGGCGAGCGCACCGTGCCGTTCGTCGAGAAGGAGCACCTGCTCTTTCGCCGCAAGAGCCTGCCCCTGCACCCCAACGGCATGTGCTTTCACGCCTTCGATGCCCAGGGCACGGAGATCGCCCAGCGCGAGTACTACTCGGTGGGCGGCGGCTTCGTCATCGACGCCGCTGGTGAACGGGTGCTGAACTTGGCGGCGACCGCACAGCCCGACAGCGCCGGCCACGCCCAAGGCCTGCCCCACCACTTTCGCACCGGCGCCGAACTGCTGGCCCAGTGCCAGGCCACCGGCCTCACGCCGGCGCAACTCATGACCCTGAACGAGGCGCATTGGCGCAGCGCCCCCGAGGTGCGGCGCCAGCTGCTGGCCATCTGGCGCACCATGGCCGGCGCCGTGCAGCGCGGCTGCGCCAGCACCGGCCACCTGCCCGGGCCGATGCGGGTACGCCGCCGCGCGGCCGAACTGCACCGCAACCTGAAGGCCCACCCCGAGGCCGCGCTGCGCGACCCGCTGTCGATGCTGGACTGGGTGAACCTCTACGCCATGGCCGTCAATGAAGAAAACGCCGCCGGCGGCCGCGTGGTGACCGCGCCCACCAACGGCGCCGCGGGCGTGATCCCGGCCGTGCTGCACTACTACGTCAACTTTCTGCAAGGCGCCCAGGACGGCAGCGCCGCCAACGAGGACGGCATCGCCACCTTTTTGCTCACCGCAGGCGCCATCGGCATCATCTACAAGGAAAACGCGTCCCTGTCGGGAGCCGAGGTGGGCTGCCAAGGCGAGGTGGGCGTGGCCTGCTCGATGGCCGCG
>Ga0209023_10004683_pt1 | contig 15424 bp, 13 predicted proteins | sample LakOneMetagenome_FD_187468 | JGI IMG/M metagenome (GOLD analysis project Ga0209023, IMG submission 187468) | Freshwater and sediment microbial communities from Lake Erie, Canada (SPAdes) (version 2) | ecosystem: Environmental > Aquatic > Freshwater > Lentic | place: Lake Erie, Canada... | reverse complement strand
AATGAGTGAATGGAACCAAGCGAGTAGCTAATGTGCTGATGTGCCGATTTGCTGATGAACTAATTAAATACAGTGAAGCATGAATTAATTTCTAATTGCGAGCATGGTGCAATGAATGAAATAAAGAGCGAATGAATGAAGCATGGTGAAGGACACGGGAGCTGCCGTGAGGAATGAGGAGGAAATGCAAGTAGTATGACAAACCTGCGATAGCAGCCCGGAGGGCATCCCGTTTTTACAATTTCATTTAAACAATAAAAGAAAAATTGTAATAACGGGATGGTTTGGCGAACTACTTGCTGACGACGAATGACGAACACCTTTTTACCGGGCGGATGGTTGTATTATTATAAAATATTTTTTAAGGATGAAAAATGCAATGGGGCACGAACGCAGGCAGTGGTAATATATCTAAATCGAAACAGCCGTCCTTTTAGCAAGGATTTTTTTTATTGCAAGTTCTAGCATTTCCAATATATCATTATCCTTATAGAGTTTCATAATGGTTGTTAAAACATCAATTCCACTTTGATCGTCTAACTCCTTTGATAATACTCTTTCTCTAGTAAAATTAATTTCAGCGACTGAAGCCAATCTATCCTCTTTTAGCTTCTTAGCTAATTCAATTGCTTTCAAATACTTTTCCTTTCCAGATTCATATTTTCCCGATCGGTAATCAATCAGGCCGTCAGTCGCAGAATAAATAACCTTTTGGATGTCATTCTCAATTGGAGTGTGCATTTTGTCAAAGTAGACCTTTGCTTTAACTATTTCATTTTTCAATGCTAAAGAGTATGTCAAATTATTTAATATGGTGAAGCTATTAGGATTTGTTCGCAGCCCGAACTTACATATCTCTATTGCACTATCATACTCTCCCAAGATGCCGCAAGCTAGATGAGAGGAAAAATGAATTGCTCTCTTTGAGAAAGGTTGATCAATAACCCAGTTAAACCCTTCCACCAGTGACTTCTTAAATTCTTTTTTTACATAAAATTCATTTGCCCTAGCTTCATATGCATATTCAAGCTTTTCAAGCCATGGATCAAATTGAATATTACTTAAGTGCCTTGAGAGCCATTCTGCCTGAGCTAACGAGTTGTCATTTGGAGCAAATAAAGCCTTGTTCGTCAAACTTCTTGCACTTTTAAATGAACCATTAAAGAATTCCAGGGTTCCTATCATTGATGATAGTTCCGAAATAGATTCATTAGAATATTTTGCGGAAGAAATAATATCCAGGCCTTTTTTTACATTTGGTGAATTTCTTTTCTGTTTGATAGAATAAGAAATTTCTGTTGCCATTAACCATGGATCCGTTTTGACAAGAGGGCATTTTCTTACAATTGAATGGGCACGATCAAAGTCATCAATATGGTAAAAAAAACGGGATGCAGCTCTGATTATATAACGATTTAGTCCTTTACTCAAATCTACTGCAACCGTTATAGCTTTTTCTGCCTTATCAACATTGCCTAATATGGAATGGAGCCTAGCAATTTCCAGCCACAAAATTGGGTTACTTGGAAAATTGATTAATCGCTTCCTCAAACCTTGAAGTTTACTTCCGACAAAGCGAAAAAGAGTATTTAAATTATCATCTTGAACTACATAACTAGGAGCATCGGCATTATGTATTCCAAGAATCTCGTTTGCTATTACTTTTAAATGTTTTGGCAAATCGAAATCCTGCTTAATCAAGAATTTAGCTGCATCAATTGCTGTTTCATTTTGGCCTAAGGAATAAGAAGAGTTTATGAGTTCAATTGCATTAGGAATATTTTTTTCTTCTTTCCAATCAGTAACTTTTTCTATAAGAAGGGGGTCATTAGAATAATCTCGATTAATTATACTCTTTGGGTCAGGAAAATGCTCCGGCGTCAGAGTAGTCTTTTTATACTCTCGCCATGTTGGTATAATTATTCGGTTTTTATCTTCAAGAAAAGTTGCCATTGCTTTTAAAGCGATTTTGAGTCAAACTCCTGACGAAGCTTATTTAATAATGAAATATGTTTTTCTAAAGAATATTTGTTAATCGGTATCATTCTATTACTAGGATGCCCACGTCTTTTTGGATCTGGATTACATAAGTGTGAAATGATGCCAATTATTTGTTTTGAGTATTTAGCATCTCCTACAGTTTTTAAGATTTCACATTCTATGCTTTCTAGGGCTGCTTCAAAAGCTTCATTTAGATAAGGTAAAACCAACGAATAATCTCCTTGCCAATTTTTCCAATGCCAAATACTTGGTAAATATTCTGCGAGAAGGGCAGTCATATGAACTTTTTGATAATAAAATACCAGTAAGCTACCTAAATGATAAAGGTCAGTGGCTTTCCTTCGAACATTCCAATCAGGGTCAACGTGATAATATAATAATTCTGGTGGAGCATATGCCTGATCTCCTGCTATTTCCTCGTTTATATAAACTGACGCAGCAGCTTGGCTTTCTGCCCTTCCAAGGTCAGCAATTTTTGTTAATTGCTTTTTCTCAAATATTAGGACATTAGAAGGTTTAATATCTTGATGTGCTATTCCAGAATTGTGAAGTTGGCTTATACCAACAGCTACATTGTGAATTGATCGCATAAACCAAGAATTCTCAATTTTAGGCGTTAAGACAATATGCTCCCGCGCACTCTTATCAGCCAATTCAAATATTAGATAATGAACAGGAATATTATTAGAACCATTCCCATCCGGAATTATTTCGCCATTTTCTATTATACTCACGACTTTGGACATTCTTTTTTCCTGGCACAATTTCAGAATATCGCATTCATAGTTATGCACTTTAGTGGCAATTTCAAGAATCTTCATAAAATTAGGCTTACTTAAAATCATTGAAATATCAAGTGCCTTTAAGAAACCTATTTCATTTCCGCGTTGTACCTTGTAGCATATTGAAAAATTTCCACCGGTTAAACATGGTGCCTTTGAAATTTTTTCAGTTACCACCCAACCGTTATTTAACGTTAAGCCTAACAAATTTTCCGCAGGATTATTCATAGATTTGGGTTAAATATTATTAATCAGATTTTATCAGAAGTGATAATGAATTTTGTCCTCGAGCTTTTCTTTTCTCGTTTTGGAAAAAGAAAAATAAATGCGTTATAAGTATTATTAAAATAGTGGTAATTGAATTCTTCCTCACCATTTTCAGTCTGTAAAAATATCTCACCATCTTTCTTGAATCGTCGATTTAAATAATAGACACGAACAAAGTCAAAAGAAGTGTCAAATTTTGGCGGTAGAATTAAATCACCAAAAGTTTTTGAAAACTTGTCCGACTGAAACAAGTTCCTAATTGTACATGACTGATGCTGCCCAGGCTTTCCAAAGTTCTCGAGAATTAGTAGAGCGCATCTCTTGTTAGAACATTCAACATACCTTCTTAATGTAGCATGAATGGAGGCTCCAAAGAATTTTGCTAAATACATTGGAGATTCAATGCCCAAACTCAATTTATTTAATTCGTCCAGGAATCTATCGTGTTGGAAAAGTGTGACTGTGGCAAAATAATTTGCTTCTGCCTCAAACTCTTCCACTACGTCAGCTCTTAGGGAGTTATCGTCGTCGTCTAGAACATCGTGTATTTTTGATTGCCAAGGAAGGACTTCATGGCCGACCTCGTGTAATTTCACAAAGTTTTTACGTTCTGTGCTTTGCGATAAATCAAGATATATAATCTTTTCCCTTCGATCTAGCAACCCTCTTACTTTTGCTGCTGCTCTTCTGAGAGCATCACCAGCCTTATAAAAAAGATCAGAATGAATCCTTGAAACATCAATATCCTTCTGAACTAACAACTCACTGTAAGAAACTATTTTGTCAACAGGAGTAGGAAAAATATCAAAACTTTTACTCCCCCTTAAAATTTCAAGGGATTTCTTCTCAATATCTTTTTTTGAATGTGGATCAAGCATTTCTTTTATTATATCTATAATATTTTAAATACTCCAGTAACGCATCCTCTTCTTCGGTGGTTAGCCCATTAGCTGACAATGCTACAGAATTCAACAATTTACTTTTTCCTGGCTCCCGAGTCTCTATGATACCTGCTGCCTTTAATAGTATATCTAGCTCTATATTATAAAGGCTAGCCAGTTTGTATAGCACATTAGCTGATGGCTTTTTTATCTTGTCATTCTCAAGTTGACTTAAATATGCATTTGATATTCCAGTTGCGTCTTCGACTTGCCTTAAAGTGAATTGTATCAATTCTCTAGAATCCTTTAAGGTCTTACCTAATGATTTCATTGAATTGAGAGTTTAATAATTAAATAATTAGTTATACCACAAAGGTAACAAAATAATCTTGGTAAATGAAGATTTGCTAAATTGTGGATAACTATTTTAAGATGTGCTAAATTGTGGATAACTTAATTTAGATTTGCTTGTTGAATTTAGAATTTAGTTGTATATTTGTACTGCAATTAGATTATTAACCTTTAAAAACTTGGAAAATGATATAAAAAAACCCAATCTCCTGTTGTAGCAGTTGATTGGGTAAAGAAGGGAAAAGTTTGCGACTTCAATACTTAAGGCTTATCACCTTAAGCCCCTTTTAAATTCGTCCCACAAAGTAATAGTTTAATATAAACTAAACAAATGTGCCACGAAATCTCATCTACACTGGCATTTTGAAAGCTCCGAAACTATTGCCAGTATTTCGCTGGAGTTCATTATTAAATTTTACAACAATGTCACAAAAATTAAAAAATGGTGGCCACAACGATGGTCACGATGTATTACCCTTCTTCATTGAAGGAAGAAAATTTGAATCTGATGAACAGTATAAGACAGGTAAGGATATCAAGGAGATCGGAGGATTGCCAAGTGATGCCGAACTGTACTTATTAATTGCTGATCCCTGGAAAGATGAACTTATAAATGATGAGGATAAGGTTGACCTGGCAAGAGATGGAATAGAGCAATTTTTCATAAAGAAAAAGCTGATCTACTTTATCAATGGGGTCGAGTTTGCCTCAAACAAACAGTTCATCAAAGGATCTTACATCAGGCACCAGGGTAATATACCTGCAGATGAGGAAATTTATTTGGAAGTACCCAAAGACTGGGAAGATGAGCTAATCGATGATCATGAATGGGTAGATCTTGCCAGACCTGGTAAAGAACGCTTCGTGTCCAGGAAATTTGAAGTTTGCATAATTGTAAACCTCAAGGAAAAGAAATGGTTTGCCAAAAAGATTTCTTATGTAGAGGTCGTGAAGCTGGTATATCCAGATTATGACCCGGATAAGAAGAGCTATACTGTAAAGTATACCAATGGACCTAAACAAAACCCGGAGGGCTCAATGTCTGATGGGGATATTATTTATGTAAAAAGCAAAATGAAGTTCCATGTTTCAGCAACTAATAAATCATAGTCCTGACCTTCAGAAGCTCAGGAACGCCGGGTATGAACTTCAAAAAAATGGTGGATACTTATGTATCCACCACATACCCTATCTCAATTCAAAAAAGGACCTTAAATATGGTAGCCTGGTAACCCAACTAGACACTGATGTTAAAGGCGAAAAAACTATCAAGCCTCATAACCATGTAGTTTACTTTATTGGTGAGGCACCATGCAATCAGAACGGCTCTGCAATGAATGCCCTAATTAACCAGTCTGCCAATACAAACCTCCTGGAGGGACTTACAGTTAACCACACCTTTTCAAGTAGACCAGCCGATGGCTATACAGATTATTTTCACAAAATTACCACCTATGTGGAGCTGATTTCTGCCCCTGCTAGGTCTGTAGATCCTTCCGTGACCGCATGTACCTTCAATATCATCCCTGATGAAGAGGAGTCCAGTGTTTTCAACTACTATGACACTAATAGTAGTCGTGCCAATATTGAGTTACTTAATAATAAATTGAAAGGTCAGAAGGTCGCGATAATCGGCATAGGCGGGACCGGTGGGTATCTCCTTGACTTACTCAGCAAAACTCCGGTAAGTGAAATACACACATTTGACGGCGATAATTTCCTTCAGCATAATTCATTCAGAGCACCTGGAGCTGCGGCCGCTGAGTGCTTCGGTGATAATAAAAAATCTAAGGTTGATTACTTTGCTGATATATACTCGAATATGCACAAGGGTATCGTTAGACATTCTTATTATCTGACCGAAGATAACCTGCACGAATTGGAAGCATTTACTTTTGTATTTATTTGTGTCGATAAAAGTAAAGTGCGTAAAATGATAATTGAATATCTATTAAAAAAAGAGATTCCATTCATTGACGTTGGCCTTGGTGTTAATGTAATTGACGGTGCAATTACCGGTTTAATTCGTACAACACTTGGCACTCCTCAAAAGTTTGATCACCTGGATAAAAGGATTCCCGGCGATGATGATGACAATGACGATTACCATACCAACGTGCAGATTGCGGAACTAAACATGTATAATGCCGTACAGGCAGTCATGAAATGGAAGAAGTTTCTTGGATTCTATCATGATACTTCACATGAACATGACAGCTGTTTCATTATTGACCAATCAAAAATCATCAATGAAGACACTGAAACATGAATTTATTGAATTTGTACCTGATGTGCTTGAGGATGGAGTTTTATACATTTCTGTCCTTCATTGCTCAGCCATACATAAATGTGTGTGTGGCTGCGGAAATGAGGTGGTAACACCAATCTCACCAGATGACTGGCAACTCTACTTTAATGGAAAGACAGTTTCTTTAAAACCCTCTATTGGTAATTGGAACTTCGATTGCAAATCGCATTACTGGATCACAAATAATGAGATCAAATATGCATCTTCATGGAAAGACTATCAATTGGGATTAGAAAAGAAAAACGAAGCAAAGAATAAAAGAAAACTATTTTCATTTAAAAGAAAGAAGAAGAAATAATTTACAACGTTGCTAAATTCATTTGTCGGGAATTTAATAAAAATAAGGCTGGCCGGTAATTACCGGCCAGCCTTATGATAAATAACCCTAAGCCGGTACGATACGATGCTGCCAAGCAAGGTGAACCTGGGCAATACCATTTACTACAGGGCAATGATGAACAACATAGACAAATTGATCATTGTGGCAACCTGTAGTAACGAATGATACCCATTTGCGGCGGCGGCGACCGAGGAAATTTGACAATGGAATATTTGTAAGACCAATGCCGAAAGAAAAAGACTGATTAGACATAACGAACATTTTAAATAAAAAAATAAAATACCTGCAATGTGATAGCACCGGCATTGAGCGGAGCATATAAATGGTATGTTACCGGGAAGTTGAATTGTAGATAAAAGTTCATTGCGTTCGTTAGCCACGAACGCAGGCTAATGCGTTTATGCTGCGCAGCGAATACTATGAAGCGAGTATTCAAAACGGGATGCTGCCGGGGCTAACTTGCAGGATATTTTATTTTTTTGAAATGGAGGCTTGTTAATTTTCTTTTTGGAACTGGTGGAAAATTTATTTGTTGTTTGGTGTGCCAACCAAGGCGGGGATTTCTAAACCGGCTTCGACAAGCTCAGCATGACAGTTTTTTAGCTATACGCTCTAGGAATTATATGTGATTTTTTTTGTAAAAATGTTGTTCACATGTGCATTCTTTTTTCTCTATTGATAGCCCGCTGCCTGTAAGTTAAATAGCTCTGAATAACGCCCATTCTTCTTTAGCAATTCTTCATGACTACCACTTTCTAATAACTCCCCTTTCTCCAGTACCAGTATCCTATCCGCCATACGCACAGTAGAGAAGCGATGAGAAATAAGTACGGCTGTTTTACCCTTTGTCAGCTCTGAGAATCGTTGAAACACTTCATATTCTGCTCTTGCATCTAGTGCTGACGTGGGTTCATCCAATATTAAAAGTTGTGCATCTTTCATGTAAGCTCTTGCCAATGCAATCTTTTGCCATTCACCGCCGGAAAGTTCCACACCCTGATTGAAACGCTTACCAAGAGCCTGGTCATATTTGCCCGGTAACTTTTCTATTAGAGTATCGGCAAGGCTTTGTTTTGCCGCATTTTCTATCAATTCTTTATTTTCCTTCTCCCGGATATTACCAACAGAAATATTTTGCGAGACGGTCATCTGGTAACGTATATAATCCTGGAAAATAACGCCTACCTGTTTGCGCAATTCTGCCAGATCATATTCACGCAGATCATAGCCATCTAAAAAAATACTTCCTTCCGTAGGATCATAAAGCCGGGCTAAAAGTTTTACAAGGGTTGTTTTGCCTGCTCCATTTTCTCCTACCAGCGCCAGTTTTTCTCCGGCATGAAGTGTAAAATTCAGATTACGGTTTGCCCAACGTTCTGAATTGGTATATCGAAAACCAACATTATGAAATGTAAATCCCTGCATGATAGGATTTGGAAACCGGCGGCCATTTACCGACAATTTTATTTTGGGTTGAATATTAAAAAAGTCGAAGAAATCTTTTAAATAAAGAGCACCCTGGGATACAGCAGTAAAGCGGGAAAGTATGCCTTCGAGTAAACTTCTTAATTGCCTGAATGAACCCGCAAGAAATGTCAGATCTCCTATGGAAAGATTTCCCGCTATCGTTTTGGAAATAATAAATACATATGCTCCGTAATATCCCAAACTGCCAAGTATTGCAAACACAGTACCCCACAATGAACGTTTGATGATCAGTGGTTTGTTGGCATTAAAAAATTTATTTGAAAGATGCCGGAAACGTTCAATTAAAAAATCAGAGAGATCGAAGATCTTTACTTCCTTGGCTGTTTCATCACTGGCGCCAATAAAGCGAATGTAATCCAGTTCTCTCCGCTCTGGTGTCTGGCTTCGGGAAAGTGTATAATCTTTATCATTAAAATAAGATTCTGCAATAAAAGCAGGTATTACAGCTACTATAAGAAGAAGGATCAGCCAAGGATTAAAAACAATAAGTCCTGCTGCCAAAAAAAACATCGTAATCAGATCCTGTAATTGACCAAGCACCTGGGAAAGCAGGACGGTTCTACCTACCGTCTGCTGGCGGGCTCTTTCTAATTTATCGTAAAATTCTGAATCTTCAAATTGATCAAGATCCAATATTGCTGCATGTTGCATGATCTTTACAGAAGTGTAATTAGAGAACAAGTCACTCAAGAGGCTATCGACCAGCAGCGTTAAACGACTCAGTCCATCAGAAAGAATCGCCAGTCCGAATTCAATGGCTATTAATTGCCACAAATAATTATGTGAAACATTTGCCTGGCTGTGGGTTAATTGCACAACCTGGTCTATAATCAATTTGCCTACATATAATACAGATACGGGTATTGCTGATCGAATAATGCGCAATAATGCATTCGTAATAGTAAGCTTAGGACTGGTTTGCCATACCAATTTAAAAAAACCAGGGAGATTATTCAAAGCCGAAAATCTATCTCTTAATGTAACTTTTGCCATGTCTTTCTATTTATCATACAATTGGTCATAAGCAATCATAAAGTTACTTATCCTCAATCTTTACCTTGAGTAGTTTTATCGAATTAATAAAAACCAAGGTATCAGGAAGCAAATGAATTGCTGCGGCTTGAACTGGCCCGAGTATTCTCAATAAAACAAGTATTATTCCGGTTATATGTACAACCCCAACACCAACAAGTATATTTTCCTTAATAGTACGGAAAGCTCTTTTACTAATAGCACGAACCCTTGCTATTTTTTCTAATTTATCCTGCATCAATACAATATCAGCCGCTTCCATGGCTGCTTCTGTACCCATTGCACCCATAGCAATTCCAATATTAGCCTGAACAAGTGCTGGGGCATCGTTTATGCCATCTCCTACCATTGCTACCTTCGCACCAGCATCTTGCAGTTCCTTTATGATTCTAATTTTATCCTCCGGCAATAGATTTGCCCGGCAGTCTTTAATGCCAATTTGTTCAGAAACATGTTTTGCAGTTTCCAGGTTATCCCCCGTAAGCATTACAATATTTTTAATACCGCTTCGTCTTAAACCTTCCACCATTTCCTTTGCGCCATCACGTATAGCATCAGATATATAAAAAATGCCAGCTAATTTATTATCAACTGAAAGATAAATAGTGGTATCAGTAAGATTTTCTGAATTTGGCGGCAATAGTATTTTATTTTCCTCCATGTAGGATTTATTGCCGAATAAAACAGGTTTGCTTTCGACTATTGCTGAAACACCACGCCCTTTTATCACCTCAAAGTTTTCAGGCTCCCCATAAGTAAGTTTTAATTTGTCTGCATAGCTTAGAATTGTCTTTGCTAATGGATGGCTGGAACGCCTGTCAACTGCAGCAGCGAATTGCACTAAAGTATTTTCATTAAAATTCTTATCAATTACTTCAACACGATTTACTGTCGGGCTTCCCACTGTTAATGTTCCTGTTTTATCAAATACAATTGTGGTAACTTTAGCGAGTTCTTCTAAAAATTTACCTCCCTTTACAAGGATCCCTTCCCTTGCAGCACGGGCAATAGCGGCAATGGTAACCAGTGGTGTTGCCAATCCTAATTCAGCAGGAGAAGTAAAAATCAGTAATGCAATTACAAGTTTTACATCACGGGTATAAAAATAAACAGCGCCAACAAAAATAAATACAACAGGGATAAGCCATGAAGCTACTTTATCTGTAAATTTTTCAATTGGAGCCTGTTCACTTTCTGCTTCTTCCACTAAAGTTATAATACGGGAAAAAACAGTGTCCTTTCCTGCTTTTGTCATTTGAATATTAAGTGCCCCCAATTCAACAATTGTTCCTGCAAATGCATCACTTCCTGCAATTTTTTCCTGTGGAACACTTTCCCCGGTAATCGGGGCCTGGTTAACAGAACCTGCCCCGCCAGTTACTTTTCCATCAACCGGAATTTTTTCTCCGGCTTTAACGAGAATAATATCACCAATTTTCAGATCGTCTATCTGCACTGTTTCTTCTTTATCACCCTTTTTTACAATGGCTGTTTTAGGAACTGAGCCAATCAGCTCTTTTATAGATGCTCTTGCCCGCTCGCCACTTGCACTTGCAATATATTCTGCAATAAGAATAATCATCAGTACAACAGCACCGGCAAGATATTCCTTACCAAGTACAGAGATAATTACAGCTATTGTAATGAATATTTCCGTGCCTATCTTTCGTTCCTTTACAAGATCTATTGCTGCTGTTTTCACTAGTGAGTAAAGGCCGAAAGCCATTGCGGCGAGCAGAACAGGTAAAGGAGTAATATGGAAGTAAAATAAAAGACTTGCAACACCCACTAAAATAATGCGAACTATTTCCCAAATAAACTGGCGGGAGAAAAAAGTTTGTGCGAAATTCATAATGATTATAATTTAAATACTACAATTTCATCCTTTGTATTCTAACTGCATTTAATATTGCCAACAAGGCCACTCCTACGTCTGCAATAACTGCTTCCCATAATGTAGCTATACCACCGGCCCCCAGTATTAAGACAATTATTTTTACCAGCATTGCAATTGATATGTTTTGCCAAACAATTTGGCGGGTTATCTTCCCGATTTTAATAGCGGTAACGATCTTCACGGGTTGATCGTTTTGAATAACTATATCTGCAGTTTCAATGGTTGCATCACTTCCCAATCCGCCCATTGCAATACCAGCATCTGCCAATGCAACAACCGGGGCATCGTTTACACCATCTCCAATAAATGCAATGTGTTTTCCTTCATTTTTTAATGCCTGTACTTTTTCAACTTTCCCTTCAGGTAACAAATCTCCATAAGCATTATCAATGCCTAATGATTGTGCTACTTTTGAAACAACTGCCTGCTTATCGCCGGATAACATTACAGTTTGAATATTCAGCTTGTGCATTTCTTCTATTGCCAATTTTGCATCTTCCTTTATTTCGTCGGCAATAGTGATGTATCCCGCATATTTATCATTGATGGCAATTACAACAACTGTATCAATCAGGTTGTCAATTTCGGCAGGATATTGAATATTGAACTTCTGTAATAATTTGACATTGCCTACCAGTATATTCTTTCCTTCAATAGATCCTTTAAGACCGTGGCCGGATATTTCCTCAACATTATCTGCTTTTGAATTTTTAGTGGCCTCTCCAGCATATTCAACTACTGCTTTTGCAATAGGATGTGTTGAATTACTTTCAACGGCAGCTGTCAGCTTAACCAATTCAACTTTGGTAATATCTTTTGTTACTACTTCCTGTACTTTAAAAACGCCTTTGGTGAGTGTACCTGTTTTATCCATGACCACTACATTCACCTTTGTTATAACATCTAAGAAATTAGAACCTTTAAATAATATTCCGTTCTTTGATGCTAAGCCTATTCCACCGAAATACCCCAACGGTATTGAAACTACCAATGCACATGGGCAGCTAATTACCAGGAATACCAGTGACCGGTAAAACCACACATTGAAAATATAAGGGTCAATAAAGAAATAAGGAACCAGGCATACTGCTATTGCCAGTGCAAAAACTATCGGAGTATAAATTTTGGCAAACCGGCTAATGAATAATTGCGTCTGTGATTTTCTTGCTGTAGCATCCTGCACCATTTCCAATATCTTGCTCAGCTTACTATCCTTGAAAAGTGATTTTACTTTTATCTCAGAAACCTTATCAAGATTGATCATGCCGGCAAGTACCTGTTCTCCTTTTCTTTTTGTATCAGGTTTGCTCTCACCTGTAAGTGCTGCAGTATTGAATGTTGCAGCATCTGAATTTAATTCTCCATCCAACGCAACTTTTTCTCCTGCCTTGACCTGGATAATTTCATCTATTCGAATTTCATTGGGATGAATTACCTGCAGTGATCCGTTTCTTAAAACGGTAACTTCATCGGGACGGATATCCAATAATGCTTTAATACTTCTTTTCGCCTTACTAACTGCTGAATCCTGGAACCATTCTCCGATAGAATAAAAAACCATTACTGCCACTCCCTCGCTATATGAGCCAATGCTAAAGGCCCCAATCGTCGCAACACTCATTAAAAAGAACTCATTAAAAAAATCAAATCGTTTAGCTTTGCGATAAGCCATATTTAATACATTATAGCCTGCCAAAAGAAATGCAATTGCATAAATGACCAGGTCAGTAGGGAATGAAGGTTTATACTTAAACCCAAATTCTAAAATAAGCATCCCAAATAAGATTACGAGTGCTGATAATAAAGGCCAGTGAGATTGCCAACCATCTGCTTCTTCGCCGCCGTGATCATGCTCATCGTCCTCATCATGGTCATGTCCATCTTCTTCACTATGGCTGTGCTGTTTATTATTTTCAGGTTGGTTAACAACCTTCTTTTTTTGTGAATCCATTTCGTCTGTATCACAACATTCCTGTGCCATATAAATTATTTTATGAAATAAAAAATGATATAATTCCTGTGATCACTAAAGTCCACCCGGTAATTATTCCTGCATTGTGTTCAAGTTTGTGCCAATTCAATTTTAATACCCCCTTATAAGCGATCCTTACCCATAATACCATTCCTGAAACTGATATAACCAGGTATAACGCTGCAATACTTATTACAGCCCATATCCCTTTCGTTCCAGCTAATAAAAAATAAGCTTCTATCTCCATACAGGGTGATAGGAACATTGATAATACCAATGCCCATATTATTCTATTTTTAGGAAGCGATGGTTCAGGTGTTTGATGTAAATGGAAGTGTTTATGCCTGTGATGCTGATAGATAAAAAATACTCCTAAAAGTACTAAGGTTGCAGGTGCAATAAAATGAGTGAAGTATTCAATTTTATTTGCAAGCTGTAAACCCAATAAACCCAAAATAATACCAATTGCAATCGTGCTTAATGCGTGAGCCAATCCTGATATAAATGTAACCTTAGTTACTTCCTGCAAGGTCCAGTTATCCTTTCTGCCGATAGCCAATACCGGTAGCCAGTGATTGGGGATCACTGCATGTAGAAGGCTTAATAAAAGACTACCAATAAAAATACTGTACATGATTATTTTTTTTGAAAGCTGCAAAAAAGAAAATTCTGAACAGTATTAAAAGGCGTTATATGATCTTCTGTTATACATTTAATCCTGTTAAAAGCCACTTCAAACCTTGCACTCATAGATGCTTCGTTGTATTGTTTAATTTGTAAGCCACTGCACTTTTCGGGACCATTTTCTGAAAATGTTCCTAACACCAAATAACCCTGGTCGCTAATTCCATTTTCTGCTATATCAACATATTTATTAATCGCATCATCATTGATAAGAAAATGGAAAGCTGCCCTGTCGTGCCAAAAATTAAACTTTACCGGCGGTTCAAATTCTGTTACATCTGTTACAATCCAATTAACCAGGCTTGACTTGGCGCCCAATCTTTGTTTAGCTCTTTCAATAGCTGAACCAGAAATGTCCAGCACCCAAATATTTTTATATCCTTTGGTTAATAAAGCATCCACAAAATGACTGTCACCTCCGCCAATATCAATGATATTAGCTGTTAAGGGTAAGTTGAATAATTCTAAAAATTCTATAGAAGTCGTAGGATATTCCTGGAACCAGCTTACTTCCTTTTCTGTTTTGGAAGTATAAATATTCTCCCAGTGATTTTTGCTACTCATATTTACAGTTTTTACAATTAAATATGTTTGATTAATGTCATAAATATTTACTACTCTTCTTCAATATTTGTCATCTTTGCTGAAACAAAGAATGCACCTTTGGTAACGATCTTTGCGCCCTTTGGAATTTCTTTAAGCAATGTAATTTCTGTATAACCTACATCACTGGTTCCTTTTGCTATTGCTGCCCGTTGAAAAGTTAATTCATTTTCTTCATAGCCTTTTTGTTCTTTACCGTCATGCTTTACACTTTCTTTTCTATTATCCTTATGCTTGACTTCATTATCTGCCAGCATAAAAATATAATCCTGGCCATCTACCGTAACAATAGCATCATTAGGTACAGCCGGTACTATTGCCTTGGCTAAACTAATAGCGGCAGTCACATTCATTCCGTCAATCAACCCTGTTTTATCACCCTTTACCATTGCATGAACAGTAATAGCTTTACTTTCCCCTTCAAAAGAAGAACCCAATGAATAAATCTGTGCATCATATTCCTTATCAGGATTATTGGTCACTGTAAAGTGAATAGTCTGGTTATTCTTCAGTTTAGGCAAATCTTTTTCATACACAAATAAATCAAGATGCAACTGGCTATTGTCTACTATTTCAGCTACAGGAGTTGATAAATCTACATAACTTCCCATTTTTACCATTACATTACTTACTACCCCATTTATAGGGCTTGTAACAGACAATACGGAAATTAATTTACCATTGGAGATAATAGCGGGGTTAATACCCATTAACTGTATTTGCTGCTGTAAGGTTGATTTAGCAGTTCTCAATGTTCTTAATTCCGTTTCTGCAGATTGCAAGTTTTTTAATGCTCCTGCGTTACCTGCATTCAATTC
>Ga0209023_10004682_pt1 | contig 15427 bp, 12 predicted proteins | sample LakOneMetagenome_FD_187468 | JGI IMG/M metagenome (GOLD analysis project Ga0209023, IMG submission 187468) | Freshwater and sediment microbial communities from Lake Erie, Canada (SPAdes) (version 2) | ecosystem: Environmental > Aquatic > Freshwater > Lentic | place: Lake Erie, Canada... | reverse complement strand
CGGCGATCGCCTCGCGGTCGGCGCCTCCAGCCAGGAAGCCGCCGAGATTGCCCGCCTCCATGATCCCCGGGCCGCCGCCGGTGGCAACCGTAAAACCCGCCTCGGTCAGTGCGAACGCGAGCTCGACGACGGACCAGTAGGCCGGATCGTCGCGACGACAGGCATGGCCGCCCATGATTCCGACAACCCGTCGCGGCGGACCGTCGTCGGGGGCCACCAGATCCCAGATCGCATCCGTCATCGCCGTGTCGTGAAGGCGTTGGGCGATCGCCTCGATCGGATGGTCCGGCTCGGGGTCTCCGGTTCGGCTCCGCTCGCGGTCGAAGTAGGCCTGGACGGCTTCGTCGACGCCGCCGGCGACGAGATCGTCGTAGCCGTAGAGGCATGGCGAATAGACGCGGAACGGCCGGCTCTCGAGGTCGGGAATGACGACGGCGCCGCTCGCCTGGAGCGACATCGCAACCGACGGATCGGGGATGCGGCAGGCGACGAAGAAGGCGCCGCGGACATCGACGGAGGGCCAGTCGATGCGGGCCGCCCCGAGATCGACTCCCTGGACGACCACGTTCCGCAGGTCGCCGGTGGAGGCGAGGTGCCGCTCGAGCTCTCCGGACGACTCGATCTCCGACACCAGGCGGTTCATCCTCCCGCCCCCGTCGCCACCTCGAACGTGACCGACCGCTTTCGGGTGTGGACGGCCGTGAGCCGGGCACGGACGCGCGTCCCCGGCTCGGGGCAGCTTCCCTCGACGCGCGTGCGGACCGCCGGATCGACCAGCTGAAGCGTGTCGTGGTCGACCACGAGCGCGTCGAACGTCTCGCCCTCCCGCCCGGCGAGGATCATCGACTCGACCAGGTCGACGACGCCACGCTCCACGGCGGAGGCCCGGCGATCGGCTTCCTGCATCAAGTCCGGGAGCGCCGCCAGGCCCGTCCGCACCCAATCGGGCGGCGAGGCGCCCGCGGCGGCGGCGATGCAGCACTCGGAGACGTATCGATCCTGGAGCCTTCGCAGCGGTGCCGTCGCGTGCGCGTAGTCGGCCGCGATCGAGAAGTGGAAGCGATCGGCGATCTCGGCCGGCGGCTCGCCGTCGAACGCCGTGTACCGGGCGCCGCGGCCGATGCCCGCCGCCTCCTGCAGGAGCGCCGCGCCGCGCGGCTCGGCGGGATCGATCGACCGGATGAACTCCGGGTAGCTCACGTCCTCGGGCCAATCGTGACCGAGCGCCCGAGCCTGGAGCCGGAACCTGGCGAGCGAACGCTCGTCGGGCGCCTCCTGGGTGCGGAGGATGCCGATCCCCGCTTCCAGCATCAGCCCGGCCGCCGCCATCCCGGTCAGCAGGGAGATCTGAGCGTTGTGGTCCTCGCTGGGAACTGGGGCGCGGTAGCGGGTCGTCCATTCGGCGGTGGCCCCTTCCCCGGCGACGGGGACGACCTCCTGCTCGGGCAGGCGCAGGCTGACCCCGCCGCGCTCCCGTTCGAGCGCGGCGCGGAGCTCGCCGACCTCCGCGAGCAGGCCGGCGAACTCGGCCGGCATGTCCGCGTAGGTGTACTGCGCGGTGCTGCGCACCTCGGCGCGGCGAACGTCCACCGACGTCTGGGCGCCTCGCTCGTCGAGGTCGATCGTCCAGAGAACCGCGGGGCGCCATTCGCCGGGCAGGAGGCTCCCCGAGCCCTCCGACAGCGGCAGCGGGTAGAGCGGGGCCTTGGCGTCGGGCGCGTAGACGGTGACGCCGCGGGAGTGCGCCTCGGTGTCGAGCGCCGTTCCCGGGTCGACGAGGGAGCCGACGTCAGCGATCGCGTAGGAGATCCGGAACCCCTCACCCGCGGCGAGGCGCTCGATGTGCATGGCCTGGTCGAGGTCGCGGGATCCCGGTGGGTCGACGGTCGCCAGGGGGAGATCGACGCGTTCCCGAGCGCCTTCGGCCGGCTCGGCGGACTCGGCCTCCCGCTCGACCTCGTCCGGGAATGAGGCGGTGACGCCCACCTCGCGCATGATCGCCTCGATGCCCGGGCGCAGCGAGGCGCTGCTCAGATCAAATCGACGTCTCAGCTGTAGAGGGCTTCGATCTCGTCGTCGTACTTGTCGCCGATCGGCTTGCGCTTCAGCTTCATCGTCGGCGTCAGCTCGTCGCCGCCCGGCATCCACTCCTCCGGGAGCAGCTTGAACTTCTTGATCTGCTCGACCCGCGACATCTTGGCGTTCGCCGCGTCGACGGCGTCGGAGATGGCCGCGAGGACCTTCTCGTCCTCGACGAGCGACGCCAGGTCGGAGGTCTCGATGCCCTGCTGCTTGGCCCAGACCGGTGCGTATTCGGGGTCGAGGACGATCAGCGCGACGTTGTAGGGACGGGCGTCGCCCACCGCCACCGCCTGACCGATCAGCGGGCTCGCCGACTTCAGGTGAGCCTCGATCGAGGCCGGCGACATGTTCTTGCCGGCGGCGTTGATGATCAGCTCCTTCTTGCGGTCGACGATCTTCAGGTAGCCGTCCTCGTCGAGCTCGCCGATGTCGCCGGTCGAGAGCCAGCCCTCGTCGTCGATCGTCTCGGCGGTCTTGTCGGGCAGGTTGCGGTAGCCCTTCATGATCAGATCGCCCTTGACTTGGACCTCGCCGTCCTCGGCGAGCCTGATCTCGACGCCGGGAAGCGGTGGTCCGACGGTGCCGATCTTGACCTTGTCGGGCGGGTTGACGGTCGCACCTCCGCAGGTCTCCGACATCCCCCAGAGCTCAGCGACGGGGATACCGATCGCGTGGAAGAACTCGAGCACCTCGACCGGGGTCGGGGCGGCGCCGACGTTGACGGCGATCAGCTCGTCGAGCCCGAGATGGGCGCGGAGACCGCCGAACATCGTCTCCTCCATCTTTGCGGCGGCAGCGGCGATCTCCTCGGGGACCTCCTCGCCGGCCTGCTCGGCCCTGACCTTCGCGATCGCGGCGTCCATGCCCTTCTGGGTCTGCTCCTTCTGCTCCTCCGGGAGGCTGTCGAGCATCGTCTCGAGCCCGGCCTTGAGCTTCTCCCAGACGCGCGGCACGGCGAAGAACCAGGTCGGCCGGACCGAGGGCAGGAACTCGATGATCTTGCGAGGGTCCGAGCAGATCGAGACCTCGACGCCCTTGGTGACCGGCAGGTAGTGATGAGCGGCGCGCTCAGCGATGTGAGCGGCCGGCAGCCAGGAGATCACCCGTGCGCCTTCGGAGGGCAGCTCGACCACGTGATCGATGCTGGAAACGAGGCTGAGCAGGTTTCGCTGGGTCAGCTCGACGCCCTTGGGAGGGCCGGTCGTGCCCGACGTGTAGATCAGCGTCAGCGTGTCGTCGAGCTGAACTTCGTCGGATGCGGCGACGTCGTCGAAGTCGGGATCGATCGCGAGCAGCTCGTCGTAGGTCATCGTCCCGCCGTCGCCGTCGAGAACGATCACGTGCTCGATGTCGGGCAGGTCCTCCTTGGCCTTCATGAAGGTCTCGAGGTAGCCCTCCTCGACGATCGCGACCTTCGTACCGGCGTCGGAGCATACGTAGGCGATCTGCTCGGGCGAGGCCGTCTGGTAGATCGAGAAGGGGACGCCGCCGAGAGTCGAGATACCGAGGTCGCACGGGTAGAACTCGAGCCGGTTGGAGAGCATCATCGTCACGGTGTCGCCGCGGCCGACGCCCAGCGACGCCAGCCCGCCGGCCACGGCCCGGGCCTGCTCGCGGAGCTCGTTCCAGGTCAGGGTGCGATCGCCGTCACGGATGGCGCTGCCGTCGCCGAGCCGCTCGACCGTGGCGTGAAACGCCTTCGCCAGGTTCTGCGCCGCGGGCTCCTCGCCGGGGCCTCCGCTCGTGTAACGGTTGGCCGTCGTGACTTCCATCCTCTACGCCCTCCTCAGGGGGTTAGCCGTTCCGCTCAAACCTACCGCAGAGCGTGCTCCTCAGCGTACGTTGAATCCCTCGCCGGTGAGCCTGCCGATGTCGTTCTCGAGGCCGATCACGAACAGGATCATCACCAGCGCAAACCCGATCACCCCGGAGCGCTCCATGACCTTCAGGGGAACGGGCTTCCCACGGATCTTCTCGACGAGCGCCCAGAAGATGTGACCGCCGTCGAGGGGCAGGAACGGCAGCAGGTTGATGAGGCCGAGGGAAAGGCTGATCACCGCGAGCACGCCGATCGCCTGCCGCGTGTCGAACTGGAAGCTCTGCTGCGTGACCTCGGTGGCGCCGACGACGCCCGAGATCTGATCCCGCTGCTCGGCATCGAAGATGTTCGCGAAGACGTGTGCGGTCTGAGTCGTCACGTACCAGAGGCGATCGATGGCGAAGCTGGCCCCCTCCGAGGCCGAGACGGTCTCCCGCTGGGCCTCGTATCCGAAGCCGATCACCATCCGCGGGGCGATCGCCGGCTGTCCGGGCGCAGTCTCGGGCGTGTCGTACTGAGGTTTGATCCGGAACGTCATCGGCTCTCCGTCCCGGACGACCTTGACCACAGCGGGGGTCGTGGCCACACAGCCGTCGGTCGGCTCGCCGGCGCACTTGTGAGTGGCGACCTGCTCGCGGACGGTGTCGGCGAGCTTCAGCGGCGGCAGGCCGGCGACGCGCACGCCGTCCACGGAAACGAGCTGATCGCCCGACTGCAGGACCTTCGCCGCCGGCAGGTCCGGGCTCACGGTCCCGACCCTGTCGGTCGGCCCCGTGTCGAGCCCGAAGCCGACCGCGAGGATGAAGAAGAGGAACAGAGCCAACGCGATGTTCACGAAAGGGCCCGCGGCGATGACGACGATCCGCTTCCAGACCGGCTGGCGGTAGTAGGCCCGTTCGACGACCTCCGGAGGGATGTCCTCCTCCGGGTTCATGCCGGTGATCTTCACGAAGCCGCCGAGCGGGATCGCCCCGATCCCGTACTCGGTCTCGCCTCGGGTGATCGACACGACCTTCGGCGGGAAGAAGAGGAAGAACCGCTCGACCCGCATCCCGACAGCTTTCGCGGCAGTGAAGTGGCCAGCCTCGTGGATGACGACGAGGAAGGCGAACCCGGAGATCGCGAGCACCCAGCTCACAGCGCCCCTCCGTTCGCCGATCCGGCGACGGCGCCCAGCTCGGCCGCAGCGCGCTCACGGGCCTCGCGATCGCAGTCGAAGAGGTCCTCGAAGTGGGTTGCGGGAGGCGCGGGCACCGACTCGAGCACGCGCTCGACCACTGCGGGGATCCCGGTGAACGGCAACGAACCGTCCAGGAACGCGGCAACGGCGACCTCGTTGGCCGCGTTGAGCACACATGGCGCCATACCCCCCGCCGCGCCCGCCTCCCGGGCCAGCCGCAGGCACGGGAACGCGTCGGTGTCGGGCTCCTCGAAGGTCAGCGAGCCGATCGCCGCGAGGTCGAGATGCTCGACCGGTAGATCGATGCGATCCGGACCGTGCAGCGCATAGGAGATCGGGACCCTCATGTCGGGGTGGCCGAGGTGCGCCAGCGTCGAGCCGTCGACGAGGTTGATCAGCGAGTGGATCAGCGACTGCGGGTGGACGACGACGTCGATGCGGTCGTACGGAACCGCGAAGAGGTGATGGGCCTCGATCAGCTCGAGTCCCTTGTTCATCAGCGTGGCCGAGTCGATCGTGATCTTCCCTCCCATCTCCCAGGTCGGGTGGGCGAGCGCCTCTTCGCGGGTGACGTCGGACAGGTCCGTGCGGCCTCGAAACGGCCCGCCGGAAGCGGTCAGGACGAGGCGATCGACGACGCCGGGCGGCTCGGAGGCGATCAGCTGATGCAGGGCGGAGTGCTCGGAGTCGACCGGCGATATCCGAGCGCCCGTCGCCTCCGATAGAGCCGTCACCAGCTCGCCGCCGACCACGAGGCTCTCCTTGTTGGCCAAGGCGAGCTCGATCCCCTCGGTGAGTGCGACGATCGTCGGGCCGAGGCCGGCCGATCCGACGATCGCGTTGAGCACCACGTCGGGCTCAGAGGCGACGATCAGGGTGCGGATCCCCTCCTCGCCCGCGAGCACCTGGCCGCTCCAGCCGGCGTTGCGGGCTGCCTCGGCTGCCTCGGCGTCCGCGAGGGCGACCGTGTCGACGTTCGCCGAGCGGGCCTGCTCGATGAGCCGCTCCCAGCCGCTGTCGGCGGTCAGTCCGCAGACCCGCAGATCGGACGAGCGCTCGATCACGTCGATGGCCTGTTCGCCGATCGAGCCCGTGGACCCGAGGATGAGTACGTCCTTCACGTCAGGAAGTGTAGGAACGCCCGGTACCGGGGCTCAGCGACAGGGCATCGAGAACGGCCGCGGCCACCTCGGTCTTCGAGCCCCTGTCGATCGGCGTCTCCCCTTCAGCCGTCACCACGGTGACCTCGTTGTCGGCCGCCTCGAAGCCGATGGCGGCGTCGGAGACGTCGTTGACGACGATCGCGTCGATCCCCTTGCGCTCCATCTTCGAACGGGCGCGTTCGATGAAGTCTCCGCCGTGCTCGGCGGCGAAACCGACGAGTACCTGGCCCTCGCGGCGCCCCGCGGCGAGGCCCGCGAGGACGTCCTCGGTCGCCTCGAGTTCGAGATTCAGGCCCTTCGAGCCGTCGCGGACGAGCTTGCCCTCGTGTGGCGAGGAGGGCCGGAAGTCGGCTACGGCTGCGGCCATGATCAGGACGTCGGTGCTCTCGAAGGCCACCTGGGTCGCGGCGGCGAGGTCCGCTGCGCTGACGACGTCGACCCGCTCCACGGCGGGACCGGTCGGCAGCGCGACGTTCGCGGCGACGAGCGTGACCTCGGCCCCGCGAGCCGCGGCCGCCTCGGCGATGGCGACGCCCATGCGCCCGCTGGAGCGGTTGCCGATGAAGCGGACGGGGTCGATCGCCTCGCGGGTGCCGCCGGCGGTCACGAGGACGCGCACACCGCCGAGATCGCCCGACTCCGAGCCGGACGCGGGCCCACCCCCGAGCGCGGCGTCGAGCGCCTCCATGATCTCGTTCGGCTCCGGCATGCGGCCGCGCCCGTGCTCACCGCGGGAGGCGAGGGCGCCCTCGCCGGGCTCCAGCACCCGTACGCCCCGATCACGCAGCAGTGCGACGTTGGCCCGGGTCGCGGCATCCGCCCACATCCGGTCGTTCATCGCGGGAGCGACGATGCGAGGCGCCTCGCAGGCGAGGAAAGAGGTCGTCAGCAGCGAGTCGCAGATGCCCGAAGCCAGCTTGGCGATCGTGTTCGCGGAGGCCGGGGCAACGACGAATGCGTCCGCCTTCTCGACCACCGCGAGGTGCGAGATCGGATCGTGCTCGGGCGCCGGGTCGCCCGGGTAGGCGCCTCGCATCGGGTCACGGGCGAACTCGTCGGTCAGCACCGGAGAGCCGGCGATTCCCTCGAACGTGGCGGCGCCGACGAATCGCTGAGCGGTCGCGGTCATCGCGACGCGAACCCCGTGCCCGGCGAGCGTGGCGAGGCGCGCGAACTCGACCGCCTTGTAGGCGGCGATCCCGCCACTCACGCCGATCAGTACTCGTGCCACGTTGCCTCCATCGCTCGGTCCGGAGCGAATCGCTCGGGCCGGAAGGCTACGCGGGAAGCCGCCTCAGGCGGACTTAGTACCGGTACTCGTGGTTGATCTTGCCCGCGGCCAGTTCCTCGAGCGCGATCGTCAGGTAGTTGTCGCTCTCGGACTCGACCATCGGGGGCGTGTGCTCCTCGTAGGTGCCCTCGCCGAGCGCGCGGTAGTAGCTGTTCAGCTGCCGTGCCCGCTTCGCCGCGACGACGACCGCCGTGTAATGGGAGTCGGTGCGATCCATCAGTTTGTCTACTCGGGGCTTGACCATGGGCGGCAGTGTAGGGCAAGCCTGCGGCGGCGCAGCTCAGGAGCCCGCGCGAACGATCTCGGCCAGCTCACGGGCGGCCCGGTCGACGTCGTCGTTGACGATCGCGTGCGAGAACTCGCCCTGCGCGGCCAGCTCCTCCTCGGCGACCTTGAGCCGGGCGTCGATCGTCTCGGCGTCGTCGGTTCCGCGCCCCTCGAGGCGACGACGCAGATCGGCGGGGTCGGGGGGAGCGATGAATATCTGCACCGCCTCGGGCATGCTCGCGCGGACCTGGCGGGCGCCCTGGAGCTCGATCTCGAGGACGACCGGTGCACCTCGGAGATTCCGCTCCTCGACCTCGGATCGCAGCGTCCCGTACCGGTTGCCGCTGTAGGTGGCGTGCTCGATGAAGTCGCCGGTCTCGACCCGCCGGGCGAATTCCTCGGGTGCGAGGAAGTGGTAGTCGACGCCGTCCTCCTCTCCCTCTCGCGGCCTCCTCGTCGTCGCCGAGGTCGACAGCTCGAGCTCGGGGACGAGCCCGCGCAGCGCACGGATCAGGGTGCCCTTTCCGACGCCCGAGGGACCTGTGATGACGAAGACGGCCGACACGACGGCCGATTCTTACCGCTGGAGCGGCGGGGAGGCTCCGACGCTCAGCGGCGGCGGAGCAGCGCGACGAGTTCGGAGCGCTGCCGGACCGACAGGCCGCCGATCGTCTTCGACGGCGAGACCCGGCACTGGTTGAGAATCCGGTTCACCTTGACGCGGCCGTACTTGGGCACGGCGAGCATCATGTCGAAGACCTTCGCGGTCTCGAGAAACTCGGGGGGATCGAGCAGCAGACCCTCGATCTGGATCTTGCCCGCCTTCAGATCCCGCTTCAGCTGAGCCCGCTTCGTGCGGATCTCGTTGGCGGCCTCCAGAGCCCTCATGCGCTGGTCGTGGCTTCGCGCCGGGACGGGTGTGGAGGTCGAGGTTGCGGGGCTCATCGGGGCGCGGCGATCATATACACGGCTCGGCCGCGCGCGACGGCTTTGTACGGGTTTTTCGCCCAATTCGCCTCGACCTCAGGTCGAGGTCGACCCTGACCGGCGACCCCCATATCCGTTCTTTGTCCGTTCTTTGCGGAAATTCGGGGGGTCAGCGAACGCCGGCGGCCGCACGTCCGAGCTCCTCGAACTCGAGCCGGATGCGCTCCGCGGCCAGCGGATCGCGGAAGCTGGCGGTCCCGACGGCGACCGCGGCGGCGCCGGCGCCCAGCAGCGCCGAGACGTGAGCGCCATGGTCGACCCCACCCATCCCGACGACGGGGATCTCGACGGCCGAGACCACATCGGCGACCTGCTTGAGAGCGACCGTCCGGACCGCGGGGCCGGACAGGCCGCCGCTGCCGGCGCCGAGCCACGGCGAGCCGTCGTCGAGCAGGGGCGCGGCCTTCAGCGTGTTGATCAGCGAGACGGCATCGGCTCCGCCCTGCTCGGCGGCGATGGCGATCACCGCCGGCTCGGCGACGTTGGGCGTGAGCTTGACGATCAGCGGCTTCTCCGTCAGCGGACGCAGCGCCTCGAGGAGCCCCTCGGTCTCCGACGGTTGCTCACCGACGATCAGGCCCGAGTGGACGTTGGGGCAGGAGACGTTCAGCTCCAGCCCCGCCACCTCGTCGCGCCCGGCGACGGCTGCGACCAGCGGGCCGAACTCCTCGACGCTCGTGGCCATGACCGAGACGATCAGCGGCACCGGCAGATCGGCGAGCTGGGGCAGGTCCGCCGCCAGGAAGCCGTCCAGGCCCTTGTTGGGCAGCCCGATCGAGTTGATCATCGCGGCCGGCTCCTCCCACAGCCGCGGGGGCGGATTGCCGACCCTCGGCGCCGGTGTGATCGTCTTCGAGACGTAGGCGCTGAAGGGGAAGCGCTCGAGCACCGCATCGCCGAAGGCGCGCCGGGCGGCGATCGCATCGAACGTCCCCGAAGCGTTGACGATCGGGTGCGCGAGCGTGATTCCGCAGAGGTCGACCTCGGTTGCGGCCGCGAGATTCATCTGTGTCCGGCCCCCTCGACCATCGCCGTCTCGACGTCGGCCGCCCGGACGACCGGGCCGTCCACGCATAGGCGCATGTAACCGCCGGATCGCAGCGGCATCGCGCAGCCGAAGCAGGCTCCGTAGCCGCACGCCATCGGGGATTCCATGGCCAGCTCGGCCTCGACGCCGCGCTCCTCGCACATCGCCCGTACCGCCTCGAGCATGCCCGGCGGGCCGCAGGAGTAGACGACCGCGGTCCCGGCCGAGTCGCCGTCGAGCATCGTCGCCAGCAGGTCGGTGACGTAGCCGCGGTGCCCGGCATGCCCGTCCTCGCTGGCCAGCCGAACCTCCGAACAGCGAAACAGCTCCATGCCGCCGGCGTGATCCTTGTCGCGGAAGCCGAGCAGGGAGCGCTCCGGGACGCCTCGCGACGCCAGGGTGCGGCGCCAGATCGCAAGCGGCGCCAGACCGATCCCCCCGCCGACCAGGATCGCCCCGGCGGCGTCGGGGTTGAGCTCGCCCGGCATCGAGAACGGCCTCCCCAGCGGGCCCGTCAGCAGAAGTCCGTCGCCGGGCTCGAGGGCGGCGAGGGCGTGGGTGCCCGGCCCGACGTCCTCGAGCAGGAACGAGAGCCTCACGCCGTCGTTGGCCGCGTTCGCCTCGGCCACCGAGAAGGCCCGCGGCAGGAACGGCCGCTCGCCGCCCCCTCCCCACCCGGTCTCGGCCGTGAGCATGTAGAACTGCCCCGCGTCGGGCATCGGCCCGGAGGGGTCGCGGACGGTGACGATCCGGTAGCCGCCGCTGACCTCCGTGGAGACGACGTCGCTCCGGCGCCTGCCGAACGGCGCCAGGGTGCGGGCCGGCTCCGTTGCCGCGTCCGGGCTCATCGGGCCCTCAGGAGCTCTCCGTGAGCGGCTGAGCGGCATTGTGGAGGTCCTGCAGGGCGTGCACCTCGGCCCCTCCCCCGCTCTGGGCGGCGCCGATCGCCCGGGCGGCCGCTGACGCTCCGGTCATCGTGGTCACGCACGGAATGCCGTGGCGGGTGGCGGCGGCCCTGATCTCGTAGCCGTCAGCGCGGGCCCCCGAGCCGGTCGGCGTGTTGATGACGAGATCGACCTCGCCCCGCTCGATGTAGTCGACGACGTTCGGCGAGCCCTCCTGGATCTTGTTGATCGCCTCGACGGGCACGCCCATCCGTGAGATCGCCTGCGCGGTCCCGCCCGTAGCGACGATGTCGAAGCCGAGGTCGCAGAAACGGGTCGCGAGCTGGGTCGCCGCGGCCTTGTCGGCGTCGGTCACGGTGATGAAGACGGTCCCCGAGCTCGGCAGCTTCACGCCCGCCGCCGCCTGCACCTTGCCGAACGCGGTCGGGAAGTCGCCCGCTACCCCCATCACTTCGCCGGTGCTCTTCATCTCCGGGCCGAGGACCGTGTCGGCGCCGGTGAACCGGGAGAAGGGCAGCACGGCCTCCTTGATCGAGACGTGCGAGACCGGCATCGCCGGCACGTCCTGCTCGGCGAGGGCCTCGCCGAGCATCAGGCGGCAGGCGATCTTCGCGATCGGGGCGCCGATCGCCTTGCTGACGAAGGGCACGGTGCGCGACGCCCGCGGGTTGGCCTCGATCACGTACAGCTCGCCTCCGGCGACCGCGTATTGGATGTTGATCAGGCCGACCACGCCGAGCTCCAGCGCCAGCTTGCGGGTCGTGTCCGCGATCCGGCCCAGCATCTCCTCGCCCAGGCTCATCGGCGGCAGCACGCAGGCCGAGTCGCCGGAGTGGACCCCGGCCTCCTCGACGTGCTGCATGACGCCGGCGAGCACGCAGTCGGTCCCGTCGGCGAGCGCGTCGACGTCGACCTCGATCGCGTCCTCGAGGAACCGGTCGAGCAGCAGCGGGTGCTCGGGGCTCGCTTTGACGTGCTTGTCGAGGTAAGTCCGCAGGTCCTGGGTCGAGTAACAGATCTCCATCGCCCGTCCGCCGAGCACGTAGGAGGGCCGGACGAGCAGCGGGAAGCCGACCTGTGAGGCAATCGACTCGGCCTCTTCGGCACTGAGCGCTGTTCCGTAGGGCGGGTGGGCGATTCCGAGGCGCTCGAGCATCGCTCCGAACCGCCCCCGGTCCTCGGCGAGGTCGATCGCGTCGACCGGCGTGCCGAGCAGCTTCACCCCGGCCTCCTCGAGGGTCTTGGCGAGCCGCAGCGGCGTCTGCCCTCCGAACTGGACGATCACGCCCTCCGGCTGTTCCTGCTCGATCACGGCGAGTACGTCCTCGGCCGTCAGCGGCTCGAAGTAGAGGCGGTCGGAGGTGTCGTAGTCGGTCGAGACCGTCTCCGGGTTGCAGTTGACCATCACGGCGTCCCGGCCCGACTCGCGGACGGTCATCGCCGCGTGGACGCAGCAGTAGTCGAACTCGATGCCCTGCCCGATCCGGTTCGGGCCGGAGCCGAGGATGACCACGCTCGGGCGGTCGCCACGGCGCACCTCGCCGAGCGAGATCGGCCCGGCGTCGGGCCCGGCTCCGCGCTCGTGAGACGAGTAGTAGTAGGGCGTCCGGGCCTCGAACTCGGCGGCGCAGGTGTCGACCGACTTGTACGTGCGGGCAAGGCCCGGCGCGTCGGTGCCGTCCCCCTCGAGGGCGAGCTCCTTCAGCTCGCGGAGATACCAGAAGTCGATCGACGTACGGGCGTGGATCGCGTCGACGCCGATCCCCCGTCGGAAGCCCTCCAGGACGAGGTCGAAGCGATCGGAGGACGGCACCTCGAGCCGGTCGAGCAGCGCTTCGTCGGTCTCGGGCATGTCGACGGCGGAGTCGAGCTCGCGCGACCGCATCGCCTTGGCGAACGACTCCCGGAACGTCCTGCCGATCGCCATCGCCTCGCCGACCGACTTCATGTGGGTCGTCAGGCGCCCCTCGCTGCCCGGGAACTTCTCGAAGGCGAAGCGCGGGATCTTGGTGACGACGTAGTCGATCGTCGGCTCGAACGCGGCCGGCGTCGCCCTGGTGATGTCGTTGGGGATCTCGTCGAGCGTGTACCCGACCGCCAGCCGCGCGGCGATCTTGGCGATCGGGAACCCGGTCGCCTTCGAGGCCAGGGCCGAGGAGCGGGAGACCCGGGGGTTCATCTCGATCACGACGATCTCGCCGGACTCCGGGTCCACGCCGAACTGGACGTTGGAGCCGCCCGTCTCGACGCCGACGGCGCGGATCACGGCGATCGCCTGGTCGCGGAGCTCCTGGTAGAGGCTGTCGCTGAGGCTCTGCGCCGGGGCGACCGTCACCGAGTCCCCGGTGTGGACCCCCATGGGATCGATGTTCTCGATCGAGCAGACGACGATCACGTTGTCGTTGCGATCGCGCATCAGTTCGAGCTCGAATTCGCCCCACCCGACGACCGACTCGTCGATCAGCACCTGGTTGATCGGGCTGGCGGCGAGGCCCTCGGAGACGATCTGGCGGAGCTCCGTCTCGGTCTCGGCGGCGCCGCCTCCCTGGCCGCCCATCGTGAACGCCGGCCTGACGATGGCCGGCAGCGGCAGCGTGCCGTCGGCGAGAGCCTGCTCGACGTCGTTCAGGGACTCGGCGATCATCGACCTCGGCATCCGCAGCCCCGCACCCTCCATGGTCGCCCGGAAGGCCTCCCGGTCCTCGGCGCGGTGGATCGCGTCGTAGTCGGCGCCGATCAGCTCGACGCCGAGGCGTTCCAGCGTGCCGTCGTCGTGCAGGCTCTTGGCGAGGTTGAGAGCGGTCTGGCCTCCCAGAGTGGGAAGCAGGGCGTCGGGCCGCTCGCGCTCGATGATCCTGGCGACGACGCTCGGGATCAGCGGCTCGATGTAGGTCCGGTCGGCGAACTCGGGGTCGGTCATGATCGTCGCCGGGTTCGAGTTGACGAGCACGATCTCGTACCCCTCCTCGCGCAGCACCTTGCAGGCCTGCGTCCCGGAGTAGTCGAACTCGGCGGCCTGCCCGATCACGATCGGCCCGGAGCCGATCAACATGATCTTCTCGATGTCGTCGCGGCGCGGCATCAGCTCACGCTCCGCTCGTTGCGAGGGTCAGGAAGCGGTCGAAGAGGTAGCGGGCGTCGTGAGGGCCCGGCCCCGCCTCGGGGTGGTACTGGACGGTCCCGCCCGGGACGTCGAGCAGCCGCAGGCCCTCCACGGTGCGGTCGTAGAGGTTCAGGTGGGATAGCTCCGCGGCGCCGAAGTCGGTCTCCCAGCGGATCGGCTTGTTCGTCTCCATTCGGGTCTCCCCGTTCGGCCCCGCGACGGCGAAGCCGTGGTTCTGCGATGTGATCTCGATCCTTCCCGTCTCCAGGTCCATGACCGGGTGGTTGGCGCCGCGGTGCCCGAACGGCAGCTTGAACGTGTCGAGGCCGACCGCCCGGCAGAGCAGCTGGTGGCCGAGGCAGATCCCGAAGACGGGCCGCTGCCCGATCAGCTCGCGGACGGTCCCGACGACGTAGTCGAGTGCTCCGGGGTCGCCGGGTCCGTTGGCCAGGAAGACGAGGTCGGGGTCGTGGGCGAGCACCTCCTCGGCGCTCGAGTCGCACGGCAGCAGGGTGACCCGGCAGCCGCGCTCCCGGAGCTGGCGGACGATCGAGAGCTTGATGCCCGTATCGATGCCGACGATGTGCGGGCCGTCGCCGTCGAGCGTGACGGGCTCGCCGGGGGTCACGGTCCGGGCGAAGTCGGCGCCCTCCATCGACGGTTCGGACTCGACGATGCCCATCGCCTCGTCGACCGGGGTGCCGGCGTCGAAGATCCCTCCCCGCATCGCCCCACGGTCGCGGATGTGGCGGACGAGCGCGCGGGTGTCCACCCCGGTGATGGCCGGGATCCCGCAGTCGGCCAGCCAGTCGAGCCAACCGCGCTCGGCCGTGGCCGCGTCCTCGCCGTTCTTGGCCTCGCGCATGATCACCCCGCGGGCGTGGACGGCATCGGACTCCATGGCGTCGGCGCTGACCCCGTAGTTGCCGATCAGCGGATAGGTGAAGGTGATGATCTGGCCCGCGTAGCTGGGATCGGTGACGGACTCCTGATAGCCGGTCATGCCGGTGTTGAAGACCACCTCGCCCAGCGCCCGGCCCGAACCACCGGCAACGGACCCGGCGGCGCCGCAGAGCTCGCCTTCGAGCCTCGAGCCGTCCTCGAGGAGCACGTAACCCGCGTTCGCGCTCAACCGGCCACCTTCATCGTGAATTCGCGGCGCCGGAAGGCGACCGACCCGGCGACGATCGTGATCACCGGACGGGACCGCAGGCGGCGCCCCGCAAAGCAGGAGTTCTCCGAGCGGCTCTCCCAGCCGTCCGCCCCCGCCTCCCACTCGGCGTCAAGGTCGACGAGCGCGATGTCCGCCTCGGCGCCGGCCTCGATCCGCGAGGGCTGGAGATCGAACAGCTCCGCACCCGAGCCGAGCTTCTCGACCAGCAGCCCCAGGTCGATGACGCCGGGCTCGACGAGTTCGGTGTAGAGGACGGAGAAGGCGGTCTCGAGCCCCGTCACGCCCATGTTGGCGGACTCGAAGGGAATCTCCTTCTCGTTGGTCGCATGCGGCGCGTGGTCGGTGCCGATGCAGTCGACGACGCCGCTCCGCAACGCCTCGATGAGGGCCTGGCGGTCGTCCTCGGCGCGCAAGGGCGGGTTCATCTTG